>ERZ779843.2258-NODE-2258-length-19117-cov-4.842461_pt1 | contig 19117 bp, 10 predicted proteins | sample MGYA00511560_ERZ779843 | MGnify/ENA primary metagenome ERZ779843 (study PRJEB29588, sample SAMEA2158062) | human gut metagenome | biome: human gut; feature: human-associated habitat; material: faeces | place: Denmark | collected 2008/2010 ... | reverse complement strand
CCCGTGCCCGCAAGCGCGCCCGCTTTTCCAGAGCGCTTGTTATTGCCGTGATCCTTGCCACTGCCAGAGCCACTGCCGCCACCGGAGCTGCTTCCGCCGGAGCCGCCGCCCTTGTCAGTACCGCCGCCGCTCGAGCCGCCATCGCCGTCCACGGTCATCGGGGCGTCGTGAAGTCCTGTCGTATCCGCGCTGTCGCATACGCCGACCTGAACTTCTGAGCGTTCGCATGACGCGTCGGGCACATGAAGCTCGTGCAGTACGGCACCCAGCGCCGAGTTCGCGCCCGGTCGAATTTCCTCGAGCGTTACGGGATCGAGCGCCACCAGATTACGCGCCTTCGCATACAGCGTTACGCGTTTGCCTGCTTCGTCGCTCCAGCTCTCGGGGATGGCGAAGCTCATGCGGAACTGTGCCGTGCAACCCGGTGCCAGCACGGCGTTGCCGTTGTCGGCTACCAGCGGGTGCGTTGCAAAACGTGCGCCCAGCGTCTCGAGCGCGTACTTCACGTGTGCCATGTCGTTGGCCGAAGCGTCCTCGGCAAGCTCTGGATCGTAGATTGAAGCCATGCGTGCGTTCAGTCCGAATCCGATGGAAGCGCTGGAGAACGGCTGGCTGGAGCCCTCTCGGTACAGATCGATCGTGCCGGCGGTCAGCAAGGTGTTGCCGTCGTTTCGCACCGTGACCATGAAGGATTCGCCTGCTGCTCCGGGCACCACCGCGCCCGAGGTAGCGACCGCGCCCGTCGGGGTGGCACACGCCACCAAGGGCACTTCGATGCCGTGCAGCTCTGCCTCACTCTTCTCCGCGCTCACAATGTGCGTGGCGAGTGCGGAGAGCATGCCTCCCGATGTCAAAAATGTCGTTATCTGATCGACGGGATGGTCCAGCTCGCACATCACGAACGGCTCCGTGAACAGATCACCTGCCAAGGTGCTGGCGAAGATGCGGAAGTGCTTGCCCATCACTGCTACTGGGTTGCCTTCTTCGTCGTAGGTTTGTCCCACCTTGCCATCGGTGTTCTCTACATAGAGCACGCACCTGCCGTTGTTGCTTACGCTAAACGATGCCGGGCCACAGCCTGCGGCACCCACGGGCTGCATTGCAAATGCCGATGCGCCTCGCGTCCAAGTAATATGCTGCAGTTGCTCGTTGACGGTTGCCAAAAAGCCCGTGTGCTGCGGCCACGGCACCGCGTGGGGTACTGTGGCATCTGGCGACATAACGCCCCAACCCGCGATGGACTGGCCGATCACGGCGTACGACGCGCAGCCACAGCCGTCTGTGGTCTCGTATGCAACGGGCACCACCATTTTGCCGTTGATATTCTCGGGCTCGCCCAGCTCGATGCTCGACGGTGCTTGCGGAAAGCGGTGAACTTGGCGGAACGTGAGACTGTCGCCCGAAACATCCGACCACAGGGCAAAGCATTCCAGCGCAACCTCAGCCTCGCTGCCGAGCGCCTTTTCTGCGGTGATTCCGCGGCGGTGGAGGTAGGCACCCGACAGACGCCCGTCGACCAGCGTCTTGCCCACCGTGATGCGCGGGCACTGCAGACAATGGTAGCCATCCTCTTGCAGGCGGCCGCGCGAAATGCTGCGCCATGACGTATGCGACACCACGCGAACTCCGCCGTTGCTGATGCGTAGGCGCACAACGGACAGTATGCCGGATGTGCTCGCCGCATCGAAAAGGGTGTTGTCGCCGGCGGGGCGCTCGCCCGAGATCAGCAGCACGTAGGCGTCTTGGTTTCCCCTCCCGTCTGTATATTCCACCACGTCGAAGTCGTAATCGAATATGCCGCTGCGCTCCACGTCGCCCTCGCCAAACCCAAGGGGGAAGTCCACGGGCGTGGGAGCGGACCACGTGCCGTTCGTTTTTGTATGCACCACCAGGCGCGAGCGACCATTCTCTCCGTAGCGCACCGAGGCGATACGGAACAGACATTCTACGCCGGCAATCATTGCCAGCTTCATGTGGGCTTCGCTGAGCACGCCAGCAAACAGCACGTTGTCGCTCGAGGGTTTTATGCCGCCACGCTCGTCCTCCGATACACCAGCAGAATTGGCGTTGGGGTCCGCAGCGGCGTCCTTCGCCTGCCCGATATAGGTGTACTTATACATCGTCGCGGCGTTTTCGTCGTTCTCTACCAGTGCATGGACGAAATGCTCGATCTGTCCCGTGTCGTCGCTTTCTGCATCCGCCTCGAGCTCAATGCGCGTGACCGCTTGATCCCAATCGCGCACGACGGGCGCGACGTTTACGACAGCGGCCTTAACCTCGGCGCGTGCGAGCAGCTCGGCGTTGGTGACGATGGTGGCCGATGCGATAAATTGCGGCACGCCGCCCGCCTCGATGTTGCTGGGCGTGCCGAAGCGGGCATCCAACGTGTAAGGCGTATCTCCACCCAATGCGAGCTCAGAGCGCTGGAGCACATACTGGTTGCCATTGTTCACCGACATATTCCACGAATCGAGGAGTGTGGGCCACGACCCCGACCAAGCCTTGGTGGTCCACTTGAACATTACGAACTGGAGTATCACATCGACATCGACGTCTGCACCTACGCGCAGTCGCGGAAGCTGGTGTCCATCTGCCTTCTCGTACCCAATGAACAGCGTGAGGGATGCGGCGCCACGCACGGCAGACGAAGCGACGCCTGCAACGCCGGCGCCAAAGGTGACGGCAAGCCCGATCTGGATGGTGAACGAGCCCGACGTGTTTGAATAGTCGAGCGAAATGTTTTTAAAAAATGTCGCGCCGCTGCCGTGCGTGTGGGCACCCACGGCGAGCGCCAGCTTCGCCAGCACCCAGGGGTTGACGTTTAGGAAAAACGGCACCGGTCCTAGGGTAAACTGCTCGGTCCAATTGAGGTCGGTTCTTACCTGGAAGAGGGCCTTAATATTGCCGTATGCGGGGTCGTTGTTGTTACCCCAGGTTTTGCCCATCCAATCGTAGGCGAGCGAGCCGTACAGCTGTGTGGCGATATCCATCGTGAACAGCAGCGTGCAATGGTGGCGAAGGAGCTTGGTGTTTCTTGGATCGGTGCCCGAACCGGCACTCATACTTTTGTACTGATTCCACTTCCCCTCCATCTCGTCGAGGTAGCGGTTTGCCTGCTTGGCGCCCGACTCGCGCGGTGACTTCTTCCAGTATTCCGGATCCGGATTGCCCGAATCGTTCATGTAGCCGACCGGTTTGCATCCTCCGCCAAACAGCACGTACCCGGCAAACGAGAAATCGAACAAAATGGGGAACGAGGGCATCCAACAGGTGAACTTATTGCCGCCGATGCCGGGAAACGCCGCCGGGAAATCAAACGGAGTGATCTCTTGGTCCATGGTGGTGGGGACGATAGTGGTCGAGCCCGATTCTGCCTTTGCGGCCGGCGCAGTGACAACGGCCATGGGGGAGGAGAGTGTATAGGTCTTGCCCTGGTAGTCGAGGACAAAGCGCAACTTGCATCCTTCTTCCAGAAGGCTCGACGCTGCATCGAGGAACTTGTCTTCGAGCGTGAACGTCGCCAGATGATCCGCGCCCGATGCGCTGGCCTTGACTTGGCCAATCTGCGTGACGGTTTCGGGCGAGCTGCCCGTGGCGGGCATTACCTTGTTGATGCGCAGCGTTGCCCGCCCGCCCTGCGGCAGATGGGCCTGCACGGTAAAGGCGTGCGTATCGGGCTGTTCGTTTGCCGTGTCGTCCTTCGGCAATGTCATGAACGTAGCGTCGGCGTACTGGATGTCCCATTCGTCGAACGTGAGCTGTCGAAAGTACGGCTTGCCATCGGAGAGCGGACGCGTGGGCGCGGTTATGGCGGTGCCGCCCTGGATACGCGCAAGGGGAATCTCGACATCACGGTAGCCCGCCATGCTAATGGAGATGCCGCCGTTAAAGTCGTACGCGTCGAGAAGCGTCGTCTCGTCCACGTAGCCTTCCGCAAGAGGGGCGACCTCAAAGATGGCCGTGCCCTCGTCGTCGGTAGTGGCGGAGAGCTGCTTGCCCGCGGCATAACGCGACACGAGCGTGACCTGGGCACCCGTGATGGGCGTATTCTTGTTGGCGACGTCGACCACGACCACACCAAGCATGGTGCGCGAGAGAACGAGCACCCTGAAGGGGTCTTCTTCGTCGGCATAGGCTTCGGTGGGCGCGAACGGCAATATGAAGGCGTTTGCGCTTCCCGGCACGCGCGGCAACATAATGCTCGCCAGCGAGGATGCTCCGGCAACAAGTAACGAACGGCGATCAAGCATCTTTGGCTCCCATCCCGCAAACATCGGAGGAAATAATCCTATTTTGCGAGAAGGTGCCCCGTGGCGGTAGTGCCGTTCGAGGGTCAAAATGTCCAATTTGAGCGCGCGAAAGCGCTAGGCCCCCGGAGTGCTTTCGATACGCCGGGCAGTCTGGCCGCTAGCGCAACATGTGGGCAATCAGCTCGGCGCGAGTTCCGATACCAAGCTTGGCATACACTCCTGATAGGCGGTTTTTAACGGTGCCCGGCGATACTCCCATGTGGCGTGCGATTTCGGCGTTGGTCCATCCGCGGCAGGCAAGCATGGCCATGGTGAACTCCGTGGTCGTTAAATCGTCGGCCACGTCCTCGCCCGAATCGGGGTTGTGGATGCGCCGCCAGCCGTAGCTGAAGCGGTACGTGATCTCGATGATGCGTGCGAAATCGTCAGGGTATTGCGATTTTAGGCATGCCTCGATGAGTCCCTGCAAAAGGCCGTGGTGCTCGCCGATGAGTTCGATAAGGCCGTCGGGACGCGCAATGTCCCAAGCGGCTCCGAAGTGCGTTTTTGCGGCGTCGATATCCTTGAGGCTCATACAGGCCATGGAAGCCGACAGGTGCAGGAACAGCTCCGAGATGGGATAGCTTCCCTGTTTCATGATCAGGGCGTTTTCCGCCATGCCCAGACTGCGGCCATATTCGCCGCGCAGGTACAAGGCGTGCGCCATCACGTAGCTGGCGAACAGGCGCAGGCCTTCGGGCAGATGCGCCGCAAGCGGATAAAACTCTTCGGCGGAATACGGGGAAGGCAAGTGCAGCAGGACGCTCGCGGCGGAGGCGAACAGGATATGCGTGGCGTGGACGGCGGGCGATTCCTCGTCAGTTGGCGTATCGAGGATGCCCGCAAGGCACCGGCGGGCATCGGCGATGCGGTTGAGCGACAGACTGGCATATCCGCAGATAAGGCATGCGGAATAGCGCAGTGCGGGGTCGGTGGCGTCAAGATAGGGGCGTGCCGTCTTGGCAGCGAGGGTGGCCTGTCCGCGAAAGTACAGCGCTTCTGCCGTGGCGATGGTGCGCGAATCGGGGTCGGAAATGCCTGCAACCGCAGCGTCAATCTGCCCCGGCACAAAGGCAGTGCACATCAACGGCATGGGAATGCGCGGGTAGCCATCGCAGTCCATCTTCCATCTCCCATCAGGTGGCAACAATGCAGCAATTGTACCCCTGTTGCTCGGGACCCTTTTCGTTTTACTGTTCGGTTAACGCTGCGGATCGTTTTGGAAGGCTTACGAGCATGGTGGTCCCGTTCTCGGAACTTGCTTCGACCTCTACCGTGCCACCGTGAAGTGCTGCAATCTCCCAAACAAGCGCTAGCCCGAGTCCTGCGCCGCCGTATGCCCTGCTGCGGGATTTGTCTAGACGAAAGAACGGCTGGAAGATGCTCTCTCGGTACTGCTTGGGTATTCCCGGGCCCTCATCTTTGACTCGCAGGAGCACGTGGCTGTCGCTGCCGCTGATGGAGACGTTGACAGTCGAGCCGGAGCGGCTGTAACGGATGGCGTTTTCGACCAGGTTAAACACCAGTCGATAGAGGAGCGTATCACTTCCGATTGTCAAAGCGTCTCCGGCGCAATCGAGGGTTACGCCCTTATCCTCGGCAAGTGGCGCAAGGTCGGTGAGGACCTCTTCGGACAAGGGACCAAGTTCAACATCGTCCTCGCAAGGAACGCTGCGGAGCCCACTCATCTCGAGCAATACCTTGGTCATTCGAGACATCCGTTCGGTTTGTTCTTGTAGCAGGCCGAGCAGCTCGGCCGTTTCGGGTTGCAAACCGGAGTGCTCGGAAATGAATAGTTCAATCTGTGCTTGCATAAGGGCGAGCGGGGTGCGCAGCTCGTGTGCGGCGTTGCCGGTAAACTGGCGCTGTGCAGAGAACCCTTCGCCAAGACGGGCGATCATGTCGTTGAAAGAGGCACTGCATCGTTGTAGCTCGGTGGGCACATCTTCACTGAGTCTGATTTCGCTTAGGTTGTCAGGCTGCACACGCTCAACCTGGGCGGCAAAAGCTCGTAGCGGTTTGAGCGCACGGCCGCTCACAAAGTATGCCAGCACGCCGCCAAGGAGTGTGACTCCAGCCGTGATGCACCAGGCTGTCGTGCCAAAAGACTCTTGTGCGTCGTTTACGACGATCGTGACCTCGTCATCGAGGGTCGCTTTCGTTGGGTCGAACGCCTGGGGCGAATCTTCGCCGGCTGCGCTAAGGGCCGAGACGTCGCTGCCGATAGCATCCATGTAGCGCATGCCCGTATAGCCGACCAGGCAGTTCGTCAGCACGCACGCAGCGCACGTGAGCAGTGCCGTCATAATCGTTATGCGCCATTGAAGGGAAAGCCTTTTCATTCGCTATCCTCCATAACGTAGCCCTCTCCAATCCGATTGCGAATCGGGTCGTATCCCAAAGCGCTGCGTAGCTTTTTGCGGAGTGACGAGATGTGAACGCGGGTTGCGTTGCTAAAGCTGTTCACGCTGCTATCCCAAACGTGTTCGATAAGCTCCTCTTGACTTACCGGACGCCCCTGATTAAGCATCAGGTATTCCAAGATTCCCGTTTCCTTGCGCGTAAGAGATAAGGCCTCGCTGTCCACGGAAGCGATGCGCGCCTTGGTGTCAAAGCGGAGCTTTCCACAGGTTAATACTATGTCGCTTTGTGCGAAGCGTCTGAGGGTGAGGCTGCGGATCCTTGCCGCAAGTTCGTCCAGATGAAACGGCTTGGTGAGGTAATCGTTGGCGCCGGCATCGAGTCCGGCGACTTTATCGGATACTTCGCCACGCGCGGACAGAATCAGCACCTTGGTCTCGCAGTCGGTTTTCCTAAGTTCCCTAAGCATGGTCATGCCGTCGATACGGGGAAGGTTGAGGTCGAGTACCACGAGGTCAAAGACTTCGACGCCCAGCAGGTCGAGCGCCTCCTGCCCGTCGTGGCAGCAGTCGACGCTGTACGCCAAGTTTCGCAAGCTGCGCGCGATTGCGTCACACAGCGCCTGCTCGTCCTCGACGATCAAAATACGCATAACGGTCTCCTTGCACATTCCAAATCGCGCTTAACACGGATTTTATAGCCGATATGGTCCAATGGTCGCGTAACGAAAGGAGTGGTCAGGTTGTTCAAAGCGGTAAAACCCGTGGTACAGGTCGCTTTGTTGATCGTCGGAATTGCCATGGTGTGCTTTGGCGTTATGCGTGGCGAGGCGGATGCCGTGCTGGCCAAAGCGATTAGGCTGTGCTTGGAGTGTATCGGAATTGGATAAAAGAGAAAACACTGCGTCGCATGTTTTGGCTCGATTTCGCGGATTCATTCAGGCGGCGGCGACGCTCGTCACCAACATTCACCTGCCAAACTTTGCCAAAGGCGGCATCTATCAGGGCGCGGGAAAAACCGTCTGCGTGCCTGGACTTAACTGCTATTCGTGCCCAGCGGCATCGGGTGCGTGCCCCATCGGGTCGTTCCAGTCGGTAGTAGGTTCATCCAAGTTCAACTTTTCTTACTATGTTACCGGTACGCTCATTTTGCTCGGCGTGCTGCTGGGACGCTTTGTATGCGGCTTTCTGTGCCCGTTTGGCTGGCTGCAGGAGCTGCTTCATAAGATTCCCGGCAAAAAGTTCTCCACGAAAAAGCTCAAGCCGCTCACGTACATCAAGTACGTCGTGCTGCTGTTTGCCGTGGTGCTGCTGCCCGTCTTGATGGTTAACGACGTGGGCATGGGAGACCCGTTCTTTTGTAAGTACATCTGTCCGCAGGGCGTGCTCGAGGGCGCCATTCCGCTGGCTATTGCCAACGCCGGTATTCGATTTGCGCTGGGTCAGCTCTTTACCTGGAAACTTGCCGTTCTCATTGCCGTGGTAGTGCTGAGTGTTTTGTTCTACCGCCCCTTCTGCAAATGGATTTGTCCACTCGGCGCATTCTATGCGCTCATGAATAAGGTGTCCCTACTGGGGATCCGGGTCGATGCATGCAAATGTGTCTCGTGCGGCAAGTGTTCAAAGGTTTGTCAGATGGACGTTGATGTGGTCCGCGCGCCCAATCATGCCGAATGTATCCGGTGCGGAAAGTGCATCGGGGCCTGTCCCGTCGATGCCATCAGCTATCGCTATGGCCTGGATATGTCGGCGGAAAAGCTTCCCTTGCCCGCCGATAAAAAGTAAACAAGCTTCGACAAAACGGAGGAATGACTATGAAGCTTTCTAAGATTGCGGCCCTGTTTATGGTGCCGGTATTGGCCTTATGCCTTGTGGCATGTTCGGCGCCCGGTGGCAATGCGAGCGAATCTGCGAGCTCCGACCCTAAGATCGCAGAACTCACTGCGCAGAAGCCGGCCAATGCCGACGAGGCCGCCGAGCTGTATGCGAAGCTCATGCAGAAGGAGAACGAGATCTTTTCGAGTGATAACGCGCTGTGGGAAAAGGTATTCAATGCGGCAAATAAAGACTCGGCAATGATTGAGGATGGCAGCAATTACGGCGATTTTCTGCTCAAGACCATCGACGGTGCCAAGGATGAGTTCACGGCGGATGAGCTTAAGACGCTCAAGACCGGTGCACAGCAGATCAAGGAGATCGAGGACAAGCTCGAGAGCTTGGAGAAGGAGTTCCCCGGCTGTGGAAGCACGCCGAGCGCAGGCGAGAGCGTCGACGCTTCGGCCGCTGGCATGACGGCTGGTGCCAATGCTTCGAGCGGGGCGACGAAGTTCCCCAGCTTTACGGGCAAGGACCTGGATGGCAACGACGTGAACAGCGACGAGCTGTTCTCTAAGAACAAGGTCACCGTCATGAACTTCTGGTTCACTACTTGCAAGCCGTGCGTGGGCGAGCTGGGCGACCTTGAGGACCTGAATAAGGAGCTTGCCAAGAAGGGCGGCCAGGTCGTGGGCGTCAATTCCTTTACGCTCGATGGCGACAAGGGCGAGATTGCAGATGCCAAGGACGTGCTGAGCAAGAAGGGCGTGACATATAAGAACATCTGGTTCAAGTCGGATAGTGAGGCCGGTAAGTTTACGTCAAATTTGTTCTCGTTCCCGACAACGTATGTCATCGATCAGAATGGCAACATCGTAGGGGATCCAATCGTGGGAGCCATCAGCTCCGCCGAGCAGCGCGCGGCACTCGACAAGCTTATCGACCAGGCGATTGCGAATAGCGAGCAGTAAAAAACGCGTAAAGCATAGCGAGGATCGTGCGCCGCTGTGCGAAGTAGCCCGCTACCTTTCAAGATAAGCTCCACCATATAGAGGTCCCGTTCGGGACCTCTTTTTTTGGGTGCCGTCCCGTTCGTTTTTTGGCGCGGTTCGTTACATTCCTCACTGGCTCCGGCAAAAAATGGGGATAGAGTAGGACAAACGCGTCGAATACGAACGGCGGGGGAGAGCGGGCGAGCGTGCCCGCGTGGGAGAGGTTGCCGTCCATGTTGGAGCTCAAAGGTATTTGCAAAAGGTACGTTACGCAGTCGTTTACGCAGGTGGCGCTCGACAGCGTAAGCCTGTCTTTTCGCGATAACGAGTTCGTGGCCATTCTGGGTCCCTCGGGCTCGGGTAAAACTACGATGCTCAACGTTATCGGTGGGCTCGATCATTTCGATTCCGGCGACCTGCTAATCGACGGTATTTCGACCAAGGACTTTCACGATCGCGATTGGGATGCCTATCGCAACAACCGCATCGGCTTTGTGTTCCAAAGCTATAACCTCATTCCGCATCAGACCATTTTGGAAAACGTGGAGCTGGCGCTCACGCTTACGGGCGTGGGGCATGCCGAGCGCCGCCAGCGTGCGCGCGAGGCGTTGGAGAAAGTCGGCCTGGGCGAGCACGTTAACAAGCGCCCGAGCCAGCTTTCGGGTGGACAGATGCAGCGCGTGGCCATCGCCCGCGCCCTGATAAATGACCCTGAGATCGTCCTTGCCGACGAGCCGACCGGCGCTTTGGATTCAACGACATCCGTACAGGTCATGGATCTGCTCAAGGATGTGGCGCGCGACCGTTTGGTTATTATGGTCACGCACAATCCCGAGCTGGCGTACCAATACGCCACGCGCATCGTCAACCTGGCGGACGGCAAGATCACCGACGATTCCGATCCTTTCGATGTCGCTGACGCCACGCGCCGCGAAGCCAAGCCTACGCGCAAAACCTCGATGAGCTTTGTGACGGCGCTGGGGCTTTCTGCTCGAAACCTCATGACCAAGAAAGGCCGTACGGCCATGACGGCCTTTGCGGGCTCGATTGGCATTATCGGTATCGCGGCGATTCTGGCGCTGTCCAATGGCGTAAACGGCTACATCAAAAAGGTCGAGGAGGATACGCTCTCGAGTTACCCGCTTACGATCTCCAAGCAGGACTACGACCTGTCATCCATGATGGGCGGACAGGGGGCTGCGAATGATGAGGCGTCCAACGGCGGGGATTTGTCCGACGGTAGTGGTGGCAAGGCTAAGGGAACCGATAAGATCCCCGTGGTTACGGCCGTAAAGGACATGTTTGCAAGCGTTAAGTCCAACGACATGACGAGCTTTAAGGCATGGCTCGATGCCGGTGGCGACGGCATCGATAAAGAAGTCAACGCCATCCAGTACGGCTACGGTGTATCGCCGGTTGTCTATCGTGCCGGCAAGGGCGATGAGAAGCCTGTCCGGCTGGTGCCCAACGCCATGACCGAGGCCATGAGCGGAGGTGCGAGTTCGGCGGCAACGGTGAGCATGGAATCCATGGGAACCTCGGTCTTTAACGAGATGATTGACGACCAGAGCCTGCTCGACAGCCAGTACGATGTCGTCGCCGGTCATTGGCCCACGTCTGCCAACGAAGCCGTGATGGTGCTTTCGAGTCGCGGTACGGTGGGCGACTACACGCTCTACAGCATCGGCGCGCTGGATATCGATGAGCTCAACGACCTGGTTAACAGTGCTATGACGGCCGACGGTGGGGTCAAAGCACCCGAGACCGGTACCGACTTTACCTACGACGATGCGCTGTCCACGACGTTTAAGGTGCTGTCGCCGGCCGATGCCTATCGCAAAAACGAAGAGACCGGCATGTGGGCTGACATGTCTGGCGACGCCGACTTTATGGCCGCCAAGGTTGCCGACGGTATCGACGTGCGCATTGTGGGCGTGGTGCGACCTAACGAGACGGCCAATGCGAGTGCATTGTCTCCGGGCATTGCCTATACACATGCGCTGACTCGCCGGCTTATGGAGCGCGCCGCCGATTCGCAGATTGTGCAAGAGCAGCTTGCGCATCCCGAGACGGATGTCTTTACGGGCAAGTCTTTCGATGAACTGCAGGGCGAGGCCAAGCAAGGCGTGGATCTGGGCAGCATGTTCAGTGTGGACGAGGCGGCGCTCAAGAGCGCGTTCTCGTTCGATGCGTCTGCGCTCTCGGGTGTTGCCGGCGGTATGGACCTGTCGGGTCTTGATTTGTCCGGGCTGGATATTGACCTTTCGGGCGTTGGTAAGGACATCGACTTTGGCGACATCATGGCCAAAGCGCCGGCCCCAGATTTCTCGGGTATCTTTGACGGTCTGGAACTCACGCCCGAGCAAATGCAGCAGGTGGGAACGCTAGCCAACCAGCTGTTTGAGGGCTTTTTGCAGTCTGATCAGTTTAAGGCGCTGACACCCGATGATCTTAAGGACGCGTCAAAGCTCGCCGCCGCATTCTCGACGTATCTTGAGAATGATGCCGCAGCCCAGCAAATCCTGGCCCAGCTCAAAGCGCTCGGCGGCGATGCTCTGGCCGAGCGCCTGCAGCAGGCGATGACCGACTATGTCCAAAAGCAGCTGGCTCCGTATCTGCAACAGGCAATGGACCAGGTGACCAAGACAATCAGCGACCAGATAGCGACAACGGTATCGTCCCAGCTTAAAGCGGGCGCGGCAGGGCTCATGGGTCAGATGGCGACGCAGATGTCTTCGAGTTTTGCCAACCTGGCGAGCGCCATGCACGTGGATGGGAGTGCCTTTGCTCGTGCTATCCATTTCAACATGGACGCCGAGGACCTGAGCTCGCTCATGATGAGCTATGCGAAGGCATCGAAACTCACCTACGACAACAACCTGACCACGCTGGGCTATGCAGACGAGGCAGACCCCATCTCGGTCAAGATTTTCCCGCGTGACTTTGAGGCTAAGGAGCGCGTGCTCGATCACATCGATGCGTACAACAAGCAGGTCAAAGCCGTCGGCCACGATGAGCAGGCGATCTCGTACACCGACTACATGGGTATCATCATGGGCTCGGTGACCGACATCGTGAACACCATCAGCTTGGTGCTCATCGCATTCGTGAGTATCAGCCTGGTGGTGAGCTCCATCATGATCGGCATCATCACCTACATCAGCGTGCTGGAACGCAAAAAGGAGATTGGCATCCTGCGTGCGATTGGCGCGTCGAAGCGCAACGTGGCCAACGTATTCAATGCCGAGACCTTTATCGAGGGCCTCATCGCCGGCGTCTTTGCCATTGTCGTTGTGATGGCCGTGAGCTTTCCGGTTAATGCCTGGGCGCTTGCTGCCAAACAGGTGCCCAATCTGATGAGCCTGCCCGTGCGGGATGCGCTGGTGCTCATTGCAATTTCGGTACTGCTGACGGTTGTCGCTGGCCTGCTGCCGGCCCGCAGCGCATCCAAAAAAGATCCCGTGGAGGCCCTGCGCTCCGAATAATGTGACAAGGGACGGTCCCTTTGTCACATTGAGCGGCTTGTGAATTCGAGGTCTAATACTTTTCCGAGAAGTGAACGAGTCAAAATGGACCCCCGAAGCATCGACACTTTTGAGATGCAATTTCCTGCGGTTTTGCCAGCCAAATCCTGCGGGTTTGACGTCTAAAAATGTCGATGCTTCGGGGGTCCAAAAACAGTCGTTCACTTCTTGGAAAAGTATTAGACCTCGAGATATAGACGATGTTTGCGAGCGGCAATTAGAGCGTAAGCCTTTAGTTCTTCTTTGCAGAGAGCATGAGCCTAATTTCCGGGCGGGTGTATTCGTCGAACTCTTCCTTGGGCTCGGTGTCAAAGGTGTAGTACGACTTGATAGATTCGTCCTCCGTCTTGATGCTGATTTCTTCATATAAGGATCCGGCTAAAAATGCCTGTTTAAATTCATCCGACAGGCTGCATGGCGTGAGGAGGCCCGGTGTGGCAACGGAAATGTCCAGCCCGTAGAGCGGGGCGCAGAGCGTCGCGATATCCTGCTCGGCGCAGGCGAGGTTGTCTGCAAGGCTTGCCTCGGGGTCGATCTGACTGGTGTAATCGACGTCCGTGAGCATGCCGTCTGCATCAAAAGAAAGGTAGACATAGGCAGCTTGAGCGCCAAGGTCATTGTCGCGCAGATAGCCGATAATGCGGTAGCCGTAGTCGTGATACGACTCGTATGGGTCGTCTGCCGCGACGCGTTCGCACACGGGCTCCAAGGCATCTTGCGCGATGGCGAGCTGCTCGGCGGCTGCAGCCTTTCTTACCTGAAGCTCGCTATTTCCCTGGACAAACTGCGGGATGTAGACGCCAAGCAGCACAATGGCGGGCACTGCGATGAGCGCGATAATCTGTTTCTTGGCGCTCGGAATCACAACGCCGTATGCGGCCGCCATGGCCTCGGCATTGCTCGAGGTTTCGGCCAGCACGTCTGCCGCCGTGGCGACTGCCCCTACGGCGCTGGCAACCTCAGCGGCACCGCCCAGGTTGCGCACGAGATCGTTATCGCTGTTCTTGAGCAGGCGGCCGGCAGCTTGCGTGGCAAGCACGCCGGCGACCTCCGCGGAATGGTCCTTGTTGGTCTGGGCCACCGCAAGCCTGCTCTGCAGTTCCTTCCACTGTTTGCCCTGCATTCCAAAGCGCGGCGCAAGAGCGCAATAGCAAAAGATGGCGAGTTCGATTACGGTGAGTGCGATAGCGGTATATATGCCCGCGGGTTGGAATTCCTTTTGGTGGAACGCGATATCGTTGATCATTTGGAGCGGCAACATCAACAGGCATGCTACGAACGACATGACGAGTGCGGTCGCTGCGATTTTGGGGTATGTGCAGTACCGCTGGATGCGTTTCTTTTCTTGCTCGGTGAGCTGCTGCATGGGGCCTCGACTCTCATCGTTTTTCGGGGGCGATGCGCACACGCTCTTGAGTATAGATGAGTGAAGGACGTCTGTTGTTCAGACATGGCGGTCAACAGCGTGCTGTTGGTGATCGTTTGATCGCGAACGTCGTCTTTTGGAGCATGAAGCCGCTGCCGATGCCCACAAACAGCAAATCGAAGGTGAATGGTTTCCCGAGAAGTGAACGACCTAATTTGGACCCCTGAAGCACTCACGTTTTTCGACGCTAAAACCGCAGGATTTGAGTGATAAAACCGCAGGAATTGGCCTTCCAAAAGTGTCGATGCATCGAGGGTCCGATTTCACTCGTTCACTTCGCGGAAAACCATTCACCTTCGTTGCATGAGGCGCCGGATGGAAGGGTGATTATCGTCAAGCTGCTGCCTCTGCCTTGTGAATCATCTGGAGCACAAGGCATAATGCATGTAACAAGGGGGCGGTTCCTTTGTCACATCCGTTGATATGAGAGAAGAGTAGATGATTCTTTCGCTTGCCCCTATGGAGGGGATTACCGGGCATGTGTTCCGTCGCGTGCATGCGGAGTGCTTCGGTGCGCTCGATTGTTATTACACGCCGTTTTTGCCGCCGCCGCGGGTGGGAAACCGCTTTGGCGGCAAGGCGTTTAAGGAGATCGATCCTGCCGATAACCAGGGGCTCAGCGTAGTGCCTCAGCTGATGTCCAAGAACGCGGACGAGTTTGTGTGGGCGGCACAGGTGCTCGCCGACATGGGCTATCGCGAGGTCAATCTCAACTTGGGTTGCCCCTCGGGGACGGTTGTCGCCAAGGGCAAGGGCTCGGGCTTTTTGCGCCACTTGGACGAGCTCGAAGTGTTCTTGAGCGATGTGTGCGAACGCTCGCCGTTGCCGGTATCGGTCAAGACCAGGCTGGGGCTGGAGAGTGACGACGAATACGATCGCGTGCTCGATTTGTACTGTCGCATGCCGTTGGCAGAACTGATCGTGCATCCGCGCGTACAGAAGGATCGCTATACGGGCTCGCCGCGCAAGGAGTTTTATGGCGAAACACTGGAGCGCGCGCCGTTTCCGGTTGCCTATAACGGCGACATTTTTGATTTAGAGGACATGGACGCGCTGGTTGAGGCCTATCCCGGTACACGCCATGTGATGCTGGGGCGTGGCTTGCTTGCGAACCCCGCGCTGGCTCGCATGGCCAAGGGCGGCCCTGCTGCAACGGCTGCTGAGCTGCAGCGCTTCCACGACACGCTGTTTGCGGCATATGCAGAAGAGATTGGCGGTAACGCGGTTTTTCGCATGAAGGAGTGGTGGTTCTACGCCAAATGCGCCTTCGCCGACCCCGCTACCGTTCATAAACTCGTACGCAAGACTAAAAAGGTCGACGAATACCGCGCCGCCGTCGATCGCGTCTTTCGCGAGCAGCCACTTGCACCCATAGCCCGCTTCCACGGCTAGTTGGTCGTTGGGGACGTTCTTTAACGACTAGTCATTTAAGAACGTCCCCAATGGCTGTGCTTGGATGGACAGAGTGCGCGTGCTAGAGCAGGTTCTTCTGGACCCACGCGATGATGTCGCTCGATTCGTAGAGTGGCTTGCCGTCGATGAATAGGCAGGGAACCTGGCGTTTTCCGCCGACGGCGATGAGTGTCTGCTCGGCATCGGAATCGGTCGAGATATTGCGCTCGGGAATGGTCACGCCGTTATCGGCCAAAAAGTGCTTGACCTTTATGCAATACGGGCAGCCGGTCATAACGAACAGCGCGAGCTCATGATTAGTAGCCATAGGTCTCCAATCGGTTGCGGTTTTGATTGAAATACCCAAAGCCGCCGCAGTCTATGCGCGGGCCAGTGACGACTCGATGGCCTGGACCAGAAACGCCGTGGCTCCGGTGCCGCAGGGCTTGTCGTAGTAGTCAACAAAGCGCTGGTCGGCAAGATAGCCGTGGGCGAGGCCCAGGTACGCCTCGTCTTGGGGCTCGCATCCCCAGTTGAGAGCAATCCAACGACGATGCATCGCGACAAGCTTGCGAGCCTCGCTTCCATTCGCATCGCCATCGCCCATGGCAATCGAGAGCTGACCCAAAATAGCGCGTTCAAGTTCCTTCATGTCGTTCCACGTCTGAGGGTCCATGTCCAGCAGCGCTTCGTTTGCTGCATCGATAGCCTCATTGCCATAGCGCTCCCGCGCCTCGGCACCGTAGCGCTCCTCGTTTTCCTGCACGGTGCGCCAGCGCTCCAGTTGCGGCAGGACGGCGCCCATGAGTGAGACGGCTTCGTCGAGCGACATGCCGGTGTTTTGCGCCAGCCGCGGAGCACAATCCTCAATCATCGCCTCCATGGTGGTGTCGTAGGTGTACTTGCCGTGGTCGTAGCACCACTTGCAGTAATGGTCGGTCGTGGCGCCCGTGGCGTCGGTGCCGCAGTCGTCGGGCGTGAGTATCATGCCGCAGCTCTGACAATAGTGCTCGGGCATTTCGAGCAGGTGGGGCAGCTGCTCGCCGGTCACGGCGGCAATGAGTTTCATCATGTCGATGCCCGGTGTGACCTCGCCGCGTTCCCAACGGCTGACGGCTTGGCGTGTGACAAAGAGCTTGGTGGCGAGCTGCTCCTGGGTAAGGTGATGGGCGCGACGGACAGCAATGAGCTTTTCTGCAAAGGCCATAGCGGCTCCTTTCTGCTGGTTGATGGCTTAAGCATACGCGGCGGCAGGCGCCCTTCCAAGCAACCGTTGGTTGCACGACCGGAGACCGCGGCGAAGAATTGCGCACAGCGCCTCACACCGTCATGCCGTACAATGACCGGCATGGAACCTATCGCACACATATATACCGATCTGCCGCAGAAGTTCGGCATTCCGCGTAACAGTTTTTTGGCGCCCCATCTGCAGGGACGCATCGTTTTTGAGCCGGAATTTGCCTCCAATGCAGCGGTTGAGGGTCTGGACTCCTTCTCTCACCTGTGGCTACTGTGGCGCTTCGAAAACGGAACGCCCGGCGGCACGGCTAAGGACATAGCTGCCGATGCCAAGTCGCAGGACAGGTCCGGCACCAACGTCAAGTGGTCGAAGACCGTGCGCCCGCCACGTCTGGGCGGAGCCGAGCGCGTGGGTGTCTTTGCCACGCGCAGTCCGTTTCGCCCTAATCCCATCGGTCTTACCTGCGTCGAGCTCGATCGCGTTGAGCTCACCGGCAACGGCCCCATCATTCATGTGCTGGGAGCAGACCTGCGCGACGGTACGCCCATCTACGACATTAAGCCCTACATTCCATTTGCCGACTGTCACCCGGATGCGACGGGCGGCTGGATTGAGGGCGCCCCGTGGCAAGAGCTCGATGTTGAGTTCCCGCAAGCGCTTCAAGACATGGTCCCGCCCGCAAAGCTCCCCGGTCTGGTCGAGGTTCTTCGCCAAGATCCCCGCCGCGCGGGCAGTAAGCACGAGCCAAACCGCATTTACCACTTGGCTTACGCCGGGCTCGACATATCGTTTACGGTCGATGAAACCCAGCTAACCGTAGTCGCCGTCAACGATGCGCGGGACTAACCAGCCATTCGTCCGCGCCCGTCAAATTAAGCGCCAAACCCCATGCCAAAATCGCCCGTGCTGGTGGACAATAACGCCTACCAAAACAATCACTTTGCACGGGAGTTCAGCATGAAATACGACTTTAGCTCGCTTATCGACCGCCACGGCATGGACTCCATCGCCGTTGACTCTTGGGGCGAGATCCCCGGCATGGCTCCGAACGCACCCGACGAGGGCTTCGACCGCATTCCCATGTGGGTGGCGGATATGAACTTTGCCACGGTGCCCACGGTCCAGGAGTACATCATCAAGCGCGCCCAGCATCCCATGTTTGGCTATTTCAATCCGCGCCCCGAGTATTTCGACCGCATCATCGAATGGCAGAGCCGCCGCAACGGCGTTGAGGGCTTGGCGCCGGAGCATATCGGCTACGAAAACGGCGTGCTGGGCGGTGTCGTGTCGACGCTGCGCGCGTATGCCCAGCCGGGCGATGCGGTGCTGGTCCACAGCCCTACCTACATCGGCTTTACCAAGTCCATCGAAGCCGCGGGCTATCGCATTGTCCACAGCCCGCTTAAGCTCGACGACCAAGGCGTGTGGCGCATGGACTTTGAGGACATGGAGTGCAAACTCGCCCAAAACCACGTTCATGCTGCGGTGTTCTGCTCGCCGCACAATCCCTGCGGCCGCGTATGGGAGCGCGACGAGATCGAGCGCGCCATGGACATCTATCGCCAGCACGATTGCGTGGTGATCTCGGACGAGATTTGGTCCGATATCATCCTGCCGGGACACAAGCATATCCCGACGCAGTCGGTGAGCGAGGATGCCCGCATGCGCACGGTTGCCCTCTATGCGCCGAGCAAGACGTTTAACCTGGCGGGTCTGGTCGGCAGCTACCACATCATCTACAACGAGACGCTGCGCGACCGCGTGTGCGCCGTGTCCAACAAGACTCACTACAACGAGATGAACGTCCTCTCCATGCACGCGCTTATCGGTGCCTACCAGCCGCAAGGCTACGAGTGGGTGGACGAGCTCAACCAGGTGCTTGCCGGCAATATCGAGTACTTCTGCAATTACGTGGACGAGCATTTTGAGGGCGTGTCCTATTCGCGTCCGCAGGGCACGTACATGGTGTTTCTGGACTGCACCGAGTGGTGCCGCGAGCATGGCCGCGATATTCAGTGGCTGCTCGACGAGGGGGCGCGCGGAGGCGGGGGATATCAGGACGGCCGCCCGTTCCACGGG
>ERZ779843.2257-NODE-2257-length-19126-cov-7.676367_pt1 | contig 19126 bp, 18 predicted proteins | sample MGYA00511560_ERZ779843 | MGnify/ENA primary metagenome ERZ779843 (study PRJEB29588, sample SAMEA2158062) | human gut metagenome | biome: human gut; feature: human-associated habitat; material: faeces | place: Denmark | collected 2008/2010 ... | reverse complement strand
GTTTTAAAGTTTCCATATTATTTAATATATAAATCCAACGTTCAAAATTCGTTTCGCATTCCTCTTCGTTTTTGTTGAAGAGGGGGAGGGCGATAAAGATTTCCCGGAACTTATCCGAGAAGAGTTCTCCTGTTTCCCTGTCACTTAGAATAACATCTGTGCGGAGTTTTATGTTCTTGTCGATAATGAAATTCATCAAGAAAACTCCGTATACGGCTTTTATTTCAAACTTCCATTCATTGCCTACCCTTCCTTGATTGATGATGGCACGCGATAAATAATAAATCGAGCGTTCTTTGAAGTTGCTTTGCATACGGTTCTGCATTTCAACGATGATTTTTTCGCCTGTGTCCGTGGTGCAATATACATCATAGATAATACCTCGTCCTTCCGGATAGAGCGGCAATTGCTCATTATTCAAAAACTGTAAGTCCGTTATCACTCGTTCACCTTCGAGCAGGTCGTTCAGAAATTCGATTAGTAAATCCTTAGACACTTCTCTGCCGAATATTAGTTTGAATCCGTAGTCGGTGAACGGATTGATAAATTTACTCATTGTTTTGGGTCGCTTCTTTTTATGTTTTGCAAAGAGACGTTTCTCTTTATATATAAAAAAGAGGCTTTTTCTTCGTACTACAAAGGTACGATAATTCTTGGTTTTCCATCCCTTTTGCAGTAAAAATAAAAGGTTCCTTGTTTATAGGCAGACTTTTCCGCTTTATCTTCCCCTGATTAGCTTTTTCAGTGTCCCGTTGTAGGTGTTTTCAAATTCCGTCGGATGATTGAGTGCCCAAAGAATGTAATCACCCGGTTCATTCTTTTTGAGTAGGGTAGAGCGGTATTGGGAACTAAGAATTTTCCATAAAATACCGCCGGGGCCTCCCAATTCTTTACGTCGGGCAAGGGCGACAATCGCTTTTACGGTCTGTTCGTTCCGGATGCCGATAGTTTGCATATTAAGTAGAAGTATAGCTTCCGAGCCTCCTCCCGCTTGCATCCCTTCCGAAACCGTTTCTTTTCCAATCGATTTATCCAAAGACAAACCCTCTACAACGACAGGCGAAGCCTGAAAAACGCTGTTTGACGGAACGGGCGGCATGCTCCTCTCATTCTCCTTTCCGTCTTTTCCTTCCCTCTCTGTCTCTATGTCTTTTTTTATTTCAGGTTTGATTTCATTTTCCATATTCCTTTCCTGTTTACCTTTGATATCTGTATCCGTTTCTTCTTTTGTTTGTGGCATTGTTGTAGCAAATTCATGGGGTTTTGTAACATCTTTGCCGGAGTCATCCGTATTTTCCGGTTCTATTTCACTACTCTCCTCCTTGATAATCCAGAAATGTTCCAGGGGTAATTTATATTTTCTCCGGCTGTCGGTGATGATTTTATGATATTGTTCCTGAATCGCCTGTGAAGTCAGTACGCCATACTCCTTATATATAAGATCATCGAACAGCCCCACTGACAGGCAATCATCAATGATGGCCTGCATTTCCTCCTCCCCGCAACACGCTTCCTGGGCGATGTCGAAAAGAGTGTCTTTGTTCCACAAAATATAATAACCTTTTTCTTTATAGATGAGGCAGAGCAGCGAAGTGAGTGCGGCAATCCCTGCCGCGTGGTGGCGACAGGAGATGCGGCGTACTTTTCTGTCCTGCAGAAAATTGACATCGAGGGGGAAATAATCTAATCCGGGTTTGGAAATGCGGGCCATGATGATAAAATGCTGGTTGTAAATGGTTGATTATTACTGAATAAATTCTGCTTTTACATCGAAGCAGGGGCAGGATTTTATATACTCGTCAGGTGAGATAATGCCGTCTCCATTGAGGTCAGGACTGGTGTCCCGATGCCCTATCACCTGCTTCAGAGAAGGGAAGACAAGGCGCAAATCTTCTACCAGCCGGACGAGCGCTTCACGTTGCGCTTCCGTTCGTGTGTCGGCAGGCCGGCCGTTCCTGTCCAATCCGCCAATGTAGCAGATGCCGATAGACCGATGGTTCCAACCTGTACAATGCGCTCCGTCGAGAGCAACATCTCTTCCCGGTTCTATCGTACCGTCGAGACGGATGACGAAATGATAACCGATAGAACGAAAACCACGTTGACGATGCCAGCGGTCGATGTCGGTAGCGGTAAAATCCTGTCCCGCACGAGTGGCGGAACAGTGGATGATGATCGTGTCTTTCATGGAAGAATCCTCCTTTCCTGTTTGCAGACGGCACGTGAGATAACCCCGAACGCAATAGCCTCCTCTTTGGACAGTTGGCGGTAATATTGCTTTGTTACTGAATGGAGCACCGGAGAGAAGGGAGCATCCATCGGCGGCGTTGTCGTTTGATTAGGCATGGTGGGCCGATTAGGTATTGTCGTCCGATTAAGCACTGTGGTCTGGTTAGGCCTTGTCTGAACCATAATAAAAGCATCTCCCCGATGATGTTGCACACGCAAGGCGTGTTGTTTCACGCGGTCCGGATGCTTTAGTTGGAGGATAAGCCAGTTTCGGTGCGCAGGCTTCAGACGTTCCTCTCTGACCATTTCTTTCATAGACGGGTAGGCACGCAATACTTTCCCCGTTGCATCCGTAACGGCGAAAGGTGTTTGATGAGATCCCACTCCCGTACGTCGTAATCCCGTCCGGATGGCGTGCATCATATTGGTGTATGCATCGCACCATTCGAGGTTTGACACGTGGTTGTTCATCGTATTGCCATCGAGGTGGTTAATCTGTGGCAGCTGCTCCGGGTTGGGGATGAATGCTTTGGCAACCAAACGATGAATTTTGTATTCGATACAAACACCTTTATTCGGCAGTATGACAGTTTCGTAACCGGTCCCCATGATTTTGGCACAAAGGATCAACTTTGATCTGCCCTTGAAACTCAATACCCGTCCGTGATCTGAAATCATATAGTCGGGGTTTTCTTCAATAAATCTCCAATTTTCCATACTTGATATTGATAATGTTAATAAAATTATACTCTGTTAAAAAATAATCGTTTTTCTGAATCATGCGGGGAGAAACGGCGTTTCCTCCATCTGTTAAACGGCGCTTTCTGGTGCGGAGAAACGCTGTGGTCTGTATGTGTTAAACGGCGTTTCTTCCTCCTCCTCCGTATGAGGTTCGAGCCGTTCGGCACAATGAATCAGAAACTCCAGTTCTTCCCGGTAGCCTTGAATGGCCTCGTATAGCGAATCTACGTTATACTGTCTGCAAAGCGCCTCCCATTCTTTTCGTTCCTGCCCGTTCATTCCGTTCTTTTGCAGATTCATTTTTACTTGTTGCTGTCTTGCCCGTCCGTTTCGATATCCAGAAAATTTTCAGCGTGAAAGGTGCGCCAGCCTTTGGCTTCGATATCATAGTAGACAACGAACGTATTTTCCGGTTTGGGTAGATACGGACGGTGGAAACTATGTTCATATCCGGTGAGGGTGCCGGTGGCATGTCGGATGGTTCCATCCTGTTTGGTGTAGCGGAAACAGACATTTCCGTGATGCATCTGCCGGATGAGAGCCCCTATCCGGTGAGCCGTGACGAGTGCATCGTGCCGGTTCATACCGTTGTTTTGCCGGATGACGGCAGCTTGCTTCATTAGCTGTACCCGTTGGAAGGAATGATTTTTTTCAGTTTCAGTCATTTTGATTCGTTTTAATGATTTGATTATGGGGACAAAGGTAGAGAGCAGGTAATGCAAAGGCTGTCCAAGCTTGAACCATAATGAAACGTTGAAACTTTTAGTGCAGGAATGCTTTCTCTTTTTTAGCGCAAATCACAGCTTTTGGAACGAGTGATTTCTTTCCTCTTTGGCAGATTTTATTTCATCTATTTTCTTGATAATACCGGTAAGGTAGAAAATGGGTACCCCAAACCCTCTTTCTTTGTGAAAATATGGATGAAAAATATAGAATGTGTCATGCTTGAACATATATGTTAAAATAAGCATTGTACTTTTGTCGTGAATTTTATATGTAAATATTAAATAAAATGTAAAAAAATGACTAAGGTAGAAAGAGAAGTGGTTTTTAACAGTGAAAATGGTCAGAAAGAAATGACCGGTGTACGTCACAGCGACGATGATGTTAAGAAGAAAGTAATTGATTGTGTTTTTAAGTTGGGGCAACTGAATAATATTCCAGAAAAATATGTTGAAAAGAATTCGGATTGTTCGCGTTCGTCCGTGGGGCGTGTGTACAGGTGTAATTTCGACGGTCGGAGTCCTATACCAAATTGGACAACTATCTTTAATTTTTTCTCTTGTGTGATTGGAAAGGCAACGATTATTGTCAATATTCCGGAGGTGTTGTGCTGGATTCTGAAGCTTTTTCTAGGAGATTCTGCGGATGTAGGCTATACAGTTGATGATAGTCATCATATTCGTATAGATATTCAGTTTCATGACGATAAAACACTGTTCCTGGAGACTGGTGAAAAGGAAGGAAAGGTGAAGAAAAAAGATGGAAAATAGAGGAAAGCGGGAGGGGAATTACCAAGTTCTTGATGAACTTGGTACATTATTGATAACGAACTTTCCATCGAGGTCGGTGGTGGTTCCTATAGATGTACCTTTAACTAAAACGGATGCTCCTATGACGGGCTGGTTGTCTTCCTCGGAGAAGACAACGCCCATTACCTTTCTGGAGGTTTGAGCGATTGCCAGGCTAATGCCTGCTAGCAGGCAGGTTAATAACAGCGTTAGTTTTCTTTTCATATAGTTTTTATATAGTAGAATAGTCTGTTTTGCTATCTTACGATTCGCAAAAGTAACCACTTTTTTAGAAAAACAAAGAAAAATATGAAAAAAATATGAATTTGTGCTGTCGATACAAAATACTTGTAGCAAAAGGACTTAAATACAAGATAAGTACATGAAAGGCGGTTTCTTATTTCTTTTTGGTGATTAATAAACGAAAATAAGTATCTTTTTGATAAATAAATGTGGATAAATTCGTAGATAAGATGTTTAATAACACATAATAATCTGCAAATAAATAATTGCAGGTAGAAAAAAGATAGTTTATTGGACAAAGAAAGAAATTCTATCCGTAGTCTCTTATATTAATACCCTAATTGGGGAGACGAGAGTTGCTGCCGGACTTGAAGTTTGCTACATGAAAGATATTTTCTACCTTTTCAGTAAGTAGATAAAAAGCAAAAAAGGACGATTTATTTTGCGTTTCACTTCCTTTTTTGCTTTTCTTATTCCCCTTTCTGTATTTTCTTTTTTATATTTATTAAATATTTTGTGCTCAAGCACTTATGGAAGGAGGGGCAGAAAATGCATGAGTTCATCAAGAACTTTGCAAATCACCTATGTCGGCATGAAGTCGCAGGATGTTCCCATCAAGTCCGGGACCATCAAGGTAATGATGAAATCCGATTCCGAAGTATTACAGGAAGTGGTAGTGACCGGTATGCAGAAAATGGATAAACGTCTTTTTACCGGAGCCACCAAACAATTAAATGCCGATAATGTGAAGCTGGACGGTTTGCCCGACATTAGTCGCGGACTGGAAGGTCGTGCGGCAGGAGTTTCCGTTCAGAATGTTTCGGGCACTTTTGGAACTGCCCCCAAGATTCGTGTGCGTGGAGCCACTTCCATTTACGGAAGTTCCAAACCGTTGTGGGTTGTTGACGGCGTGATTCTGGAAGACGCCATCGACGTAGGTCCCGATGATCTTTCCTCCGGTGATGCCGAGACACTGATTAGTTCCGCCATAGCCGGACTGAATTCCGACGATATCGAGAGTTTCCAAATTTTGAAAGACGGTTCGGCAACCTCCATTTACGGTGCACGTGCGATGGCAGGCGTTATCGTAGTCACCACTAAGAAAGGACGTGCCGGAGTCAGCAAGATCAGTTATACGGGCGAGTTCACCACCCGTGCTATCCCCAGCTACAAAGAATTCAATATCATGAATTCGCAGGAACAGATGGGAATCTACAAAGAAATGGAACAGAAAGGCTGGTTGAACAGTGCCGACCTTTTCCGCACCAGAGACACCGGAGTGTACGGTCGTATGTACCGCCTCATCGACGAATACAACAACAGTAACGGCCAACGCGGACTGCTCAACACCACCGAAGCCCGTAACGCTTACCTCCGCGAAGCGGAAATGCGCAACACTGACTGGTTCGACGTGCTTTTCACCAATGCCGTTTCGCAGAACCATTCCGTCAGCATCACCGCCGGAACGGAAAAATCCTCTTTCTATGCCTCCTTGAGTGCCATGCTCGATCCGGGTTGGTACAAGCAGAGCAAGGTGAAACGCTACACGGCCAATGTGAACACAACCTATAATATATATAAAAATCTGTCGCTCAACCTCATATCCAACGCCTCCTACCGCCAGCAGAACGCGCCGGGAACGATGAACTCCACCCTCGACATCGCATCAGGAAAGATGTCCCGCGGATTCGACATCAACCCTTATTCATACGCGCTCAACACAAGCCGCACACTCGACCCCTCTGTGGACTATATCAGCAACTACGCCCCATTCAATATTCTCCACGAACTCGACAATAACTACATCGAAATCAATATGGTCGATGTGAAATTTCAAGGCGAGATGAAGTGGAAAGTGATTCAGGGACTCGAATTGAGTGCCCTCGGAGCCGTTAGATACCAGACTTCATCGCAGGAACACAACGTGCTCGACGACGCCAATCAGGCAATCGCCTACCGCACCGGTATGGACGACGCCACCATCCGCGAGCAAAACAAATTGCTCTATACCGACCCCGACAACCCATACGCCCTGCCTATCACCCTGCTGCCCGAAGGCGGTATCTACCAGCATCAGGACCGCCGTATGCTGGGACTCGATTTCCGTGGAACACTCTCATGGAATCATCTTTTCGCCGAAAAGCACATCACCAACTTCTTTGCCGGAATGGAAGTGAACAGCCTTCAAAAAACATATTCCTCTTTCCAAGGCTGGGGAATGCAATATTCGATGGGGGAAATTCCGTCCTACATCTACCAGTTCTTTAAGAACGGCATCGAATCCGGTTCGCGCTATTACAGCCTGGGACACTCCGAAACCCGGAGTATAGCCAGCTTCTTCAACGCCACGTATTCTTACGACGGACGCTACACCCTCAACGGCACTTTCCGCTATGAAGGAACCAACCGCATGGGACGCAGCCGTTCATCCCGCTGGCTACCCACATGGAACCTGTCCGGTGCCTGGAACGTGCATGAAGAATCTTTCTTCAAAGCGCTGCAACCCACCCTTTCCAACCTGACACTGAAAGCCTCATACTCCCTCACCGCCGACCGCGGCCCGGCGGAAGTGACCAACTCGCAAGCCATCATCCGCAGCTTCTCGCCCTACCGCCCCTTTACCGACATTCAGGAAACGGGACTTTATATCGATGACATCGAGAACAGCGAACTCACTTACGAGAAAAAGCATGAGCTGAACATCGGCATCGACCTCGGCCTGCTCGAAAATCGCATCAACTTCTCCGCCGACTGGTACCAGCGTAACAACTACGACCTGATCGGTGTAGTCCCCACACAGGGAGTAGGCGGCGTCATCAACAAATATGCCAACGTAGCCACCATGAAATCTCACGGTGTGGAATTTACGCTCTCCACCCGCAACATCCGCACGAATGATTTTTCATGGAACACAGACTTTATCTTCTCCTATGCCAAGAACGAAGTCACCCAGCTGAAAGGACTCACAAGTATGATGGAACTCGTTTCCGGCAACGGCTTTGCCCGCGAAGGATACCCCGTGCGCGGACTCTTCTCCATCCCTTTTGCGGGACTTGATGAAGACGGTATTCCGCAATACCTCATCGACGGAAAAGTGACTAGCACCAGCATCAACTTCCAGGAACGCGAAAAACTGGATTACCTGAAATACGAAGGTCCTACCGATCCCACCGTCACGGGAAGTTTCGGTAATGTATTCACCTATAAAGGCTTCAAACTAAATGTCTTTATGACTTACTCTTTCGGCAACGTAGTCCGCCTCAACCCGGTGTTCAACTACAAATATTCCGACCTTACCGCCATGCCGCGTGAATTCAAAAACCGCTGGACTGTTTCCGGCGACGAAGCGAGAACGAATATCCCGGTGATACTTAGCGACCCGCAATATAGGACGAATACATCGCTTTATCTTGCCTACAACGCCTACAACTATTCTACGGAGCGCATCGCCAAAGGCGATTTTATCCGCATGAAAGAAATATCACTGATGTATGAGTTCCCGAGAAGCTGGATCGCTCCTGCCAAAATATCCAACCTGTCGCTCAAGTTGCAGGCTACCAACCTCTTCCTGATCTACGCCGACAAGAAGTTGAACGGGCAGGACCCCGAATTTGTGAACACCGGAGGGGTGGCATCCCCCGTTCCGCGTCAGTTTACCCTCACCCTGCGTCTGGGACTGTGATTGTAACCCCCAATAGAGAACCCGAAAAAATATACGATAGATGAAGACGAAAATAAACCATATACTCCCTGTGCTGCTGCTCACCGCAGCTTCCGGTCTGACTACCGTTTCCTGCAATGATTTTCTGGACAAAACACCGGACAACCGCACGGAACTGAACACCGACCAGAAAATAGCCAAACTGCTTGTATCGGCCTATCCCGACGTATCGCCCAACGAACTGTTCGAACTCTACAGCGACAACTCCGATGATAGCGGCCCCACCTACGGTTACTACCAGCTTTCCGAAAAGGAATGTTACAACTGGGAAGATACCAAAGAGGAATATCAGGACACACCCAATTCCCTTTGGGGAGGTTATTACGGTGCAATTTCAGCCGCCAACATGGCACTCAAGGCGATAGAGGAGAAAGGAAATCCGGCATCGCTCAACCCGCAGCGCGGTGAAGCACTGGTGTGCCGTGCCTACTGCCATTTCATGCTGGCAACTATCTTCTGCAATGCTTATGACACTCATGCCTCCGAATCGTTGGGAATCCCCTATATGGAAGACGTGGAAACCACCGTGTCTCCCCGTTACGAGCGCGGCACGCTGGAAGAAGTGTACCGGAAAGTGGAGCGTGACCTCCTGGAGGGAGTGGAACTGATTTCGGACGACGGATATTCCGTCCCCAAATACCATTTCACCCGCAAGGCCGCCTATGCCTTTGCCGCCCGTTTCTACCTTTATTATATGAAACCCGATTTCTCCAACTGCGACCGGGTGATTGACTTTGCTACCCGTGTGTTGGGCAGCAACCCCGACGACCTGCTCCGCGACTGGGAAGCATTGAGCAATCTTTCCGTGAACGGAAATGTGCAGGCAGATGCGTATATTGCTTCTTCCAATGAGGCCAACCTGCTGATAAGCAGCACCGTCTCCAACTGGGGCGCACTCGGAAGCGACTACCTGGTAGGCCCGCGTTACTTCCACAACCAAACGCTCGCCACCAGCGAAACCTGTCTTTCTGCAGGACTGTGGGGCAGCTCGGATTATTTGTATCTGAAACCTTTCTCTACCACCGGATTTGTAGCCAGCATCCTGCGCAAGAGCGGACTTTATGATGGCGGCTACCTTTATTATATGCCGGTATTGTTTTCAACGGACGAAACCCTGCTTTGCCGTGCCGAAGCATACGCGTTGAAGAAAATGTACCCCCAGTCGGCTGCCGACATCACGAGCTGGCAACGTGCCTACACCCGCAACAAATCGGCCCTGACACCCGACCAGATCAATGCGTATTATGATAAAATGAATTTCTACACGCCTTTCACGCAACAGACGCCCAAGAAACAGCTAGCTCCCGATTTCACTATCGAGGAAGGGATGCAGGAAAATATTCTTCACTGTATTCTGCACATACGCCGTGTCACTACCCTGCACGAGGGGATGCGCTGGCCCGATATCAAACGGTACGGTATTATGATTTACCGTCGCAACATGGCTACTCAACGTGTCACCGACGAAATGCCGCCGAACGACCTGCGCCGTGCCATCCAGATTCCGCGAAACGTGATCGTGGCGGGAATGCAACCTAACCCGAGAAGAAACTAACAGAGAAAAAAGTGAAAATTATGAAGAAACAGATCATTTACTCTTTGCTTGCTCTCACCACAGTCTGCCTGGGGGCTTGCAACAATAACGACGAGATAGACACCGCGAACAGCATCTTCTCTACCGAACCTCTGGAGAGAAATGCTTTCGATTACTGGCTGCTCGACAACTACACCTATCCTTATAACATCGACTTCATGTACCGCATGAAGGATATCGAGAGCGATCATAAATACAACCTCGTGCCCGCCGACTATGACAAAGCGGTGGCACTGTCGAAAATCATCAAACACGTCTGGATGGACGCTTACGTCGAACTGGCAGGAATGGATTTTCTCCGTGTCTACGTACCCAAGACATTCCACCTCATCGGATCGCCCGCCTACGAAAGTAGCGGTAACATGGTGCTCGGCACGGCAGAAGGCGGGAAGAAAATCACCCTCTATAACGTGAACGACCTCAACATAAAGAAGATCAATATCGAAAAGCTCAACGAGTATTATTTTGAAACGATGCATCATGAATTTGCCCATATCCTGCATCAGAAACGGAATTTCGACCCTTCTTTCAACCGCATCTCGGAAGGAAAATACGTGGGAGCCGACTGGTATTACTACATGACCGCCCAGGGTGCCATGCCCCGCACGGACGATGTGGCCTGGTCCGACGGTTTCGTGACGGCTTATGCCATGAGCCAGTCCAACGAGGATTTTGTGGAAAATATAGCCATGTACGTCACACATACACAGGCCTACTGGGACAATATGATGACGGCAGCCGGAGAATCGGGCGCTGCCATCATCAACAAGAAATTCACGATTGTCTATAACTATATGCGCGACACATGGGGGATCGACCTCAACGAACTTCGTAAAATCGTGCTGCGCCGCCAGCAGGAGATTACCGAAATTGACTTGAGCACTATTCAATAAGTGCCGGTCACCTCTTGTTTTTTTGATTGACGATTGGATGATTATTTAATTACACATTATTATGATGAAGAAAAATAGAACGATATATTTCCTGTTGGCCCTTGTCTGCCTGGGTTTGCAGTCGTGCCTCTTTCAGGAAGAAGATTATTTTGACGATTCGTCTGCCAACCGTGCCACGGCCGATGTGAAGCGTTGCAGCGAACTGCTGGAAGCAGCACCCAACGGATGGGTGATGGAATATTACGTCGGTAAGGACTACTCGCTGGGAGGTATTACCCTGCTTTGCAAGTTCGACGGCCAGCGGGTGACGATGGCTTCGCAGATAGCGGGAGCGGATGAGACGGTCAGTTCGCTTTATAGCGTCAAGTCCGAGCAGGCAACGATGTTGTCTTTCGATACCTACAATTATCTGGTGCATTATTTCGGTCAACCACAGGGAAGTATGGCCGACGACCCGAACGGAACGCTCGGAGGCGACTACGAATTCGTGATCTCCGATGCCACCGCCGACCGTATCGAACTGAAAGGCAAGAAATATGGCAACCGCATCGTGATGAAGGCTTTTTCTGCCGACCAGACGTGGAAGCAATATCTCACCCGGATAAAGAAAGTGGAAGACGATGCTTTCTTTTATGAATACGACCTGCGGATGGACGGACTCTACACCGGGCAAATGCTACGCAGCAACTATACGTTCATTGTGACCTATTATGACGAAGTTGGAAAGGTGCATCAGAAAACCGTACCTTTTATGTTTACCACCGACGGAATGCGTTTTCACGAACCGGTGACGATAGACGGACAAACCATGCAGAATTTTGTCTGGAAGAACGAGGAGATCAGCTTTGTTTGTACCGACGAAGGAGCTACGGAGGTGAAACTGGCGGGTGTCTATACTGCCGGGTATCAAAGTTACGACTATTATCCAGGCACTTACCAGATGGATTTTTATCGTCTGAACGATGCGACGAACCAGATGGAAGTGGCTTCGCAGGAGATTCAACTGGTGAAGGACGAGGACGGCAAGAGCTATTGGCTCAAAGGACTCGAATATGACATTCTGGTAACTTATGACAAGCCGCGTGGCGGACTTTCCATCTTGCCGCAATTTTTGAAGAAAGTACAGGGAGGTTACGTGTATCTGGCTATGTGGGATTTGATGAATGATTATGTTTTGCGCAGTTCGGCAATCGGTCTTATCAGTTATCCTACCACCGACGGCATTTATCTGGTGGACAATGGAGTGTGGATGGGTGAAATCTCCGGATTTATCTTCGGTGTGTACGACTCGCAGGATGAGGAGGCCTCTTTCATGGGATACACGGATGCAGTTGCAGCAATCAGGTTGATTAAAAAAACAATAGAAGAATGATATGATGAATAAGTTAGTTATACTGTTATTATCTGCGTGCTGTTTGCTGATGACAGCGTGCGACAAGGAAAACGATGAAACGGCACAAGGCTTCCGCATCATGAATGCGGACGTCGATCTGGCAGCCGGAGGCGGAACGGTGGAAGTGGCTTTGCAGGCTACCGGAGAACTGACTGCCGTTTCGGGTGCGGACTGGTGCAGGGTAATCGAAGTGACAAACGAAAAGATAACTTTGCTTGCCAGAGCCAATTATGAATATACGTCACGTGCCACGCAGGTGACCGTGAGCGATGGTAATAGCGAACAGAAAATTGTAGTGACGCAGGAGGGAAATATTTTTGCTCCCGACTCCGACCAGCAGGTGATACGCTTCGGAAATGCTCCTTCACAGACGATTGTACGTGTGAATAGTTCGTTTGATTTCAAAGTGAGCGTGCAGCGGGGAATCGACTGGGTGGAGGTGCCGGCTGCTTCAAAAGAAGATGGTTTCTTGCTTGTGTTGAAAGAGAACAAAACCGGAAATCCCCGTGCCTGCCAGTTATTGGTCAGCACCAATGAGGGGCGGAAGTTCCTTTACTACGTCTACCAGTATGAAGCGACGGACCTGCTTGGAGTGTGGGGAAATAGCCGGATTTATGTGAAATGGGATACGAAGAATATCGAAAACGCCTATCCCTTGTCGGCTACTGAAATTTCGAAGAATGTCGATGGCGAGGGATATACCATTAAGATGTCGTTGGCAAATACTCCGGCAGCGCAATATCTGAAAGACCCCGCAAAGGCTACGATTTCATTGCAGGCTACCTATGAAAATGGATCGTTTGTGGTTCCTATCGGTGCGGCACAGAAAGACTTTACGGTCGTGGAAGAAGTTGCGGATGAGGTGGCAGAAGGCGCTTCGGACGGAACGTCAGGTGGAGTATCGGACGGAACATCGGATGATGGGGCAGGTGTTGTTTTGCAAACCCTGTACGGCTTTTCTGTAGCGGCTTCTTCCAATATTTATTCGAAAGGAAATTTCGGTTTCGCTCCTGTGCTTTATCAGGACGGTTCTGTCGGAGTCAGTTTTCAGGACGTGACCGGAGCACCGGAAAGCGGATGCTACCTGGCGATAGCATTGTTTGACGGACAGCAGTTCCTGACCGGGACACTGAAAGATTGTATCCTTTTCCCGGATATTGCACTTTTCAGATAAAACGAACATAACATTGATGAATAAAGAAAAGAACTACCGTTGTGAAACGGAATGAGAATTTACTAATTCTCTCTTAATTTAACTTTACTATATGACAGGCGGGGATACTCGTGCGAAGAATGGGAATCCTTTTCCCGAGCTTACTCCGCCTTTTTTATGATTCCCGGTCGCTACGGAAGTTCTTTTCAATGATGTAAAATATATAAATCAGTCTGATATGGATAAGAAAATAATGAAGTTATTGGGTGTCTGCCTGTTCGCTGTTGCGTCTGTGGGGGTGTTGACCGCTTGCAGTGACAATGACGCCGAAAATCCGGAGGGAGGAAAACCCGGTGGAGAAGACGTAAACCCGGCGCCGGAAGTGGTGGAGTTTGTCAACTCCAACCTGGTGTACTGGGGAGATAAAGACGGAGTGGGCACAGATCATTTTGTATTGACGCTTTATACGGATATGGAAGTAGATGCTACTGGTAATCCGATAGGACCGGGCAAGATCATGGCGTTCAGCCTGAATGTCCCGCCATTTGCTTCGGAAGCTACGGAATTTCCGCTCCCTGAAGGCACTTTTGATGCAGCATTGAACGGATACACGTTTGATGAATGGACATTCAACCTCGGATATATGAATCAAATCGATCTCCCGACCGGAAAGGTGGATATTCCTGCCGGAACTTTCTACGGTGATGTGAAATCTTACTCTACGAGTGTCGATGCCGATTTGCTTTCCGGTGGTAAAATGACGGTGAAACGGCTGTCCGGTGGTGAATATTCGATTAGCGGAACATTGGTGGGCGATCTTTCCTTGAAACGTTATTTCACCTATACGGGAAAAGTAATCACCATCGACCGTCACGAAAGCAAGGATGAAACTCCTAATTCTACGCTGACCACCGATATTGCACTGAATGGATGGACGCAAGCCCGCCTGCAGGATAAGGGCGATTCTTATTATCTGCAAGATGAGTCGTGCCGGGTAGTCGAGCTTTATCTGGCGGAAGAGAGTATAAGTCTTGTCGACACTTGGCCGGCCGGTAATGGAAGAGTATTGAAGGTGGAATTTTTCGTGGAATGGGCTACGGATGTAACACAGGGTATTCCGGCAGGTACTTATACGGTGGTGGCGCGTGATAAGGAATCATATGGTATCCCGCGCGAGTTGCTGAAACCGGGAAACATAGCTTCGGGCTATCCTAACGGCTTTACTTATCCGGGAGGAACCTGGTATGAGAAACTTCAGAACGGAGCCATGAAAGAATATGCACGCATAGACGGCGGAACCATGACTGTGGCACGCGACGGTGACAAACACACGCTGACGATAGATTTTATTGACTGTGATAAGGAACACCCGAATCATGTACGTACCACTTATTCGCAGGATGCTCCTATTACCGTATTTGATTATCGTCCGCAGTAAACACGGGTGGATGGCATCATTTTACTAATAACGCGATTTTATAATTAACCCAAAAAACGAGAAATATGAAAACTAGATTTATTTCCTTTTTCTTATTCATGTTGGCAATGAGTTGTTTTGTGGCATGTAGTGACGATGATCCGGCCACTGATCCCGAACCGGAGCCGGAACTGGAACCTGTGGAAACAGTGAATACGTATACGTATAAGGATAAGACGATACAAGCTAAATCGGTGTCTTGTTTTGAACAGGATGGCATTGTGTATGTGTGTATGAGTCCGTTGCAGAGTTTGGAAACGCTTGAAGACTTTATGAATAGCGGAAAGGAATATGTGATGCTGGGAGTGGATAAGAGTCTGGTGGGCAGTCCGGTTACGGTAGGCAGCTCTGAAGGTGACGATTATGTGCTTTATTGCATGGATGCCGATGGTGAGGCTATTGTAGCCGTGGACCCTTACGAATGGGAAGAGGTGCTGACGCAAGGCAAGATCACTTTGACGATGACTCCGGGTGAGAATGAGATATCGGCTGTGAAAGCTACTTTTGATTGTACGCTGAAAAGTGGCGGTAAGTTTACAGGGGAGGCTGGTTGTAGCTACAAGGCTCCTGCAAAGTTGCCCAGTGAATTTTCTTTCGGAAGTGAAGTGCGTCCGTTGAAATCGGCGGTGGCTACTGTCATCGGAGGGATTCAATACCTTTATCTTAGTCCGGACGCGGGAGTGACAACGGTGGAAGATATGTCGGACACGGAGTTCCTGATGATCGGAATCAATCCGGATATGTTGGGACAGGTATTGGATATCACGTCTTATGACGGTACGGATTATGCTTTCTATAATATGACAGAATTGGGAGCTGACGATCTGGGTGCGGTGGAGCCTTATGGATGGTCTGAAATATGTTCGGCAGGTAAGTTCAAAGTAGAAAAGACGGACGATCATGTGAAAGTAACTTTTAGCTTTACTTTGCTTTCGGGTGAAAAGTTCGAAGGTTCTTATGAGGGTGCTTATTCTGAAATTAAGCAGAGTACGACGAATATATTAACGTTGAACGGAGAAAAAACGCGTGACATCAAAGCTACTTTCTATGAAAAGACAGATGCAGGAGTAGCGTTGTATCTCACTCCGTCGGGAATTTCATCTGCTGCGGACTTGGAAAATGTAAACTCGTATTATGTGCGCCTTTTTGTTCCGAATGCAGGACTTAACGGGCAGGAGGTGGATATTACAGATACCAATCTGGCTTTTGAGTTTACTTATTATAGCCCGTATGACGAAGAAAGAATACAAATATCCAAAGGTCACCTGGAGGATGCGGCAGGTACGTTCAGTGTATCGAAATCAGCGGATAATGAATATTCATTGACGCTTAACCTCAAATATTTGGGTGATAATAGCCTTAAAATATCAGGTAACTATAACGGTGCTTTCGCGGTGTATGATACGACGATCCCGAATGAATATCGCTTAGGGGCGGACGGTACTCCGGTCACTATCCAGTCTGTGGTGATAGATAAGACGGATGCGGATATTTGTGTTATTTACCTTTCACGACAACCAGGTATCACTACTGTGGCGGGAATGTCGGCAGCGGATGCAGTGGTGCGTCTTTCGAAAACAATGCTGGATGGAGTGCTCCGCGGATTCTCCGGTGATGATGAAAATGTGAAAATCTCGATTACGTATGAAGGAGTGACTTACAGTCGGGCTAATACCACATTGGGCAATCTGGCTCTGGGAGGCCGGACTTCGGTGTCTCTTCAGGGCAATGAAGTTGAAATGACTTTTGAAGTGGTAGGTATTAAGAAATATGGCGATGCCAGTTTGTCCGGCTACTATAAAGGTGCGGTGACAGTAATAGAGTGACGATTTAATGAAGTGTATTCATGAAGAAAATCTTATTGAAATATTTAAATTTATATGTTTTATCGGGATTGCTTCTGGTGGGTTTTGCCGGATGTAGTGACGATAAAGATAATGATCCGGTAAATCCCGGTCCGGATGTGGAGGAATTGCCTTCCATCGGTACTTATTCATTCCGGGGGGAAGCGAACAGGATCGTGTCCGGTGAGGCTACTATGGACGGTGGTTATTTTACCTGTATCTTTTCTCCGGAAAAGATACAGGACGGGAAAACTAGTACTTATTTTTTGTTTTCTCTGGGTATGTATTGGGAGGGGCAAGTGGTGGATGCATCGACCTTGTACCAAAACGACCAGTATTTCTTTATTTACGAAGATCCGTTCTATTATTATTCCCAATATAAAAGGGTGACGGGAACGTTTTATGTGAAGCGTAACAACGATGAGAATGTTACTGTCAAATTGAATCTGCGGCTTCACGACGGTGTCCGTTTTAAAGCGGAGGTTACAGCCGATTTGATGAAGCCGTCGGGAGAAGGTACTCCGGAATGATATAATCCTTTTTTTATATAATGAGCGGACAGTTCGTTACAGATTATCTTGGACTCTTTATAACAGCAATCAGCAAGTTATAATTTGATTCGCGTGATCTGTGATGAAATGTCCGCTTTGCTTTGGCTTGCCTTTTTTCTTGCCTTGTTTGGCTTTATCTTTCTCCGAATGATATTTTCTTTGTAAAAGAGTCGTTTCAGGGCTCTCCTAAAAACTTGAAGAACAGCCTTACTTGTGCCGGAGTGAGCAGGATGGCTTTTTCACTATATCCGGTTTGAGCGAGTGCGGCTTGCAGTGCAGTGTTCTTGGCAATCCAACTACGGAGGGTGCGTCGTGCCGAGGCGGACTGTATGTGAGGTAGGTAAAGTCCGGCCAACTGGCTTTTGCTATAGGCTTGTATGCGGGTACGGCTCTCTGTTTCTGCTTTTGGAGTTGTTTCTGTTTTCATATTGACTGTTTTTTAGAGGTTTATTTTGTATGAACTCATGCAAAGGTACGCCTTTTTATGTCGGTTGGTTCTGTTTTGTACAGAAGCCTTTGTAGGCATGAATCGTATCAAATTGTGTTTGTCTGTTCTCTCTTGCGACGGGTTGTAACATCGTGTTTCCCTGCTTTTTTCTCTTCGTGTACTTTTGTCTTCGTAATCGGTTACAAACAGTAGTTATTTATTCATCAATCAAAAAAGAAAGGAAAACAGTATGCCATTAATTTACAAACCTTATCAGGCAACACTTGCCAACAAGGAAGGACAGAAACTTTATTATCCCCGTCTGGTGAAATTCGGGAAAATGGTCAATACGCAGAAAATGGCGGAATTGATTGCAGAAAAAGCCTCGCTGACGGCGGGTGATGTTCATAACGTGATTCGTAACCTGATGTCGGTGATGCGCGAACAGTTGCTCAACAGCCGCACGGTGCGCCTCGAAGGCTTGGGAACATTTACAATGATTGCCAAAGCAGGAGGAAAAGGAGTGGAGTTGGAGAGTAAAGTCAGCAGTTCGCAGATCACTTCATTGCGTTGTCAGTTTACCCCTGAATACACCCGTGCCGCTAACGGAAGTGCTACCCGCGCATTGACCACCGGAGTGGAGTTTGTGCACATCAAGGATGTAGCGGGTTCGTTTGTGGCCGACGATGTCGTTGACAAAGACCCGGATGACGGCGACGAACCCGGTGGCGGAGGAGGAGAAGCGCCGGACCCGGCCGCTTGACCGGAAGTGCAGCTGGCAGCTGAATCCGTAGGGATTAACTGATAAGTTTGTCAGGCAAACTAAAGCTTATTGATAGACTTATCAGTAGCCGCGAATCGGGTATAGCTGATGGTTGCACTTCGACCGATATAAAATAGATTATCAACCTTAATAGAAAAGCGAATGAAATTATTACTGGAAAAGTTGTTAGACATTCTTGAGGCTGTTCTGCGGTTCCGTCATCGGAGAAGCAGTAAGACGGAAAAAGATTAGTGTACGTGTAAAAAAATGATCCTGAAAAAAAACGAAACGTGCCGCCCGCACATAGCTCACGGAACCGGTAACAAACGTGGAGCAACTCATAAAGTGAAAGTAAAGTAAGGCTCAAGGTTCAAATGAAGAAGCTGTCTCCCGATGAATGAGGCAGCTTCTTTTTTTGTACCCATTTATTTTTTTCTATTCTTGACCGTATTCAACAAAAAAACTCTATCTTTGTTTTGTAATTGAGACACAGCATATAATGGGAAGATTTATCAATCCCTTTACCGATTTTGGCTTTAAGTTTTTATTCGGCAGAGAGGTAGAAAAGGAGTTGTTAATCGACTTC
>ERZ779843.2255-NODE-2255-length-19130-cov-6.501442_pt1 | contig 19130 bp, 16 predicted proteins | sample MGYA00511560_ERZ779843 | MGnify/ENA primary metagenome ERZ779843 (study PRJEB29588, sample SAMEA2158062) | human gut metagenome | biome: human gut; feature: human-associated habitat; material: faeces | place: Denmark | collected 2008/2010 ... | reverse complement strand
AAAATTTGAGGCCCTGCGCCGGGAAATGCGCCGAGGACGCGCGGGCTTCACTGCGCGCCTGTGCGTCTCCGCCCCGCCGATGCGCACGAGCATCTGCCGCCACATGCGATCCCTGTCCGCGTCGGATAGCCCCACCGCGTCGCGGGAGAGGTATCGGTCACATTCGTCGATGAGCGCGCAATCCATCTTCTCGCCGGGCAGGGACAGCTGCCAGCACATCAGCGAAACGATATCGTCATCCGTGAACGTGCCGTTTTCGATGCGCTTTCGGATTTCTTCCTCCACACCTGTCCCCTCCCTTCTGAAATCATGGTTCTTCTACTTCTTTAGACGGTATGGCCGCCGTTTCCTAACACAATCAGCAAAAAAAGATAGAAAAATTCCGGATGCTCACGCAGCCGCCGCTTGCAGCGGTTCAGCCGCATCCAGACGCAGGAGACCGTCAGCCCGTTTTTCTGCGCCAGTTGCTGCGGCGTGCAGCCGTTCACGGCGTAATCAATGAACAGCTCCGCCATGTCCGGCTTGAGCAGCCTGCGGATGGCCTGAACATGCCCCGCAAACACGGCGCGTTCCTCCGGGCTGAGCTCGCGATCCGACACGGGCGCCGCTCCGTCGTCATCCAGCGAATATGCGTGTCTGAGCGCGCGGCGCGTCACCCGCCCGCGCTCGCCGAGGATGCGGAATTTCAGCGCGGCCATCAGCCAGCCGCCGATATTGGGATGCGTTTTCAGCGTCTCCCGCCGATCCCACAGCAGCAGAAAGATTTCCTGCACCATGTCATAGAGCGTATCCGGGTTTTCATCCGAATCCAGCAGGCGGCGGCCGACGCGGAACAGCAAATCCACGTTCTGCCGATAGACCTGTTCAAACCATGCGCGCTCCTCCACGTCTGCCGCCCTCCTTTCCGCCTCCATGCTTCTTTTGATTATAACCCTTTTGGTGCGGGTTGTGAAGAACGTACCGTCAAGCGCGCAAAAAAAGCTCCCGCTGCCGAAAGCATTTCCGACAGCAGGAACTTTTTTTACTAATTCGCAGTTAAAATGCTTAACAGAGCGCATCAGATTTTTTGTTCTGACGAAGCCAAGTGAAGTGAGGCGTACTGGAGGTACGTTGAACGGAACGAGGCAAAGTCAGAGCGAAAAAGATGGTGCGCGGATTAAGCCATTTTAACAAGAATTAGTATTACATGAGAATTACATTATTGAGCGTTCTTGGCAGCCTGTTCGCCCGCAATGCGGCCAAACACCTGGCAATCAATCAAAGCGTTGCCGCCAACGCGGTTACCGCCGTGAACGCCGCCGGTCACTTCGCCGCAGGCATACAGACTCGGAATCACCGTGCCTTCGGTGGAGATCACCTCGGTCTCGGTATTGATCTGGATACCGCCCATCGTATGATGGATACCCGGCGCAATCTTAATCACATACCACGGACCGCTGGTCGTGATATTCCGCTCCCAGTCGTATTCACTGGCAAATTCCGGATCGTTCTTGTTTTCGCAGGCCGTATTCCACGCCGCAAAGCTGTCGGCGACAGTCTGCGCGTCGCACCCAATATACGCGGCAATTTCATCGGTATTCGCACAATGCGCCACAATGCCCAGCTTATCATAGGTCGGAATGTTGCCATTGTTATCATAGAGATCCTGATTAAACACGATATACGCATATGCGCCAGTCTGTTCCAGAATCGCGCCTGCAACAATATCACGATAATTGCACTCGTCCGTGAAACGCTTGCCTTCCGCATTAAGCAGAATACCGCCAGCCTTGCGAACGCCCTCCGTGATGAGCGTTGCGGTGCTCTGCTCGACGGTCGGGTGCGCCTGAATCTGATCCATGTCAATGAGGTTTGCGCCCACGGCCTCCGCCATGTAAATGCCGTCGCCCGTCGCGCCGACCTGATTGTTGGTAATCATGCCGGTCAAAGACGGCTTGAGTTCATAACACTTCTGAAGATCATAACCAAATCCACCGGTGGCAATCACGACAGACTTTGCGTTGACCGTCACCTTGCCGCCATTGCCGGAGGTTGCCTCAATGCCGCAGGCCTTGCCGTCATTCATCAGAATCTTCTCCGCCTTTGTCGCATAAAGAATTTGACCGCCCAGCTCTTCTACCTTCTTATAGTAATCGGTAATCAGACCGCGTGCCAAACCTTCAACGCCGCTTCCCTTCTCGTTGACCGGGAAACCCAGTTCCTTAAGCCACGGGCCGATCTGCCAGGAACCTTCGACCATCACGCGAACAAGCGCTTCGTTGTTCATGTAATGGCCGCCCTTCATCGTGTACTCCACGAAATCGTCGATTTCCTTCTGATCCGGCCCCGCCACGTTCCACACACCGGAAGAACGAACCGTGTTGCCGCCCGGAATATCCATCTTTTCCAGAACGATCACGTCCGCGCCGTCTTGAAGCGCCGTCACCGCGGCGGCAAATCCAGCCGCGCCCGCGCCGACAACAACGACGTCGGTATCGTAGGTCTCATCCACAGCCTCCGGCGCTTCAGGCGTGCGGTTATAAATCGCCATATCCGCACCTGCTGCGTTCAGCGCATCGCGCACGGCGGAAAGTATCGCATTGCTGGTTGCCGTCGCACCGGAAACGCCATCCACACCGGCAGTCTGTTTTTCAACAATCGCCGCCGGAATACGTTCGATCGCATAAGAACCGATGCCCACGGTTTCATCGTTGCTGACCACTTCAACCTGTTCAATCGCCGTTTCGCTGACAGTGGTTGCCACGGTCACATTCGAGCAATAGCCGCGATATGTAAACTCATAGGTTCCGGCAGTCATGGTCTGGCTTGCCGCCTCCATCAATCCCGCCTGACGCATCGCATCCTTGAGTGCCTCGCGCACAGCGCTGCTGGTCACGGTTGCGCCGGAAACGCTGTCGAATTCCGCCGACTGCGCTTCTACAATCGCCCCACCGAGGGTTTCAACAGCCTGACCGCCAATCGAGGGGGTCTCGTTATCACCCGTAACAAGCGCATCGGTTATTTTTCCATCCTCAACCGTAATGGTAACGGATACGTCGCCGCCAAAGCCCTTGGCCGTTCCGGTGAACGTGTTCTCGTTTTCCGCCACAGCCACCCCTAACATTAAGCATAGTGTCATGGCCATCGCAACGATTTTCTTCATATCTGCCGCTCCTTTTTGCTCATTTGTTTCTCTGCTGAGCTGTCTCTCATTATACCAATCTGTGAAAGATATGACAAATGCCGATTTGATTTGCTTTCGCCCGCGATTGATACCAAAACTGCTATGAATCCGTCAATCAAAGGGATATATGCCGTTCCGACTCGGTTTTTCCTTTGCCATTTGGTCAAGGATCGCAAGCATCGCGCCAACGCACGGATGTGTGCAATCCTTATGCCAAACCATCGCACGGCAGGCCGCTCTGTCCGGCTGCCCATATTCCGCAATGCGAACCGGCACAATATCCGGATAAGATCGATTTGGGTCGCAAAAACTGGAAATTCCGATCGTGTTGCCAATTCGAACGCGCATCACCATCTCTTCCAAATCATCCACTTCGCCGTCCTCGCGCATCGTCATTCCTTTCGCCTGAAAAGCCAGTACCAGAGATTCGCGTGTCAGCGGCGCCGTATTTTTCATAAAAAACAGCGGATATTCCGCCAGCTCACAGGCGGAAACCGTCTCCAGTTTCGCCAGCGGATTTCGATTTTCCACGAGTGCGTAGAGCAAAATCGGCTGAAGCGGCCTGCCCTGAACCGGCATATCCGACCTTTGATAGGCCTGCGATACCAGCGCGAAATCAATCTGTCCGTTTATCACCTGCTCGTACAATTGATTCGAATAGGTTCGAACAATGGTCACGCGGACATGCGGATAGGCCTTTTGAAGCTGTCGAAGCGCCTGAACAAAGAACTCCGGCGGGCCGGACACCGGATTGTATCCGACATGCAGCTCCGTCACCACAGCTCTTTGGGCTTCCTCCAGCTCTGTTCTCATTCGGTCATACGCATCCAGAATTTCATCAATCCGTTTTAGGCAAATCACCCCTTCGGGCGTCAACGTCACATGGCGCGTCGTTCTCTCAAATAACCGGACGCCCATTTCCTTTTCAAACCTGCTCATCAAACGGCTGAACGCCGGTTGCGTCATAAAGCAGTTTTCCGCCGCGCGTGTAAAATTTCCCAGTTTAGCCGCTTGCCAAAAGGCCTGCATCATCTGAATTGTCACAGCCTTATTCCATCCTCTACATGAATATTCTTTCCCGCATGCGAATCAAATCCATTCTCGCAACCTATTTTACCACGCGGCCTTCGTTCTTTCCATCCCATTATTTCCCGCTTTGCTTCCTCACCGCACTTCTTTTTTTGCCCAACGGTCAGGTCAGCCTCGCGGATGGAGAGGTAGATCTCGGTGGAGCGGGTGGTGCCCTGCGTGCCGCCGTTGCAGCCGCCTTCGTAGACGACGTTCTTGAGAATAACCCCGACGTTCATTGCAGCCATCACGACCATGAGCACGGCGAGGGCGGCCACACCTGCGGCGAACACGGCTGCCACTGAGCCCCGGACTTTTGACTCCGGGAAAAAAACGCATTTTCCTTGGCTGAATCTCTGTAAAGCCAAAAATGACAGCGCCCCGATTCGTCGTGATCGGGGCGCTGTTTGTGCGTTCATCGGATGATTACGGGCTCAGTCTTCAAACAGGTACAGGAGATATCCATAGCCCTCGTCCTCCATCCTTGCGTAGGGCACAAAGCGGAGGGACGCGCTGTTGATGCAGTATCGCACGCCGTTGGGGGATTCCGGATCGCCGGTAAACACATGCCCGAGGTGAGAATCTCCGGCGCGGCTTCTGACCTCCGTGCGGCGCATTCCATAACTCAAATCCTCCAGTTCCACCACGGCGGGCGCTTCAATGGGCTTGGTAAAGGCAGGCCAGCCGCAGCCGCTTTCAAACTTGTCCGTAGAGGAAAAGAGCGGTTCGCCGGTGACAACGTCCACATAGATCCCCTTCTCGAACTGATCCCAGAATGCGTTGCTGAAGGGACGCTCTGTGCTGCTCTCCTGCGTGACGCGGTACTGCTCCTGCGTCAGCTTGTCGCGGATGGCCTCCGCCGCGGGCTTTTGATAGTCGCCCGGATCAATGCGCAGCTTGGAGAACAGCTCCATCTCCGCCCTCGGAATATGGCAGTAGCCGCCCGGATTTTTCTCCAGATAATTCTGGTGGTATGCTTCGGCGGTATAGTAGTTTTTCAGCGGTCCGATCTCCACGGAGAACCTTTCACGGCGTCCCCGCTCGATTTCGGCGATGCGTTCCACCGTTTCCCTCGTGCTGTCGTTGGTGTAGTAAACGCCGGTCTGGTATTGGCTTCCGATGTCGTTTCCCTGCCGGTTCTCCACCGTGGGGTCGATGACGTAGAAGTAAGCCAGCAGCAGCGCGTCAAGGCTCACCTGTTTGGGGTCGTACTCCACCCGCACGGTCTCCCGGAAGCCGGTGTTCCCCCTGCAGACGGTCTGGTAGTCGGCGTCCGCCTCGCAGGTGCCGTTGGCGTAGCCGCTCTCGGCGTCAAGAACGCCGGGAATGGACTGCATGAGCTGTTCCATGCCCCAAAAGCAGCCGCCCGCCAAATAAATAACGTTTTCTGTGTTATCCATATGTGTGCGCACCTCGCCGGAGATAGGAGACGGCTGTTCGTTCATTTCCTTCTGTTCCGTTTTCCGCGGCGTGTTCTCCTGCCCGGCGGCACATCCGCTCAGCGGCAGCATCACGGCAAGCAGAAGCGGCCATACGCTCCGATACATGGCGTTTTCCTCCCTTCTGAGGGGATCATTCCGTCTGTCAGCCCTTGTCGGCGGCAACGGCCTGGTCGATGAGCTTTTGCAGCGTTTCCATGTTCTGCTCAACGTCAATGCCACCAAGCAGCGGTTCGCCCACGATTCGTCCGTTGCGGTCAAACACATAGGTGGTCGGGAACGCCATGATCCCCAGCGCAAACGTTCCGGCCTCGCTGTTTGCGTCGAAGTAGATGTTGCGGTATTTCGCGCCGGTCATTTCGAGAATCTGCTTGGCCAATTCAATGCCCTGCTCGTTGCCGCTCAGGGTTTCCACGTTGATGCCGACGACCTCGCCGCCCTGCGCCTTGATGCGCTCGTTCAGCGCGTTCAGGTCATCCAGCTCCTGCACGCAGGGCTTGCAGCCGTTGAACCAGAAATTCACAACGGTGAACGCATTGTTGGCAAACAGGCTGTTATCCACGTCGTTGCCGTCGAGATCCTTTCCCTGAAACTGTGGGAAAGCATCGCCCTGTTCCTCGTCGTTCATCTGAGCCGCCGGGTTGTCGGCGGCGAGCGCCGCGATCTGTTCCTCGATCTCCCTGATCTTCTCCGCGTCCGCCTTGAGCGCCTCGTATTCCTCGGCGGAGAACTGATCCTTCGCGCCCTCCACGGCGCTCATCAGCACATCGCCGTAATTGCTGCTGAGCATGTCGTCGTTCACGTTTTTATCCATGGACATGAATACTTTTTCCCAGAGCGCGTTGTTGGCAAAGAGGATGTCGTTTTCAACCGCCAAAAGCTGCTCTTCCGTCTTTCCTTCCATCATGTCGGAACTTTCTTCCATCTTTTCGTCCATGTCCATGGCGGACTTTTCTTCCGTCTTTTCTTCCATATCCGTGTTCATGGCGGACATTTGTTCGCCGCAGGCGGTCATGGAGAAGGTCAGCAGCAGACCGATCATCAGCGCGATTACTCGATTCATTTTCATTGTTTTTGCTCCTTTTCTTTGTTTTCGTTTTGAGATAGGTCACCAAAGCCAAATGTATATCGGATTGCGTCCGTCGGGCAGGCCTTCATGCACATGCCGCAGCGGATGCACTCCGTATGGTTGGGCGATTTTGTGATGTCCACGTCCATCTTGCAAGCCCTCGCGCAAGCGCCGCAGGATACGCACTTTCCCGTATCCACGCGCATCTGGAAAAGCGAGACCTTGTTTAGCAGCGCATAGAACGCGCCCAGCGGACACAGCCATTTGCAGAACGGGCGATACACGAACACGCTGGTCAGCACGACCGCCAGCAGCACGCCGGCCTTCCACGTGAACAGCTTGCCCAGCGCGGCGCGAATCCCGGCGTTGGTCAGGGACAGCGGAATCGCGCCCTCCAGCACACCCTGCGGGCAGAGATATTTGCAAAAGAACGGATCGCCCATGCCGAGCTGATTGGTCACAAGCATCGGCAGCAAAACCACCATCACCAGCAGAACGACGTATTTCAGATAGCGCAGCGGTTTTAATTTCTTCGTCGAAACCTTGGGCGAGGGAATCTTATGCAGCAGCTCCTGAAACCACCCGAAGGGGCAGAGGAACCCGCAGATAAAGCGCCCCAACAGCACGCCGATCAGAATCAGGATGCCGGTGATATAGTAGGAAAATTTGAATTTCGACGAGCCGACGACCGCCTGAAACGCGCCGATGGGGCACGCGCCCGCCGCGCCGGGACACGAATAGCAGTTCAGCCCCGGCACGCAGACATATTTCCCCGCGCCCTGATACAGCGCCCCTTTTTTGAAATTCGGCAGGTGGATATTGGTCAGCAGCGCGGCGCATCCCTGTATCCATCCGCGAAACCGGGCGAGAACATGCGTTTTTTTCTTATCCAATGCCAACACACTCCATACACAGCCGAATGGCCTTCGAGAAAACCGTTTGGGCTTCCCCGCGCCAAGCGCCGAAGCCGATCATCAGCACCGCGGCCGCCAGCAAAACGCACTGGATCAGCCCTTTTCTTTGTTTCATCGTTTTCCTCCTGTCGTTTTGATGAGACGAGTATACACCATGGGGGTTAAAATTTCCGCTAAGAAAAACTTTACACAAAACTTATCGCCATCTGTTATAATAAGGTCAAAACAGAAAGACGGAGGAGCCTATGCGCCTTTTAGTTGTGGAAGATGAGCAGTCCCTGCGCGAGGGGATCGCCAAAAAGCTTCGGTTATCCGGGTACGAGGTGGACGCCTGCGAAGACGGCGAGGAAGCGCTCGATATTTTAGCGTCCGAGCAATACGATTTGATTCTGCTGGATCTGAACCTGCCCAAGGTGGACGGCATGACCGTCCTGCGCACGCTTCGCCAAAGCGACCTTGAAACCCGCGTGCTGATTCTCTCCGCGCGCAGCGAGATTGCGGATAAGGTGGACGGGCTGGACGCCGGCGCAAACGACTATCTCTCCAAGCCCTTCCATTTGGCGGAGCTTGAGGCGCGCGTTCGCAGCCTGACCCGGCGGCAGTTCATCCAGCGGGATATCTGTCTGCGCTGCGGGCGGCTTTCCTTTGATACCAAGAGCCGCGTCGCCTCCGTAGACGGCCAGCCGCTCTCCCTGACGCGGAAGGAATGCGGCGTGCTGGAATATCTGCTCCTGCATCAGGGACGGCCGATCAGTCAGGAGGAATTGATGGAGCACGTCTGGGATGGGAGCGTCGATTGCTTCAGCAATTCCATCCGCGTGCACATTTCCGCCCTGCGGAAGAAGCTGAGAGCGGCGCTGGGCTACGATCCCATCTGCAACCGCATCGGCGAAGGATATGAAATCAAAGGAGAATCGCGATGAAACGCCTGTCACTTCAATGGAGAATGACGCTCCTGACCGCCCTGCTGATCGCCTGCGCCTGCATCTGCCTGAATCTGCTGCTGTATCGTTCGGGCGCAACCGGCATGGATTCCCTAGGCGGCTACATCATGCAATATCAGCCGGGCGACGTAGAGGGTCTGGCCATCGAAATTCCGGACGACCAGATTTCGGATTTTCTCATCCATTTTTCGCAGGAGGTCTGCGACGCCAAGGCGCTTTACAGCTACAAGGGCTGGATCATCACCTCCGTTGTGACCCTGCTCAGCGCGGCCATCGCCTACTTTGTCACCGGCAGCGCCCTGAAGCCGCTTGGACAGTTCTCCCGTCAGGCAGAAAAGATCAATCAGGACAGCATCGCGACCCTGCGCCTTGACGAAAGCACCGTTCGGGAGTTTCAACAGCTGAGCCGCTCCGTCAACCAGATGCTCGACCGTCTGGCGCAGTCCTTTGATTTGCAGCGCCAGTTCGCGGGAAACGCCGCTCACGAGCTGCGAACGCCGCTGGCCATCCTGCAAACCAAGCTGGAGCTGTTCGCCGAGGAGCACCCCGATATGGACGCCGAAACGGCTGAGCTGGTCGGCGCGCTGCTGGAGCAGCTCGGCCGCCTGACGTCGCTCGTGCGCACCCTGCTGGAGATGAGCAATCTGCTCTCCGTTTCCCGCTCGGATCACATCGCGCTCGCGCCGCTGGCGGATGAGATTCTGGCGGATTTGACGCCGCTCGCACAGCAAAACGGCGTTTCGCTCCGCGCGAAATGCGACGACGTCTGCATCATCGGGAGCGACGCGCTGATTTACCGCCTCCTGTTCAATCTGGTTGAAAACGGCATCAAGTACAACCGCCCCGGCGGCTCCGTCACCGTCTCCATCCGCCAGGAGGAGGCCATGGCGGTTCTGCACGTCTCCGATACGGGGATGGGCATACCGCCGGAATACCGGGACAGCGTCTTCCAGCCGTTTTTCCGGATTGATAAATCCAGAAGCCGTAAGATGGGCGGCGTGGGGCTGGGGCTTGCGCTCGTGCGTGAAATTGCCGTTCTGCACGGCGGCTCCGTGGCGGTGGAATCCAGCTCCGATTGTGGAACGACCTTTGGGGTCACCCTGCCGACGGAGCAGGATGGTTGACTTCATCAACATTTTTCACACATTGACATGCGGCAACGACAAAAGCCACCGGATCGACCGGTGGCTCCAGCTTGTTGACATAAGCAAACTTGGCTTGAATAGCAAAATCAAGAAATTCAGCTATTCTTTCATTTGCGGAAAGGGCTATTCTCCCCCCCTTCGGGGGGAGAATAGCTTTTTGTCTACAGTCTGAATCCACCGGATCGACCGGTGGCTTTTGCCCATTTACATAGCGCCCTTATGCTTGAGCACGGCGCTGACCGTCTGACACAGAATTTTAAGATCCAGCCCAATGTTCCAATTACAGATATACTGCGTATCGAGCTTGACAATCTGCTCGAAATCCGTGATGTCGCTTCGGCCGCTGACCTGCCACATGCCCGTAATGCCCGGTTTCATCGCCATGCGGGCGCGGTGATGCAGCTCGTATTTATCCCATTCGTCCACCGTCGGCGGCCTCGTGCCGACAAGGCTCATATCGCCCTTGAGCACGTTGAAAAACTGCGGAAATTCGTCGAGGCTCGTGTTGCGGATGAACGCGCCGATGCCCGTTTTTTTCGTGCCGTCCGGCAGAATTTCGTTGCCGATGATGCGCGGATCGAAATCCAGCTTGAACATCAGGCCGTCCGAAACGCGGTTTTCCTTCATCAAATCCTTTTTGCGCTCGTCCGCGTCCAGATACATGCTGCGGATTTTATAGAATTTGAATCGCCGCCCGTTCTGCCCGATGCGCTCCTGCGAATAGATGATCGGCCCCGGCGAAGCCTTTTTGATCTGCGGGCCGACGATCAGGATGATGATTCCGGCCAGCACGCAGCCGATCAGGCCGCCGACGATATCCATCAGCCGCTTGACCAGCGCCTGAAACGGCGTGGCGTAATTCACCGTGCTGGTCAGCACCGTGTAATCGCCGATGTGCTCGACGAGCTGCTTCTGGCTGACGCTGCTCTCCAGTGTCAGCTGCTCGTGCACGACGACGCCCATCTCCTGGCACTGCGCAACGAGCTTTTCCGCCGCCTTGATCGCGTCCGCCTCGATGAACACCTCGTCCACCCACTTGCGGCAGATGTACTCCGCCGCGTCGCTCAGATTCGCCACCACCGGGATTCCGTTCAGCGTCTCCCCCTGCGCGTCGCGATCCGAGAGCACGAGCCCCGCCAAGTCAAACGCATCGTTTGCGGTTGTCAGCAGCATTTGGGCTACCTCCGCCGCGCGCGCTTCCGGCGCGACAATCAACACGGCGCGCCTTTTCTCGTGCTTTATTCGCTTTTGCAGCAGCTTCTTGTAGATCTGCCGAAGCGCGCAGCCCAAGACCATGTGCAGCGCCGATGTGCCGTAGAGAATGATTCGCGAATATGAATTGCTGATCTTGAGCGCGACCAGCAGTACGGTCATAACGGCAAAGACAATCGCCGCATGCTTCACACTCTCAAGCACTTCCTGATACATTCCGCGCCTGAGCACGTCGTGCATCGTGTTGAACATCACACAGACCGTGAAATCCAGCAACATCAGCATAACCAGCAGTTCTCGGTACAGCTCCGTCTGATAGCTGCCCCAAGCTTGGCTGAACCGCAAGCTGAATGCGGCAAAAAGCGCAAGCGCAAGGCTGAGCATATCCAGCAAAATAAAGTCAAAATGCTTCAGCCAACCCTTAATTCCCCGCTCGTACATACTCTTCCATTCGCTTTCTGTTTTTTCTTTCTCAGCCGACCGCCACGAAGCCGATCACGGGCAGCCCGTTAAAATCGCAGATTTCCAGCTCGCGAAGCACCTGCGCTTTCTTCGTGACCCACGGCTGAATGAACAGCACCACGCCGTCCATCTTATCCGCAACAGCCTGAGCGTCCACCTCGAAGCGATCGCAGACCTTGTATCCCCCCGCCTGCGCCGCCGTCTTCATCGTCTGCGCAATCTGCGCATTGGCCAAGTCGCCGCTCAGAACGAGGCCGCTTATGCCTGTCGCGCTCAGCGCGGCGGACAGATACGCCCCGTCGTTGTACTGCGGCTTTTCGGCAAACAGCTTATCCAGGCCGCGCAGGTTCTTTTTCGCCGCGCCTTCAGGCTCGACGCGCGCCAGCAGATGCAGGTCGTATCGATCCTCCAGCTCGTCCGTGCCCTTCACGCTGCCATCCAGCAGGAACGCCAGCGCGAACCAGCCGCCCGCCAGCACAAAGAGCACCGCACCGCCGAGCGCCGCCCACTTGGGCATCTTGTTCTCCGGCTTCCAGCTGCCCTCGTAGACCTGCGCATAATACGCCTTGTCGTTGTCGGTCAATTTCGCTTCAATTTTGCCGAGGGTTTCCTGATATGTGGCCAACCGCTTCTCGCCATTTTGCCGCGCGGTAACCACGTCCTCGCAGTAGCCCGTCCGGCCGCTCTGGGTCATCGCTTCATAGGTCATCCCGTTCTCGGCAGTCTGCGCAACCTGCGCGCAAACCGCCTGAACCTGCTCATCGAGCACCGCCAGAATCTTTTCGCCGATTTCCCTGCTGGGCGCGGCAACCGAAATGTTGACTCTGCCGTCGCTGCTGCGATCATCGCTAAGCTGGATGGCATTCTTTTCCGTTTCCGCAAACGTGACGCTCATCAATTCCGAGAGGCTGCTCTGGCTGCACGTCAGCCCCGTTTCCGCCCAAATCTGATCGTATACGTCCTGCTTCTGCAAAATCGAGCTGATCGCAAGGCCGAGACGGTTCAGATCGCTTTCCTGCGCAGCGACATAATATTTCTTGTTCGCCATATAGACCGCTCCCGGATCCATGTTCATGTAGATGGATTCCTTCTGGCGCGCCACCTCGTCCTCATAGAACTGGTGATAGTTCGCGTATTGCTGAATCTGGTCGGCGTTCAGGTCGTTGATGTCCATCTGCGCCGGCTCTTTTCCCGTCTTCATTGCGCCGAACGCGCCGCCCAAAAGCAGCCCAACCACGCCGGCCAGCAGCAGAATCTTCCATTTTTGGAGAACATACTGAATCATTTGAACGAGATCAATCTCTTCCTTTTCGTTTCGTATTTTCTGTCTATACGTTGTCTGATCCGTCATGTCTTCTCTCCTCGTTCTGTTTCCGTTGTTTTTTATTGCATTCGCAGCGCCTGTTTCCGTACGGTATGTTCGCCGGTCAGCGCGTCGCGATTCCCCCACTTTCTAATGTATTTAATATATCATCCGAACGCTTTCCCGTCAAGTCCGGCAACGCAGAAAAGCGGCGCTTTCCGTCGAAAACGCCGCTTTTTGTGTCAGCAGATTCCCAAAATGCGCTCGGCGCGCATAACCTCGTCCGCCGTCGGCGCGGGCACGCCGTCCAGCGGGTAGGCGATGTCCAGCTTCTTCCACTTGGAAAGGCCGAGCGTGTGATACGGCAGAATTTCCACGCGCTCCACCGTCTTCAGCGTCCCGATGAACGCGGCCATCTGCCTGAGGTCGTCCTCGCTGTCCGTCAGGCCGGGCACAAGCACATGGCGAATCCACATCGGCTTGCCCATGTCGCTCAGCTTTCGCGCCATCGCAAGGATGTTCGCGTTGCCCGTTCCGGTCACGCGCCGGTGCAGTTTCTCGTCCATCGCCTTGAGGTCGAGCATCACCAGATCAGTGACGTCCATCAGCCGCTCAAACGCCCGCTGATCCGCCGCATCCGCCCGATAGGGCTGACCCGCCGTATCCAGCGCGGTGTGCACGCCCCTTTGGTGCGCCAGCTCAAACAGCGCCGTCACAAATTCCATTTGGAGCATCGGCTCGCCGCCGCTGACGGTGATGCCGCCGCGCTTTCCGTCCTTGCCCCAGTATTTTTTGTAGCGCAGCGCCCGCTCAATCAGGGTTTCCGCGTCCGTCGTCTCGGCAGCGGGGTTGCCCGTCTCCCACGAATCGGGGTTGTGGCAGAATTGGCAGCGCATCGCGCAACCCTGCAAAAAGATCACATAGCGCACGCCGGGGCCATCCACAAGGCCGAAGCTCTCGACGGAGTGCACCCGTCCGATCGGCTTACATGCGGTCATGGCAGGTGCGGGCGATAACGTCGAGCTGCTGCTCGCGGGTGAGGTCGATGAACTTGACGGCGTAGCCGGATACGCGGATGGTGAAGTTGGCATATTCCTCCTTCTCCGGATGCTCCATCGCGTCGATGAGCTTCTCGGTGCCGAACACATTGACGTTCAGATGATGCGCGCCCTGCATGAAGTAGCCGTCCATCACCTGCACGAGGTTCTTGGCTCGCTCCTCGTCGCTGTGCCCCAGCGCGCCGGGGTTGATCGTCTGCGTGTTGGAAATGCCGTCCAGCGCCCAGTGATACGGCAGCTTGGCGGTGGAGTTGAGGGAGGCCAGCAGGCCGTTCTTCTCCGCGCCGTAGCTCGGGTTCGCGCCCGGGGAGAGCGGCTCGCCCGCCTTGCGGCCATCCGGCATGCTGCCGGTCGCCTTGCCGTAGACGACGTTGGAGGTGATGGTCAGGATGGAGGTCGTCGGCTCGGAATCGCGGTAGGTGTGGCGCTTCTTGATCTTTTCAAGGAACTTGCCCAGCAGCCACACGGCGATGTCGTCGGCGCGGTCGTCGTCGTTGCCGTAGCGCGGGAAATCGCCCTCGGTCTTGAAATCGACAATCAGGCCGGTCTCGTCGCGGATCGGGGTCACCTTGGCGTACTTGATGGCGCTCAGGCTGTCCACCACATGGGAGAAGCCCGCGATGCCCGTCGCGAAGGTGCGGCGCACGTCGGTATCAATCAGCGCCATTTCCGCCGCTTCATAATAATATTTGTCGTGCATATACTGAATCAGGTTCAGCGTATTCACGTACAGCCCCGCCAGCCAATCCATCATGCGGTCGTAGGCGGCGATCACCTCGTCGTAATCGAGCACCTCGCCGGCGACCGGGCGATACGCCGGGCCGACCTGCTCGCGGGTCTTCACATCCACGCCGCCGTTGAGCGCGTAGAGCAGGCACTTCGCCAGATTCGCGCGCGCGCCGAAGAACTGCATCTCCTTGCCGGTCTGCGTCGCGGAGACGCAGCAGCAGATGGAGTAATCGTCGCCCCAGACCGGCTTCATCACGTCGTCGTTCTCATACTGCACCGAGCTGGTCAGCACGGAAATCTTCGCGGCGTAATGCTTGAACGCATCCGGCAGATCCTCGGAATAGAGCACGGTCATGTTCGGTTCCGGGGACGGCCCCATGTTTTCCAGCGTATGCAGGAAACGATAGTCGTTCTTGGTGACCATCGAGCGGCCGTCCACGCCGATGCCGCCGACCTCCAGCGTCGCCCAGACCGGGTCGCCGGAGAACAGCGCGTTGTAGCTCGGAATCCGGGCGAACTTGACCATGCGGAACTTCATGACCATATGGTCGATCAGCTCCTGCGCCTGCGCCTCGGTGATGAGGCCGCGCGCCAGATCGCGCTCCATATAGATATCCAGGAACGTGGAAATGCGCCCCACGGACATCGCCGCGCCATTCTGCGTCTTGATCGCGGCCAGATAGCCGAAATACAGCCACTGGCAGGCTTCCTTCGCGTTGGCCGCGGGCTTGCTGATGTCAAAGCCGTAGGCGGCAGCCATCGCCTTCATGCCCTTGAGCGCCTTGATCTGCTTGGCGATTTCCTCGCGCAGGCGGATGACGTCCTCGGTCATCGTGCCGTCGCCGCAGTTGGCCAGATCCTTCGTCTTTTCCTCGATCAGGAAATCAATGCCGTAGAGCGCGACGCGGCGGTAGTCGCCGACGATGCGGCCGCGGCCATAGGTATCCGGCAGGCCGGTGATGATCTTGTTGTGGCGAGCCTTCTTCATCTCCGGCGTATAGGCCATGAACACGCCTTCGTTGTGGGTCGGCGCGTACTCGGTAAAGATCCTGTGCAGCTCGGGGTCGGGCTCATAGCCGTAGTTGCGGCAGGCTTCTTCCGCCATCTTGATGCCGCCGAACGGCATGAACGCGCGCTTGAGCGGCTTATCCGTCTGCAGGCCGACAATCTGCTCAAGCGCCTTGTCCGCCTCGCTGATGTAGCCCGCCCCGTAAGCCGTCAGGCCGGAGACAACGTGCGTCTCCATATCCAGCACGCCACCCTTCGCGCGCTCCTCCTTTTGCAGCTTCTGGAGGATGCCCCAGAGTTTATCCGTCGCCTCCGTCGGGCCGGCGAGGAAACGCTCGTCCCCCGCGTAGGGCTTGTAGTTCTTCTGAATAAAGTCGCGAACGTTGACCTCTTCGCGCCAGATGCGGCCCTCGAAGCCTTCCCACTGCTCAAAATGAACCATGCAAACTCTCCTTTATGGGTGGTCGTTGATGCTGATGAAAACGTGGTTATTGTAGCATGGCCGAAATGTTCGCACAACTGACGAACTCGCCAAGGAAACGCCGCGCGCTTTGACGTTGAACCGTTTTCCCGTTTCTTTGTACAGAATCCATCCGCTTAAATCAGATAAACCGTCGCATTTCCCGCGGCGGACGGCGGAAAACCGGCCTTTTCTTAACGGTTTTCTAACGCGGCTTCTCCGCTTTTTCGTCCTTGTCTAGTCTGTCCGTTTTTCCCGGACACATTCAGCCGTCTGCTCGCCCCGATGATACCATAAATCCCGCGTTTTTGAAAGTCCTTTATTCATATTTGTTAGAATGTGAAAACAATAATCCACCGACAATGTTTGATATTGACAGCGTTTTCACATTTTTGAATGTACTAAAAAATGCAGGAATTTGAATAACTCATTCAAATTCCTGCATTTTAAGGGAATTAATTCCGTTTTATCTATTCTTTTACACCAGATTATTCACAAAATGCTCGATGCGGTCAACGCCCTTGTCGATCTGCTCCATCGAGGTCGCGTAGGAGATGCGGCAGTAGCCCTCCGCGCAGAAGGCCGTGCCGGGGGTCAGCGCGACGTTCGCGTTTTCCAGCAGCATGTCGGCAAAGTCCATCGAGCCGCCGATCTGCCGGTCGCCCAGATGCTTGCCGATCAGCGCGCTCATGTCCACCATCACGTAGAACGCGCCCTTGGGCATCACGCAGGTCAGCCCGTCGATGGCGTTGAGGCGCTGCACGATATGGCGGCGGCGCTCGTCGTAAGCCCTGTGCATGCGCTCAATCGCTTCGCGCCCCTTCGGGGAGCGCAGCGCCTCCTCGGCAGCATACTGCGCAATCGAGTTGCTGCCGCTGGCGACCTGGCTTTGCAGGCTGCTCATGGCGCGGATCACCTCAATCGGCCCCGCGGTGTAGCCGATGCGCCAGCCCGTCATCGCGTAGGATTTGGAAACGCCGTTGATCACGATGGTCTGCCGGAAGATATCCTCGTCCAGCGACGCGATGGAGACGTGCTCCTCGCCGTCGTAAATCAGCTTTTCATAGATTTCGTCGGAGACGACGTAGAAGCCCTTCTCCACCGCCAGCTTCGCGATGCCCGCCAACTGCTCGCGGTTCCAGATGCAGCCGTTCGGGTTGTTCGGCGAGTTGAGAATCAGCGCCTTGGTGCGCTCGGTGACGTAGGGCGCGAGATCCTCCGCCTCGGTGACGAAGCCCTTCTTCACGTCGCCCTGCACCAGCACCGGCACGCCGCCGACGATGCGCACGATTTCCGGATAGGAAACCCAGCACGGCGTCGGGATGATGACCTCGTCTCCGGGGTTCACAATCGCGGCCAGCGCGGCGTAGATGGAGAATTTCGCGCCGTTGGAGACGATCACCTGCGAGGGCGAATACTCCAGTCCGTTGTCCCAGCGCAGCTTTTCGCAAATTGCGCGGCGCAGGCCGAGCGTGCCGGCCGCCGGCGTATACTTGGTCAGCCCCATATCCAGCGCCTCGTGCGCGGCGGTGCGGATATACTGCGGGGTGACGAAATCCGGCTCACCGACGCTGAAGGACACCACGTCGCGCCCGCTCCGGCGCATTTCCTTCGCCTTTGCGTCGATCGCCAGCGTGGGAGACGGCGCAATCGACGCGCACATACGAGAAAGCTCCAAGGACAAGACAAACGCCCCCTTAAACCGGGTCAGCCGACTTCATTGCCGCCCGAAATGAATTTCACAGACATTATACATCCATTTTACCCGTTTTGCAATCGCCATTTTGCCTTTATTTGTCGTTGTTCTTCGTCCACTTTGCACATTTCAATTTTAATTCCTGCAAATTTGCCTTTGAGCGTCATTTTCCCCCGCTTTTTGCAGCTTATGCGCCTCGCCGCCTTTTTGTTAAAAACACTTGCCATAATCTTTTTTTTGATGTATCATTGTTTCGGTTGGTATCTTTTTGAAACATTTTTGGAGGTGTTATTTTGCATCGCATGTACAAATGGTTCCTCGCGGCTGCCGCCGTCTGCCTGATGGGCACGAGCGCTGTCGCCGCTGCGGAGGATTCCTACTACCTCGAGCTGCCCACCAAGGGAATCACTTCTTCACGAAAGATCTCCGTCAATGTGCCGGATGAAAACCCGGTCGTCGACGGCATAAATCCGCTGACCGGCGAGAGCTGGTACGGCAACTATTACCCGATCCTCGTCAACATCGACGCGCACCCGGAAGCGCTGCCGCACTGGGGCGTCGCTTCCGCCGATATTTCCTATGAAATGCCGGTTCAGGCCGACGGTTCCACCCGTTCCGCCATGCTCTTCATGGGCACGATCCCGTCCTTCGCGGGTCCTGTCCGTTCCGCGCGTGTGCCGATGGGCAGCCTGCGCGAGATTTGGGATAGCGCGTGGGTCTTCTACGGCTGGCAGAACTGGGCGAACGGCACCAACCTCGTCGTTGACGTGGACGACTGGGCGCTCTCCGTTCATTCCGACGCGCGCCAGAAGGGCCGCTGGGTGTTCCCGTTCGTCGAGGGCTCCGAGCGCAATTACAGCGATCTGTTCCATCGCGAGAACGACGGCGAGCACGTCGCGCCGCACAACGTTCAGATCAACATGAACGCCGTCGCCTCCCTGTTCACCAACGAATCGACCAAGCACCCGTTCAAGTTCACCGAGACCGGCCTTGACCGCGGCGTGGACGTTTCCGCCATCACCATCAACTACAAGACCACGAAACCGGCCTACGTCTCTTCCTACGAATACAACGAGATGACCGGCCTGTACGAGCGCTATCGCAACGGCGCGCCGTACTACGACGCTCTCACCGGCGCGCAGACGGAATACGCCAACGTGATCGTGCTCCGCACCGATGTTAGCTGGTTCAACAACGCCCCGCAGCGCCCGGTGATTCAGCTCGTCGGTCAGGGCGTGGCCGAAATCTTCCAGAATGGCAAGTACATCCGCGGCACGTGGGTGCGCACCCATGACGGCAAAACCGGCGACGACGCGAAGTCCCTCCCCGCCCGCATGATCTTCTTCGACGAGAACGGCGAGGAGCTCGAAATGAAGGTCGGCAAGACCTTCATCCAGATCGTCAACAACGATCAGGCCGTCATCGTGAACGCGGGCGAGCAGATCGAAGGCGCGACCGCG
>ERZ779843.2230-NODE-2230-length-19281-cov-21.800218_pt1 | contig 19281 bp, 12 predicted proteins | sample MGYA00511560_ERZ779843 | MGnify/ENA primary metagenome ERZ779843 (study PRJEB29588, sample SAMEA2158062) | human gut metagenome | biome: human gut; feature: human-associated habitat; material: faeces | place: Denmark | collected 2008/2010 ... | reverse complement strand
ACGCACATACCAGATGCTTCATAGCCTGTGCTATTTCTTGTTGCATAGCCTGCTGTTTACAACAGAAAGTGGAGATGTGAAGATGGAGCGTTTCTCTGACGCACACATGAACCTGCTCTTTCAGCGTTTCGTCATGGAGTATTACAAGAGGAAGCATCCAGAATACAAAGCGCAGGCAAAGCAGATAAAGTGGGAATTGTGTGAGAACGAGAGTGTCTCAGCCTCTATGTTGCCTATCATGCAGACTGACGTTACCCTCGTTTTAGGAGATAGAGCGTTGATAATAGACACTAAATACTATAGTCAAACCGTCCAGGAGAATATGGGAAAAATAAGCATCCATTCCCCCAATCTTTATCAGATACATACCTACGTCACAAACGAGGACAAATACCATGCAGGTCTCGTAGATGGAATGCTTCTCTATGCGAAAACATCCAGCGACATCCAACCGAATGTCCAGTTCAAAAACCATGATGGAAATGTTTTCATGGTAAAAACGTTGGATTTAAGCCAAGACTTCAAAGTCATTGAGGAACAACTGGAGAATATACCTAATTACAAAGTATAAATATGGCTGCCTATACATTTGTGTAGACAGCCATATTCTTATTTTGAGTATATTATTATTCTGCGCTGAACAAAGTCCATGTCAAACAATTCAGACCACCGCCACTATTAGTGTTCACATCGGAATTCTCTAGAATTTGAGTCATATCACAATCTATAAGCTCTACTTCATAAGAAGCTCCAAAGGCTTGCTGGATTTGTTGCACAGCTGCTTTGTCGAGTTCATCCCAATCTAATTTTGGAACGATAATACGTTTACCAACTTGTAGAAAATTAATGTATCCCCAACTTCTTGATTTCAAGAGGCTCCACATCTTGGTACCTTTGATTCCTTCAATATCTCCAAAGTGCAGACGTTCAATATCAAAGTATTCTTTCAGTGGCTCACTCAGACGTTCTTCATCGTCCAAATCACAGTAATTTGTAATCAGGACTTTTCCTTCAGTGATATATCTAACCATTCCATCGGCATGTCCAATCGGGTTTTCATCTTTTCCTTCCCATTCGATTAGAATAAGACGAATCTGATTATCAAAGAATTGGTTCCACCAGTCTGTAAGTTCCTCTTTGGATAGATTGTTCTCATTCAATACTTTGCTACACATGATGATTGTTGGCTTACCAAACTTGTCGATAGCCTTGATCACATTGCCTCCATCAAGAATAAGAGGGATTGTAACAACATTAAGATTAAGCTTGTCAGCCTTGTCAGTATGTACTTTGTGTAGCAACCAGTTTGTGATATAAGCTTTCTGGTCGCTAAGATAATCCGGGCTATAGGTGTAGTTCAGAAAGAGATCATTCGTCAGCTGCACTGGCATATAATCTCTTGACCAGATGTCACGAGTGTTAAGCAGATCATAGTGCTTCAAGGTCGTAACAGACTCTTTCAATGCGGCATACATCTTTACCCTTAACTGAGGATCCAAACCGCTGCTCTCTCCATGTAGAAGACTGGAATAACAAACCGTATTGGTCATGTTATCCGTTATGAAGTTATCTTTTGATATTATCATACCTTAATTCCGCAACACTATTGTAAATTAAACCTTTTAAGTACCTGAGCAACAAAAAGTTGTCCAGGATTTTGCCATGTCGAAGAATTCACTTATCTTAGTGTTGCAAAAACAAACAAGAGAATCCGACGATAGACATGGCAAAGATACAAATTAAATCCGAGAAACTCACTCCTTTTGGAGGAATATTTTCAATCATGGAGCAATTTGACTCCACATTGTCATCTGTAATCGACTCAACCCTCGGTCTAAGGTGTAGATCGTTAGGTTATCAGTACAGCGAAATCATCCGTTCTCTCATGAGTATCTACTTCTGTGGTGGCTCATGTATTGAGGATGTCACTACTCATTTGATGAACCATCTCTCGCTTCATCCGACACTTCGCACTTGTAGCTCTGATACTATCCTCAGAGCGATAAAGGAGCTGACGCAAGAAAATATTTCATACACATCAGATGCGGGTAAGAACTACGATTTTAAAGCCTTGCCGTCAGAGAATGCGTTTCCGACTTTCTTGCCTAGCTGGATATAGCTATGATGAATAGGGTCGAAGACAATCAGCTCCATCTTCTCCATGTTTGGATTTCCGTCTTCTGCCAGATACTTCTCATCTACAAGAATATTGACGATTTTGGCAATGAGATAATAACCGGTTTCGCTTTCGTCATATTTCTCCTTGATGCGGCACTCCAGGGTCATTGGGAAATCGGTGAACACAGGAGCGTTAACCATAGTCGCTTTCTCGATGTTCCATCCCGTCTTCTCCATCTTCTTCAGGTCGTTCTTGGCAGAAACAATGCCCACGAAATCAGAAGCCACCATGGTTTTCTTGGTAGCGAAGGCAACGGTAAACTCGCCACCAAGCTTCAGGTTGTCTGTGGCGACGTGAACAGTATGAAAGATCTATGGATGATGATGTCGTGATAAATGTCGGGAAAGATTTTGAAAATGTCGGGAAAGAAAAACTGATTGAACTTTCTGAACGTCAGCAGAATATCATTTCTGTTGTTAAATATCATCCGGCAATAACGATTCCGGAATTGGCGCAGAGAATGTCGGGAAAGAAAACTGTAACGACACGTACTATTGAAAGAGATATTGCTGCTCTTCAAGCTAAGGGAATCTTGAAACGTGAAGGCGGTAGAAAAAGTGGTAAATGGATAGTTGTAAACATCTGAATAACCCGAAATCATTTTTATTGTATTGGAAATTAATATTAATTACTGAGCCCACTTTAAAAAGTAAGGCCTGTTTAAAATGTTTATATTTCACGAAAATAATTTCTGATTTATGCTGTTGTCTGGAATATTTTTCGTATCTTTACACCATCAATCAAACCGAATGACTATGTTTAAAAAGACAGATCCGAATCCTCAGTTAGATATATTCACGGCTCCCTCAATGCAGTTAGGAAGTCGTGCTTCTAAGAAGTATTCTGACCCCAACGCATGGCATAACCAGTTCTATAGCTTCGTGACAACCAAGATTAACGAGGAGATACTCAAGCCTTTGTTCCCAGAAGGCAAGAAGTGCGGCCGCCCAAATGCCTCCATTCGCATTCTCGTAGCTATGTCTGCCTTGAAGGAGGGCTTCGGTTGTAGTGATCGAGAAGTGCGAGTTTGACCTTCTTACCAGAAAGGCTCTTGGCATGGAACTTCTGACAGATGTTACTCCATCAATAGATACCTATTATCTTTTTCGCCGCCGCATCTGCGAATATCAGGAAAGAACTGGTATAGATCTGATGCAGCTCTGCTTCGAACAGCTTGCTGGCAATCAGGTACGTCTTCTCAAGATATCAGGCAAGTGCGTCCGTATGGACAGTAAGCTTATCGGCAGCAATATCGCTCGCCAGTCTCGTTATGAACTGATACATACAACTTTGGTCAAGTTCCTCAAGACATGCACGCTTTCCGACCTATCCCCAGAGCAGGAAGAGCGGGCAAAGGAATACTTGAAAGAGGATTCCTCCAAGACCGTTTACCGTTCTGACTCTGATACGCTTCAGAGCAATCTTGCCAGAATTGGCAATTTCATCATGGAGATGCTGGCTGCTTTCCCTGCCGCTTCCCCTGCACATGATCTTCTTCAACGTCTGTTTGATAAACAGTATGCCGTAAAGGACGGAAAGGCTGTTCTTCGAGACAAGAAGGAGGTAAAGGCTGACAGTCTTCAGAATCCTAACGATCCTGATGCAACCTATCGTGCCAAGAACGACCAGAAGGTGCAAGGCTATGTGACCAACATCACAGAGACTGTTGAGGAAGGCAAGTCTAGCATCATCACTTCCGTTCAGGTTGAGACAGCAGTATTTGCAGACTGCCATTTTCTTCAGGAGGCCGTGGAAAACAGTGAACGTGTCACGAATTCTACGATTGAAGACCTGTATGCAGATGGTGCCTATCAAAGTCCGGACAATCGAGAGTTTGCAAAGAACCACAATGCCATACAGCTCAAGACGGGTAAGATGCAAGGTGGATGCAGATGGGAACTGATACCACATGACGAGGATGGTCTTACCATCAGGGAGATTGCTACTGGCAACACCTACGAGGCAGTCAAAGCCGTCACAAAGCAAGGCTCCAGAAAGCGATGGAGAATCCCATGGAACAACAAAACCGGTTGGCGTTACTTTGAAGACAAAGACATTAAAGCCTATCAGCTAAGGAAGCAGATAGAAAGACTTCCTTTGGAGGAACAGCATAAACGGAATAACGTTGAAGCTGCCATGTTCCAATACAGTTTTCATACACGTAATGGCAAGACCCGATATAGGGGCTTGCTCAAACATCGTATGCATGCATATAGCAGATGTATGTGGATGAACCTCCGAAGGATGGTAATATTCCAGATTTCAACATTTCAAAGATCGATATTTGCCCTTTTCGGGCCTATAAGAGAAGCTATCGGCTCTTTCAAAGCGATTTTTCGAAAGATATTCACCAGCGGAGCCGATTGCTATGTTTCACTCAGAATGACCACACTGGTCATGCTGGATTCAAAATATGCCCCTTTTTAAAGTGGGCTCAGTTATCATACTCTTAGCTTTTAGACAATTCGATGTTCAATATCTCACCATGAGTCTTGTAGTTACCAATGCTTTCGCCTCGGATCACTTTCTCTGCTTCAAGCATTTCACCTTTTCGTATTCTGTAAACAAGGAGAAGATCATTAACGTGAAGGCTGCTGTTTTCACATGATACAACCTTCAGATAGTTCTTTCCTTCATACTCAACAACCACAAATGTCAACTTTCGATTAAGATATTGGATTGTTATCTTTGTGTCCAACTCAAGGGCATGAATATAAAGTGTATCATCGTCAAATCCCCAATCACTTACAAGATTCTTTGATGCTGAATATTCTTCCCATGACTTATGCCCAACATAGAGGGCTATTGTGTTCAATGTATATTCGCTTGCCTTTCTATCATCCTTGATATAATAGAACAAACGCTTTAATGTGGTTACGCCTATAGTACGTCCTGTTTCATCAAAAATGAGGGAAGATAAAATGCTGAAGTCTCCTGCTTTGTCAAACAGGAGACCAGTCTTTCCCTTTAGATCCTCAACAATCGCATTATTCAATATCATATTTCAACCTTAATGAAAGAAAAGTTGTCTGAGATGGTATCGGCAACGACATCTAATTCTTCCTTCTTAGAGTCATCATAGCTTAGTGCCTTAGTCATATCTATCTCCTTATGGAAGCCATCCGAACAGAGGACGAAAATATCCCCAGGCTCAATCTCTATTTTCCTGACTGGAGCAACATCTATCGGATCTTCGCCCATGATGGATTTTGTCACGATAGAGGAATACTTCTCATAACTTGATGCTCGTAAAGTCTTGATCTTTGCAAGTTCATTAACGACAGAATGGTCTTCTGTTCTATAAACTTCCTGACCATCTCGGTACATATAAATTCTGCTATCGCCAAGCCATGTGAGATAAGCACTGCCTCCTGTGACAAAAAGCACAGTGATAACACATCCCATCTTCTGTGCTGCCATAGTCATTCGCTTTAACATTAACGCATCGTTTGCAAATGAAATAGCCTCTTTTAGAATTACTGCAGGAGTGTATTGCAGATAGTTCATCTCAATGAAATCATATATAGCCTCTGAAACTACTTTTGATGCAGTAGCTCCATCCGAATAACCACCCATGCCATCTGCAACGACGAAAACAGCAGAGTTATCGGGAAGGGAACCGTGGATAACGAAATCCTGGTTCACTTCTCGACTTCCTTTGTTTGTATATTGGAATATCTTCATTACTTAACTGCCTGAATTGTATCACCACCATGTTTAGTAACACGTGGACGAATACTAATCTTGATTGGTCTTTGAGTAATAGCCTTGTCCGAAGCCTTGTTAGCCCACAGATATGCTTCACCAGACCCCAAAGCAGCCATCTCTGTTGCTGTAAGGGTCTGTAGCGGGGTAATAGCTTTCTGTACATGCTTCACCCAAGCAGGTGAACTGAATCTATGCATGACTACAATAGAACTCAATTCTATGATTTCTGTTGGAAGACTCATAGGATCCTGACTTGCAATCATGATTGATACACCCTTATGACGCATCTCACGGATAGCTGTAGTAATAGAGCCTACAAGTTCCTTGTCATTCATGTACTTATGTGCTTCATCAAAGACAATGAATTTGTTGAATGCACGTCCATCAACCTTCATGACAGAAGAGAAGATATTGAGCATCACGACGAACAAGCCAAGAGCCTCGTCCTTCTCGATGAACTCATCACGAAGGTCAACAATGATCAAGCGTCCTGGCTTCAAGTATTGCTGCAGCTTGTTGCCATCGGTAATATATTCTTCTGCAAAATCAAGTTTCTGCTCTGCAAGAGAACGCTGTAAAGTGCTCATGTGATTGCTGTTAGCAACACCATTTCGGATATTGACAAGACTCATGTCATTTCTACAAGCCTTCATAATCTGCTTCAACTCTTTGATGTAGGTAGAATCATTACCCATAGCACCAAGCAAGAACATCCAGTCACGGACTGCTAATTCTGATGAATCAAATCCGATTGGGTGAACATCAATATCAGGGTATTCTACCTTTCGGGTTTCAACCTGACTTTCAGGAGCAAGAAGGATAACATCCTTGATGCTACCTGGCTCTGCACCATATTCCGCTTTGAGTTTTGCTAACTGACCAGCTTCATCATTTGGATAGACCATTGATGTAAATTCAGGAGCATAATCCATGCTGTCACTGTAGTGGAAAATAACACTGGCCATTGGTGCTGGCAACAGATTTACCTTAGAGAATTGACGGAGTACCATTTCTGTGATAGAGCCGATCGTATAACTCTTTCCGGCGCCTTGTACACCAAACAAACTGATGGTGTTACATTCATTCAGGTCTAGACCAATGACACGTCCGTTACTGTTCATCTTACCGAGAATACCGAATTGAGGACTATCGCTATTCTTTCCGATAATCACATCACATGATGGCTCTTGATAGTTTGGGTCTACAGACTCTAGTTCCGAAATTGGTTCTACAACAGGTTCTGGTGCAGGAGCAACGACGGGTTCTGGAGTTTGAGAAACTGATTCTAGAGCAGGTTGAGCTGAAGAGTTAGATGGATCATCAGATGCAGGGGCATCTGTATGTTCTGGTTCTGGTTTTGGCTGAGGTGTAAACGACACAGAAGGCTGATCAACTGTTGGTGTTACAACAGGTTCGGCTGGAACTTCCGTTGAAGTTTTCTCTACTACAGGCTTGGCTGTTGGCTTCTTTGGGATAATCACCTCGTACTCTGGATCAAGTTCAGGATTATCTGGTGCAGCCACAGATTGTACAGGAATTACGACATCTGCGTCAAGAGCCTTTGGTGCTGAACAAGTCGGCTCAAAGAAATTGACAAATTCCTCATCCATAGCTTCAAGTACCTCAGTCTTCAGCGAACCTTCAGTATTGAGGATTTCACCAATTATAGGTTCACCCATTGAATAAATGAGGGCATCACCATAGAAGTGTTTCTTCTGACGTTCCATCTGAGTAAAGTCAAAGACAACACCCAGTTGCTTGAATCTGATTGTATATCCATCAGCCAACTTGCTCAGGAATATTAAATAATCGTGAGCAAACTCAGGATCAAGCTGACCATAACGCATTGCACGGCGAATGTAGAACTCCAAGAAAGATTTTAACTCCAGCACCTTGAGTTCTCTGTCAAGACGGTCTGTACCATCAACGGCGATCTCAAAGTGTGAACGGAGTGCAAAGATTGTGTTCTCAATCTGATTAACCATCTTCGCATGAAGTTCTTCTGCATTGTAATGAGCATTGCGACACTTGATTTCTACGACAGTAAAGAGTATCTCTTTTGTAGCAGAATCAATCTTAACCACGAGGTTGTCTGCACGTTCCTTGTTCTCGTTTTCCAAGTCGATGAACAATTCTTTGTGAAGATCGATAGGAATAAGGAATGATTCCTTAGTGATGCCTTTCTTCTCTAAGAAACGTTTACAGAGAGTAGTTCCAATGACCTCAAATCCCTTGCGTGATGTCGCATTGACCTGCATAATCAAAGAACTACTTACAGAGCGGACATCTTCCAAAATCTGTTTGAAGTTCTCGTATCTCTCAAGGTTGATACCATACTCATGGAAGAGAGGAATCATCAATGCACCAATCTCGCTTGTTGGTTTGGTGGTCAGATATGAAGACACACCTGTAGCATCCTCACAAGGAACGTAATCCAACAGGTAAGGAACATCATTTTCACCGAGACAAGGAAGATCATAGAACTCTGGTCCCATGTTCTTGTCGAAAGTAATCACCCAGTCGCTACTATCATGAATGAATGACAACAGCATCATATCATTTTCTTTCAAACGAAGGGTGGTAGCAGGAACAGACTCCTCAAGTGTTGAAGAGAGCAACTTTCCAGTTGCCTCTTGCAGCCGTGCAAAAAGACTGACCTCCATATTTGCAGACTCAGACACTGGGTTAGGGAGAGTCTTATTTGAATAGTATCTGTTCCAAACGAATGACTTTCCCTCCTTTGCAGCGTTCACTACATCCCTGCAGATAGTTCCATTCAAGTAGAAAGAACGGCTTAACTCGTCAGGACGAACCAATTCTGTATGTACTGCAAAAGGATTAACCAGAAATGAAAGGTGTGCCTGATACTTATCGTGGTCATCAATAAAATCGCTGATTTTATTCAATGAGAAACGAAGTTTAGGGAACAATCTGTTTGCGGATGCCTGTGAGAACACCTCAGCTTCTACAGCAGTTCTTCCATAGCCTTCAGGATCAAGCAACTCCTTGAATGCTTCACCTGACTGAAGCATGTTGTCATCAGTGAACAGACGTATCTCGTATGTCAGATCAAGACCAAGCCCGATCTTCTCAAGTTCAATGAGTGCCTGAGCAAATACAGCTGCATCACCGGCATTAAAGAGGTTGATGACAAGTTTGTCTGTATATGGATGAGACAAACCATAGTTGAACAGATGACGAACAACAAGTTCCTTGCTCACATCACTATCAATCTGCTTCTCACGGGCAACATTAAGCAGCATTGCAGTATAAGACTTCAACTGACGGTAGCCAGATACAAATGCTTCTTCACGACCATATGATGGTTGTGCGTATGCGCCCCAACCGAATGTGATTTCTCCAATATACTGATATGCCTCCTGTAATGAGTTTTCGCAGAGAACAAGAGGAGCAATCTCCATAGGAAGCAATCCCATGAAGAGTTTATCCAGCTTTCTGTACCATGCCTTGCGATATTTGGGATACTCCAATGTTTTCTCCTCCCAATCCTGATACAACTCATACAAGTTGATCATCCATGCCAGTCGTAATGGATGTAGCGGGGCAATGAGTTTTACTTTGACATTGCTGCCATCTGGCATTTCTACAGTCAAAAGAACTGTATCAAGATTTTGCAAACTGATAATCTGCTCCTCACTCAATTCAGTCTCCTGAATATTTCTCAGCCAAGAGTCATATTCAGCAAGATAGCCTTTGACAAGACCAATAATAGCAGTGAAGTCTGTAGTACATGTAAGACCTGTCTCATTATCTGCTGACTCACGGATAACAGAGAACAATTCCTGACGCAATGCTGTCAATTCATCAGAAATATTCAGATTCTTGGCTGCAACGAACAGAGGATGTTGCTTAGCAGTATCTGTTGGATTCAGCAACTTGGTGTCAGTTGGATTGCCGCTGAGCAAAGCTTCAACATGACCAAATTCATCACCGTTGCTGAGGAATGTGGTTTCCAACTGAATCAGTTTCTTTGGCAACTGAATCTGATAAGCATAAGCCGCACCAAAGTCAAACTGATAGGTATTATTCAAAGTTCCTTCTATCCAGAGACTTCTGTCTGCACCACCTTCAGGGAGTTCCAGTACTTCTTCCTTTGAAAGATGTGTACTGCGATAATGGATAATTGCCTGAGTATAGCTATTAACCTTACCACGTTTGTCGACTTCACCTTCTCCTGTATATTCGTCAGTGGTAATTGTGAAGCTCTCTGATTCGTTACAGTATGCCACATGCTGTTCCAGACGGTATTGCTCCATCTGAAGGTTCGGATTCTGTTCCTTCGCATCAAGCCATGCAGCCTGAACACGTTCTTCCTTGAACACCTTTAAAGTGTCAAGAACAATGCCGTTCTCATCAAGGGCACGGACACGAAGCATATATTCTCCCTCTTCAAACATTCCAGACGCTATGTTCAATGATAGTTTACGAGAGGCACGCTTGTTTGTACCGACCTTTGCTTTCTTGACAACACCGACCTCAGTAAAGTCATCGATGTTGACCAATGCAATCTCAAATGAGAAAATGTCAGGATTGTCTTTGGGAGAAGGGTCTGTTGTAATCGTGAATGACACCTTGCCCTTCTTGTCTTGTGGGATGGCAAGCAACAGAGCACCCGTATCTGCATCACGGACAAGTTCTTTCTTTGGATCCTTGCCAGAAGTTATATCAACCATAACCTTTACAGGCTTGCTCTCATTGTCTTTGTCTATCCAAGGCAATATTGCATAGTTGAACTCAGGATGATAATCATGAATGCTCTCAAAGAGAGATTCTGCATCCTCGATGTTGTCAGTAGAAGTTAAGAATACCATCAAATCCTTCTGAACGGTATTTCTTACCAAAGGGAGACTAACAATTCTGTCAGCTGCCGTCAATGAGAAGTCTGCCATTACAGATGAAACTTTCTCTAAATTGATCATGAAGCGTCTTCTGATGGCACCTTCATTCTTAATGAGATCCTTGTCTGGGAGCATACCAAAGAGGTATAAGCCGTTACCCCAAGCTTCATCGGCATACTGCTTCGTCTCCAGGTATAGGAGATAGTTGATGACTGTTGTTTTTGCAGGCTTAATCTCCTTAAAGAGGTCTGTCATCTGCGTCCAAAGATATTCCTTCTCCTCAGGTAATTCACTTATGAGTTTATATACAAAGGAATCCTGCAGTTCAGCTACCGACAGATTCTGGAATGTTGCATCACCATAAGAGTCTTCTGCTGATGTTCGGCTGTTTGAAGGTACAAGAATCAGTACCGATTTATCTGGATTATTGCGTAATTCAATAAGCTTTGTTGCATGGATGTACTCGTCACCTTTCTCTGTTTCTGAGAGAATATAAACTTCCATTCCACTGTTCAAAGGACGAAGCAATGGAAGTAAGACACGAAGTTCCTTCATAGCCAGACCTGTAATTTTCATACAGTGTCCAGGCTTGGCAGACTTCAACTTTTGTGAATACGCTTCAACAACATGTTGAATGAAACGTTCGTAATATAGAGTTTTTATATTTTCCATTAGTCTTCCAATTTATAACGTGGTCGAATCTTTTGAAGGATACATGCGTCACTCATATCAGTATAGAATCCAATCTGACGAAGTTTGTTTTTGAACGCATCCATGTTTACTCTGAATGCGGCATTCATCTCTACGTCAGCATCGGCAAAACGCTCTTCTCCAATTCCGTTGATGATGAGTCCATAACGCTCACGGATGGCACTTGCTAACTCATCAATAGAGAGAGAACGAGTTTCATAACCTCCATTAGCTCTCTCTTTAAGAACTAACAGCTGAACTAAAGTTTCGAGCAACTTGCTGCCTAAAGCTCCTCTACGAGGATGACGCTTTGAACGGCTGTCAGCCAACAACATAGAAGAGCTATTCTTCATGCAGACTGCATCAACGAATTCATGAATGTACTTATACTGACTGGCTCCCAAATTAGATTTTTCGAGTACATGCACAAACATGTCGAAGTAGTCTTTCTCGGGGAAAAACTCCAGTATTTCATGGAAGTCGTTCTTGTCAAACTCCTTTTCGTCGTTGTTTGGAAGGCTGTCCTCAATATCATTGAGTTCCTTCTCATAGTATTCTCCCTGCTTATTGTTATCTTCCTTGAGAATGCGGAATGCTTCATCTACATCACAGCGCTTTCTTTTCTGGATAATATCGACCATGTAGGTGGCACGAATATACTTGCCATAGCTGTTCTCCATGCGCTCTATATCCTTGCAAGCATACTGAGAGACAATGCTGTCAAGATTATCTGTCAGATCAACGACCATTGACCAGTCGTCTATAACATTACGAGCACCTGCATCAACCATCTTTGGCAACAGATACACAACTTTCATTGTATAAAGAGCCAGATGAAGACCGCAGAGAATTCGCAGATAGTCAATAAATACTGCTCTTGGCAATTTTTCTTTATAGAGGAGCAATCGACGAACATCATCGGTAAACAGGGCTGCCTGTTTCTCCAGAAGTGGTTTTGGAATAACATCAACATCCTTGTTCATACTCTTGCGCTCACGCAGGGGCTTGGTAATATGGAGAATACCTGTTGTGTCAACATCAAGATCCTCCTGGGTGTTAATTTCGCCAGATGCCTTATCCCAACCTTTGCTGAGATACTTTACCAATCCCTTCATGACTTCAGGATTGCTCTTTAACATCAGATACAACTGATCTGAAGCACGATAATCACGACAGTACTTTCTGTTCTGCACACGGAAACTCAATAGGTGGAGTGGTTTCAGTGTTGACACGTGCTCCTTGATGACATTACCTCGGTTTACCAATTCCAAAAGTGAACTACGAAGCCAGTCTTCAACACCATCAGGATTATCCTTCACACCTTTGATTACACCTTGCTCCTCAAGCGTGTTGAGATTGGATTTCAAGGTGTCTATGGTATATTCTTTTCTGAATGCTAGCTGGACAGGTTGTCCATCGGCATACATTTTGATGAACAAGTTAATAAGAACACGATCCAGTCTTACCGACTTGAAGTCAACGTAAAGCAATTCTTTGTTCAAGAATGCAACGGTACCTTTCTTTAATTTCAGTATCATAATCGTATTCTTTATGCGTTAAGAGGTTCAATAACAATATGTTTCTTGTCATCGAGGCGAACTATAGTAAACTTTCTGTTGTTCTTAGTTACAAGAATTTCTGTATAAGTCTTTGCCTCTAATAGATTCTTGAAAATCTGTAGTTCAATGAATCGGCCTCGAAGGTCATTGACAGAAGGGCTGAAACCTGCACGAATATATTGAAGCATTTCGTAGAGATCAAGACTGACTGTCAACTGGATGAACTTATCTGTCTTATGACGGAAAGCAAGGCTGTCACTTTCATACTCAATATACTTAGTCAGGTGATCAGTCTTATTCACGAACAACTCGAATTCATCCAATGGGAAACGACGATAGCTCTTAGAGATAGGATCGCCGACATTTGAACTTGCTAACAGCAGATACCCTTCAGTCAGGTTTGCATTGTCGCAACCTTCACTCGCGGAAATGGCACAAGCCAGATCCTGCATCGTTTGTTTAAGAGCATTCTCGTCTTCAACACGAAGTTGTTCCTCGAACATACTTGCATAACGATATGGGAGACGTCTGCGGAAATCAAACTTGCCCTCGAAATATTGATGACGGACATAGCTCTTGTGGCGACCTGTTGCTTGCATCCTGATGACATCTGACTTTACCTCATAAGCAGGAATGATAATGTTATTCTCGTTGAAGTCATTCAACAGATTACGATTGCGATCACTAAAGATCAGATAATCATTAGCACGCTTTGAGGTATAATAAAGGTCTCGGTCGTATGCTGGAAGAGCAACGCCTGCCACATCTGTCTCACGAAGCAATTTGACCAATCTGTCATTAGAATCGAGAGTAGGAAGCATGAAGTCTTTTGCTGGCCATGCTACTGGTGCTGTTACATTGAAGTAATAATACTGCCAGTAATATTCTGGTAACTGCTCTGTCTGAACATACTCAACTAATTGCTTGACCTCATCACATGAGTAGTCACGTGTAAGCATCCAGGCAATCATAGAACGCAAGTCACGCATGGTGATATGGAGCTCGCGCTTATAAACAATGGTTCTTACAAGCCATTCCAGACGATTGATAACTTCGTCACCAGCACTGCTATCCTGGAATGTATCTACATTATACTTGATATAGCAGCGGTCTGCGATAGGACAACTATCACACTTAGACCATAACTCTGGACGAGTCAATTTCTTAACCTGTTGAGCCAACAGACTTGAAGAATTACCATCTCTTGCTGTTACTGAACGAAGGTTAAGGTTGATGACCATAAGTCCTGGAAGAAGTTCTGCATGCCCTTCCTGATAGAAATATTCCTCGATGTTATCCTGAAGCTCTCTCAGCTCTGGACGAGTAGAGAGGAAGTCCACAAGACGACCTTCGTTGATAGCAATCACACGACCTTCATTGGCCTGAGTATAGTCATTCAGACTGTTGAAAGGAGCAAGGAACTGTGCCAATACATCATCGTTGGCCTTGTCATCCTCATCCTGTGAGCCATCATAGTTTGACTCGAAACGTACACCGTTAATAAAGAACTGTGAACCGTTATTGGTATCGAATGATTCCTTATTGGTTCCCTAATCTTCAATTCTATGGATAAAGGCGGTCTTACCATCACCGGCATTACCTGTAATGATAACCAGCTTATATTTTAAATCCTTGATGTCCTGAATAAGCTGTTTATCCAACTTAGTCTTTGAATAGGTCAAGTCATCAAAAACATGTGATTTCGCTCCTGCGCGTGTTCCGCTATTACCATGACGACTCTGGCTATATAGGGAATTGATATAATCCACCGGATTTGCATTGACAGTAGAGGTGTTTATGATAGTTGAAGTGTCCTTCAAAATACCATTTACACCAATCTTCTCTAATGCCTCCAACATCTCCTTGGCAGATGTGAATCGCTTATGTCTATCAGTAATGATAGCCTTCATTACAAAGTCAGCAATCTCATCGGTCAACTTATCATTGTAGCTGCGAATATCGGTTGGTTGCATGTGGATATTAGGGCGCATATTGCTTCCTGGCCATGGATAGGCATGTGCAAGGAGCTCATAGATAGTGATACCCAATGCAAATGTATCGGCTGACTTATCCCAGTCAATCTTGTTTCCTGACACGACAAGATCAGGAGCCATATAAGGGAATGTTCCACCGAATGACTTATCGTCGGTGGTTGTAGAGATATTGAAGTCGATAAGCTTATAGATTTGACGCTTATGCCACATGATGTTGCTTGGCTTAATATCTCTATGATATACTGGGGGATTCCGATCCTCTTGCATATAGCGGAGGGCTTTCAGAATCTGTATTGCCATCTTATATACTTCATCAACAGGAAGACGGAGTTCACCTCTTGTGTAGTCTTGCAGGTTTTCCCCTTCAAGAAGTTCCATCAAGGTATAGAACAGTCCCTGTTGAGTGCGGTCGTTAAACTTGAACTCCACAATGTTAGGATGATGGAGTGATTTTAATGCTTCAAACTCGTTGATGGCATTGTCAACGGAGGCATCACGCTCAAAAATCTTGATGGCAAAATACTGCTTCTGCATATCGTGCCACACCTTGAACACACGTCCGAAACCACCTCTACCAAGAATCTCATGAAGAGTCATAGAAGGAGTAACCTTGACACCTGGCTTCATGTCTTTCAGGTATGCAACCTTTGTCTGACCTGGAATATTATTATCAGGCTGGGTGTTCTGTGCCTCAATGGTTTTCTTCTGTTCTTCATCCATTGATTTGTTGACGAATTCAATAAATTCATCTGCATTCTGCCAACGCTGGAATGGATCAGCAATGATCGTGTGCTTTACAACCTCGTCCATCCATTCAGGAAGGTCTTTAGATACCTTGCTTGGCATGAGATCTTCTGTAAGCACACCTCCTAATGCGGAAGTAAATGTGAGACTACTGTCAAAAGGCAGCTTGCCTGTCATCAGTTCGTAGAAGATAACGCCAAGGGAGAAAATATCACTTCCTGAACATACGTCACCCTCCAAGAACTCAGGTGCTGTATATGGCGATTTAAGATTGGTGTCATGCTTTACTGTGAAGCTGAGGTCAGAGTGCTCGATAAACCATGCCATACCAAAGTTTGCCAAAGCAGCCTTGCCCCCTTCATAAACGAAAATATTCTCTGGGCAAACATTACGATGATATACTTGTTCCTTATGCGCTGCTTTCAACGCATTGGCTACATCAAGGATGATGCTGATCTTATCTGTCTGTTTGAATGTCTTCTGACGAAGCTTACTTCTGAGTGAGCTCTCGTCTTGGTAGCGACTTATCTCATAGTAATAAGTCTGCTCCTCATTCATTCGGCAGTCTGTCTTGACAATATAAGGTGATACGCCGATCTTTTCCTGTGCGAAGCTTGCATTCTGAACAGTTAGGCTCAGTTTCTGCAGTTCTTCAGGACTCTTTCCGGCAACGTCAAGAGGATATTCACGCACTTTATATTGAGCAGTTGCAATAAGCTTCGGAACACAGAGATATTCTGCGAACTCCTCTGTCTCTTGAAGAACTTCTTTAATCAGGTAGTTAAAGATCTCTTTACGCTCTGTACGCCTGCGTTCTACGGATTGACCAGAGAGCAAGTCAACAAGCTGTGACTGAATATTCATAATCATTCCTGAAGTACGACCTACAAGTTCAGGCTTGGTAAGGAAGTCTATCAGTTCGCCACCCAATGTGAATGTCTGCTTGTAGCAATCACATTGAGGATCCAAGCCAAACTTAGACTGCTGAGGATGGCTTAGGGTTACAGCTGTCAGTATCTGCCCGAAACGCCAGTCCGGGTGCTGATTCTTTATCTTGCTTGCGAGAATACGGCTCTTCAACCCCGCAGTCTTATGAGGATTTGCTACCTCTTGTCCACTACGGAACCAAGCCCAGTCATCTCCTTCGAGATTACCAGCCCAATCCTTATTCTCAATGTGATAAACAGCATGTGGAGCTACCACAATACAGTCATACTCCCAATACTTCATCACTCGGTTAGGGCCGGTTATAGATATATTGAGATTTGGAATGACTATATAGTTGTTTGGCAACTTCACACTCAGAAAGTCAAGCAAACGTTGTTCACCAACATTTACTGGACCATCGTCATGTAATGGTTTTCTCAGTTGTGCCATATTGTTTCATATTATATGAGTACTTGCCACTCTCCGTGCTTCCTTCCGCCAACACGTTTAAGTAGACCTTTCTTCTGTAGTTTGCCGATAACGAATTTCACGCCACCTAAAGATAAATTGCTTATTGCATCTACCATTTCGCAAATGGTTGCCTTTGGATTCTCTATTAAGAATTTTAGTACTTCTTCTTCTGAAGAATCCAAATTCTTTTGGATAGTGGAATTATTCTTTTGGATAGTATCTGAGTCCTTTTGGATAGTATCTGAGTCCTTTTGGATAGTGTTACTATCCTTTAAAGGCTTCTTTTGGGTAGAAGATTCGCTCTTTTGGGTAGCTCTCCAAATCGTAACCTTAAATTGGTTAGCAGACACTTCATTGTCAAAGTCGATGTGATTGTCCTCTCTCATTGCACGAACGATTCCTGATCCCAAACCACGATAAATCATCGTCTTGGCTGCGAAACCTGCCATCAGAGGGTTACGTTGACGAGAGACACCGAGTTTTATATCATCTATAGTTAGTCCACCATAAAGACAGCCAGGGTTGATGATTTCTATGCGGTCGTTGAATATCAGCAATCGGATAGCGGCATGGTTTAGCAGATCAAAGTGCACCAAGGCGTTTTGAAGTAACTCTTCTAACACTACCTCTGGTATTTCGAGGATTCCAACAGAATTAAAATTCTGTCCTTTCTGTTCATGATGCAGATAAGACTTTAGAAAAGCCATGCCTTCATAGAACATTCTTGGCAAAGTGCCGGATATGTCACGGCTGTCGATATAGTTGGTATCGCCAAGTTCGTTACCGGCAAATACGACAGCTTTGACAACTACCGAACGTTCATACTGTTGTGGGGTTTTACCAAAGAAGAGCACTCCAGCACGTGTTAGCTCGCCATTTTGCTTCAAAATGCCTAATGAGCGGAGCATTCTCTCCAATGGTTGATCAAAATCTTCTATCTCCCTGTCGTATACTCTTTTGAAATAATCCCGCACATACGCCATCTCTAAGTCATTCATAGACGAACCTCTTTCGCCATCTTCTTCGGGATGATAATTGCCTGTAGTTTGAAATAAACCAAGAATTTCTATATTCTCTGTGATACGACGCTTGTCAGCTCCTTGCTTTACCCAGATTTCTCCGTTGAGGTTTTTGTAGGGTTTGTTTTTGCCTTCCTCGATAGAACATACAAGGAAATGCTTTTCACCAATACGCACAACCTCTGTATCTATATAGATTGTTGGGCGCACTTGCTCATTGGCAGCATTGCCAAGTTCACGACTGATAACTTGTATCTCGTCGTATGACAGACCTACAAGTTTACCACTTTTGTCTTCCACACCAAAGAGGATTACTCCGCCCTTAGAGTTAGCAAAGGCTATCATTTCCTTTGCTATTTCCTTCTGCGAAGTAAACGCTTCCTTAAACTGTACTTTAGTGGTTTCGCCACAAAGACACAGGTCTTTAAAAGTATCTTCAGTCATAATGCAATCCTTTAATGTTTATTCCACTTCTCAATTTCTTGTTCGACCATTTGAATGGCTTTTTCTTCAGCATTGAAAGCACGATAAGTGCAATTCATGTATTGTCTGACTATTGCGGAAATTTCTTCTGAAAGTTCCTTTGTCGGTGTAACCACAGGTATTGATTCTACATGAAAAGGTTCTATTCTCTCAATAACAGATCCATATTTCATAGATTGAATATAGTCATTGACAAATGGCATTTTGCAGATATATAAAAAGATACTCCTTCGTGAATAATTCGTCATTTGAAATGAGACGAATAATATCTTGTGATCCAATCGCCTTTTTGTCTTCATATTCTTTGGTAATCATTTTGATATTTCCAACAGAACCTGCACATGTTATCAATATCTGTCCTTCATATAGAGTCATTTCGTCTACAAAAGGCGTTCTTGTTCGAGATAAATGTTCACATCTCCTAAACGGATTATTTAGGAATATCTCGGACCCTTTAATGTATGGTATACCATTTTCTACGTAAATACGTTTGAAGATACCAGGACGAGACACTTTTGCATTTATATCTGCAATAATTTTAGTAGACATGCGAGAACTAATTTTATCCATGGCAACAACACCATCATTCATTAACACTAGTGTCCACTAAAAACGATTAACAATCGTTGTAAGTGGTTGATATACGAC
>ERZ779843.2228-NODE-2228-length-19295-cov-4.577859_pt1 | contig 19295 bp, 18 predicted proteins | sample MGYA00511560_ERZ779843 | MGnify/ENA primary metagenome ERZ779843 (study PRJEB29588, sample SAMEA2158062) | human gut metagenome | biome: human gut; feature: human-associated habitat; material: faeces | place: Denmark | collected 2008/2010 ... | reverse complement strand
GGGGTGTAACATATGTTTGACAAACCTACAACTTTTTTCTTCAAATTATTGCAATCACCTATTATTTTAGTATCAAAAACCTTAATTCCCTACCTATACGCTATATTATAAATAGAAAAGGAAAATCCCAGGCGACTTCCCCAAAAAGTAATTGACTGTTACAAAAAAGGCTGACTCAAAGAGTTTCCCCTAAGAATCAGCCTTATATTCTTGATTAGTCCTGAACGTACGGCATCGGCTATGTACTTTTTACCAGTTACATGCATGATTATTCGCTGTTTTTAGCGGTGTTTTGCCTTGAAATTGTGCAGATTTTCCACTCTTTACATTTTTCTAGTATCATTTTGGTATCACCGGAAAGCCTGGAACTTCGCCCAGCAGATAGGTCAACCCGCTCTCATATCTTAAGCGAATGACAGCAGGTAACCTATCCGGGAGCTGATCCACGGCAATGTTCCTTTCGGGATTCCAGCTGCTACGAGATCCTTTTGTCCCATGCACGCCCTTGCTCTCGCAAGCTCATACTTTTGTCTGTCAAGTTTCATCTTTATATCACCTCACTTTTCAGATTGTTTTCAGATGTTTTTCAATCTGTAAACTTCTTTTTTAGATTGTTTTCACTCTGTACATTTCGAGTCAAATATGGCATTCTGTTTTTAAATGAAAAGAGGTGAATAGATATGCCAACCTATACAGGCGATATGATACGAAAATACCGCACCGAAAAAGGACTGACACAGAAGAAACTCGGCGAATTATGTGGTATCGCTGACTCAAATATAAGAAAATATGAGTCCGGTAATCAAAACCCTAAAATAGAAACGCTTCAAAAAATAGCCGATGCCTTAGATATTCCGGTAAACCGTTTGCTTGCCGGAAAAATTATATCTAGGGATGAATTAAAAGAGAAACTCTCGGAATATGGTCTGACTCATCTTGTACCAGACACAGAAGAAGAACGGACTGTATTGGAAAATTGTAAAAAACTAAATGAAACCGGAAAGAAAGAGGCCGCAAAAAGAGTAGAAGAACTTACCCATTTAGAAAAGTATACAAAATAACCACCGTACCTTAAAGTACGCCGGTAAATGAGTTTTCCCAGAATTGGGAGAAGCCGAATAGCCATTACACAAAATCGTGCAGTGCAACCTGCTCAAAAATGAGCGAAACCGTACATTGACAATAATATACTTACCCAGGGAGCCGATGAGGTGCTATACCAGTTGCCGGACACATTGAAAGGAGCTGGTAATATGGTTACATACTCTGACTTGTTCACGTTTGTAATTATGCTTTGTGCAGTCATAACCCTTGTTGTTACGATTTTTAGACACAAAAAATAGCGCCCCTGTCTGGTAAACTAAGGCGCTATCTTTATAGGTTTTATTTTGCCGGCGGCTAGGTGTGCACTAGCTATCGGCTCCCTTGTTAAATATATTATAGTTAATTAAATAAAATATGTCAATTATCTTCGATCATTTTCAAAAAAGCCGGAGTGAAACAGATCCGCGTTCACGATCTCCGGCATTTCTCACGCCTCGCTATTGATTGAACGTGGTTTTTCTGCTATTTTGGTATCTGAACGACTGGGACACGAGAACGTGTCAACCACACTAAACGTATACTCCCATCTTTTCCCCTCTAAGCATTCAGAAGTTGCGGAAAAACTCGAAAGGTTATATCATTACGAATAGTATCATATCAGTATCAAAAAAGGCTGACTCAAAGAGTTTCCCCTAAGAATCAGCCTTATATTCTTGATTAGTCCTGAACGTATGGCATCAAAGCGATATGTCTTGCTCTTTTGATTGCTACTGTAAGAGCTCTCTGATGTTTTGCACAGTTTCCTGTGATTCTTCTCGGAAGAATTTTTCCTCTTTCAGAAACATATTTCTTTAATTTTGCTACATCCTTGTAATTGATCTCGTTATTTTCTTTTCCACAGAATACGCAGACTTTTTTTCTTCTGCGAGCCGGACCTCTTCTCTTAAATCCGCCTTCCGGTCTGCTTCCCTTTTCGTAAGCCATGATGATTCTCCTTTCCTAATTGAACGGCAGCTCCTCATCAATACCATCCGGGATATTCATAAATCCGTCTCCTGCCGGAGCGCTCGGCGCCGGACTCGGTGCAGACTGCTGATACATACCTCTGTTGGCTTCGCTCTCTGCTCTGCTCTCTGCGAACTCCTGCTCTTCCACGATCACTTCTGTTGTGTATACTTTCATACCGTCTTTATTCGTGTAGCTTCCTGTCTGAATACGACCGGAAACAGAAACCCGCATGCCCTGACGAAAATATTTTTCCGCAAACTCTGCCGAGCGGCCGAATACAACGCACGGAATAAAATCCGCTGTCGGTTCGCCGTCTCTTTTAAATCTACGGTCAACGGCAACTGTATATCTTGCAACTGCCGTTGTATTATCTCCCTGTGAATATCTGACTTCAGGATCTCTAGTCAACCGTCCCACTAAAACTGCCTTATTCATATATACCTCTTTCCGCTTATGCTTCCTGTTTCACGCATAAATATCTGAGTACGTTGTCCATGATGCGGATACGCTGCTCCACTTCTCCCGGAACTGTACTTTCAGCTTCGAAGTGTACGAAGTAGTAAAATCCTTCTGTCATTTTCTGGATTTCATAAGCGAATCTTCTTTTGCCCCACTCATCCACGTCTGTTACGTTACCGCCGAAACGTGTGATAAGAGCTTTCACTTTCTCGATTACGTTCGCTCTTGCTTCGTCTTCGAGTTTTGCGCTCACAACAACAGCTAATTCATACTTATTCATGTTCTTATACCTCCTTATGGTCTCTGGCTCCTGTTTTCATTACAGGAACAAGGAATTATGATACATATCGGTTTCAATCCGACAGTATGTCACAATTATTGATGATACCATAAGTCTTTTTTAGTTTCAAGTCCTTTTTACGATTTGTCTCGTGTTTTTTTCGACTAATTTGCGGGCAACCATGATCTGATGTCCGCAGCCTACGCACTTCAATCTGAAATCAGCTCCGACCCGAAGCACTTCCCACTCCTTGCTCCCGCACGGATGAGGCTTCTTCATCGTAATGATATCGCCTATATCAAATCTGTCTGCCATATAATTTCCTTTCTTCGTCATCAATCTACCGCAGTCAGAACTCCCTGTACAAGAAAACGTTCGTCATCGCGGACATTTGTACACGTTGACAGACTGACAATCTGCGACTGCGCCGTCAATTCCACGTCTTCTACCTTATAATTCGAGGATTCCTCGCAAAGCTTCAAATACGCCTCATAATCCGCATCCGTAGCATAATCAAGCTTATAATTATCCGCCGTATCTTTCACAACTCCAGCTGAGAACACCTTATATGTTCTAACCTTTCCATCCGGTGTATATATGTAGAAGTTTGGATGCTTCTTACAGAAAGATTCATTTTCGTATTTAAGAAGCTCCGAAAACATTTCTCCTCCGACGTTAAGATGATGACCGTAGATAAACGTGTTTTTGTCTGAAAAATCATTACTGTTTCTCATATCTACAAAAATCGCACCAAGCTTATTGTCATTTGCCGTAAACGTCTTTGTCAGATACTCATTATTATCCGCGCTCTTTACAACGGGATAATTGATCACCGCCGGCTCATCAAAGCGAATCCATGCAACCGTGTCTTCGTTTTCTTTCAGCAAAGCGTCAAAATCAACAGTAAAACCTTTCCCTTCTTCATCCGCCGTAATGGCAATGTTTTTAATCTTATCGTACTCTTCCCCGCCGGAGTAATACGGAATCAGCATCGTGATAAGCTGATACAACGAAAAAATAAACACGCACGCCGCTATAATAAGCACTCCTCCGGAAGCAAAATTAAATGCTGCCCGTTTTTGTTTCTTTTTCTTTTTTGACATCGCCTTTGATTTTCCGTTCGGATGACCGCCTTGCTTTCTGACAATTCCATCTGCCGATCTGACCGGCTTCTGTTCTGCAGGATTTCCCTGAGCCTTTCCCGCCGCTCTTCTTAAGGACGGATCTGCCGGCGTTCCCGCTTTCCCCGCTGTTCTTCTTGCGGACGGATCTGTCGGCGTTCCCGCTTTCCCTGCCGTTCTTCTTGCGGACGGATCTGTCGGTGTTCCCGTTTTCCCCGCTGCTCTTCTTGCGGACGGATCTGTCGGCGTTCCCGCTTTCCCTGACGCTCTTCTTAAGGACGGATCTGTCGGCGCTCCCGCTGCATCCCGCGTTCTTCCTGTTTCAGAATGTTCCTTTCGCAGACTTCCTTGCGCACGCCCTGCCTGTTCAGACGGTTTCCTCACACTTCCCGACTCTCGTCTCATCGGAGTAACCGTTCCGCCCGGCGTTGTTCTTCTGGTCGGATCGCCGCTTTCCGATGTTCTTCGTACAGATGCCGAACTGCTTTTTCCTGACGGTCTTCCTGCTGAGGCGGGAGCGCCGTTTCCCGACGGTCTTCTTCCCAGACCTTCATTTGCCCGCGCGCTTCCCTCAGCATTCCCTTCTCTTCGCACCGTACGTTTTCGCGCGTTTTGATCCATTGTATTTCTTTCATTTCTGTCCATAGGTAATTTCCTCTCCTAAAATCCCAAAACATCGTCTACAAGAATTATTTTAAACCGCTTCGGAATTCTGCTGAATCTTGTGACCAAGACCTGACAGCAGATGCAGTCTGAACTCTTGCAGTCAAAACAGCTTCCGTTTTTTACGCATGGAGTCTCAAGTCCGAATCTCTGTGAATTGATCGGCGCAGCTTCGTTTCTCGCCCTTTGCACCGCATCTTCTTCTGACTTCACCACTTTATTCATTCCTACGATAAGCAGTACGTTTTTCGGTCCGAACGCATATGCCGCCACACGGTTCGCATTTCCGTCAATATTAACAAATACTCCGTTCTCACTCATAGCATTGACACTTCCGAGGTACCAGTCGCATGTAAACGCTTTCAATGCAATCTCCTGACGTTCTTCGGGTGTCGCCGCCTGATCCCTGTCATAAAACTCATAATTTCCCGCATTGATCGCATCAAGAAGTCCCGATTCCCGAACCGACATCGAGCCGCCCATTGTAACCGAGCTTCCCTCCTCCATCAGCTCCAGCGCTTTTTGAACAGCTTCTTCTTTCGTTGATGCATAATAAGCTTCCATATTTCTTGATTCAAGCGCTTTCACAACACGTTTGCCAAGCGCTTCATTTCTCATCCGTCTTACATCCATAAGAAATACTTCCTTTCTTTTATTTTATATTTACAGCAACAAGCGTAGTGTTCCCGCCAGAACTTCCACCTGCCGGAAAATCTGTCTTTCTGTCACACTCTCTGCAGCCGGATCAGGTATGTCTTTTTACCGTTTCCCGAAGCACATATTTTTTATCGCTGTACCTGTCGGCAATATAACTGTTTGCTTTCTTTTCCGTCTCGTCTTTCAGCGGCTCAAGCTTCACTTCTTCACCGTATTTTCTTTGAAGCGCTTTTTCAAGAAGATAATCACATACCTGCGGATTTTTCGGAAGAAGAGGTCCGTGCAAATATGTTGCGATCACATTTTTATATATAACGCCTTCATAACCTGATTTTCCTGTATTTCCCAAGCCGTAAAACACTTTCCCGAACGGAGTGTGATCACCGATATATGTCCTTCCTCCATGATTTTCAAATCCGACTACAGGCTGTTCAAAAAGCGGACTGTTCAACACGATATTTCTGATCAGTCTCTCCGGCTGCCATTCTGTCGTTATATCAAGAATCGAAAGACCTTCTATCGTCTTTTTATTTGTCTTGTAATATTTCCCGAGAAGCTGATATCCCCCGCACACAGCGAGGACAACTCCCCCGTCTTCAACATATGCTTTAAAATCATCTTTGATGTCTTTTAGGAAACCGCATACAAGTTCCTGCTCTCTGTCAGATCCGCCGCCTAAGAGCACGATATCCAACTTAGAAAAATCAATTTTTTCACCTGATAGAAACGGAATCACCTCTGCCTCCATCCCCCGCCATTCAAGACGTTTCCGAAAACACTGTATATTTCCTCTGTCACCGTATAAGTTTAAGAGATCCGGATATAAATGTCCGATTGTAAGTTTCTTCATCGTTCCGTACCTCCTTTCCCCTCTAATTCAGTCAGCATATGGTTCGTCTGATACAATCCGGAGTAGTTCACGATAACATAAAGATTTTTCGTGCCCTGCTCTACACACTCAAGCACCGATGCACGCATATCGTCTGTAGATTCGCAAGAAACATCTTCGTATTTCAACCGAAGCGCCATATCATACTTCCTTGTTCCCGCCGTAATAATCTTTCTTGCGTTACTTTCCGCAAGATACTGAAAATCCACATCCCAAAGCCATGATACGTCTTCCCCATCCTGATACGTATCATTGATCTGAATGATAATATCTTTCGGATTCGGATCTCTGAGTACATGCGATACTTTCTGCTGAAAACCGATCGGATTTTTCGCAAGGTGGAGCTGCACTCTTGCACCGTTTATATTAAAAATACTTTCTCTGTTATTTCCATAATCAAACGCCTCTATCATCTCTTTAAAATGTTCATATCCCGCTCCCATCGTTTTAAGAGCCGCATACGCCGACAGAGTATTGTAAATATTATAAGGTGTCCTTATCTGCGGATCAAAGTGGATTCCGTCCATATCAAATGAATACAATTCATCTTCTCTTACGACATGTTCAGCCGTATATTCCGGATTTGGTCTGTTCCATCCGCAGTTCGGACAATGATACAACCCTAACTGACCATAATGGAAAAACTGATATTCCAGTTTCTTTCCGCATTTGCGGCAAAAAATGCTCTCCCGTATTTCAGATCGTGAAACATCGTCAAATATCTGCTCGCTGATACCATATGTGACAAATGCATTTTTGCTTTCCTGCGCCAAAGAGTAAGATAAAATGTCATCACAATTTATAATAAGCGTTGTCTTCGGAACGCTTGTCACCGCTGTCATCAATTTATTATAAGTAATATCAACTTCACCGAAACGATCAAGCTGATCTCGCGAAATATTTGTCAGCAGCGCACAGTCTGGCTCTATTTTCGGCAGCACCCCTACAGATGCGATCTCATCTACTTCTATGCATGCATAATCCGCATCCAGATTGCCATGCTTGTCTGTTGCAAGAACAAACGCCGAAATAATTCCGTTTAACATATTAGCGCCCGTACGGTTAATAATCACTTTCTGACCTTCATGCTCTAACGCCTTACATAAAATCGCGTTCGTCGTTGTCTTTCCGTTTGTTCCCATTGTGACGATCGTCTTTTTTCTAACCTGACCCGATAATTCCTTCAGTATATTCGGATCGATCAGACGCGCCACATATCCCGGAAGCGTCACCCCGCTTCCACGGTTTAACTTTTTGATCAGACTGCTCGTCGCTTTCGCGCATTTCACAGCAAATTTACTTCTCAATCTCATACTTGAACCAATTTCCCTTTTTATTTATTTTTCTGCTTTTTTAACAGTTCCCGAATGGCATACGCAACACCAAGCTCATCATTTGACTTCGTAATATATTTTGCCGCTTTTTTCAATTCCGAAACCGCATTTCCCATCGCTACCGTCGCTCCGAAATCCATTGACATCATCGAATAATCATTCAAACTGTCTCCGAGAACCATAACCTCATCCATAGTATATCCAAGCGACTCGATATATTCCTTCAATATCGGACCTTTCTGCGCTCTTGCATCCGTGATCTCCACATTTGATTCAAATGATGAAGCGACTGCGATTTTAGGATTTTTTTCAAGATGTTTTGTCACCCTGCGGACTAACTCAAGATCATGTGAAAACATAAATAGTTTAAACACCGGGATACCCGCTTTCTCAATCTCTTCAAAATCAGAAACAACCTTTACACTTTCTATCGCCCTGCGATATTCGCTTGTTTTCACGACCTCTTCCCGGGTCATATTTACATGAAAAAGCTGCATCTCCGCTATAATACTTTCTTCGACTTCTTTTTCCGTTCCGATACGGTAATCGCCTTCATTTGTAAGAAATACGATCGATATCGGAAATTCTTTCACCTCTTCGCAGATCTCTCTGCACAACTCCATTCCGATGCCGCATTCTTTTACAATTTTTCTCTGCGGATCTCTGACTTCCGCTCCGCTTCCCAATATATAATCACAAACAATTCCTGTTCCGTCAAGCTCTGCCATAGCGCCTTCATAACCTCTGCCTGTCGCCACCATAAACCGGATGCCTGCCGCACACGCTTCCTTTACTGCCGCGATCGTATCCGGAGCGATTCTGTGGTCATCACAAAGAAGCGTTCCATCCATATCGCTCGCTATCACTTTGATCATATCTTCATATCTCCAATCTATATACAATAGTTCAGCCATACAGTGTACGTAGAGCATAAAACATGCTTGCATGTTTTTACCGACGGACATCTGTGTGCGGTTACTTGCTATTCTATCTATTATAAAGTTTTTCCCCGCATTTTACAACACAAATCGCCCTAACCTGCACAGTCGTTTTTCCATAACCGTCACAGTCGTTTCTACAGTTTGATTTCCCCAAGTCTTCCGCTGCCTTTCAGATATTTCCTATATACAAAGAAAAAAACAACGCTTGTCACCGATGCCGCCAGTATATCCGCCACCGGCTCCGCATAAAAAGCATCTTTCGCCGTAAACAACGCCGGGAGAAAACATGTTGATGAAAAGTAAAAAACTTTTCTTACAACAGACATCCCAAGAGACAACTTCGTCATGCCAAGAGCAGTAAGCGCATCAACAAAAACATACTGCAGACTTAACGGAACAACCATCAGAGTAAACACTTTGATCCCCCACACGGACAGTTCCCGGTACTCTGCATTATCCGTAAAAATACGAACAAAATACTGCGGAGCCACTCTTGAAATAATAAACATCACCGCCGTAAAGAAAACACAGAGCATCAACACCCAGAGCACTGTTTTCCGAATACGATCCGCTCTGTTTGCTCCATAATTATAACTAATAAGCGGCTGCGACCCTCCTGTCACGCCAAGCATCGGCGCCGTGATCAAAAGCATATAGCTTTGCACGATCGTAGCCGCCGTGATCAACGTATCCCCGTAGTCTGCTCCGCCGTAATACTGCAAAACAGCATTCAGCGCAATGATGATCACACTGTCTGATGCCAGAATCAAAAACGGAGAGAAACCGATCTTCACGATTCGTTTTCCAATCTCCCGCTCAGGCTTCACCAGCGTCAGCGGAATACGCATCTTCTTTCTCTTCAATGTATAAAGAACAAAGATGCATGATGACATCTGTGCAATCACCGTAGCCACTGCCGCCCCCGCAATATCCATTTCAAGTCCGAAAATAAATACCGGATCAAGCACGATATTTACGATTGCTCCGATCAGTGTCGTCAGCATTCCAAGCCCCGGATATCCCTGTGCCGTAATAAAATAATTCATCCCCATTGACAAAAGAGCGAAAAAAGTTCCAAGCGTGTAAATAGTCATATAAGTATTGGCATACGGAAATATATCTGCGCTTGCCCCAAACCATCTCAGTAAATAATCTTTCGTAAGTAAAAATACAATCGTCAATATTCCCGAAAAAATAAGCAGCATAGAAAAACTGTTTGCCAGTATCTGCTTAGCGCTTTTTTCATCTCCCGCCCCGAGACGTACCGAAAACAAGACGGAACCCCCGATACCGATCAGCGTTCCGAACGATGACAACAATGTAATGATCGGAGCACATACCCCCGCGCCTGCCAGCGAGTCAGCCCCGATCACCGGAATATTTCCTATATAGATTCTATCCACAATACTGTACAGCACATTAACAAATTGCGCGAACATAAACGGAATTGAAATTTTTAATACAAGCAAAGGAATAGAATCCCTGCCAAAATCATTTTCTTTTTTCATAACTCATATAACCCTCTCCCTAAGATTTCAGGTTATATATTATCACTTTCTCACAGATATAAAAACCGCGAAAAGTGATTTTTCTAAAACTTTTTCTCGATTTTATTCCTGCAATATCCTTACATCCGCTCTTGCATGTAAAAACGGCAGTGAACGGGAACAGCACACTCGCCGTTCCCGTTCACTACCGTCAAAAACTTGTCAAAAGAAATGAATTTATCCTTCAATCGCAATGGATTTCTTAGTCTCTACTGCTTTCGCATCCTTTTTCGGAACTGTCAGGCTCAAAATACCGTTTTCAAATTTTGCTTTAATATCTTCGTGAGTGATCGCATCGCCTACATAAAAACTCCTCTGCATTGTACCTGCATAACGCTCTTTCCGAATGTATTTTCCCTTCTTATCTTCCTCGTCCTTGTCAAGTCCTTTCGCCGCCGAGATGGTCAGATAACCATTTTCAAGATCCACGGTAATCTCGTCCTTTTTAAATCCCGGAAGATCAATATCCAACTCATATCCCGCTTCATGCTCACGAATATCTGTCTTCATCATGTTTTTGGCATTCTTACCATACAGCGGATTTTTCTTTCCCCAGAAATCTCTGTCAAATCTCTCAAACGGGAAATCCATCCAATCATCGTCAAACAAATTCTCTCCAAAAATACTAGGCATCAACATAAGTCATATCTCCTTTCAAAACACTTTTGAATTTATTGTTTTCTTTGTTATATCTGTAATATAGCACCCGTTATTAGCACTGTCAAGGGTTGAGTGCTAATATTTTTGCTATTTTTTTGCAAACCCTTTAAAATCAATGGTTTGCAGTATCTTATTTCTTTTGAAATTGTGATTTTTTCTGTTTTGACACCAATTTGACACCATTTGCGCTAAAACTACAAGCCATGCAAGCGAAAAATGAGCTCCCGTTGAGAGTTTGATCTCATAAGTGGAGATCATTTTTTTCGCTTATAAGGCGATAGCCGCGACCGAATGAATGCAGGTCATGAGGTCCATAGCGAGTAGTTCTGTAATCATTCTTAAAGAAATCTGAGCCGTCACATAATCTGAACCAAATCCCTCTTCGCAATCTCTTTTCGATCCTGAACCAGTCTGTGATATGGTTATAAACTTCCATTTCATTGAACTGCTCCACAGCTACATTATATCCGGTCACAATCGATTCGTAATGCCCTTGTTCTGGATGATTAACTGTATACGTTTTTGTTCCTGTTTGCTCTTTTCTCCAGCCCGAGTAATATCCCGCATGCATTGTCTCGTCTAAATGTTGTCCTGCAACTCCTGAGATATCAGCTTGACATGTGCTACAAATTGTATGTTCTACCATTTCATATACTGGTTCATTGACAGTTTCTGTCCAAGCTTCCTGATCGACTACCCATTCTCCTGTATAGATCGGAATACTATAATCATGAGTATGTACCGGAGCTGTATTTTGAGTTCCGCCGTTTCCTGAGTTCCCTCCATTAGATTCCCCTGTTGTTTGGGAAGCGTTATTTTTCTGTGTAGAAGCAGAAGCATCCGGTTGAGATGCTGTCTGCTTCTCATCCTATTCTTTCTTGTACCGAATTTCGGTACAAGAACCTGTTCTAAAAAACACCACACATTTATTATACTTGTTATGCAAGTATTTGCATGCCCATATTATAGCTACAAAATATTAGTTCAATCGGATTTTTGCAACCGTACACCACAACTCCGCAACACTTTCTTATAGTTTAGATTAATCAAAAGAAGGGTGTCAAGCATTCAACACCCTATTATTCGACCTTGCAATCATTATACAAATATTTTTATTCATAAATGTTTGAATACATTTCATTGAGTTTTTTCACTCCATTCTCTATCTCCTCTTTCAGTTTAGCATATACTTCATAATCATCTGCTTCCATTTTTTCTTTATGTTTTATCTGACCGTTTCTATCAAGACTATACTCTTTTGGTTTTGTAGAACCGTCGTCTGCCAAATGGTTTTCTCTTGAAATATAAAGTGTTATAAAATCGCCTGTTTTCCGAATTGTAATACCCGGATTTTCTTCCAAATCGCTATTCTTTACGAGAAGTGTGGCTACGATAAATTTCTCTCTGTCACTCATTTCCTGATTCCATTTCCATATAGAAGGTCTGTCAAACATATAAATATCATACTTAAAATCGGAATCTGTGAGGCAATAATTATTACCTTCTTGCTCAAATCCAAGTTCCTCCAACTTATCTTCATATGTCCGCACAAGATGGTCCTGCTTGCCGTTTTGAATTCCTATATAAGCTGAAACTAAAATAACTATCGCCAATACTACTATTGTTCCTATTTTAAATATTTTTAAGTGTCTTACTTTTTTATCGATTTCTTGTACCATAGAGAAGTTATCCTTAAGCATAGAATCCAACGGAACTCCTGATTCGTCACTAATCTTTACTAATGTTTGTAAATCCGGATAATTCTTTTCCTTTTCCCAGTTTGAAATAGTTTGCCTCGTCACATGATAATATTGTGCAAACTCTTCTTGAGACATCTTTTTTTCTTCTCGTAATTTTAAAATTGTTTCTCCTATTTTCATACCGCTTACCTCCTTTTTATTTTATTTTATCTCTCCACTCTGCAAAGTCCAGCAAACTTTATTTACCCCCTCCTTTTTCGGGCGCAAATAATTTTTACCTCTTCATATTTTGAAAATATTCCTTATAACATCGATTTCTAAAATTAACACCTTGCTGCCTTAGCATCTCACCGGCTGCAAATATAAGTTCTGTTTTTATTGATTTTTGCTTCGCAAAATGGGATAATAGACGTAAAATTTTTTATTGATTTTTAATCTTACGCAAGAGGAGGTTATTTCATATGGAAAACACTGAACTTATCATCCCGGCTCCGTCCGATCCGTTAAAAAAACACAAGAGTCATTTTTCCAAGATCGGACTTTTTTATTTCTGTGGAGCGATCATAATTTCGGGAGTGCAGATTTCTGTCATTACATTGATTCAGTTGATCGCACCCCAGCTTATGGTGAATCCGAATATTTCCCTGATCATCTCATCGCTTTCGATGTATCTTATTGCAATGCCGCTTTTGGTCATCATCGTACGCACGATCCCCGGCATGGTCATCCACAAGAAGGAAATGACGGCAGGGCAATGGATTATCGCCTTTTTTATGTGCTATGCGCTTATGTATGTTACGAATGTAATAGGCACATTTACGACAGCTATCTTCGGAACACTAAAAGGAGATCTCGTAGACAACCCGATCCAGGACATTCTTACCGGACTGTCTCCGCTCACAGCATTTTTCCTTATGGTGATCTGCGCTCCCATCGTCGAAGAATATGTTTTCCGAAAACTCATCATCGACCGGACAGTACAGTACGGACAGGCAACGGCTATCCTTCTGTCAGGATTGATGTTTGCGTTATTCCACGGTAATTTTAATCAATTTGTATACGCATTTACACTCGGTGTGTTCTGGGGATTCATTTATGTAAAAACCGGGCGCTTGATCTACACGGTTGCCCTGCATATGACAGTCAACTTTTTAGGCTCGATTCCGGGACTGCTTTTAATGAAATCAACATTTTTCAATCAGCTTTCTCTGTTAGCGGAAAATAACCCGTCAGCCATCGTCGGACTCGTTATGCAGCATCCGGTTCAGTTTCTTTTGATTTGTTTTTACATGCTGCTTCTTTTCGGTCTTGTCATTACAGGCATCATATTTTGGGCGATCAACTTTAAGAAATTCAAATGTGCCCCCGGAGAGATCACAATTCCGAAAGGAAAACGTTTCTCAACGATCATCTTAAATGTCGGAATGATTCTGTATTGTCTGTTTTGGATCATTCAGATTATTTTACAGTTGTTCGCTTAAACAAATCTATTTTCAGATTAAAATGCAGCTTTACCCTCACAAGAGAAAGCTGCATTTTCTAATATCTCACTATTCTTGTTCTATCAATCATTCTGCATCGTCATATCAGCAAATCTTCATCGCAGTCTCGTAAGCGCCCCACACCACGCTCCGTAAATTTCCAACCTGTTCACAATCGCCGACCAGGTAAATATTCTTTCCTTTTCTTTCCAGCGGATTAGGCAGGTAACCGACTGATCCGATCACAGAGTCACAAGGAATCTCTATCTCTTTTCCGGTTTTATCTGTACAGATCACCGAATGTTCTTTTACTTCTTTTAACTTTGTTTCGAGATATACCGGAACTTCGTGCAGCTCAAACCATTCCCTCAAATAGGAACTATTGGCAAGGCAAACTCCTTTCTGCGCCACAAGATCATTTTTCATCTCAACAATAACCGGTCTCTTTCCCTGAAGCGCAAGCTCATAGGCAATCTCGCTTCCCGTAAGGCCTCCTCCGATCACTACAACTCTTTCTCCTACATCCCTTCCGTTCAGATAGTCGCATGCCTCAATCATCCGTTCATGTCCCGGAATATTTTTCATCACGCGCGGAACAGAACCGGTTGCAATTATTACCGGAGCATCGCCGAACTTTTCAACGCTGTCAATCTCCTTACCTAAATGAACCTCCACATCCAGTTCTTTCATTTGTCTTCTGTACCATGCCAAAAGTTCTCTTAATTTCCCCTTATAAGATTCTGCACTTGCCGGGATGAACGTGCCGCCAAGAACGTTGTTCTTCTCATAAATAACCGGATCATGCCCACGAAGCTTTAACACTCTGGCAGCTTCCATCCCTCCGATTCCTCCGCCGATAATATAGACTCTTCTTGGATTCTTTGTTTTCTCTATAAAATGCCGATCCCACTGCATCGTTTCCGCATTAACCGCACACCTTGACAAATGCAGGCTGTCACTTAATTCCTGATCGTTTGGCACTCCTTTATAGTGGCACATATTAAAACATCCGTTATGGCATAAAATACAAGGCCGAATCTCTTCTTCCCGATCTTCCATCATCTTTGTGACCCATTCCTGATCTGCCAAAAACTGCCTCGCGAATCCCGCTCCGTCCAATCTTCCTGCGGCGATCGATTCTGCCGCTGTTTTCGGGTTCATTCTCCCCGCACATACAACCGGAATCCGAACAAACTGTTTAATATGTTCTACATCTTCCAGATTACAATTTTCCGGCATATAAACAGGCGGATGCGCCCAATACCACGCATCATATGTACCATTATCGCAGTTGAGCATGTCATAACCTGCATCTTGCAAATATTTCACCGCTTTTTCAGATTCTTCCATATCTCTTCCGACTTCCGTAAACTGCTCTCCCGGAAGAGCGCCTTTTCTGAATCCTTTTGTCTTGGAAAGAACACTGTACCTTAGCGATACAGGAAAATCTTCACCACATACTTTTTTAATCGCCTGCACGATCTCTACAGCAAAGCGATATCTGTTTTCAAAAGATCCTCCATATTCATCTGTTCTATGATTTACATATTTTAATGTAAACTGATCAAGAAGATATCCTTCATGTACCGCATGTATTTCCACTCCGTCAACTCCCGCATCCTGCAAAAGTTTCGCCGACTTTGCAAACGCTTCCACAAACTCATGAATTTCTTCTCTTGTCATCTCTCTTGAAGGAACTTTATCCGACCAGCGGTTCGGAGACGGGCTTGCCGTCGCAGTAATCTTATCCAGATCCATAAACGGCTTTGATAAAACGCGCAGCGCCTTATTCGTATATAATTTTTCCATCATCTCGCTGATCGTAAACGACCGGCCGAAACCCGCTGTCAACTGAACAAAAAGTTTGGCTCCTGTTTTATGAAACTCCGGCATCCACTCTTTCAGATCTTCATACATCTTTTTATTCTTGTACAGCCATTGTCCAAACATAGGATTATATACCGGCTGACACCCCGGAAGGACAAGACCCGCATTGTTTTTTGCAGCCTCCCTAAGAAATCGCGCACCCATTTTGTCAAAATGGTTTTTCTCCATCCATCCGAACAGATCGGTTCCTCCCATAGAAGTCAATACGATACGGTTTTTTATCTCGCAGTTTCCGATACGCCACGGAGTAAATAAAGGTTTTAGTTTCTCATCCATGTTTCAATTCTCCCTTCTGTTTTCTATAGGAAGCGCATACTGCTCCGCAAGTTTCTCAATCTCCTTGCGCACCTGATTTACAACATTCTTCGGGCTGACAATTTTTGCCTGACTGCCAAGCGCAAATACCCAGCTTATGAACTGACTGCTTACCTGAACGTCTACACTCACAGTGAAATGATCGGCATCCGCCGGAATCATCATCACATCTTTCCCGAAACGATCTACAATAACACCTGCCAGCGAATTTTCAACAAGAAGTTTTACCGACTGTTCTTTTCCCCCGAACATGCCAAAACTCTTTTTTGAATACGACGCCATGTCGATCTTTTGAAACTCCTCCTTTCCCTCCCGTATCTCTTCCGACAGCAAAATATGAAGCATTTTATCGACTCTGTAATGCCGGATCTGCTCTGCCCGGGAATCATATCCGATCAGATAATAATTCTCATGATCCCATAGCAGCCCCCACGGGCTGATATGGTAATACGCTCCTCCGTGACGAAGCTCCGGTTCTTTTTTCACATTCCACTGATAATATTGAAATTTAATTTTTTTGTTTTGTGAAATTGCATTATAAATCGTATCGACGCTGTAATAAACAGTTTCATTCATCGTCTTAATCCGCCCTGAAACAAACACCTGCCGCCGAAGATCCGCCGCATCATGCTGACTGACAAGAGTTTCCAGTTTTCCTATCAACCGGTTCGTCATCTTCTCTGTAATAAATTTTGACGACTGTATCGCATCAACAAGAAGTTTCAGTTCAGCCAGTTCAAATTGTCTGCCTATCACATGATAGCGGTATCCTCTCCCGCTGCGCTCACCTTCTACTTCAATGCCGAATTCTTCTAAATCTTTCAACGATTCATACAGACTTCTTCTCTCTGCGATAATATCATACTTTTCCAACTCTTTTTGAATCTCCGGCATTGTCAGATAATGTGTTTCATCCGTCTTTTCACACATGATCTGTGCGAGACGGTACAGCTTAAACTTTTGATTTGCTCCCTTCGGCATAATACAACGCTCCCGTACTTTAGTCATAATGATATAATATCATATTTCTGCGTTTTCCACTACGGAAACCATCTCTGACTTCTCACTTCACGGCTTTTCACTCTATGAATTCATAATAATCCGCTTCGCAGCTAAAAAGCATCCACGTTCCTTCTACATACCCCATATAACCCTTTTCCGTATTATATCCTTTCATATCTTCTTCCCCTTTCGACAGACTGATTTATAATTTTTATATTTATTCCGCTTTTGTTATATTTACAATATCAGTTAAGCTGTCGTATAAAAATGACTCTTTCATACTTCTTCGTTACGGCAAGGGATTTGATTTTCTTTCATTTTGTTTAATTTTCGCTTCGCTTTTAAGGCTTCAAAAAAGACGCCGATACGTCAATATGATATCAGCGCCTTTTCCCCAAAATTTTTATCTAAGTTCCGTTACGGATTCTGAATTTTCTTTGGAAATTCATTCCATCTGCCAATCGTCTATTACAGGACAAGATCGTCTATTTTTTCAAATCCGTTTAACGTAAATGATTCGACTGTATTTCCGGCTACAAGATAAAATGTTTCTCCGATATACAATCCTCGGACATTTCCGTAATTAACAATATCTTTTGAAAATACTTCTTTAAAACCTTCCGCTTCATCGTAAGTAAACATTTTATATTCGATCGAATCTCCGTACGCCATAAATCCAAACAGATTCTTTTCTGCATCGGCAAATACCGCCTTATAATTATATCCTGCGTCTGTGCTAAGCACATTCTCTAAAACATAGGTTGACATCTCCTTTACATTTGCCGGATCACTTATGTCAAACATAGACAGCTTCACACCTTCTGTCGTCATGCCCTCTTCATCTACGCTCAATCCGATTCCAAGCAGTTTTCCATCGCCATACGGATGCAGATAATCTGAAAATCCCGGTATCTTCAATTCTCCGATGATCTTTGGATTTGACGGATCTGAAAGGTCCACGGAAAACAGCGGATCGATCTGCTTAAATGTCACAAAATATCCGATATCGCCCATAAATCTCGCTGAATGGATTGTTTCCTCTTTCGCCAGATTCTGAATACTTCCGGTCATTTCCAGATTTTCATCCAACACATATAACGCATTTGTTTCTATAGATGCATTATCCACTGCCACTTCATCTTCAACTATAACATCCGATCCGCCTTCTTCCACATACGGAACAGGCATGATCCGGTTGTTATAATCACTGGGAATCACTGTCGCTGCAATTCGCAAATATCCGTTATATTCATCGATACTAAAGGAATCATTCAAAACGCCGTCGATCTTTGTCTGTCCTACCGCATCTAAAGTTCCCTTATCATAAGCGATCTTACGGATCGAAGTCTGGATATTCTCTGTCTCGCTTTTTCCGTAATACTCCTCTGTTATATAAATATTATTTTCGCTCACATAACACATTCCCGCGTTTCCGAAAATCGCCTTTGTCTGTAATTTCTCAGTCGGGTCGGAAAGCGCAAATGCAGAAATAACCGTGTGCTGACTTCCGGTCGTTCCCTGCGGCATATATATATCTTCCGCGCGGAGCAGACTTCCCTGGATCTGCGGGATATAATCGCTTTCGTTTGATACCGACGAATCATAATATGTGTAAAAATCGCTGACTAAATAAACATATCCGTCTTTCACGCGCATTGTATGATACTGCCCGCTCTGAGAAATCACTCCTGCTTCTCTCGGATTCGCCGGATCGGTCACATCATAAACTGCCGCGCATGTATAATCTTTATAAATTCCGTCTTCTGCTTTCTTTCCTTCTTCACATTTTGATTCGGTATACAATATCACAAGCCGCCCATCGGAAACAAAAACCTCTCTTATAAAACAATTTTCATCTATCTCGATACTTGCCAGATCTTTCATCTCTGCTTGAGATACATCTACAATCTCTACTGTCTGATCATTTAGAATGTAAAGATTCTTCCCGTCAGTCTTAACAGTGTCCGCTTCGCCGACTCCCTCTTGTCTGATATTTGTATCAGAATAATCGGCACCTGCCATATCTTTTGTCGATTCGGCTACAGAAGATTCCGCCATGGCCCCGTCCGTCATATAGGCCGCGTCTGCTCTGCCGAATCCGTTCTGCCCTTTCGCCCTTTTCTCATTTTCTTTCAAATATTTTTTAATTTCATCATAATTTTTTGCCAGTGCGATTTTTCCCTGATCTTCTTCTGATCTGCCTTCTGTTACCGTTCCCGGCCGTTCATTTTTTCCTGCGTTCATATTCGTATATCCGACTGCTCCCACTACAAGACAAACGCAAGCCGCTGCTGCCACTGAGGCATA
>ERZ779843.2216-NODE-2216-length-19358-cov-19.403564_pt1 | contig 19358 bp, 14 predicted proteins | sample MGYA00511560_ERZ779843 | MGnify/ENA primary metagenome ERZ779843 (study PRJEB29588, sample SAMEA2158062) | human gut metagenome | biome: human gut; feature: human-associated habitat; material: faeces | place: Denmark | collected 2008/2010 ... | reverse complement strand
TGTCGTATATCAACCACTTACAACGATTGTTAATCGTTTTTAGTGGACACTAGTGGTGTCTGTTTAAAAAACGCTTACACTATATAAACGCACAAAATGGTAAAAAACTACAGAACATCAAGAAAAAAAACAGATGGGTGGATTGAAAAAGGAAATGATGAGACCCATGCGGAGTTTCACTTTGCATAGATGAACGCTGAAGGCGTATTCCTCAAGCTATCTCTCGCTTCTCCAAACAAATACCTCTCATTTCATATAAGGGAAAAAGGCAAACGCGTAGGTCGCAGGGCAAACGACCCGAACGACCTACGCGCTTGTTGAATGACGATGATTGGAAGCCGTCTTATCCGAAGAAGACGTAAGCAATGGCGATGGCAGCAATCACACCTGCCAAATCAGCCAACAAGCCGCAACTGACGGCATGGCGCGTATTCTTGACGCTGATACTTCCGAAATAGACCGCCAACACATAGAACGTCGTGTCGGTCGATCCCTGGAAGATACAACTCAGTCGGCCGATAAAGGAGTCGGCACCATAGTTGTCCATGGCCTCCAGCATCAAGCCTCGCGCGCCACTTCCGCTAAGCGGCTTCATGAAGGCTGTGGGGAGCGCACCGACAAATTGGTCGTCCAGACCGCAGGCTCTGACACACCAGGCAATGCCCTCCACGAGCATATCCATCGCTCCAGAGGCACGAAACACGGCCACGGCCACAAGGATCGCCACCAGATAGGGGATGATGCGGACTGCAGTATGAAATCCGTCCTTGGCGCCCTCGATGAAAGCATCATAGACATTGATCTTTTTGAATGCTCCCATGGCTATGAAGGTGACGATAATACCAAGCAAGATCACGTTGGCCGTCACATTCGTCACGAGCGCCATCGTATCCTTGTCCATCTGCCCAAAACCCCAGACGATAACTCCCACAGAAGCGATGAGTCCACCTAAAGTCAGGAGAAGCAAAGGCTGAAAAAGATTGATCTTCTGCCAAAGAGCGGTAATGATGATACCGGCAAGTGTTGCTACTGTCGTGGCGATGAGGATAGGAATGAAAACGTCGGTCGGCATGGCTGCCCCCTTGGCCGCACGGAAGGCCAGAATCGTAGTAGGGATGATGGTCAGACCACTCGTATTGAGCACGAGAAACATGATCATCGGGTTGGTGGCCGTGTCTTTCCGCGTGTTCAGTTCCTGCATCTGCTGCATGGCTTTCAGTCCTGTGGGGGTAGCAGCATTGTCAAGACCCAGCATATTGGACGCGATGTTCATGAAGATGGAGCCCATGACAGGATGGTTCTTCGGAATGTCAGGGAAGAGTTTGGTGAAGACTGGACTGAGAACGCGCGCCAGCACATTGACCGCTCCGGCTCGCTCGCCTATCTTCATGATGCCAAGCCACAAGGCCAATACGCCCGTGAGGCCCAAAGAGGTCTCAAAAGCGGTCTTGGAAGAGTCGAAGGTGGCCTGTACCATGTTGGTGAATACCTCCGTGTTGCCCATGAAGCACAATTCCACCAGCCCAAAGAGGAAGGCAATGACGAAAAAGGCTATCCAAATGTAATTTAATACCATAGTCGTTTTGTCCTTTAAGATTTGAATTTTAAGATTTGTATTTTAAGTTGTATTTTAATCACTGCAAAAGTAGAAAAAAAAATAATACGACGGGCAAAATCTGGCGTTTTTTTTGGTCTTCTCCTATATTTTTTATGACCTTGGCCCCAAGACTGTGGTTCGAAGGCAAGTAGAAGCGCTGGAAAGGACAAAAAATCCCGGCGACTTGTCTCAAGCCACCGGGAAAGTCTATGAAACCTGAACCATCGGGATGGTTCAGCAAGTATTCACTTCCAAATAATCTAACAACACTTTGTCAATCAACTAACTCTTATGTGGAAAACCAGTCCATTTTGTTCACTAATGCTATACTATTATCTTTGTTACACTTATATAAAGGCAAGCAACGTGCCATGACCACAAACATGACAATTTGTCCAATACTATATGACACCTTGTCTATCGCAAGACAAGTCAGGACACCATGGAAAGGAGAAAAAAACATCCGGACTGTTGTCTTAGGCGATTCTTCGCCCCAGACAACAGTCCGGATGAATGGTATAATCAGCCTCATCCAGCCTTTCTCCTTATATATTATAGAGGGACAAGCCTACTTATATACAAGGCTCGACATTACTTATGTATCAAGCTGGCCTTAACTTACGTACAAGCCTTGACCTAACTTAGGTAGAAAAGACAGCCTATCCCAAGGAGCTTAGGCACGGGAGGAAGAGAGAGTGACTACAGTCTTCTCAGTTTAACCGTGAAGTGGCGCATCAGCGGAGCCTCCCATTCGATGGCAACACCACGGGTCACCTGCTCGCGGCGGTCATAGACATTCTTGAGCGCAGCGGCGATGACGTCCATGTGGTTGTCGGTATAGACGCGACGAGGGATGGCAAGACGCAACAGGTCGAGGCCTCCGAAGCGGTTTTCATGCGTCACAGGGTCGCGGTCGGCCAGCATATAGCCAATCTCGCAGCCACGGATGCCAGCCTCCAAGTAGAGCTCACAGGTCAGGGTCTGTGCCGGGAATTCCTCCTTGGGCACGTGCGTGAGCACCTTGTCAGCGTCGATGAACACACCATGACCACCCACGGGACGCTGGTAGGGGATGCCATACTCGTCAAGTTTCTTAGCCAAATACTGCACCTGATGAATGCGGGTCTCCAGCATGTCAAACTCCGTGTTCTCGTCGAGACCGACAGCTATGGCATTAAGGTCGCGACCGTTGAGACCACCATAGGTCAGGTAGCCCTCATAAGGAATGCAGAAGCTCTTTGCTCCCTCGTACCAGTCTTCTTTTCTCGTAGCGATGAATCCACCCATATTGACGATGGCATCCTTCTTGCAGGACATGGTGGCAGCATCGGCGTCAGCATACATCTCCAAGACGATTTCCTTGATAGTCTTGTCGGCGTAGCCCGGCTCGCGGGTCTTGATGAAATAGGCGTTCTCGGCAAAGCGGGCAGAGTCCATGACGACAGGCACGCCATAACGATGGCAGAGGGCGCAGGTAGCCTTGATGTTCTCCATGCTCACGGGCTGACCACCGACGGTATTGTTGGTGACGGTCAAGACCATGAAAGGCACGTTGCCCGGATTCTCCTTCAGCACCTTCTCCAGTTTCTCCAGAGAGACGTTACCCTTGAAGGGAACTTCGAGCTGGGCATCCTTGGCCTCGTCGGTCGTCACGTCGATAGCAAAAGCCTTGCGGGCCTCGATATGACCCTTGGTCGTATCGAAGTGGGCGTTGCCCGGAATGACGTTGCCTTCCTTGACAAGGAAGGAGAAGAGCACGTTCTCGGCTGCACGTCCCTGATGGGTCGGGATGACATAGTGGAGGCCGAGGATCCTGCGGACCGTCTCCTCAAACTTATAGAAGCTCGTCGCACCTGCGTAGCTCTCGTCGCCCAGCATCATGGCGGACCACTGGCGGTCGCTCATCGATCCCGTACCACTATCGGTAAGGCAGTCGATATAGACCTGCTCGGCCCTCAGCTGGAACACATTATAATTGGCGGCCTTCAGCCACTCCTCACGCTCTGCGCGCGTACTCTTACGGATGGGTTCAACCATCTTGATCTTCCATGATTCTGCGAAAGGTATTTCCATTATGCTTATGGATTTAGGTTATAAAAATGACATATCAAATGTCTGTTAACGATGCAAATGTACAAAAAAGAATCGAGAATAGGCGCAAAGGGAGAGAAAATTTTGAGAAACATTTGCATTTTATTATCTTTTACCACACTTGCCACCTCTTGTGACAAATACCCGACGAGTCCACACGAGCGGAAGAATGACTTCCCTGGGCTTTCCTCCCCTCTGTTTCCGTCCCTCTTCTCCTATAATAAATGGTTAAAAACGACAAAACATAGTGCTGTTAGGCATTTATTCCGTAATTTTGCACCTTCAAAGCTCATGAGAAAGAATACGGTTATCATCCTCTTGATGGCGGCAGTCGCATTGGCGGCAGCCCAATGGGTCATGCCTCTCACCTTGGGGGCGAGTTATTCGCTCTCCGCAGGATCAGGCCAGGACACTACCCTCCACAACGCGCTACCCGTGGAGGGTATAGCCGATGGACAGTCAGGAGCCAACGCCGCAACCGACTCCCTCACCCTTCCTACAGACACTCTGGTCCTGGACAGTCTCGAAAGAGCCATCCGGGCCTTCAACCAGCATATCGACGATTCGCTCCGTGCCGACAGCATCATGAAGGCCAGTCGCAAGGGCATTGACGCCCCCGTGAAGTTCTCCGCCGAAGACTCCATTGTCTATGACGCCATAGGCGGTTCCGCACGCCTCTTCGGTGATTCGAAGGTCGATTATCAGAACATGAAGCTCACCTCCGACAAGGTCTATATGCACCTCGACAGTTCCTTGGTGCGCGCCACGGGCACCAAGGACAGCACGGCGGAGAACGGCATCAAGGGCAGTCCCGTCTTCTCTTTGGGCAACACGGAGTATGAGAGCGACACGATGGCCTACAACTTCAAGACGCAGAAGGGTCTCATTCGTGGCGTCTATACCGCTCAGGATGACGGCTTTATGCGAGGCGAGATCGGCAAGCGCGACTCCACGGGCACCGTATATCTCAAGCACGGACGCTACACGACGTGCGACGATCCACACCCCGACTTCTACATCGCCCTCTCTCGTGCCAAGGTGCGTCCGGGCAAGGACGTGGTCTTCGGTCCCGCCTATCTGGTCGTGGCCGACGTGCCCCTGCCCCTCGCCATCCCCTACGGCTTCTTCCCGTTCTCCAAGAAATACAGTTCGGGCTTCATCATGCCCTCCTATGGCGAGGAGAATGACCGCGGCTTCTACCTCCGCGACGGAGGCTACTACTTCGCCATCAGCGACAAGTGGGACCTGAAGTTGCTCGGCGAGATCTACACCGAGGGCAGCTGGGGACTGAGTGCGGCCAGCAACTACCGCAGGAGATACCGTCACAACGGATCGTTCTACTTCAGTTATCAGAACACGAAGACAGGCGACAAGGGAATGCCGGACTACACCAAGCAGGAGAGCTTCAAGATTCAATGGAACCATCGCCAGGACCCGAAGGCCAGTCCCTTCAGCCAACTCTCGGCGAGCGTCAACTTCGCCACATCGAGTTATGAACGCAACAACCTCAACTCGATGTACAACCCGCAGACGCTGACCCAATCGACACGCACCTCTTCCGTCAGCTACAGCACGGGCTTCTCCTCCATCGGCATGTCGCTCAGCACCACGGCCAACCTCTCGCAGAACATGCGCGACAGCGTCATCTCGCTCACCCTGCCCGACCTCAATGTGAGCATCGCCCGATTCTACCCCTTCCGCCGCAAGAACAGAGCTGGCAAGGAACGCTGGTATGAGAAGATCTCCGTCAGCTACACGGGCCAGATGAGCAACAGCATCACCACGAAGGAGGACCAGCTGCTCCACTCCAACCTCATCGACGACTGGCGCAACGGACTGCAGCACACCATTCCCGTACAGGCCAACTTCACGCTCTTCGACGTTATCAACATCACGCCCTCGCTGAGCTTCACCGACCGCATGTACACCAAGAAGATCAACCGGTCCTGGGACGACGCGGCCTCCAAGGAGCGCACCGACACCATCCACGGCTTCTACAACGTCTATAACTGGAGCCTGTCGCTGGCAGCCAGTTCGAAGATATATGGATTCTGGACACCGAGCAAGAAGATCTTCGGCGACAAGATCCAGGCCATCCGCCATGTCATCACGCCGCAGGTGACGCTCTCCTATGCGCCTAACTTTGGTGCGCGCCGCTACGGCTACTACGATAGTTACCAATACACCGACGCCAACGGCGAGGTACATCTCGTGGAGTACTCCCCCTACCAGAACGAACTCTACAGCGTCCCTGGACGCAACAAGACGGAGATGATCGCCTGGGACGTGAGCAACAACATCGAGATGAAGGTCAAGAGCGACAAAGACTCCACAGGCTACCGCAAGATCAGCATCATCGACGAACTGGGCTTCAACATGAGCTACAATGCGGCCACCGACTACCATCGCTGGAGCGATCTGGGCATGAGGCTGCGCCTGAAGTGGTGGAAGAACTACACCTTCTCTGTCAACGCCCAGTTTGCCACCTACGCCTACGAGCTGGACGAACACGGCAAACCCTACGTCGGCAACCATACCGAGTGGGGCTACGGCCGTCTGCCCCGCTTCCAAGGTATGAGCCAGAACTTCTCGTTCACGATCAATCCCGAGAAACTTAAGAAGTGGTTCGGAGGCGGCAGCAGCAAAGACAGTAAGGAGGAAGACAAGGACGACGAGGGACTGGACACCGACATCGAGTCGAACGTCGATGACGACATGGAGCGCGGCAAGCACGGCGCAAAGAAGCGCGGAAGCGGCGTGGCCGAAACCGACGCCGACGGCTACATGCGCTTCAACATGCCTTGGTCGCTCACCATCGGCTATGGCATCACCATGCGCGAGAACACAGAAGGCAAGTTCAACTACAACCGGATGCGCTACCCCTACAAGTTCTCGCAGACGCTCAACCTCAGCGGAAACATCCGCATCTCCGACGGGTGGAACATCAACTTCTCGTCAGGCTACGACTTCGACAATCACAAGATGAGCATGACCACGGCAAGCCTCTCGCGCGACCTCCATTGCTTCAACATGAGCGCCTCGGTCGTCCTCTCGCCCTACACGTCATACAACTTCACGTTCCGTTGCAACGCGGCCACGCTGACCGACGCACTCAAGTATGACAAACGCTCGGGCGTAAGCAACGCCATCCAGTGGTACTAAGCTACCGACAGCCCTGCCCCTCTCTGCCGCATCCCGAACGGTTCCCGAAGGCATCCCGAAAGTAAACAGGGGGGAAGCAGGGGTAAACAGGGGAAAGCAGGAGATAGCAGGGGAAAGGCAGAGGACAACGACAAGCAAGGCCAAAACTGCGGGAAAAGTTTCTCAGAAAGAAAAAAAGTAGCTATCTTTGCAACAAATTAGAAAAATAAGAGTTATTATCTATAAAGAAAAAATAACAACTACGTGATGACAACGGATTTTGTTCGCGGTAATCTTAAGAAAGTTTTGCTTCTCCTGATGCTGACATTCTGTGCGGCAGGAGTTTATGCGCAGTCGAGTATGTCCGACTCGCAAGTGATGGAATATATTGCCAAGGAATATCAGAAAGGCACTTCCCAGGCACAGATTGTCACCAAACTCATGCAAAACGGTGTGCAAATATCACAGATACGGCGCGTCCGCGACCAGTATCAGCGCATGAAGAAGAACACCAGCATGGGTGCTGCAGACGGCGTGGAGCAAGGCGACGACCGCAGCCGTACGAACAACGGACAGGTCACGCCGGGCAAGGACAAACTCTCGCGCCAGCAGGTGGCCGAGCAGACGATGCAAGACTACAACCAGGCGCAGATGGAGTCGAGCCAGTATTCCACCCAGCGACTGAAGGACCTGCGCGACCAGAAGACCGCCAACAAGAAATATGACGAGACCGACCCCGAGTTTATCCTGATGCAACAGGAGCTCAACGGCATCCTGCCGGGCGACACGGCCCAGATGTACGAGGAGCTGGTCGAGGCCTTGAAGCGCAAGAAGAAGCAGGTATTCGGCCGCGACATATTCAGCAACGAGAACCTCTCCTTCGAGCCCAATGTCAACATGGCCCTGCCCAAGAACTACCGCCTCGGCCCTGGCGACAACGTCTTCATCGACATCTATGGTGCCTCGCAGAAGTCCATCCAGGCCACCGTGGCCCCGGACGGCGTCCTCACCATCGAGGGCTTCGGCCCCGTTCAGGTGAGCGGCCTGACCGTGGCCCAGGCCAACGCCCGCGTCAAGCAGCAGTTGGGCCGCCGCTACAGCAGTTCGAGCATCCGCCTCTCAGTAGGCCAGACCCACACCATCTTGGTCAATGTGATGGGTGAGGTCAACACGCCGGGCACCTATACAGTCTCTTCCTTTGCCACCGTATTCAACGCCCTCTACCTGGCTGGTGGCATCAGCGACCTGGGTACGCTCCGCAATATCAAGGTCTATCGCAACAACAAGCTTATCTCCGTCATCGACGTCTATGACTACATCCTCAACGGCCAGCAGCGTGGCAACGTCCACCTGGCCGACAACGATGTGATCGTGGTCGGAGCCTACGACTGCCTTGTCAACATCACGGGCAAGGTGAAGCGTCCGATGTACTACGAGATGAAACGCAACGAGAGCCTCGCCTCCCTCATCCGCTACGCAGGCGGTTTCTCTGGCGACGCCTATACGAAGTCTGTGCGCGTCTTCCGCAAGACGGGACGCGAATGGTCCATCTACAACGTCAACGAGTTTGACACCTCCAGCTTCGGCATGTCGGATGCCGACTCCGTGGATGTCGATTCCGTCATCGCCCGCTACGACAATATGGTGGAGGTGCGCGGCGCCGTGTTCCGCCCCGGTCAGTATGAGGTGGGCGGCGACATCAATACCGTTAAGTCGTTGCTGCAGGCTGCCGAGGGCGTGACCGAGGAGGCATTTACCGCCCGAGCCGTCATGCACCGTCTCAAGGCCGACCGCACCCTGGAAGTCGTCTCTGTCGATGTGGAGGGCATTCTGACGGGTCGTGCAGCCGACATCCCGCTGCAGAATGGCGACATTCTCTTCATACCAACACGTACGGACATGCAAGAGGAACGGACGCTGACCATAGACGGAGAGGTGCAATATCCCGGTATATATCAATATGCAGACAACGAGACGCTGGAGGACTTCATCCTTCAGGCAGGCGGACTGACCATGAAGGCCTCGACCGTACGTGTGGACGTGAGCCGCAGAATCATCAATCCCCGCGCCCTGGAGACGGACTCCGTCCTCGCCCAGACCTACACCTTCGCCCTGAAGGATGGCTTTGTCATCGACGGCGAACCGGGCTTCGTGCTCCAGCCATTCGACCAGGTGTTCGTCCACCGCAGCCCTGGCTACAACGAGCAGCAGAACGTGGAGGTGAGCGGTCAGGTACTGTTTGCCGGAACCTATACGCTCAAGACCCGCAACGCCCGCCTCTCCGACATCATGCGCCGTTGTGGTGGCCCGACCAATATGGCCTACGTCGCGGGTGCACACCTGGAGAGAAAGACCAACGAAACGGAGCGCATCCGTATGCAGGAGATTCAGCGCATGGCGCGTGAGCAGCAGCAGAAGAATCTCCTGGAGATAGCCACCAGAAGTTCTAACGCAGCTGGTGCCACTACCGTGATGAAGCAAGCCAACGACGTGGAGATGCAACGCTACACCATCCCCGACTACTACCCCGTGGGTATCCGTCTGGACGAAGCCATGCGCAATCCTGGTGGCAACGCAGACATCATCCTCCGCGACGGCGACCGCCTGGTCATCCCCGAGTACAACGGTACGGTGAAGATCAACGGTGCCGTGCTCCACTCCAACACCGTGGGCTACGTAGCCGGCAAGAAGGTCTCCTACTACATCGATCAGGCAGGTGGCTTTGCGAGCGACGCGAAAAAGCGCCAGACCTATATTCTTTATATGAATGGTAGTGTGGCCCGTGTGGGCCATGACGCCAAGGTGGAGCCAGGATGTGAGATCTTCGTTCCGACCAAGGCCCAGAGCAAGATGTCGCTGGCTGAGACGCTGAGCATTGGCTCAAGCGCAGCATCCATCGCCGCCGTGATTGCCACCATCGCCAACCTCTTGAAGTAAACGATAGCAAGGAGCGAGCCGCACACGTCAGATCCATCAACAAGGACACTTTGAAAAAATCATGAACAGATTCGATATCAAGCGTAAATGGAAAGAGTTTCAGAAGAAGCGGGAGCAGAAGAAGGCAACCGCCTCTTCTGACAGCGAATCCAAAGACACGATAGAGGAATCCACCTTGGAGACCTCTACGGAGGAGCAAGTGGACACACAGGCTGAAAGCCCATCCACTCCTTCCGCCCCCACCATGACCAAGGACTCCACAACGACCAAGGACACCACAACGACCGACGAGGACGACACCATCGACCTGAGGGAGATAGGCCGTCGCCTGTGGAAGAAGAAATGGTGGTTTGTGGCCCTGCTGCCCGTAGCGGCGGTAGTCTCTGCCATCATCATCGTGGACGTGCCCCGCACCTACACGACCAGCACGACGATGGCGCCAGAGATAGAGAACCCTGTCAGCTCGGGTGGTGCTCTCAGTTCCATCGCTGCCTCCTTTGGCTTCGACATGTCAGCCGTCCAGAGTACGGATGCCATCTCGCCGACGCTCTATCCTGACTTGATGGAGGACAACGGTTTCGTGGCAAGCCTCTTCAACATCCGCGTCGTAACGGCGGACAAATCGGTCGATACGACCTACTACGCCTACATGCGCTACCATCAGGACCAGTCTTGGCTCTCGCAGCAGGGCGACACGATCATGAAGAAGATCGAGAAGATGTTTCCCAAGTCCAACAACGAATTCAAGGGCAACACCTCCAAGAGTCAGTTCAACCCCTACTTCCTCTCCAAAAAAGACGACGGCATCGTCAACAAGATGCGCGACGACATAGGCATCAGCGTGGACAAGAAAACGGGCGTCATCTCTATCACCGCCACGGCACAGGACCCGCTGGTCTGCCAGACGCTTGCCGACTCCGTGCGCGAGCGTCTGCAGAACTTCATCATCAAGTATCGTACCAACAAGGCACGCCGCGACGTAGAGTACTACGAGAAACTCGCCAACGACGCCCGCGCCGAATATGAGAAGACACGCCGCCTCTATGCCAAGACGGCAGACGAGAATCTCGATGTGATCCTGGAGAGCGAGAAGTCGAAAATCGAGGATCTGGAGAACACGATGCAGATGCAATACAACACCTACACCGCAATGAACACGCAGCTGGAAGCAGCACGTGCGAAACTGCGCCAGTACACGCCCGTCTTCACCATGGTCAAGGGTGCCGACGTGCCTATCAAGGCCACGAGCCCGAAGCGCATGATCTTTGTTGCGTTCTGTGTGTTCCTGACCTTCTTCATTATTGCATTCTTCAGCGTCAAGGACCTGCTCTTCAAAAGCAAGCGATAAAGGACGAAGACCGTAAGCGCATCAATGGAAGCCAACAAGCGAATCATCCTCAACACATCTGTACAATATATCAAGGCAATAGTGACAACGATCTTGTCACTATTTTCCATGCGTATTGTACTGGAGGCTATCGGTGTCTCCGACTACGGCATCTTCTCCGTCGTCGGAGGCGTCATCGCCATGCTTGGCTTCATCACCAACGCCTTGGTCATCACGACCCAGCGCTATGTCTCCTACTATTATGGTCGCCACCGCACCAGCCAGGTGAAGCGCTTCTTCACCAACAGCTTGTTCCTCCACATCATCCTCGGCCTTCTCATTGGCTTGGCCCTCCTTGCCATCAAAGGACTGTTGATGAACGATTTTCTCAAGATCGACCCCGACCGCCTCGATGCGGCGAAGTCTGTCTATGACATCACGGTGGCGATACTCCTTGTCACCGTCGTCACCGCTCCTTTCAAAGCACTCTTCATAGCCAAAGAGAATATCGTCTTCATCTCTCTGGTCGAGATGGTCGATGCGATCCTAAAGTTGGCCTTAGCCTACCTACTGCTTTACATCCAGGCCGACAAGCTGCTGCTCTACGTCTTCATCCTCGCGGGCATCCAACTCCTCAACCTGCTGGCATTTGCTCTCTATGCCAACTGGCAGTTTCCGGAGTGTTCGCTCCTGATTCGCAAACGGGATATTAGCCGGATATACATCGGGCAACTGCTGGGCTTCGCAGGCTGGACCACCTATGGCATGGGAGCTGTAGCGGCACGCAACCAAGGCATGGCCATCATTCTCAACATCTGTTTCAGTACAACGGTCAACGCAGCCTATGGTATCGCCAACCAAGTATTTGGAGCCATCTCTTTCTTGTCCACCTCGATCCTCAACGCGATGAATCCTCAGATCATGAAAGCGGAAGGCAACAAGGATCGCAAGAAGGTATTTGCCCTGGCGGAGAAAGAGAGCAAATACTCCACCATGCTGCTCATCATCATCCTCGTGCCGCTGATGTTTGAGATGCCTTCCATTCTCAATGTGTGGCTCACAAAGGTGCCAGATTACTGCGCCTTGTTCTGCAACGCCATCCTGCTGAGTTTCATCTGCGACCAACTGACAGCGGGCCTCAACACCATCAACCAGGCCATCGGCAAGATAAGAACCTATACGCTACTGATGTACACGCCGAAACTGGCCTACCTTCCCATCAGCTACATCCTTTTCCAAAACGGAGGTACAATAGCTGAGGCGATGGGCGTGTTCGTCGCTATCGAACTGCTGGTGGCCTTGGCGCGTATTCCATACATACATTGGAAAACCCAGATGAGCATGAAGGATTTCTTCCTCCATGTGATAGTCCCACTACTGCCCCTGGCCCTTTTGGCCTGTGCCACGAGCGGCGGCTGCCAATTGCTATTCCATTTCAAGTACCGCTTCCTGCTGACGGGAGTACTCTCCGTTTCCGTCTCCTTCTTGGTAAGCTGGTTCACGGTCCTGGATCGCAACGAGCGCGGATATTTCAAAGAGCAAATCCTCAAACGAATCATTGGTAAGTGCGCAGTATGAGACTTAAGAAACTTGACATTCAAACCATCAAGAAAGAGAAGTTAGTCCAAATATGCTTCTACGCAGGCATACTTCTGGCTTTCTTTGGCTCCCTGCACCCTTGGTTCTTGTGGCCTTTGGGCACACTGTACCCCTTACCCTCGGGCTTGCTCATCGGTACGGCAATGCTGATATCGAAAACCACCAAGGACAACTGGTTCACCAACGACCATTTTCTGGCTCCCGTCATGGGCTATGTAGCCATTTCCACCTATATGCTCGTCATCAACGAGACCAATATCAACGGCTACATCGTGAACGTCTTCCACACGGCCATTTTCTACTCTATCTTCCGCCTCAAAACGGAGAAAATGGAAGCTTTTATGACCTTCCTGTGCAAGGTTATGGGCGGTCTTCTTCTGGTTTCGATCCCCGCATTCTTCCTATACCTCGTTGGTTTTCCCTTTGTAGGTGTCGACGCCGTCTATGGAGACGATCTCTATTCATATACGAACTATTTCCTCTTTATGATTGACGATCGTACACTTTGGGCGTTTTTCCCTCGCTTCAGTTCGGTGTTCCTTGAACCAGGCCACCTTGGAACAGCTGCAACCTTGTTGCTTTCCACGCAATTTGGTAAGTGGAAAAAATGGTATAATATAGTCCTCCTCGTAGCTCTGCTGCTCACGTTCTCCCTTGCAGCCTACGTCATCTACGTGGTAGTCATCTTCCTGAAGTTATGGGTTCAGCGCAAACAGTTTATCGGCAAACTGATCATGATGGTTGCTTTTATCAGCACCATCGTCGTGGGTTCTTTCTTTTATAATAATGGAGAGAATCTACTCCACGACCTCATCCTGATCCGCCTGGAGGTGGAAGACGGCGAGATGGCAGGCAACAATCGCGTGACGGAGGACTTCGACACTGACTTCGAGAAACTCTGTGAGTCATCTGCCGTCATCTTTGGCAAAAAGCGCGAAAACCCCGAGTTTGGTAACTCCGGCTACAAGGTCTTCATTTATGAAAACGGAATCGTCGGTACAGTGTTGATGCTCATATTCTATATCGCCTCACTTGGCAAAATCAGAGACCGCAGAGCAACGGCGAGTGCGTTTATCCTTGCACTATTGGGTTTCATCGTACGCGGCTATCCGCTATGGTACAGCAACTACCTTACATATTACGACCTTGCCCATGAGGCACCACCCCTCCCTGATGACGCAGGGAAAAAGAAGAAAGAAAAGGAAAAATAGCAATGAACATCCTCTATATCCTCCACTCCACCTACCCCTTAGGCGGGGCATCCAAGTCTTTCCTGACACTTATCAAAGGAGTGCAGGAGCAGGGCCACACACCAATAGTAGTCGCTCCTGACAAAGTGGGCGTAGCAATTACGCTCCGGCAGATGGGTGTAGAGGTAATAACCATTCCCTTCCGCACCAATACCTACCCCGACTTGCGCAACGCCAAGGAAGCAATCCTATTCCTTCCACGTCTCGTCGCACGGAGAATCCTCATACATAAGGCTGTCAACACCGTCTATAATCTGGTCAAATCGAAGAAGATAGCGATGATTCATAGCAACGTGAGTGTCGTGGACGTAGGCGAACGAGTAGCTAAACGGTTGGGAATACCCCATATCTACCATATACGCGAGTACGCCGATGTAGATTTCGGCCTACATTACTTCCCCTCCTCCAAAACATTCCACAAGCAACTGGCTGCGAACTACACCATTTGCATCACGAAAGCCATCCAGCGACACCACCACCTAGAGGGTAATCCGAGGTCTGTTGTCGTCTATAACGGAATCGTCATGGAGAAGGAGCAAGATGTCAAGCAACTCCCCCCAACTCCCTATCTGCTCTACGCGGGCCGCATCGAAGAGACGAAAGGTCTCATGGATTTGGCCATCGCCTACACTCGATTTACAGAAAGCAATCGGTCTGCATGTTGTTCATTGGCTATCGCAGGAGAGGTGACTGATGCAATCTATTATAAGAAAGTCACACAATATTTAGAAGATAAGGGCGTTAAAGATAAAGTAACCTTCCTCGGCCCGCGCAAGGACATTCATCATCTGATGCGCCACGCCATCTCCACCATCGTGCCCTCGCGCTTCGAAGGCTTCGGCAGATGCCTCCCGGAGGCAATGCTCTGCAACTGCATCACTATCGGCCGCGACACCGCAGGGACAAAAGAACAGTACGACAACGGCCTCCAGCTGACGGGAGAGGAAATCGGTTTCCGCTTCCACGACGTGGATGAATTGGTGTTATGCCTTGAGAAACTCTGCTCTGCAAGCAGCCAAGAACTGCAAGCCGTACGTGAGAGGGCATTGAGAACGGTCTCCGAATACTACACGCAGCAACGGTACATTAACAGCATTATCCAGTTTTACGAGAGAATCGAACGTGAAAGGAGTCATTAAACCTATAGCAGAAGGAATAGGACGGGGATTCAGCCTCGTCTTTCCACCCGTTTTGTTCAAACTTGTCAACGCATTCGGCGTACACATCTATACGGGCTATTATGCCCGCCGTTTCAAGCGTTGGGGCAAGTGTTCCATTCTCGGCTACCCACTGGAGCGCACCAACCGTTTAGACTTAGTTTCCATTGGTGATGACTGTGAGATTGACAAACACACCGTCCTTACGGTCTTTCCACAAGACAACAGAAAGCCAGAGATAAAGATCGGCAACGGATGCCACATAGGGGCATACGCCCACCTAACTGCCACACGCGGCATAACGATTGGCGACAACCTACTGACGGGCACCAATATCATCATTACCGACAATGCTCATGGCGTCACTGACACAATTGAGGCACTCCAATGCGCGCCCTCCAGCCGCCCATTACTGTCAAAAGGCGAGGTCATCATCGGCAATAATGTATGGCTGGCCAATAATGTTTGCATCCTACCGGGCGTGAAAATAGGCGACGGCGTAGTTGTTGCAGCCAACAGTTGTGTGACTCACGACTTGCCTGACTACTGCGTAGCCGCAGGCTGTCCAGCAAAAATCATCAAGAAAATAAATTAAGAAACTCATGAAAGCAAGAGTTATAGCATTTTACCTACCGCAGTTTCACCCCATCCCCGAGAACGACAACGTTTGGGGAAAGGGCTTCACCGAGTGGCACAACGTCGTCAAGGGCAAGCCCCTGTTCAAGGGACACCATCAGCCACGCATCCCGACCGACTTGGGCTTCTACGACCTGCGTGTGCCCGAGGTGCGCGAAGAACAGGCACAACTGGCTCGTGAAGCAGGCGTAGAGGGCTTTGCCTATTGGCATTACTGGCGCGGCAATGGAAAAATGCTGCTTGAAAGACCATTCAACGAGGTCGTTGCCTCGGGTAAGCCCGATTTTCCTTTCTGTCTCGCCTGGGCCAATCACGACTGGACAACCAAGACGTGGCAGCGCGGCAAGGGTATGGCAGACTCTAAGGTCATCATCTCCAAACAGGAGTATCTCGGCGAACCCGACTACCGAATGCACTTCGAGTATGCACTCAAGGCCTTCAAGGACCATCGCTATATCACCGTCGATGACAAGCCCATCTTCCTCATCTGGGATCCATACCATTTCCCGGATGTGACGCTCTTTATGGACCTGTGGCGTAAATGGGCGAAGGAGAGTGGGCTCAAAGGCGTCCACTTCGTTGCCATGGGCCACTCCACCTCTACCGTGAAGCGCATGCCCGACGGTAGCACCAAGCGCGTATTGCCCAATCTGGAGTCGAGTGCGGAGCTTTATAATGACTTTCTCAGTTTTGGCTTCGACGCGGTCTGCTCTTTCGGTCGTCCCCGTGCCGAGATGATCTATACAGGCAAGTACAAGCGTATCTCGCAGATCTTCCTGCGCAAGCTGATACCACAACTCAAGACGCTCTGTCTCGACTATCCGGAGGTGATGAAACATTGTTTTGCTCCCGAGGACAGTTGGGAAAATGTCTATCCCAATATCATGCCACAGTGGGACCGCAGTCCGCGCGCCGGCAATATGGACGGTGTCTTCGTCAACGCAACGCCGGAGAACTTCAAGAAGCACATTCTCCAAGCCTTGGAAGTCATCAAGGACAAGAAGCCCGAGCACAAGATTCTCTTCCTTCGCTCCTGGAACGAGTGGGGAGAGGGCAACTATGTTGAGCCCGACGAACTCTATGGGCACGGATTCCTTGATGCCATCCACGAGACGGTCTGGGAATAACACTGTTTCCACAGAGCATCAGTTTTCTCCACATCCAAGGCTGAACAAAGAGCAAAAGAATCATGAAGCGCGTCTTATTTGTCTCTCGAGACTACAATGCTAGAAACGACGGCGGAAGCGCGGTTGCCAAGCGCAACCTTGCCTTCCTCAAAGCCCTCGGCCTGCAAGTGGCGGAACTCACCATCGGGGTTCCGTCGCTGGCAGTTAGGCTGAAGAACGTCCTGCTCCGCGAGAGTTATGGCGACCGTCGGAGCTTGCGCAAACAATTGAAATACCATCTCTCACAACCCTATGACTTCGTCTTCTTCGACGGGTCTCACTATGGCGTTTATCTGCGAGAGTTTGCGCGCCACGGCTTCAAGACCATTTGCTTTTTCCACAACGTGGAAGTGGATTATTACCAGCAGAAATATAAAACCACCCATCAGCCTCAAGACAAGTTGATGGTGGGGTTCATAGCCCATAACGAACGCTGCTGCATCGACCACGCCTCCTATCTGATCACGCTCAACGAGCGCGACAACCGGCAGTTGCAGAAGCGCTACCACCGAGGGGCAGACTTCATCCTGCCCACCTCATTTGACGCCTACGATGCAGCAGAGCATCACGATCCCGTGAAATTGCCCGAACAATACCTGCTCTTTGTTGGCACTAATTTCTTTGCCAACAAGGAGGCGATGGATTATTATATAAAGGAGATAGCCTCGTCGGTCCATATTCCCCTGCTCGTCGTCGGCAACATCGCAGAGGCCTTTCAAGATGCTACCGCCATGCCCAACGTTCACTTCCTTGGAAGAGTGGACGATTTGGCGCCTTACTACCTACAGGCCACGGCTGTTGTCGCCCCCATCCTGTCGGGGTCGGGACTTAAGACCAAGACTGTAGAGGCTCTGCGCTATGGCAAATATGTCATTGGATCAGCAGAGGCTTTCGAGGGCATTCCCATCCTAAACTACCCAGGAGCAGGATGCGAATGCCACAACACGTCCGACTACATCTCCCTCATCAACTCCCTGAAGGTCGCCAAAACCAACGAGGCTTCCCTCCGACTATTTGACGAACAGTTCTCCACCACGACACAGCTCAAGAGATTTAGCGAGTTCATCATGAGTACAGCGCAATAAGGCATACCTGGTTACTATTCGTGCGCCATCAGCCGTTGCTCGGCCAGACGCTCATACTTCGTACCTGGCATTCCGTAGTTGGCGTATGGCCAGATGCTGATACCGCCTCGGGGCGTAAATAGTCCAGTCACCTCAATATACTTAGGACTCATCAGCCGTATGAGGTCCTTCATAATGATATTCACACAGTCCTCGTGGAAGTCGCCGTGATTTCTGAAACTAAACAAATAGAGTTTCAGGCTCTTGCTCTCCACCATCCTCTGGCTTGGGATGTAACTAATGCGAATTTCTGCAAAGTCGGGCTGTCCCGTGATAGGACAAAGACTGGTAAACTCGGGGCAGTTGAACCGCACCCAATAGTCGTTCTCTGGATGCTTGTTTTCAAACGTCTCCAGCACCTCGGGAGCATAGTCCATCTTGTATTGGGTCTTATGCCCCAATGCACTAAGTCCCTCCTCTTCTCTTCTCATGTTCTCCATCATGTGATGATAGTCAAATGGTTCATTTGTCGGGCTACCCGTACATGGCTGTTGCTCAGACAAGACCATTAGCGGGAAGCCCGACGATGGGCTGGTTAGCCCTGAAGTTCAAAAATCTTAAAGATGTTGTAGTTTACACCACGGTCATAGACCTCCCCTTCGTGACGTTTCAGCGCACGCACCACGCGGATAGTAATAGGCAATGCCACAACCTCATAGGCCGTCTTGAGCACCACCTGCCAGAGCATCAACTTGGGCAGTTCCAAGGCTGGTACCACGCCACCAAGCGCCAAGGGGAAAAAGATGAGCGAATCGAGGCTCTCTCCGGCAATCGTCGAGAGAATGGCACGAGCGGAAAAACGGCGTGCGCCGTCGTGTAGCTTCATACGACTCATCACATAGGCATTGGCAAAACTACCGATAACGAATGCCACAAAAGAAGCAGCCGCAATACGAGGTGCCAATCCAAAGATGGCATGGAATCCCGCGTCGTTGTTCCAGTAGGGTGCACCAGGAATGGCGTCACAGATCGCACCCGTGGCTACGAAGAAGAAATTCATCGCAAAACCTGTCCAAATGAGGAGGCGTGCCTTGCCGTAGCCCCACACCTCGCAGACACAGTCGTTGATGATGTAGCTCACGGGGAAGACGATTAAGCCACCCGTTAGGCTGATTCCCAATACAGAGATTTGCTTTGTTTCTAGGATGTTTGCCGCAATCAGGCAAACACAAAAGAGAATGCTGAAAAGCATAAACAGCACACTCACCTGCTTTTTACTATTGTCCATGTTCTTGTTTTGTTAAAGGGGGTTGAGCAAGTACCCCTGTTTGCGGGTGCAAAGGTAGTGCAAATCGAAGACAATACAAAAAGAATTCCATTCTTTTTTATTGTT
>ERZ779843.2198-NODE-2198-length-19436-cov-3.032506_pt1 | contig 19436 bp, 15 predicted proteins | sample MGYA00511560_ERZ779843 | MGnify/ENA primary metagenome ERZ779843 (study PRJEB29588, sample SAMEA2158062) | human gut metagenome | biome: human gut; feature: human-associated habitat; material: faeces | place: Denmark | collected 2008/2010 ... | reverse complement strand
GTCACCAAGCTCAGGAATATAGTCTGCCGCCTTAGTATCTAGCGTATGTATCATAATCGTTATCTCTCCTCTTATTTTCATATTTCACAGCATCTTGACCGTTTTCACCCGAATTAAAATACTATGATTTGTGTGTTTTTCATAATTTTGTCTTTATCATACACGCTTTTATGCGGAATTGCAACCATAATAATAAAAAAGGCAAACATCAATCTTTTCTGTCACTTTTCCTAAAAAACATTTACGATATGTATCGTATTGTAAGATACACATCTTGCTTTTTACACATAGAAGTGTTATTATAATCCTTATAAAAAGAAAAGGAGATACATGAGATGAATTCAGGGGTAAGCTATTCTTTATTTTACGACATACTACTCAATCTCAGAGGATATTACCATAGCTATGGGCGTATTGATGATTCAAATGCAAAACTTGATGAAATAACAAAATTGATTGCAATTAGTTACAGTATGGCGAAGAAGGGAAAAAAATTAGATATCGCATACGTTAGAACAATTGCTGAAAATATGCAAGACAAGTCTTTTGGCATTGCATCCTCTATTCGATATATTTTTGAAGAAGAATCAAAGGATAAAATGTTTCTTAATTCTGATGGTACTAATATTTTTGGAGCAAATGCATCGTTAAATATTCAACCCACAGAGGATGATTTAGCAGAAAAAATCATTAGTGAAATAGAAAAAATTGATTTTCTTAATTTAATTAAATCTAAAAAATATCAGGATTTTGACATAATAAATGAATGCTTTGGACATTTTGTAAGGGAAAACTTTAGAAATAACAAAGAAGATGCACAGTATATGACACCATATGAAATATCCGAACCAATGTTAGAAATACTATTTAATGACATGGCTAAGGATGGGTACTTTACAAAAGAAACTCTTGAAAACTTTGTAATAATGGATCCAACATGCGGCGTTGGTACTTTGTTAATTGAAAGTTCCAATCACTTTACTAGGTTTTTAGAAAAAAACTATAAACAATATGCATCTTCTTTAATCTCAAGATTTCGAACAAATGGAATTGTTGGGCAGGATAAGGTTGATCGAATGGTCAGATTGTCTAAAATCAATGCATTGCTTTTAGGATCTAATATTTCAAATATAAATATTGGAAACAGTATAACGGGTGAGAGCAGCATTGATAAATATAGTTCACGCGCAGATGTAATATTTACAAATCCTCCCTTCGGTGCAGAACATGAAATCGGATTACTTAATTTAGAGAAATATCCGATTTTGCAAAAGTTAAATATCGCAGAAGGAAGTGTTAATTCTGAATTGCTAATGCTAGACAGATGTATTGGATTACTAAAAGATAACGGATATCTTGTAATTGTTTTACCAGATTCAGTATTTGCTTCAAAAGGAATGAACTCTTTATATCGGGATGAAATACTAAAAACAATGCAAGTTCGAGGTGTTATTGAGTTACCTTCCGTAACATTTGCACAGGCTGGTACCAGAACAAATACTTGCATATTTTATTTGAAGAAACCTTTGCAAACTTCCAAGTTCTTTATGGCATCATGTAAAGAATTGGGATATGTAGTAAAAGAAAAAATGGGTGTTCCTGTCAAAATCAGCAAAGGACAAAATCAGATGGAAATTATTGCTAGGGCATTAGTTCATGATAATAAAAAGAACACTATTGTTTCAGAAACACCATCAATAACCAATATTAGCAAAGAGGATTTGACAGATAATATTTTAAAACCCGGTTTTTATTCTGCCGAAAGAATACAAACTATTGAAAAACTGTCAAATACTTCATCGGACATTGAAATAAAGAAATTATCAGAATTGGTTGATTTTGTTACAAAAAGCAGAAAGGGATTTATGGTATCCGATAAAATCAAACATATTAGCGTATTACATATAAATCCTGATTGTACAATAAATTTTGACGAAGTTGAACAATTTGAACCAATATCAAAAGGACGTTCTTGTCAGGATGGCGACCTGATTTTTTCAAAATTGAATCCTAGCATTCCTAGAATGGCTATTGTTCCCAAAAAAGAATATTCAATGGTTTGTTCTAATGAATTTGAGATAATGAGAACAAAAGGGGAAATAGATGCTTATACTTTATGTTTCCTTCTTAGAACAGAAAATGTTCAAAATCAGATTGAACATCTAACCTCAGGTACATCATCTTCTCATAGCAGAATTAAACAGGAACAGCTAGCAGAAATCATGATACCCGTACCCAAAAGTAAACAGAAGATGTTAGAATATAAACAAGCAAATGAACAGATAAAAAAATCAATTGATATGATATATGAAGCCAAAAATAATATAAAAAAGCAATTAAAGTTACTATCAGGTATATAAAAAAATGAGGCTGTAAAAAAACTTTCGTTTTTTTCACAGCCTCTTAAAAATTCAAAAAACACTGATTACCACTTCGTCATTTATCACTTCGGCTTTGAAAATCAACTCTGAACCCGATACATTTTCAAGTGGGATCTGGATTGGAGGCAATTCGCCATAACGATTGCTTCCATGTCTTGCAAATGTTTCGTTAGTTTTATTTCGAGGTGGAAATAATTGAAAATTCACATCATGCCTAATTGCACTATCATTAAATTTTGGATAACCTTTTACATTCATCCATTCAATGTATCGATCACGTAGGATAGGGTGGCTATTTAAATCAAGCTGCCAGATTCTAATTCGACAGTTGTTATCTGGATTTAAATCAATTGAAGTCAGATAGAGCATACGATATCGCAAAAATTGTTCCATTTTTGCAACATTATTTGCACTAAAATCCCATCGCGGAGCAGTTTTGCCTTTTTTATCAAGAGAACCAATAAAATTTGCACTTTTTACTTCTGAACCATCGCACAAATCATCTCCTTTTCCTCGCATTCCTTGTCCTGAAATCTGAGTTTGAAGTGATACCAAATGTTGTGCAATGTAACCAGTATCAATAATAAATGACTGAGCAGTCAACGTTCCCCAGTGAGACAGCATTTTCCTTTGATTTACAATCTGCTCTTCTATTAATATTCTGGCTAATTCCTTTCTTTGTTCACGAGACAATAATTTTAAAGCATATGTAGCAATTCGTACTCTGTCTTGAATAGTAACTTCATCAATAGTAAGCATTGAAGTGGCTTTCTCTAATAATCCATTTACTTCATCTGCTGGTGTATTGTGATTTATTAACGAAGATAATAATTCGCAATAAGCTAAAATTCGTTCTTCCAAACCAATCTTCCTCCTTTACGTATCACTGGGACTATCCCAGTGATACACCATAATGTCCCCAACCTAACTTTACACGTTTCGCGATTACGCAACGACAATCTTCTTAAAGTTCTTCTTGCCCTTCTTAATTACGAGTCCTTCTGCCGGGATTTCATTTGCTGCAAAGCTCATGCGGATATCTGTTACCTTCTCATCGTTTACACTGACACCACCCTGCTCTACTGCACGGCGCGCCTCTGAACGTGACTTAGCAAGACCTGCCTTTACAAGAAGGCTTAAGATATCAAGCTTCTCGCCTTCACCTTCTGCAAAATCAGCTGCGCTAAGCTCAACTGCAGGAATCTCTGCTGCATTTCCTGCACCAAACAATGCCTTTGCTGCGCTCTCAGCCTTCTTTGCTTCTTCCTCACCGTGAACAAGCTTTGTCAGCTCAAATGCTAAGATTTCCTTTGCCTTATTTAACTGGCTTCCTTCCCACTTATCCATCTCATCGATCTGCTCAAGCGGAAGGAATGTCAGCATACGGATACACTTTAATACGTCAGCATCTGCAACGTTTCTCCAGTACTGGTAGAAATCGTATGGGCTTGTCTTCTCTGGATCCAGCCATACAGCACCTGAAACAGTCTTACCCATCTTCTTACCCTCGGAGTTTAACAGCAGCGTGATGGTCATTGCACCTGCGTCCTCTCCCAGCTTACGACGGATCAGCTCGGTACCGCCTAACATGTTGGACCACTGGTCATCACCACCAAACTGAAGATTGCAGCCGTATTTCTGGAACAGCATATAGAAGTCGTAGCTCTGCATAATCATGTAGTTGAACTCTAAGAAGCTTAGTCCACGCTCCATTCTCTGCTTGTAGCACTCAGCTGTCAGCATTCTGTTTACGCTAAAATGCGGTCCAACCTCTCTGAGTACATCAATATAGTTTAAATTTAACAGCCAGTCTGCATTATTAACAAGCAGTGCCTTGCCATCAGAGAAATCAATAAAACGTGCCATCTGCTTCTTGAAGCACTCTACATTATGCTCGATTGTCTCCTTTGTCATCATCTTTCTCATATCGGTCTTTCCAGACGGATCTCCGATCATTGCTGTACCGCCGCCAATCAGTGCAATCGGCTTGTTTCCTGCCATCTGAAGTCTCTTCATTAAGCACAGTGCCATGAAGTGACCTACATGAAGGCTGTCTGCTGTCGGGTCGAATCCGATGTAAAATACAGCCTTTCCATTATTAACGAGATCGCGGATACGCTCCTCATCTGTTACCTGGGCAATCAGCCCTCTTGCTACTAATTCTTCGTAAACCTGCATGATTTTTTCTCCTTTTCTGCGCTTTTATTACTTTCGCCTGAGAACTTTTCTATTTATGTAATTCACGAATTGCTCCGCTGCTTCGCAGCTCTCGCAATTCTACAGACATTCGGACTCGGCTGATTTTCCTTGAAAATCGCCTTCTCCTCATGTCTGGGCGGGGCATAAAGTTCAGGCTTTTTCCATGCAAGCATGAAACGCCTGAACTTTCGCCCCTGGAATTACAAAAAAAGCCCCCGTCCTAACAAAAGGACGAGGGCGAAATCTCGTGGTACCACCTTTCTTCACAGTCTGCTCACACAAACTGCCTTTCAAGTACACGCATCCTGTAAAAATAATCCAGTCAATTTGCGAATACTCTGACAAGATAACGGCTGCCGCGCCGCTGCAGTCTACTTTTGCAAAATCGCAAGTTCGGTGCAGAGCTCAGAGAGGTATTCCTTATAAGCTTCCCCTGCGCCTCTCACCTGCCGGCTACTCTCTGTTGGTTTCCCTTATCAGTACTTGTTCTCCTCAACGCTGATACACAGAGTATAACAATGTGATTAAAAAATGTCAAGTCATTATTTTCACTATCTTGACTCCGTTAGCTTTTTTCATTTAACGTTTGTATCACAACCAGAAAGGATGACACAGCATTAAGAGATCAGATTCAGAAGGCAATGATCGTCTACTTTGGTATTCGTCAGATGAGCTTTACAGATCTGTATTTCGAATTAAAAATGCAGAGTACAAATCTCTCTGTACCTTTCGGTTTCCAATCTTTTTTTCTCTTTGTTTTTCATACCAAAAATGGGGATTCTCCATATAAGAGCCTCCCCATTTTTATTATTTCTTAGAAATATCCATTCCGAAGTACTTCTCAGACAGCTCGGTCAGTGTGCCATCCTTTGCCATCTCATCAAGTGCATCATTTACAGCCTCTAAAAGAGTAACAGTATCATCACCCTTACGGATCGGAATTGCGATCTCCTCTACCTGATCGGAGTAGGTTGCAATCTTGACATCTGCTTCCGGATGCTCTTTCTTGTAATCGTTAAATACAACTTCTGCATTAAGTGTTGCATCAATACGCTTGGAAAGTAACAGCTCGATGGTCTGATTCAAATCATCAACACCGGTAACAGTTGCACCATATGCCTCTGCCTGTGCTGCATAGGTACTAGAAATGGTATTTGCAGTCTTCTTTCCATTTAAATCTTCCATAGAAGAAATCTCATCGTAGTCACCGCGAACGATAACAGCAGTCTTGTTGTATGCATATGGGGTAGAGAAGTTGTACTTTTCTGCACGCTCATCTGTCACGCCAACACCATTTACCATGATATCGTAGCGACCTGCATCCAAACCTGCAAGCAGTCCATCCCATGCACCCTCAACAAACTCAACCTCTACGCCAAGTTTCTCTGCGATGTTCTGTGCTACCTCTACGTCATAGCCAACCAGATCATCATTCTCATCATGGTAGGTCCACGGAGCCCAGGTTCCTTCCATTGCTACGATAATGCTACCACGCTCTTTAATCTGTGCTAAAAGATCATCTGCTGACTCGCCGGTTCCGATTTCTGTAGATACTTCTTCGCTTCCAAGCTCAGTCTCGGCCTTCTTTGATTCTTCCTCGCTCTTTGCCTCTGCGCTTGTATTTACTTCGCCGCTGCCTGCCTCAGTATCCTTGGCAGTCTCCTTTGTCTCCTGTGCAGAAGTCTTTGCAGATGTAGTACTCTTATCAGATGTACCCTTTGAAGAGCAGCCTGTCAATGCGGCAGATGCAAGCACTGCTGCTGTTAATGTGCATGGAATTAATTTCTTAATTGTCATAATAGTTTCCTCCTCTTTATTTTATGAAAAAGCTTTACTGATAGATATTCTCTTTATCAGAAATGCTTTTACAAGCAAGAATTACTCCTGAAAGATTCGCAAGAACTCCTTCGTGCGCGTTTCCTTCGGATGCTCAAAAAACTCCTTCGATGATCCTTGTTCCACAACCACGCCCTTTTCCATGAAAATTACACGATTTGATACCGTTCGCGCAAAGTTCATCTCATGGGTAACAACAAGCATTGTCATTCCTTCCTGTTCAAGCCGCTTCATAACCGCAAGCACCTCTACCGTCAGCTCTGGATCTAGCGCCGATGTAGGCTCATCAAAGTAAATAATCTCTGGATTTACTGCTATCGCCCTCGCAATCGCCACACGCTGCTGCTGACCACCTGAAAGCTGAGACGGATAGTAATCACTTCGATCTTCCATGCCAACCTTTTTTAATGCCTCGTGTGCAATTCGATTTGCCTCATCCTTTGGCATTTTTCTTCCGACAATCAAGCCTTCCGTTACATTCTGCAATGCCGTTTTGTTGGCAAACAGGTTATAATTCTGGAACACAAACGCGGTTTTCTTTCGAAGGCGCGCAATTGTGCGCTTCGGTACCTTATGTAAATCGATCGTCTCGTCATCAAACGTCATGGTTCCGCCATCTGCCTTCTCTAAAAAGTTCAGACAGCGAAGAAGTGTTGTCTTTCCCGAACCACTCGGTCCAAGAATCGCAATCACATCTCCCTTATTAACAGAAAGGCTCACATCATGAAGGACATGTGTCTGACCAAATGACTTTTTAATGTTTTTAATCTCCAGCATGTGTTACCCTTCCTTTCTGCCATAGTAGCTTAATTTCTTCTCACCGATACTCTGCAGCTTTGTCAGAACAGTTGAAAAGATCAAATAAATCAGACCGACCTCCAAATACAGCAAAAGTGGTTCATAGGTTCTTGCTACGATCTGCTGCGATACCTTAAACATTTCCGTTACGGTAATGGTCGCTGCCAAAGAAGTATCCTTTAACATGGAAATCAATGCATTGAACAAGGACGGAAACGCGGTACGCATCGCCTGTGGCAAAACGATTCTGAAAATCGTTTGCAGATAGGAAAGACCTGCACACTGTCCTGCCTCCAACTGACCTGACGGAACCGATTCAAGTGACGCACGAACTGTCTCAGCGCCATAGGCACCTTCATTTAAGGCAAATACAATCACCGCTGCCAGAAATGGCTCAAGTACAAGACCAACATTCATCAATCCAAAAAACACAATAAACAATTGGACAATCAATGGCGTACCACGAAAGATCCAGATATAAAAGCGGCAAAGCTGCTTTAATACCTTTATGTTGGCAAACTGCACCAACGCAACTATGACTGCTATCACCATCGCTAACGAAAAAGCGATTGCGGTTAACGGAATGGTAACGGTCAGGCCGCGAATGAACATCTTTGGGAAGGAGTCGATAAACAGATTCCACAATCGACCACTAAACATAAAACACCCTCTTTTCTTTTTTGGTTAAATAATTACGCGGCAACCCGCAGGCCGCCGCGTCTAAAACTTCAAAAAACCTACTTCTCCGATAGTTTAATAGATTTTTTCCGATATGTCAATGAAATAAAATCTTATATTTTTTGTACTTTTCTTATATGTTACAGTTCACGCATCCCTTACACATAATACCACGCGACTGTTAGCGCTATTGCAATCATCAAAAATCCAATTCCTACAAGAAGTGTCATATACTGTCCTTTGCCTTTTTGCTTTCGCTTTTTAGCCTTTTCTACCTTAAACTCGTAGAATTTTCCATTCGCCTCCCGTGTGGAAAACGGAATCAGAAAATGAGCACCTTTTTGCAGTGCAAAGGAGAAAATATCAAGCACACCAGTAGTGGATATCCAGACAAGAAGACCAAAGCTTATATATAACAGTGCAATGACAGAAAAGCCATTGCCAATTGCAAGGATACGGTCTGCAGCTGATACACCTTCTGCAAACGCTCCCTGCGATGTCATAACACCGACTGCAATAATAAGGCCAATCGCGATCTGGATGATTAAACGGATTATATTTTTTTTCTCCATTTAATTTCCTTTCATCTGCTCTTTGTAACGTGCAAACTCGGCATCGTTGCAATGCACAAAATGGCCTGGAGCAACCTCGCGGAATGACGGTTTGTCTACTGTGTAATCATGCTCCTTTAACGGAACATAGCTTATACGCTGACGCTGCTTCTCGTAGTGCGGATCTGGAAGCGGAATTGCAGACAAAAGTGATTTTGTATATGGATGAAGCGGATTTGCAAACAGCTCGTCGGAATCTGCCAGCTCTACCATTTTTCCATAATACATAACACCGATTCGATCTGAGAAATATTTTACAACAGACAAATCATGCGCAATAAACAAGATTGTCAGTCCCATCTTATGACGAAGATCATCAAGAAGGTTGATAACCTGCGCCTGAATGGAAACATCAAGTGCACTAACTGGCTCATCCGCAATGATAAGCTCTGGATTCATAACAACAGCACGTGCAACACCAATACGCTGGCGCTGTCCGCCGGAGAACTCATGCGGGTAGCGGCCTGCATGCTCACGCACAAGACCAACGAGCTCTAGTACACGATATACTTCTTCATCAATCTTTTTCTGATCCTTCTCACCGCGGATAACAAGACCTTCTGCAATAATCTGACGCACGGTCATACGCGGGTCGATGGATGCAATAGGATCCTGGAAAATCATCTGAATATCTGTTACGGCACGACGGCGCTTCTGATCTTCCTGCGCAAGACGAATCTGCTTTTTCTGCTCTGCAATCACCTCATCGCGCTTTTTCTTTGCATCCTTTAATTTCTCGCCGGACACACCAGACTTCTTTAAGGCAGTATATGCTTTCTTTGCCTTCTCGATCTCCCACTTGTAGGAGCCAGTTCCTGCTGCGATGCGTTCTCCCTTAAAGTATACATTTCCGGAAGTGATGTTGTAAAGCTTGATGATGGAACGTCCTGTCGTAGTCTTTCCACAGCCGGACTCTCCTACAAGGCCGAATACTTCGCCCTTTTTCACTTCAAAGCTGACATCATCCACTGCCTTATTTTCTTTAAAATACTGGCACAGATGCTCTACCTTAAGCAGAGTCTCCTGTGAGCTTGCCACATTCTTTTTTTCAGGCATTGGACTTTCCTCCCTTCTCTTTCATTCGTGCAATTCGATCGGTGATGATCTTTGGAATCTCTACCTTTGGTGCATCCGGATGGAGCAGCCATGTTGCCGCATAATGCGTATCACTGATCTTAAACATCGGCGGCTGCATCTCAAAATCAATCTTAAGCGCATACTTGTTACGATCTGCAAATGCATCTCCTACCGGCGGATAAATCATATTCGGCGGTGTTCCCGGGATAGCTTCAAGACGATCATTTGTATCAACATCAGGCATAGCAGAAAGCAGTGCCCATGTATATGGATGCGCTGGTGAATAGAAGATATCATCTGCTGTTCCTGTCTCAACAAGCTTTCCTGCATACATAACGCCAATACGGTCTGCCATGTTTGCAACTACACCAAGATCATGCGTAATAAAGATAATAGACAGATTACGCTTTTCCTTTAAGTGATTGATAAGTTCCATGATTTGCGCCTGGATCGTAACGTCAAGTGCTGTTGTTGGCTCATCACAGATCAAAATATCTGGGTCAGCTGCCAGTGCAATTGCAATAACAATACGCTGTCTCATACCGCCTGAGAACTCAAATGGGTACTGACGATAACGCTTTCTAGGCTCGGAGATACCTACCTCCTCCAAAAGCTTTAATGCCTTGTACTTTGCCATTTCCTTTGTCACACGGCTTACAGCGCCAGATGCGTTTTCACGGAAAAATTCAATCAGCTCTTTTGTCTTTTTCGCAAAATCAACTTCATTTTGCTCTGCCAAATCCTCTTTATAATGCTCTGTCAGACGATTTAACAGTTCTCTTACATTATCCTGCTCAAGCTCAAGGTCAACTGCCGTAGATGGTGTTACCTTCCATGTTGGCTGTTTTCCCTTTGCAGTCAGATTATCATATTTTTTCTGCTGCTTTGCGTGCTTTTTTGCAGCAGCTTTATTTTTATCAATTCCGCCAAAATAATGCTCCTGTGAAGCACGGATGCTTCCTGCAAATGTCCATGCAAGTCCATCCTTATGAATCTCAATAGGATCAATTGAAGCCTCTACTGCCTGAATCATCTTCTCAGCAGCTTCCTTACATGACTTAACCTCCCAGGAATCACTGTCAAAGATGCTTCTGTTTGCACTGATCACATCAATTGCTTCCTTCTTTTTCCTTGCAGATTCCTTTGCACTAAAGGAAAGTGCCTTTGATGCTTCCTCACAAAACTCGTTTAAGAAGCTTTCCTCAAGATAGGTGCGCATCATTTTGTTAAGCTCATCAATCGGCATAGAAACTGGCACAGACTTTCCGGAGAACTGCGCATAGTAACCCATGCTAAAGAAATCCGGTTTTTCTTTTTTAAGTGCCTCTGTCATTATGCCCTGCAAAATCTCAAGCTGCGCTTTTGATGCTGTAAAGTTTTTTGACTTGCAGTCAGAAGGAATCACTGATTCAAGTGTCTTTACGGCAGCCTCAAGTTTACTCTTATCATTGCTTACAACAAAATCATTTGGTGTAAGCTTTGACAGGCGCACGATTTCCTTAAGTGTATACTTCGGATCATCGAGTGCTTTCTTTTCAATATGAAACAATGCATCTGTAATATCGTCAAGTACCTCGATTGCAGCCTCATGCGCTGTGTTGTATGTCTGCTCAATCTCGATATGCTTAAATTCAAACTTATCAAAGTTTTGGCAAAGTGTGTGCGCCTTTGTGCTGTCTGTACCTGCCGCTGCCATTGTCTTTTCAAGCAGCGCAAGTGTCTGATTAAAGGAGTTTCTGCTGGCCTTCTGATGTGCCTTTCCCTTTAACAGCATCGCTTCTGTCAGCTGCTTTCCAACACGCATAATCGGATTTAAACTTGAAAGCGGATCCTGGAAGATCATTGCAATCTTATCACCACGGATGCGGTAAAAATCATCCTCACCAATTTTTAACAGATCCATACCATCGTAGATGATTGAACCGCCCTCGATGATGGAGTTTCCTGCAAGGATTCCAAGAATTGCCTTTGAGGTTACTGATTTACCTGAACCAGACTCTCCTACAATTGCAAGTGTCTCTCCTTTATTTAAATCAAAGCTGATGTCTCGTACCGCCTGTACTTTTCCTGCCGGTGTACGGAATGAGACAACCAGGTTATTTACTGAAAGTTTCTTTTCCATTCTAAATTACTCCTCCGTTCCTCTCAGGGATGGGTTAAAGGCATCCCGCAGTCCGTTTCCAAACAGGTTGAAGGAAATCATCAGCAGGGAAATATAAATTGCCGGGAATAAAATAATGTGCGGATACGTCGTAAGCATCGAGGTTCCCTGTGAAAGCATGGTACCAAGTGATGTCATATTAGAAGAATCCAGATTTACAATTCCCAGATATGTCATGTTAGACTCAGAGTAGATAACGCTCGGAATCGTAAGCACGGCACTTGTAATTAAGGTTCCAATTGCATTTGGGAAAATGTGCTTAAACATCAGACGTGAATCCTTAGCGCCAAGTGTGCGTGCAGCAAGAATATATTCCTGATTTTTATAGCGATAAAACTGCATACGCGTCTTGCTTGCCATACCAATCCAGCCTGTAAGTACAAACGCAAACAACAAAGATGGCACAACGCCGACCTTGCTTGCCAGATGCAGCTGGAACAATGATGTTACTACAATAAATGGAACATCATTTAAGATATCTGAAATACGCTCCATAATCATATCGACTGCTCCGCCATAGAAGCCTTCAATTGCGCCGTAAACAGCACCGATTGCCAAGTTGATTGCAGAAATAATCAATGCAAACAAGAGACTAAATCTTGCACCCTCAGCCATTCTTGTCAGGATATCTTGTCCGTAAGCATTTGTTCCAAACAAGAATATCGGCTCATGACCATAGCGATACTGAAAATAACTAAGAGAATCTACACGAACCTTAAATGACATTGACGTTGAAGAACCTGTTACTGTCGCATAGCGATAGGAACCATCATCTCCAGCAATACGAAGACTGTGATAATCGCCGTCTTTTCCCTTTGTCAGATAAATAGGCGTAATATTTCCATCCTTATCCAGCTTCGGTGCACCCTTATTCGTACACTTATACCAGATATTTGGATCTGAACGCAGATTCGGTGCCTGAATTGACTTTGAGTCAACTGACGGATAAATTACCTGAATCTGATTTTCATCCTGCCAATCCTGAATAGCCTCATACTCTGCTTTTGTCAGCGTCAGATTTAACATACCAATCTTGGAATAGGAGTCTACTCTTACATCATAAAATGTGCTGTTTGATGTGCTGGAGGAATCCTCATAATCAGCCTTATAGACTTTTGTGATTGCATTTACTCCGCGCTCTGTCTCCATTGCCTCATAATATGCATACATGTCGCTGCTGATTGTTTCTCTCTTTGCGCCATCCCAGCCTGCCCATGAAAACAGCTTTGACTTTGGAAGCAGCTTTCCATACTGAAGATATGTTGTATCAGTCTTTGATTTCGTATAACTGTTGTGTGACACAAGCGGAACAATAAGTGCAAATGCAAGAAGCAGTGCAATGATAACTGCTGCTGTCAGTGAACTCTTATTGCGGCAAAAACGCATCATGGCATCCTTGAAATAACCAACCGGCTTTGTCTCAAGCTTCTTGTCATGAATCGCCTCGCTGCGGTCAAAAAATTCAAATTTTTCTTTTGGGATATTTGTATAATCTGTATTTTTGCGTGCCATTTTATCGTTCCCCCATTCTGATTCTCGGATCGATAAAGCCGTAGCTGATATCAACTACTAGTCCTGATACAAGTCCGATCAGTGTATAAAATGCAGACAACAACATAAAGAAGTTGTAGTCGCGTGCTGTAATAGAATTTAAATACAGCTGGCCGACACCAGGTACACCAAAGATCGTCTCAATAATCAGAGATCCGCCTAAGATACCGACAAACTCTCCCAAAATCATTGGGAATACCGGAACCATGGAGTTTCTCATTGCATGGCGAATCGTTGCCTGTGAGCGAGTCAAACCTTTTGTTCTTGCAAGCAGCATAAAATCACTTGTCAATACCTCAGAAAGCTCGGCGCGCACATATCTGGCAAGACTGGCAATACTTCCAAATGCCAATGCCAGCACAGCCGGCATGACTGAGCGGAACATCGACAGTGAAAAATAGTTCGTTCCACTGTTCATCTGAAGTGGGAACAACTTAAGCTTATAGCAGAGCAAATACTGGATTAACAGTGCATATACATAAGACGGAACGGAAATAAATACCATGACAAGTGTGGAAATCAGATAATCCTGCCACTTGTTTTTCTTTAATGCGGCAAAAATACCAAGCAGCAGTCCGCTTGGAATTGCCAAAAGCATGGAATAGATGTTTACCATCATGGTTGCCGGAAGTTTGGAAGTGAATACCTTCCATACATCCTGGCTGCGGTACAGCGCCTCACTGATTCCCCAGTCTCCACCTATTACGCTTCGTTTTAAGAAAATCAGATACTGTATCAGAATCGGCTTGTTATAGCCCAGCGCTTCTCTTCGCTGCTGAATCAGATTCATGTCCTTGCCAAACTGCTTGGCATCCACAAGCGGCAGCAGCTTTACGAGTACAAAGCATACTGTCAGAATTGTGAAGAAGACAAAAAACATCAGCGCGATACGCTTTAATACGTACTTAACCATCGTTGTCCTCCGTTTGTTTTCATGTTTAATTTTACGGTTTTACGCTTTTAAATTTTTTTTCCAAAAACTGACAGGAAGGGGGCGGCAAGCCGCCCCCTTTCCTGTCGAAGTGTTGCTTTTTTTGCAACATGATCACTTCTTATTATTCGATTTCTCGATGTTGATACTTTATTAGTTGTAATTGAGCTTTCCACCCTGCTCAGATACAAATGCATCCCACTCAGCATCGCTGTAGTCGTATGTCATGTACTGAACACCACCACGTTCAACACCGTAGTAATACTCATCTGTAGCATACTGAATCTTCATACTCTTTAATGCTGCTGTACAGTCATCGAACATTGGAATCAGGTCATAATTTCCAAGAACTGCATTCTCCAGTCCAACTAATACCTCAAAACGATCTTCGCTGTTGTCATCTGCAGAACCAGCAGAGAACTCTTTTGTGGTACCATCCTCAGCCTTAATGGTAACAGCCTCACCAAGCATAGCCTGAGTCCAATCCCATGCAGTTGCCGTGTAGGTAACACCATCTGTCAATGTGATATCTACATCAGCAGACTTTGTATCCCATGACGGGTCATACTGATACTCGCTTGATGTATAAGCTTCCATTAAGCTGTACGGATCAAGTGCAGCACCTGTCCAGCCTACACCAAACAGAAGATCTACCTGCTGGCTTCTAAGTGCCTCACCAAAGCCATTTCCAAGTGTATCATCTACGCTAAAGGTTAACTTGCCTTCAAGAGAAGTTCCCTTTACTGCCTCAGTGTAGCAGTTTACAAGGAACTCGTTACCCTTGTTGTAGAAGGTGCTCTCACTGTTTGGAAGACCAATCTTGATCTCAATCACGTCATCTTCATCCATCAGACCAGATGCGATTGCCTCATCATATGCCTCGTTGAATTTCTCCTGAGCCATCTCTAAGTTGTAGCCTGTGATGCTGTCTACTGCCTCATCAACAGTTTCATACATCAATCCCTCACCGATATCATCAGAAAGACCCCAGAAGTTTGCTAAAACATTCTTTGCTTCCTCAGTATCACGGTAAGCAATACCCTCTTCCGGATCAGAGATGATGCTGTTTGAGTAAAGACCAAATGCTGCAGAGCTTAATGGGTTAACTGCTGCATTGAAGGCATCACGGTCAAGTGAATAGCAAAGTGCCTCACGGAATGACTTTAAGCTAAGGATTGTCTTGTTGATGTTATCGCCAGCAGCCTTCTGTGCTGCCTCAAGTCCCTCAACACCTGGATTCATTGCCATGAAGAAGGTACTCTCACCAACGGTATAATATGCGTAATCGCTGGAACCGTAGGTCTCGATATCATCCTTTGTCAAGCCATAGGTGTCAAGCTCGCCGCTTAAGAACATCTCAAGTCTTGTTGACGGCTCTTTTACACAGCTAACAACGATACTTGTGGTCTGATACTGACCGTCTACATTGCCAAAGTAGTACTCGTTCTTATCCAGAACGTACTCCTTATCTGCCTGATAAGATGCCAGCTTGTACGGTCCAAAGGAAGCAGTTGTCTCTGCGGAAGTACCGTAGGTATTATTGTAAACACCGTTGCTCTCAGACTCGCAGCTCTTATACAGATCTTCCTTTACTAACCAGGAATCTGTCAGAGAATACTTTAAGTAGAAGCCCTTTAATGGCTTTTCAAGGACTAAAACGAGCTCAGTATCGGACGGAGCAAAGATACCAACTTCATCGATTGACATCTCTGGATACTCGGTACCCTTATATACCATCTCTTCCCACTCTTTGTAAGCATAGTCGCCGCCTTCTGCTGCGTAATCCTCTACAGTTGCATAGCCGTGAAGGTTAGCAACGATGTGCTGAAGTGCCTCAACAACCTCATCAGTTACCGGAACATAGCCGTCATCATTTGCATTTGCAGCTAAAACAGTCTCATACAGATCAACATCATCCTTCATAAATGCAGACTTGTAATCTTCCATTGCATAGTAATCAGAAAGTCCCGTGGTAGAATCCCATGTTGCACAGTCACTTAAGCTGAGTGCTAAATCATGTCCGTCTACCATGTAAACACCATCATCATTCTTCTCGAATGTGGATGGATCTACGTACTCATCCTCACCCATCTCAGAAGAGATAAAAGTCTCAGCATATGCATGCTGTCCTGCATAAAGGAAATTCTTTGCATTCTTTAATACAAGATTTCCAGAGTACAGCATATCTGCGCGGTGATGCTGTGCCTTCGGGTTTAACAGAAGCTCTGCAGACTTTACAAAATCAGAAGCAACGATCGGTGTACCGTCATCCCACTTTAAATCATCACGAATGGTAATCTTCCATGCCAATGCCTCATCACCGTCTAAACCATACTGATCCTTATACTCAGCAGTTACATCCTCTGGATCGCCTGTTGCAACAAGCGGAACCATCTGATAACCATCCTGGGTATCATTGTAATCGAAACTGTAGAAACCTGCTTCCAGATACTGCATAAGCTCAGAGTCTGTATGCGTCTGGTTGTCATGAAGACTCCAGTTTGTTGGGAAATCAGCTAACGCATAGCGATAGGTATAGCTCTCAGACTCCGTTGTGGTTGCGTCTGATGCAAAAACTGCGGTGCTGCCAAGTGTAGTTGCAGCCATAGAAGCAGCCAGCATCAAAGATAATGCTACCTTTCTCATATTCATTCCTCCTATTTTCTTCTCATGTTCCGTTAGATTTTGTTTTCTCAGAACCTGATAAATCAGTATCATATTTATTATATATGACTGGAAAAAGACTGTCAAGGTTAGGGCTGATTTTCTTTCGCTTTCTCATTGCCAGTAGTGACACATTTTGAGCCACCGTCCCTGTCACCACGGCTTACTTGCAGTTCTTATCAAGGAAATCAAGCACTGTCTTTACAAACAGTGGATCCATATCATTTGCCTGCTTTTTATCAAGGCGGGCAAACCATTTTGAAAGCACCTTTTCTGGAACACGGTTATAATACAAATCGTGAAGCATCTTTAATTCTTCCTTCTTGGCTAGATAATAAGCTGTTCCGCCTTTTGTGAAGAAAATTCCCATGTGATTGCTCTTTCCCGGACGTGTCTCGGTATAGTACTCAACATTTGGATTTGTAATATGGCTTCGCTGCGCGATAATAGAAGATCCCTCATAGCTAATCACTTCATCCTCTTTGCCATGCATAACAAGAACCGGCACGTCACAGCTATTGATGCCATCAATTGCAGACAAATTATAATTCTTACCAAAAACAATGCGCTGATAAAGCGCAGCAAACGGAAGCAATAAATCTACCAACAATGTTGGAATGATGCGTCCTGCCGCCTCTTTCGTAATTGCCATTGGACTAGAAAAACCTGAAATTGTAATAACACCTGCAATATTGTGCTTAAAATTCAGCACTGCCGCAGCTGTATAACCGCCCCAGCTATGACCATATAAAAATACTGGAAGATTCTTTAGTGATGCAGACGCCTCAATATAACCCAAAACTGCATTCAAATCCTTCACAGCCTGATAGAAGCCCACAGATGAAGCTCCCTCACTTTCATACACGCCCGTATAATCAAATGTAAAAACCTGATAACCATCATCCAGCATATATTTAACCATGCTTAAGTTATCTTCTCCGCCGCCTGCAATTCCATGGCACACAACAACGAGACCTTTGGCAGATGCTTCTCCATATAAATATCCTGTCAGATGAGTGGAACCAGAGACGATTGTGATTTTTTTTCTCACCATTCCGCTCATATCCTTATAGCGCAGACTGATTGCGTCATCCTCCTTCTCCTGTCTGGCGAATACCTTGTGGAAAATACCTCTCACGGTCAAAATACTGGCTGCACTTACCGCTGCCACTCCTGCAATGACTGCTTTTCCTTTTTTTGATTTTGCCATAGAATCCCATCCTTTCTCTGATATCTTTGTTCTACAATCATACCCTTATTTACGAAAAAAAGCAAGGCATGTGCCCTGCTTTTTGTGGCTTCTTAAAAGAGTGGGATCACAATCCCGGCGATCACAAGGATCATTCCAGAAATCAAAAACGCTGCCATCTGACATGCTGCCTTTTCAGATTCATCCAACTCCTCATACGGCACAATTTCCTCATCGAGGTAGTCTGCAATATCGCCGCCCATGCTTTGCTTTGTTTTTTTCTTTTTATTTTTCACACCAAACTTTTTTTTCGCTGTATCAATAGGTGTTAATCCATCCAGATGCAGATAAGAAAACCATGCACCAGCCATTAAAATAATTCCAACTGCACCCAGTCCAAAGCCAAGCCTTGAAACTCCAATCCGCTCTAAGTTCACGTATTTATCCCATAGCAAGACGATCACCAGACCGATTAGGGTTCTGGTGATCGTTTTTGTCACAATGGGGCGAATCATATAGCGGTGATACTGTTTTTTCAACCATCTCATGCTCTTCTCACGCCTCTTCTTTATGCTTTCTCTGCTGCATTGATTGCTTCAATCTCAGCACGATATTTCTCAAGCTCCGGCTCATTACCATATACAAAATGACCTTCAGTAATCTCTACCCACTGCGGCTTAGAAATCGTATAATCATGAAGTGTTGGATCGTAAATCAAAAGCTTTTTCTTCTTCTCGATTTCTGGATCCGGAATCGGAACTGCTGAAAGCAGTGCCTTTGTATAAGGATGCAGTGGATGATGGAATAATTCCTCTGCCTCTGCCAGCTCCACAATACGACCTTTATAGATAACAGCAATACGGTCTGAAATAAAACGTACTACAGAAAGGTCATGTGCAATAAACAGATATGTCAGTCCTCTTGATGCCTTTAACTGGTTTAACAGGTTCAATACCTGTGCACGAATAGAAACATCAAGCGCTGAAATCGGCTCATCAGCTACAACAAACTCTGGCTCCATAATCAAAGCTCTTGCGATACCGATACGCTGTCTTTGTCCACCAGAGAACTCGTGTGGGAAACGAGATGCAAACTCCGGAAGAAGACCAACCTCTCGAAGTGCCTTCTGTACCTTCGCCTCGCGATCTGCCTCATCCTTATACATATGGAAGTTTAACAGACCCTCAGAGACAATGTAATCAACCTTTGCACGCTCATTTAAGGATGCCATAGGATCCTGGAAAATCATCTGGCAGCTCTTAATAACCTCGCGGTCAAGCTCCCTTGAAATCTTTCCATTGATCTTCTTGCCCTTAAAGTAGATCTCTCCGGCCGAAGTAGGATTGATACGGGTAATAGC
>ERZ779843.2192-NODE-2192-length-19483-cov-3.755868_pt1 | contig 19483 bp, 17 predicted proteins | sample MGYA00511560_ERZ779843 | MGnify/ENA primary metagenome ERZ779843 (study PRJEB29588, sample SAMEA2158062) | human gut metagenome | biome: human gut; feature: human-associated habitat; material: faeces | place: Denmark | collected 2008/2010 ... | reverse complement strand
CCGAAATGCGGGCATACCCCGCAATGTCAAAGCGTTCTATCATTCGCATTCACCCTTGAGATACTGTTCCGTCTGCCGCCAGCTGCCGAGGATTCCTCGGTAGTTGCTTTTCGGTTCATTTCCCATTTGCGTTCTCCTCCGTCTGCTCCGGCAGCTGTGCCGCGTCCGTTACTATGTCCGTGACGAGTTGGCGGAAGCTCTCGGCTTCCAGCGCTTTTCTCGCCACACCCGCGACATTGCCGCCGCGCCGGGCGACCTTCTGGTTTTCGTCAAAGCCCTGCGGCTGCTCGGCTTTCGCAATATCGGTCGTGGACGATTCTGCCAGCATGGTCAGCACCAACTCCAGATCGCTCATATTATCGCGGAGATTTTCCTTTTTCAGTCCCTCGAGATTTTTATACTGCCGTGTGTTCATGCCAGCCCACGCGCGGGTGATCTCGTCCGTCAGAATCGCGTATTCTTTGCCCTTCTGCACGCCGCGCTTTTTCCATTCGTCTGTCAGCTCGTTGCGAATGCGGATGGCAAGCAGCCGCTGATGTACCCATTCCTCGGAATAGCCCTTTTTCAGATAGGTTTCCAGCGCGCGGTCGATTGCCTGCTCCGGGTCGATGGTTTCCTCAATGCGCTCCCGGCCAACCATCGCCAGCCACGCCTTAAACGGCTCGGCCTTTTTGGAGGGAATGGACTGGATGATGCGCAGAAGCTGCTCGGTGTCGGCAACGTCCGTGAGGCGGTTTTTACCGTCCGCCGCCCGCATTTTCAACTGGTGACAATTCGTCACCAGTTCATTGCCCTCGTCTTTCAGCCGCTGCTTCAGCTTGTTCCAGTATTTCCGCCCGGTATTATAGTCGGGGCTGTCTGTCAGCACGCCGACAACATCCACAATGGAAAAATACCATTCCTCCCGTTCAGTGTCCCACGCCACGCGGATCTTCTGGTCCTCAAAAAGCTGAATCTCGTTTTTCATTGGTTCGTCCATTCTCGTCCTCCCCAATCAGCCGCGCTCTTATCACGAATATCTACGGTTTCGTTTTTATATCGTAGATAATATTGTACATCATCGAAATAGAGATTGCAAGACAAAAATGCGCTGTATATCAGGAGGTGCATAAAGAGAAAACGGGGGCGAAGAGAAATTTTCTCTTCGCCCCCAATGTATCCGGCGCTATATGGTCATCTGCTGCGCCTTTTCACGCTGGACTTCCTGCTCCGCCAATCTCTGACGGTTATAAAGCAGCAGATCCCGTGTCTGTTCATAAAGGTCGCAATTTCCAGACTCAAAAACTGCCACCAGATACTTTTTCTTTTTGTATGTGTCATAGACGCTCTGCAAGCCGGCGCGTAGAACCGGGTCTGACTTTTCTGCATTCGTCAGCCAAATCTCAACCAGCTTCCGCTCGTCCTTGACGGTCATTTCCATAGCCTCACGCTCCTTGTGGATATGATTTCCGCATTTTCCCTGTTTTTATACCAAGCTGACCTCCTGAACGCAAAAAAGCCGGGACTTCTAAAATTCCGGCTTCCTGCGAACATTACATTGTCTGTTCCATTGTGAACCCCTGCTCCTGTTCCGGCTGCGGCAAATGCAGCGCGATCTGCTCCTGTACACTGATAAAAAGCGTCCGCAGGCTCTGAGCCAACGGACGCTTGAATTTTATCTCGTTGAAAAAGAGCAGTTTCCCGAAATCAGGAAACTGCTCAAGCTATGGATGTGGGCTGCAAAACCCTGTGGATCACAAAGAAAACGATCGTGGGTGGAAGAGTCTTGGTCCTTCCGTATAGAAGATATAGGCAGGACGATACAAGCTGCGGGAATATACCTGCGATTCAGCAAGCGATACCCATCGTAGGTGTGGAGTTGGTCTTCTCTCACAGCAAGTATCACAGCCGCCGGCGGATGGTGTGTCCATCCACCGGCGGCTGTGTGTAAGTTCTGCGAAGTCCCGCTGCGGCTCAGCCGAAGAGGAGATCCTTCAGATTTGTATTAAACAGGTATTCTGCAATGTAGGCTCTTGTTCTCTTATACAGTGCATCCTGTGCAAATGAGACATCATTTCCGGATTCTTGCAGCGCAAATTCATACGTCTGCCTGAGCTCCGTACCGACATTGATCTTGGCAATGCCGGCGGAAATGGCGTCGAGAATGTACTGGTGCTGAATTCCGGAGCCGCCGTGCAACACAAGCGGAATGCCGACTGCCCGGTAGAGCGCTGCCACGTGCGCAACGTCGATTTTGGCTTCCGGCTTTTTCTGGTTACGGACAGCCTCGGCGACTGCGCCGTGGATGTTGCCGACTGCGACGGACAGCCAGTCGCACTTACTTTCCTCTGCAAACCGCTTTGCCTCGTCCAGGCGGGTAAAGCCCATCTTCGAAGCAAAAATCTCTTCATACGGCGGCATGACCTTGTTTTCGTGTCCCATGACCGCGCCGAGCTCCGCTTCACAGGGGATCTGCGCGGCATGTGCAAGATCAGCCGCTTCCCGCGTTGCGGAAATGTTTTCCTCCAGCGGCAGACGCGAACCGTCAATCATGACGGACTGGTAGCCTGCGCGGATGGCGCGCTCGATCAGTGAGCGATAATCCACGCGCTGATAGTCCTCGTCAATCACGGGAACGTGATCCAGATGCAGCAGCGTATGTGCCGGATCCTTGTACCGGTCATATTCCTCCGCGATGCGCTCGAGAGATTCGGCTTTCATTTTTTCCCACTCCACGCGCGCAACCTGAATCATGGCGACGCTGTTTTCGTCGCGAATGGCCTCGATGATCGGCTTGACCATCGGGATATGAGGTACGTTGAAGGCGGGCACGCATTTGCCCTTTTCACGGGCTTTCAGAATGACTTCTCTTGTGTTCACAATTGTATCCTCTTAATAGCGTCGCAGATAGTCAGCGGAAATTGCCTTGTATTTCGCATACCGTTCTGCATATTTTGTTTCGTTTTCCGGAATCGGCTCGAAGTAGGAAACGGGATTGCCCATATGGGCGGCCGCGTCTTCCACGCTGGCATACCAGTTGTTTCCGAGACCAGCCAGCATACAGGCGCCAAGCGACGGAAGCTCGATGTTCTGCATTCTTCCGAGCGGAGCCTGGATCAGATCTGCCCGCAGCTGTAGAAGTTTGTCGGTACGGGAACCACCGCCGCCGAAATGCAGTCTGGTAAACGGCTGCTTACGTGTAGAGCGGATGTAGTCGACGCAGGCGACAAACTGGTAGGCCAGGGATTCGAGAATCGCTGCGAAGATCTCGTCCGTCGTGGTGGACAGGCTCATGCCGACAACGGCTCCGTGGAAGTTCTCTACATACGGCAGCATCATAAGCGAACCGGTTCCGTCGAGCTTTGCATCGGCGATGAGCTTGCCGATGTCGGCGGACGGATCGCGCAGAATGTTCTTGCAGAACCACTCCAGCAGCGCGCCGGCAGTTGGGAACGCGTCCATGACCGTATACTTGTTGTTGAACGGGGAGCTGTAGCAGCAGGAGAAGATCAGAGAATCGCCGAAATCGTTGCAGCCGTCGACGAAGGTATCGGAGAAATATCCCATCTGCTCATAGGTACCCATCAGAACGCCGATGGTATCTGGATTTTCAAGCCGGACACCAGCGGACAGGAGAGAGGCAGAGACGTCATGGCAGCCGATTGTGACGGGAAGCGTCCGCGGCAGCCGGACAGAACCGTAATGGTCAATCGTGCCGACAACCGTTGCGGATTCGACAATCTGTGTGCCGAGCTGCTGCTCGGTGACGCCGGCCAGCTCCAGAATCGGCGCAGACCAGCAGTTTGCCTTGACGTCGATCATCAGTTTGCGTGCGGCCATGGTACGATCCTGCACGTCGCCAAGCCCGAGCTTGCGCATTACATACTGCTGATTGGAGTAGAAGCCAGCCGCTTTTTTGAAGACCTCCGGCTCGTTGTCCCGCAGCCACATGATTTTTGACGGTGTTGCAAGCGTGGAGAGCGTATTGCCGGTGATTTTCGCGTACGTGTCCGCGCCGATTTCGCGGCCGATGGTCTGTACTTCTTTGAACGACCGCCCGCAGAAGCCGGGAATCATGCCATACAGCGCTTCGCCCTTTTCGTCGACCGGCGTGATGCTGTCGCCAAAATAGGAAAATGTGATGGCCAGCAGCTCTACATCCTCCGGCAGCTGGCGAATCACTTCGCCAACTGCCCATTCAGATGCCTTCCAGGTTTCGTCAATATGGAGCTCAACCTGATTCTGTGCGGGATAATACCATCCGTATTTTTTGTTTGTGTTCACGATAATCCGGGTTGTTTCGGCGTCAATGACCGATGCATGTACATTGGAGGTGCCGAAATCAATGGCCAGATATGCGCTTCGTTTTTTCACAGGAACGCTCCTTTCCCGGTCAGTGATTCACAACGTTTTTCAGTTCTCCGCCGCTGAAATACTGCTCAAGGTTATCCGCGACAATCTTGATGGAGCCGCTGAAGGTTCCGATATCCGTACCGGCCAGATGCGCGGATAACGTCACGTTTTTCAGCTTTCTGAGCGGGTGGTCAACCGGCAACGGCTCTTCGCGGAAGACGTCGAGCACGGCACCGCCGATCTTCTTCTGCTCCAGCGCGTCGATCATAGCGGCTTCGTCGACAAGACCGGCGCGCGCGGCATTTACAAAAATGGCCGTGGGCTTCATCTTCGCGAATTCTGCCGCGCCGAACATATTCTGCGTCTGCGGGCTCAGACGGACGTGCAAGGAAACGAAGTCGGCCTGCTCCAGCAGCTCGTCAAGCGAAACCGGCACGCAGCCGAACGCTTCAATGCTTTCTTTTGTGCAGTAAGGATCATACGCGAGAATCGTCGTGCCGAAGCCCTTGAGCCGCGTGGCAATCTTTCTGCCGATGTCGCCGAAGCCGACCAGACCGACCTTCAGGTTGCACATGTTGTCGGAATAGGTGCGGTTGGGGTATTTCTTTGTCCAGCCGCCGGTCTTGATATCTTCGTCCGTTCTTGCAATATTCCGGATCTCGCAGAGCATTGCGGCAACCGTAAAGTCTGCAACCGCAACAGCTGCGCGACCAGGCGCGTTGATCACCTTGATGCCGCGTTCCTTTGCAGCCTCCATGTTGATGTTTTCCATGCCGGTGCGGAGTGTCGCAATAATCTTCAGGTTCTTTGCCGCCTCGATCATGCGGCGGCTGACCGGTGCAAAGTGTGTGATGATGATCTCTGCGTCGTCCAGATACTGGAAGACTTCTTCGCTGATGGGTGTGCCGTCGGGCCCGTTGACCTCGACGGAAAGCATGGAATTCTGGTAAGCCAGCTCGTCTTCGTTGACGGTTTTTTCAACCAGCGTCAGCTCGTATCCGTACTTTTCCAGGACATCAAAGCCCTGCATCAGATTTTTGTCAATGCCTCTGTCATAAATTGCAACAATTCTCTTTGCCATGTTATAAGTCCTCTCTTTGCCCCAGGTTATTTACTAAAATCCAGCCAGCCCTTCATATAATCCAGATCCTTGCCGTGAGACATGACCTCTCCCAGTGTATCGAGAGTTGCTCTGTGGGAGAAAATCCGTTCAAGACCGAGCTGCTTGTACTTCAGAAGCATCTGGAATGCCTTGTCGAAGGTCTTTGCCGTGTTGACGCTCATGCCGATATACGTAGCATGCTTGCCACACAGATCCTTGCCCGGATAGAACTCCACGGGCTTACCGGTGCCGATGTTGCCGATTTCAACCAGCGTGCCGACGTTTTTGAGCAGATCCACGCCGTCGCGGAACGCATACTGCGAACCTGCGCGCTGGAAGACGACGTCAGCGCCGTTCTTGTGGTTGTATTTGTGGATGATTGCACGGCGTTCTTCGATGGAAAGCTTGCTGGAATTCATGACTTCGTCCGCGCCAGACAGCTCCTTTGCCAGCTGGAGCTTCTGATCGCTGAAACCGCTGATGATGATGTGCTGGATGCCCAGCGTGCGGGCAATTGTCGCCACAAGCGCTGCAATCTGGCCATCGCCGATGACAAGCGCAGTCGAACCAAGATTGAAGCTGTCCTCGAAGATGCCGGGCGCGCGCATCGCAAGCTCAACGCCACGCATGGCGACCGCCATCGGATCAAGCAGCGACGCAACATTGCTGGGCATATCATCAGGCACCTGCCACATGAAGGTGCCGGGGAAAACGTACATATACTCGCCGAAGCCACCCTTGATATAAGGCGCTTCATAGATGGAGTTCGAGCGGATCGGCGCGCCGCCGAAGCCGAGCGACTCATACGGCACACCGTAGACGAACGAATTGTCGCAGACACCGCAGGCACCGATACCGTAGGTCAAGCAGTTTTCGCAGGTGCCGCAGACGACCCACGGATACAGGCAGATCCGATCGCCGAGCTTCACTTCGCCGGTGTAGCAGCGCATGGATTTCGCAGCGTCCGGCCCCATTTCGACCACGCGGCCGCAGAGCTCATGACCAAGAATGACGGGATATGCCGGATCCTCTTCGAACAGATGAAGATCGGTGCCGCAGATGCTGGCGGCCTCCAGCTTGATAATCATGCCGTCGCGGCCGCATTCCGGCATCTGGACGTCCATGACCTCAATGGTGTGCTTTTTCGTCAGCACGGCGGCTTTGCAGGTTTGATTTGTCATGATTTGTACCTCCATACAGTTCACAATTATGTTTTTGCCGTGCGTCTTCTCTGCATATTGTCGAACGCAACTGCGAACAGCAGAACGGCGCCCTTTGCGACCCACTGCCAGTATTCGTCAAGATTCATCAGCGTCATGCCGTTGCTGAGCATACCCATAATCAGCACGCCTGCGACGACGTTGATGATTTTGCCCTGGCCGCCTGCAACGCTCACGCCGCCGAGAACAGCAGCCGTGATGACGTCCATTTCAAAGCCTTCGCTGGTGGCTGGCTGGCCGGAGTTGAGACGGGAGAGCATGATGACGCCGGAAAGACCGGCAAAAAATCCGCTGAGCGAATAGATCTGGATTTTCTTGACCAGGACGTTGATGCCTGACAGTCTGGCAACTTCTTCATTGCCGCCGATTGCGTAGAGATGACGGCCAAAGCTTGTCTGCTCCAGCATCCACCAGCCAATGAAAAAAACCAGTGCCAGAATATAGACTGGAATCGGAATACCGAGGAAATAGCCCTGTCCAAGGGTTTTGATGGACTCCGGAAGACCGTAGACCGGGATGCCCTGCGTCATGATGAACGCGAATCCTCTGGCGATAGTCTGCATGGCGAGTGTCGCGATCAGAGCGGGAACCTCAAAATGCGCGACCATAATGCCGCTGATAAGCCCGCAGACGATTCCAACCAGAACGCCGACCACCATCGCAGGGAAGATCCCAAAGCCGAGGTCATTGATGAGCTTTGCGGAGACAACGCCGGAAAGCGCAATAACCGAGCCGATGGAAATGTCAATACCGCCGGTCAGCAGAACCATAGTCATGCCGACCGCGCAGATTCCGGTCATGGAGACCTGCCGACAGATGTTCAGCAGATTCTTTGTCGACAAGAACGTCTTTGTCAGAACAGAGAAAAAGACGAATACGAACAGGAGCACCAGATAGACAAACACCTGGCTGATGGAAAGTTTCGTTTCTTTTTTCATAGCGAGACCCCTCTTTTTACATGCCGGAAGCCATCTCAAGGATGCGTTCCTGGCTGACTTCCTCTTTTGTCAGCTCTCCGCTTACAGAGCCCTGGTGCATCACGATGATGCGGTCACTCATGCCGATCAGCTCCGGCATTTCGGAGGAAATCATGATGATCGATTTTCCTTCTTTGACCAGCCGGTTCATAATGAGGTAGATTTCGTATTTTGCGCCGATATCGATGCCCCGTGTCGGCTCGTCCAAAATGATGATATCCGCGTTTGTTGCAAGCCACTTGGCAACGACCACCTTCTGCTGGTTGCCACCGGACAGATTCTTGGTCAGCTGCTCCATACTGGGTGCCTTGACGGCCAGCGCGTTCATGTAGGAATCAACCAGCGTGCGCTCCTTCTTCCGGCTGATGCGTAGGAAGGACTGCAGCGTGTGCAGCATGACGAGAGAAATGTTTTCCCGAATGCTGAGCGTCAGCGAGACGCCCTGGCCCTTCCGGTCTTCCGGGATCAGCGCGATGCCGTGATGGATGGCGTCAATCGGCCGGAGAATCTCAACCTGTTTCCCGCCGACATAAACGGTGCCGGAGGATCTGTGATCGGCGCCGAACAAAGCGCGCATGACCTCCGTCCGGCCTGCGCCGACAAGACCGGCAAAGCCGAGGATTTCACCCTTATGCAACGTAAACGAAACGTCGTGAAGCTTCGTTTCCACGGTGGACAGATGCTCCACCCGGAGAACCTCCTCACCGATCGGCGTGCTGCGTTGTGGGTAGTCTTCCGACAGGTCACGGCCAACCATCAGCTTGACCAGCGCGGATTTGTTGGTGTCTTTTGTGTTGAGCGTCTCGATATACTGGCCATCGCGCATGACGGTGATGCGGTCAGAAATCTCAAACAGTTCTTCGAGACGGTGAGAGATATAAATAATTGAAACGCCTTCGCTTTTCAGCGTCCGGATCATTTCAAACAGGTTTTCAACTTCACGGTTGCCAAGTGGTGCTGTCGGCTCGTCCATAATCAGCACCTTCGCATTTTCAAGGACAGCCTTTGCAATCTCCACTTGCTGCTTATAGGCATTGGAAAGATCGCTGATGCGCGAATTCGGGTCAATTTCAATATGGAACCGCTCGAATACTTCGCGCGTTTTCCGGATCATGGCACGTTTATCCGCATAGATTCCGCGCTCGATTTCCTTGCCAAGGAACATGTTTTCATAGACCTTCAGATAAGGAACCAGGTTGAATTCCTGGTAGATCATGCTGACACCCTTGTCCTTGGCGCTCTGCGGCGTCAGAGTCCGGATCTGTTCGCCGTCCAGACAGTAACTGCCGTCGTCCATCGGCTGCGCGCCCGCGATGATTTTGCACAGCGTGGATTTCCCAGCGCCGTTTTCTCCAAGCAGCGCGTGCACCTCGCCCTTTCTCAGTTCAAAATCCACATGATCCAGGGCGGTGACGCCCGGATAATACTTGCAGATTTTCTCCATTTTCAGAACAATATTGTTATCCATAGTTTTCACATCACTCCGTTTGGATCGCTTTGCATCCGGCCCTGCCGGATATGGAAATCCGGCAGGGCGTTTCCGGCTGACAGCCTATTTGTACATTGCCAGATACTCGTCGACGTTGTCGCGGGTAACGGCGGTAACGGGAACCATGTAGCTCTCCGGAATGCTTTCGCCGTTGCACAGGGAAACAGCGTACTGAATCATCAATTCGCCGGTGCCGACCGGGTTGAGGTCAACGGAACCGCGATAGATGGTGCCTTCCTTGATGAGCTCCAGAGCCTGCTGCGTGCCGTCGTTGCCGCCGATGTAGAACTTGTCGGTGTCAACGCCCTGCGCAACGCAGGTTTCGTAAGCACCCAGCGCGCCGGAGTCGTTGATGCCGAGGATTGCGACGACCTCGGGATGCGCGGTCAGGATATTCTCGGCTGCGGTCATGCCCATATCGGTGGTGTAGCCATCGACCGTCATGACGCACTCGGCGTTCGGGCAGTATTCTGCAATACCCTGCATGATGCCGTTTTCGCGGCCGATGGTCTGCTCAAGGGATCTCTGCGTCAGAATGGCGTACTTGCAGTCAGCGTCGGCGCCGAAGGTCTCAGCCATCCACTTGCCGCAGGCGGAGCCGTTGGCCTGACCCATTTCAAGCTCGGCAACGTTCATGTTGCAGGTCGCGTCAGCGTATTCAGTTGTGTGCGTGATTACGGGGATACCGGCCGTCTTTGCCTCCGCAATAACGCCCTTCAGAGACTCGGCATCAACCGGAACGACGATGATGACATCAACGCCTTGCGAGATGAAGTTTTCCAGAGCCGCGATCTGTGTTGCGGCATCAGATTTGCCGTCGGAAATAATCGCCTTTACGTTCGCCGCGTCAGCCGCATTTCGCAGGGAATTAGCGATGTTTGCAAAGAAGTTGTTGGAGAGATCCATGGGGCAGAAGCCAACCGTGATCTGCTTGTCAGCAGCATCCGCTGCAGTGGTTTCCTCTGCCGCCTTGTCAGCAGGAGCAGTCTGCGCGGGCGTGTCCGTGTCCTGTTCCGTGGTAGTCGTCTTGGCCGCACATGCTGCCAGTCCGAGCACCATGAGGGCTGCCAGAATAAGAGCAATTACTTTTTTCATTTTGGTTCCTCCTAGTGTTTTACTTTTCGTTTTACGCAATTTGAATTTCGTTTTTCTTGCGCTGGTGCGATAATACCATTTCATTATCATAATTGTCAATACATCATTTTCGTTTTGTTGCAATTAACAAAAGGTTGATTGCATTTTTGGTTATATTTACGTTTCGATTTTTGTTTTAAAAGCAAAAAAACAACGAGTAGTTTCTTTATAAAGTACTTGATTTTTCCTTTGGAGTATATTAGAATGAATATCAAAGATGCGCAGAATTTCCTGACTTCTACATAAGGAGGAGCCTTTTTTGGACAATACATCAAAAATAAAGCCCGTGAAAATGGCTGCAGAAGAGCGCAGAAAGTATATTCTCTCCACGTTGGAACAGTACGGTTCCGTTACTGTTTCGGAATTAAGTGAGCATTTCGGAATTTCCGAAGTATCTGTTCGTAAGCTCCTGATCTCACTCGAACAGGATTCGCTGCTGCAGCGGACGTGGGGTGGTGCGGTTCGAACGGCTAGAACCACCGCAGAGCTTCCGTATCAAGTTCGGGAATCAAAATATCTGCAGGAAAAAATGGCGATTGCGAGAGCCGCTTATGACATGATCAATGACGGTGATTCCGTTTATCTCGACAGCGGTACGACGACCTTTGAACTGGCTAAGCTGCTCTGCAACGGGCCTAAGCGCGGCATTCTCGTCGCAACCAACGCGCTCGACCATGCAGGCGTGCTGCTTGGGCAGCAGGGCATCAGTCTGATCCTCATCGGCGGTGAGATTCGCCACGATGTACGCGCCTGTTCAGGCTATCTGGCCAAGGATATGCTCAGCAACATGGTCTTTGACAAGGGATTTCTGGGCATCGAGCACATTTCCTTCTCCCACGGCCTTACAACGCCGAATATGAACGATGCCGAAATGAAGCGCTGGATCCTGCGCACCTGCAAGCAGAGCTATGTTCTTGCGGATTATTCAAAATTCTGGAACGACTCCCTGATCCAGATCGCGCCTGCGGACCGCGTGTACCGGATCATCACGGACTGGCACATTGCCGAAGACGATATCTCGCGCTTTCAGGCAAAGGGCGTTTCCCTCGTCAGCGCACCTGCCGTTTCCAATTTGTAGGGAAATGCGTACTCTTCTGCGCCCCTTACACAGCCGCCTGTGTTCCTGTAAGCCCTTGTAAAGCCATTGCAGATCGCAGTCAGCCAGTTTTTTCAGCGGAACGTCCCCGAGACGCGGGACAATCTGCTGTTCAACTTCGCACCGATAGTGTTCAGCAGTCGAAAACCACAGGTAGGCGTAGATCGCGATTTCCGCCGCGCTCAGACCCAGCGAGAAAATTTCTTTCGGCAGAGGAAAATAATTCTTAACTGAGTCGCGCATCGGCCAGAGGTCACGCTTCATTCACGTTCTCCCGTATGCTGCTCCACCCAGCGGATGAATGCCTCCTTCAGCACGACGATCCGATTGCCGATCTGCGGTGCGGGAAAATCTTTTTCGTGCATCAACTCATAGCTGCTGGAGGGTGCGATGCCCAGCATCTTCGCCACCGTTGCCGCATTCAGGAACAGCGGCAGCTCGTCATAGTTCTTGTAGGGTGTATCTGAAAACTCCCAACGCACCCGGACAGCGGATCTTTTCACGCTGCGCTGCACCATTTTTCCTTGAAATACGTCAGTATTCCTGCGAAAAAATGTCTTGCTCAGCGCAAAAATTTCTCGCTGCCGGTCACATTGGGAGTTTTCAGATACACCCTAGATAGATTCTTTCATAGTTGTTCTCCTTTGTTTGCAATTACTATTCTCGATTGATTTCGTCTTTCTGAAAAAACACCCCCTATCCTTTATCCGTATTCAGAGGGCTTTTGTACCAAACTTTTTGCGTCAGGAAGAGAAAGCTGCAATCTGACCACTCCTTGATCATGCTCCAGCACGCGCCGCGCCACTGGTCGGCTTCTTCGATCAGAAAGTCCGTCGAAAACCCGAGATAGACCAGTCCCGGCTTCATTTTATAGCCGCCCTTTTTGAGCTGCACGACCGGCTTATCAAAGTCCTTCGTCCTGACGATCATGCTCGTATCGCCACCCCCGCTTGGCGTCGCCCTTAGCCCCCTTTGTTGGGGGCTGTTTTTTGCGCATTTCCCAAAAAGTGCTTGCTTTTTTCCGGGAAATACGGTAGACTGAAAAAGTAGATAAGATTCAAGGCTGTACACGCATTATTTTCGTCAAAACGCACAAATTTCGACAACTGAATTCAGCCGGATGAACGAATCAGGAGAGGGCATACCCGTATGCCGCCGAAGGGGAACGCGCAACGAACTCTCAGGCAAAAAAACTGATTCCGGACGGAACTCTGGAAAGCTGCATCCGCAGCACCGAAGAAGCAATCCCGGCTGGCCGGGAGAATCTTTCAGGTTTACGAACAGAGCGCGCCTTCTTTTGGCGCGCTCTGTTTTCTTTAAACAAGGAGAAGCATATGATCGTAACGAGAAAAAAACCTGTGGAGCAGGTGCTTGTGATGCTGCACGGCGTGCGCCGTGTCGCACTGGTAGGCTGCGGAAACTGCGCCACAGCCTGCCAGACCGGCGGGGAAAAGGAACTGGAGCAAATGCGCCAGCTGCTCCAAGAGCAGGGGATCGAGACTGTCGGCAGTGTCCTGCCGGACGAATGCTGCCATATGCTGCTCGTCAAGCGCGATCTTAAGCCCTTGCGCGACAGCGGCGCGGAGGCCATCGTCTGTCTGGCCTGCGGCGACGGCGTGCAGACCGTCGCGGCCCATACTGCGGTTCCGGTTTTCCCCGCGAACGACACGCTGTTTCTCGGGCAGATTGAACGTGCTGGCGTTTTCCGCGAGGCCTGCCGGATGTGCGGCGACTGTATGCTCGGCCAGACCGGCGGCATCTGTCCCGTGACGCAGTGCGCAAAATCGCTCGTCCACGGGCCGTGCGGCGGACAGCGGAACGGCCGCTGCGAGGTCAACCCCGAAAACGAATGCGCATGGCTGCGCATTTACCGCAAACTCAAGGAACTGGACCGGCTGGATCTGCTGGAGGCGGACCGGGCGGATAAGGATTATCGAAGCACCGCATACCCGCAGGCGCACAGCCTGCGCGAGATCAGGAAAAAGGGAGGAACACCATGAGTGAACTGAAACGAACCGTACTCTATCAGGCCCATCTGGACGCCGGGGCCACGATGGTCGATTTCGGCGGCTGGGATATGCCCATCCAGTACCCGGACGGCATCGTCGCCGAGCATCTCTACTGCCGCAGCCACTGCGCCATTTTCGACGTGTCCCACATGGGCCGTATCGACGTCGAAGGGCCGGACATGGTCCGGTTTTTGCAGCACGTCCTGTCCAGCAACGTGCAGGCGCTTGACATCAATCAGGCGCAGTACTGCATCATTCCCAATCAGAATGGCTGTGCCATCGACGACGCGTATCTCTATCGCTTTGAGGCAGAAAAATACTTCCTCGTCATCAATGCGGGCAACATCGACAAGGATCTCGCCCACCTGACGCGCGAGGCCGAACGCTATAACGTCACGCTCACCAATGTCTCCGACCGCTATGCGGCCATCGCCGTGCAGGGCCCGGAGGCCAAAAAGCTGCTCATGGCCCTGTCGGGCGGCAAGGCGCTCACGCGGGAAAACGTCAAAAACGCGCTGGGGACGCTCACCATGGAGGGCCGTCCCGTCCGCGTTGCCAAGACCGGCTATACCGGAGAACCTATCGGCTATGAACTCTATTGCGAATCAAGGGACGCCCGGTATTTTTGGGACCGTCTGATCGAACTCGGGGCAAGACCCACCGCGCTCGGCGCGCGCGATACGCTGCGAATGGAAGCTTCTCTGCCGCTCTACGGCCATGAAATGGGGGAGTGCGAGTTTGGCGGCGAGATCCCGGTCTATGCTGTGCCGCTGGCCAAATTCGCCGTCTCGTTCGCAGAGGAAAAGGGCGATTTCATTGGCCGCGCCGCACTGAAGCGACAGTTCGAGGCGTTTCAGAAGATCATGAACCGCGATTATTCCGCCCTTCAGGATCTCCCGTACCGCATTCAGCCGGTCTATCTTGCAGGCAAGGGCGTTCTGCGCAAGGGCTTCCCGGTCTACAGCAAGGACGCGTGGGCAGAGGGAAAGCCCGTCGGCTATGTGACCTCCGGTACGATGATTCCGTATTTCAAGACGGAGGGCGAGGGGCTGGAAACGGTCATTACCGCCGAGACGGGCAAGCGCTCCATCGGCCTTGCGTATCTCGATTCGCGCATCTGCCAGGACTTTGACCTTGAGATCGACATCCGCGGCAAACGGCAGCCGGCCAAGGTTGTTGCGTGGCACATCCGGCAGGATGCCGCGCCCTACGTCCGCCCCATCCTGCCCGATCATCCTGCCCCGGCTGCGCCGCACTGCGATGCGCCGTATGCCGAAAAGGCCGCTGCGCTCCTGAAAAAGGCGCAGGAGAACCACCTCTGGCGGCAGCATCGGTGCATCAATCTCATTCCGTCTGAAAACACACAATCGCGCGCCGTGCGCCTGCTCTCGGCCTCTGACCCGTCGAACCGCTACGCTGAGCATAAAAAACAGAAGGCGTTCTATGATGCGGAGATCTTCTATTATCAGGGTACGGACTTCATCGGCGAGGTCGAGGCACTGCTCGTTGAGGAGATGAAAAAATTCCTCGGCGCATCGCAGGTTGAAACGCGTGTGACCTCCGGTCAGATGTCCAATACCGCTGTCTTTTCCGCGCTCATGGACTTTAAGAACCGTGTTGACCGCAAGCGCACGCCGCAGCGGCTCGGCTGGGTCATGAACAACCATATCGTCCGCGGCGGCCATCTGTCCGCACAGCCCATGGGTGCGCTGCACGACTATATCGCTGTCGATCCCGTCACCGAAAAGCAGATGGTCGTCAACTTTCCCGTCTGCGCCGACGACCCGTACCGCATCGACACGGAGGCGGCAAAGCTGCTGCTTGCGCAGTACCGGCCGGAATTCGTGATCTTCGGCAAGTCCATGGTGCTGTATAAGGAGCCGGTCGCGGAGCTTGTAAGCTTCATCCGCGAGCAGGGCATCCGCACGACCGCCATGTACGACATGGCCCATGTGCTGGGTCTGATCGGCGACCACTTCCAGAAGCCGTTTGAAGAGGGCGCGGAGATCGTCACCGGCTCGACGCACAAGACCTTCTTCGGCCCGCAGCGCGGCGTGATCGGCGTGAATTACAAGCCGGAGGACCTCAAATGGGGCCTCTGGGAGACGATCGAAACGCGCGCCTTCCCCGGCAGCGTCTCCAACCACCATCTTGGAACGCTTCTCGGCCAGCTGATGGCGGCGTATGAGATGAACGCGTTCAAGGACGAATACCAGAAGGCCGTGATTGAAAACGCAAAGAGCTTCGCCGCCAGCTTGAGGGCCGAGGGCCTTGACGTGGCGGGCGACCCGGCCGTGGGCTACACCGAGACGCATCAGGTCATCGTCCGCGTCGGCTACGCCAGAGGCCCGGAGATCGCGAAGCGGCTCGAGGAAAACAACATCATCTGCAACTATCAGGCCACGCCCGACGAGGAGGGCTTCACTGCCTCCGGCGCGCTGCGCATGGGCGTAAACGAAATGACCCGCTTCGGCTTCGGGAAGGAGCAGTTCGCGCAGCTTGCGCACCTGATCGCCGACTGCGTCATGCGCAATGCGGACGTCCGGGAGGAAGCTGCCCGCCTGCGCGAGGGCTTCACCGATATGCGCTACTGCTTCTCCGACGCGGAGACGGAAAAGCTCATTTCCGCCCTGGCCGAGGCTACGGGCATCTGAGCGGATAGAGTACACTTTATCAGAAATTTGCCCGCTCAGTGTAGGGGCCGATGCCGGTCACAGCCGTTCGCGACGAAGGAGCGTTACGGATTTGCCCGCTCAGTGTAGGGGCCGATGCCCACATCGGCCCGGCAGATTGCACCGCGTTTTACGAAAATCTTCGGCGAATTCGCAGCTTCCCAACGGGCCGATGTGGGCATCGGCCCCTACTATACTGTGCGAATCCGCACTGCCTGCAAATATGGCGAAGCATATCCAGCGCCCCTTTTCTCCCCCCACCAACTCAACCAATCAACCCCACAAAACAGAATTGGAGGAACAAATTATGAATTTTCCCGCTGAACTGAAGTATTCCCGCGACCACGAATGGGTCAAGATGCTCGACGACACGACCGCTCTTGTCGGCATCACGGACTTTGCCCAGAGCGAGCTGGGCGATCTGGTCTACGTCAATCTGCCTGAGCCCGGCGACGAGGTGCTTGCGGGCGAAACGGCCTGCGACGTCGAATCCGTCAAGGCCGTGTCCGACGTTATGAGCCCCGTGACCGGTGTGATCGCCGAGGTCAACGAGGAGCTGGACGATTCTCCCGAGCTTCTGAACTCCGACCCCTATGAGGCGTGGATCATGAAGATCGAGCATATCACGGACTTCTCCGAGCTTCTGAGCGCGGAGGAATATGAGGCGTTCACGAAGGAGGAGCACTGATGGGCACCTTTGTCCCGACGACAGCTGCGGAACGGGAGCAGATGCTGCGGACGATCGGCGTATCGTCCGTAGAAGATCTGTTCCGGGACGTGCCGCAGCAGATGTATCTGGACGGATACTTGGATCTGCCGCCCGGAAGGAGCGAACTGGAAACGCTTGAGGCCGTCTCGGCGCTGGCAGAGCGGAACCGCGTGTTCAAAACCTGTCTGCGCGGCGCGGGCAGCTACCGGCATTATATCCCCGCGGCGGTCAAGGCCGTCGTGACCCGCGAGGAATTTGTGACGGCCTATACGCCCTATCAGGCCGAGATCAGCCAGGGCATTTTACAGGGAATTTTCGAGTACCAGACCATGCTCTGTGAGCTGACCGGCATGGACGTGTCCAATGCGGGCGTTTATGACGGCGGAACTGCCGCCGCAGAGGCCATCCCCATGTGCCGCGACCGCAAACGCACAAAGGCCTACGTCTCCGCAGCGGTCGACCCGAACGTCCTCGGCGTTATGAAGACCTACTGCTTCGGTTCCGGGACAGAGTTAACTGTCGTCCCGATGAAGGACGGCAGAACAGACCCGGACGCGCTGCGCGCCATACTCGGTGCGGATGCCGCCTGCTTCTATGTCCAGCAGCCGAATTTCTTCGGCCAGCTGGAGGATGCGGAACTGCTCGGCGAGATCACACACGCAGCCGGAGCCAAATATATCATGGGCGTGAACCCCATTTCGCTGGCAGTTTTGAAAACGCCCGGCGAGTGCGGCGCGGACATCGCCGTCGGTGAAGGGCAGCCGCTCGGCCTCGACACGGCCTTCGGCGGCCCGTACCTCGGATTTATGACCGCGACGAGCGCCATGATGCGTAAGCTCCCCGGCCGCATCGTCGGTCAGACGCACGACACGGAGGGGAAGACCGGCTATGTCCTCACGCTTTCCGCGCGGGAGCAGCACATCCGCCGGGAAAAGGCCTCGTCCAACATCTGCTCGAACGAACAGCTCTGCGCGCTGACTGCCGCCGTCTATCTTGCCGCCATGGGCGAGGCCGGACTGCGGCAGGCCGCGACGCTCTGCACGTCCCGCGCGCATTATTTTGCGCAGCGGCTCGAAGAAGTGCTCGGCTGGAAGCGCGTCTATCCCGGCGAATTCTTCCACGAATTCGTGACCGCCTGCCCGTGCCCGGAACGGGCGCTGGCAGTATTGGAGGCGCACGGAATTCTGGGCGGTCTGCCGGTGGAGGGCGGAATCCTCTGGTGCGTGACGGAACTGACAGATAAAAAGACGCTCGACCATGTGATTGGGCTTTTGCAGGAGGTGAGCGGCCAATGAAGACGATCTTTGAACAGGGCGCGCCCGGCCATGGCCTGTCGCTGCTTCCCGCGTGCGATGTGCCCGTCGTGACGCTGGCGCCGGCGCGGAAAAAGCCGCTGCGCCTGCCGCAGGTGAGCGAAAATGAGCTTATCCGGCACTATACCGCGCTGTCGCACCGCGTCCACGGCATGAACGACGGCTTCTATCCGCTGGGTTCGTGCACGATGAAGTATAATCCCAAGGTCAACGAAGCGCTTGCGGCGCTGCCGGGCTTTGCAAGGCTCCATCCGCTTCAGCCGGAGCAGACGGCGCAGGGCGCGCTGGAACTGCTGTATGAAACGGGAAAGCTGCTTGGCGAAGTGACCGGTATGGACGCGTTCACGCTCCAGCCCGCAGCAGGTGCGCACGGCGAATTCACAGGCCTGCTGCTCATCAAGGCGTACCACCTCGCACGCGGCGACGTGAGCCGGACAGAGATCATCGTCCCGGATTCCGCCCACGGCACGAATCCGGCCTCGTCCGTCATGGCAGGCTTCCGCGTGGTCAATATCCCGTCCGGCGCAGACGGCTGCGTCGATCTCGCAGCGCTCCGCGCAGCCGTTGGACCGCAGACGGCAGGATTGATGCTCACAAATCCCAATACGGTCGGCATCTTCGACAAGAATATCCTTGAAATCACGAAAATTATCCACGACGCGGGCGGCCTGTGCTATTACGACGGCGCGAATCTGAACGCCGTTATGGGCGTCGTCCGTCCGGGCGACATGGGCTTCGACTGCATCCATCTGAATCTGCATAAGTCCTTTGCCACGCCGCACGGCGGCGGCGGGCCGGGTTCCGGCCCTGTTGGCTGTAAGGCGTTTCTCGCGCCGTTTTTGCCTGGCCCCATCCCGGAAAAGACCGAAAACGGCTTCCGCTTTGCGCAGCCTGCGCAGTCCGTCGGCCGGGTGCGGGATTTCTACGGAAATTTCCTCGTCGTCGTCAAGGCGTTTGCCTATCTGACCATGCTTGGCCGGGAGGGTGTGCATGAAGTGGGCCGCAACGCGGTTCTAAATGCGAATTATATGATGGCCGCGCTGCAGGGTATCTACGACATGGCCTACCCCGGCCCCTGTATGCACGAGTTTGTCATGACGCTGGATCGGCTGCATAAAGAAACCGGTGTTTCCGCGCTTGATATCGCCAAGGGCCTGCTTGACAACGGCATTCATCCGCCCACAATGTATTTCCCACTGATCGTCCACGAGGCGCTCATGGTCGAGCCGACGGAGACGGAGTCCAGGGCCACCATGGATGAGGCAATCGAGGTCTTCCGTTCGCTTGCCCGTCTTGCATATGAGAATCCCGAAGCACTCCATACCGCACCGCACAATACCCCTGTCCGCCGTCTCGACGAGGTACAGGCCGCAAGAAATCCCGTTTTGCGCGCTGTGTTTGCAGAATAAAAAAAGACTGCCCGCCGCCCG
>ERZ779843.2190-NODE-2190-length-19497-cov-2.791277_pt1 | contig 19497 bp, 15 predicted proteins | sample MGYA00511560_ERZ779843 | MGnify/ENA primary metagenome ERZ779843 (study PRJEB29588, sample SAMEA2158062) | human gut metagenome | biome: human gut; feature: human-associated habitat; material: faeces | place: Denmark | collected 2008/2010 ... | reverse complement strand
TGGCAGTCTCAGCGCGACAGAGGCGTTTTCCGCGGACATCATCCACCTGCTTGGCAGCCCGACCGTGTCCCAGTTTGCTGAGACCATCGGCATTTCTCAGCCGAACGCGACCTATAAGGTCAACCAGCTGACGGCGAAGGGCTATCTGGAAAAGCACGTGCAGGCCCGTGACCGGCGCGAGGTCGTGCTGACAACGTCGGAAAAATTCACCGGTTATTTTGACGAGGACAAGGAAGACGCGCTGCAGCAGAAGATCCGCACGGCCGCCGCGCAGTTCACCCCCGCGGAGCTTGACAGCGCGGAGCGTGTGCTGCTGGCGCTGGAAGCGCTTCTGTAACGAAGGAGGAAGCTATGGATATTTTCGAAAAATGTTATCAGCGGTACATTCAGGACGAGGTGCGGGAGCAGGGCGTGTATCCCTATTTCCGGAAAATAGAAAGCGAACAAGATACCGAAGTGATAATCAACGGTCGGAAAGTCCTCATGTTTGGCTCGAACAGCTACTTGGGACTGACCAACCATCCTAAAATAAAAGAGGCTGCTATTGCCGCCATCAAGAAGTACGGTACCGGTTGCGCAGGTTCGCGGTTCCTTAACGGTACTCTTGATATTCATGTGGAACTAGAAAATCGATTGGCCCGTTTTGTAGGTAAGGAAGAGGCCATTATCTATTCTACCGGTTTCCAGGTGAATATGGGAGTAATTTCCTGCCTGACAGGCCGTGAGGATTACATTATATGGGACGAACTCGACCATGCTTCGATTATAGAAGGCCGTCGCCTGAGTTTCTCCAATTCGTTGAAATTTAAGCACAACGATATGGCTTCTCTCGAGAAGGCGCTTAAATCGTGCAAAGAAGATGCTATTAAACTTATCGTAGTAGATGGCGTTTTCAGTATGGAAGGCGATGTAGCCAACCTGCCGGTCATCGTAGAGTTGGCCAAGAAATACAATGCTTCGATATATGTCGATGAGGCACACGGCATTGGAGTTTTCGGCCGTCAGGGCCGTGGGGTGTGCGACCACTTTGGAGTGACCGACGATGTCGACTGCATCATGGGAACATTCAGCAAGTCGTTTGCTTCGCTGGGAGGTTTTGTTGCCACCGACTCGATAACAGCCAATTATTTGCGTCACAATTCCCGTTCCTACATATTCAGTGCCAGTATCACCCCGGCATCGACGGCAGCCGTATCGGCAGCCCTCGACATTATCGAGAGTGAACCCGAGCGCATACAACATCTGTGGGACGTTACCCATTATGCTCTCGACGGTTTCCGCCGCATAGGTTGTGAGATAGGCAATACCACAACGCCTATCATTCCGCTTTTCATACGCGACAACAACAAGACCTTCATGGTAACGCGCGACCTTTTCGAGGAGGGCATATTTGTCAATCCGGTGGTTTCGCCGGCCGTACCTTCCGAAGATACGCTTATCCGCTTCTCGCTCATGGCTACCCATACATTTGAGCAGGTTGACTATGCGTTGGAGAAAATCGAGAAATGTTTCAAGAGACTTGATATTATCAAATAATTCTTTTCTTGGAATGAATGCGACGGGGCCGAGTCTCGAAAAAGACTCGGCCCCATCCTTTTATCATAGTGTGTAAGGTAAGAGAACTCCGTCGAGGACGGATGAAAGAAAGCGGCGGAGGAATTTGCTGATTCCTCCGCCGCGATAGTGAAATCTCAGAAATAATTATTTTATTTTGAGCGCTTTGCGAATGTCTTTGGGTATGGCGTTCTTGTTTACCATATACGACATGGTCTTGTAGGCCACGAACGGACGCGAGAAGTAGTAGTAGCCGTCGTAGGGCGAGGCTGTTACACCCCACGAGTTTTTCACCTTGTAATAGGGATTTCCGTTCTGGTCGACAGCTGTTCCGATGATGACCATACCGTGGTCGTCGGTCGTCTCGTAGTTGTCAAAAGCCTTCTGACGCATTTCTTGGGTGATGACCTTTTCTTTGCCGGGCTTGTCAAACTTGTAGAGCATGTTCTCACGTTCTCTCGGCGAGAGGTCGCCCCAGCGCGAAGCCTCGGTACCCTCCATGCTTTCGAGGTCGACTTCGGGAACGATGGCAATGGCTTTGGTGCGGCTGAATCCCTTTTCGCTCACGTCGCTACCCCAAGCGATGGTGTAACCGTTTTCAATGGCGTTGTCGATGATGCGCATCATGTCATCGAGTGGAACATTGTAGCTGTATCCCCACGACCAGTTGTCGGGTACTTCAAGTACGAAAGTCGAGTAGAAGGGGTGATGTGTGTAGGAGGTAACATCGACATAGTCTTCCATCTTAATGGGCAGCGAAGCGGCAAACGACTTGGGAGTGTATTCCTTGCCTTTGTAGGTGAACTTCTCGGGCATCTTGCCAAAGTAGGCATCGAGAATACCGTTGAGACCCTCTTGCCAGGCGGTAGTGAGCTTGTCGCGGTTGCCCGAGCTGATGACGGCATCGACATAGGCTTTCAGCACGGCATCGATTTCGTTAAATTCGGGCAATTCCGTACCGTAGTTCAGTCCGGGATATACCTCTTCGGGTACAATGCCGTAGTCGCGAATACCGTTGGTTACGTCGTGGGCGGCTCCGCCGACAGCAAAGTTGAGGCTGCCGTGCAGGCGTACATATTTCACTGCCTTCTCAAAGTAGATGTTACGCACAATCCACATTTCCGAGAGGTCTATTTCACCACCTCCGGCGCGGCGTATTTCATCTTCAAGGAACGACAGGGTCGAGAAGCACCAGCACGTTCCGCTGCGGTATTGGTTCTTGATGGCATTGGTGGGAAGTACCTTTACGTCGGTAAAGACATAGCCTTCCGCTTTTTTCTCCTCTTTCTTTTCGGGCTCTTGGGCTGCGGTCGAGAAAACGACACCGACCATAGCCAGGGTGAACAGAAATTTTCTCATATCGGTTTGTGTGTTTAAAGTGTGAATGAGGTTATGTAAAAAATATGTTCTCTTCTTTGCAAAAATACAACAAACTTTGAATAATACCATATTTTCTGTTGCCTATCTCTATTGTATCTCTGCGTAATTGCATTTGGCAAGTATCGTGACTATTGTGCTGGGAGTCTTTTATAAGTGAGTCCGGGGGTATATACAAAAAAACCCCGCCTTTAGAGGTGAGGTTTTTTTATGAATAGATATTGCTTGTTGGTTATTCCACAACGATGGGTTTGTATTTGGGCACGAGGGCTTTCATGATGAACCATGCGATGAGGTAGGCTACGGCGCAGATGCAGAAGATAATCATATATCCGGCCTCTTTGCCTTCAAATCCCAGGAAGCGGAATGCTGCACCCATGTTTTCAGAGTGAGTAAACAGTGCTCCGGCTCCCTTGTTGATGAGGAACGAACCTACACCGCCAGCCATACCACCGATACCGGTGATGGTGGCGATGGCTCCTTTGGGGAACATGTCGCCGATGGTCGAGAAGAGGTTGGCACTCCAAGCCTGGTGTCCGGCACCGGCAAGACCGATGATGATGGCAGGCCACCATACCGAGATGGCTCCGGCTCCTTGTGCAAAGAGGGCGGGCAGGGGCAAGAAGGCAAAGATGAGCATGGCCAGCATACGCCCGGCATAGGGGTTCATACCTTTCTTTTCGACGAAGAGACGGGGCAGGTAACCACCGAAGATGGAGAGTACGGTAACGATGGCATACAGCGTAATGATGAGTGCGATACCCATTCCGGAACTCGATTCATAACCATATTGGTCGGAGAAGTAGGCAGGTGCCCAGAAAAGGTAGAACCACCATACGCCATCGGTAAAGAATTTACCTACGATGAACGACCATGTCTGGCGGTAGCAGAAACACTTCCAGAAGGGAATCGTTTTTTCGGCACCTTCGCTTTTCTTTTCTTCTGTTTTTTCAGCTTCTTTATCGTCTTGGAGAATATAATCGAGCTCGGCTTGGTTGACGTGTTTCGATTTCTCGGGTTTCTCATACATGAATACCCAGAATCCCATCCACAAGAATCCAAGGGCACCGATGATGACAAATGCCATTTCCCAACCACCACCTACGCCGTGATCTTTGAAATATTGAGCCAAGAGAGGAATGGAGGCGGGGGCAACAAGTGCACCAACAGAAGCTCCTGAGTTGAAGATAGAGGTGGCAAAGGCACGGTCTTTTTTGGGGAAGTATTCAGCGGTTACTTTGATGGCTGCGGGGAAGTTGCCGGCTTCGCCGAGAGCGAGGATACAGCGGGCAGCAATGAAGAGCCATACACTGGTTGTCGCAATGGCGAGTGCTGCGGTTGTGCCCGATTGCACGGCGGTCATGATTTTTACGCTTTCATATCCCTGGATATGCATGGTGAGCCAGCCGCAGAGGGCGTGTGCGCATGCACCAAAACTCCATATGCCGATAGCCCAGAGGTAACCTTTCTTGGTGCCCATCCAGTCTACGAATTTGCCGGCAAAGAGCATACAAACGGCGTAAATGATAGAGAATGTCGCAGTAATGGTTCCGTAGTCGTTATCGGTCCAGTGAAATTCGGGTGCGATAAAGTCTTTCCAAGTGAGCGACAACACTTGTCGGTCCATGTAGTTGACGGTGGTGGCTACGAACAGCAGTACACACATCCACCATCGCCAGTTGGTTGCTAGTTTTGTTGTTGTTGAGGTTTGAGCCATAAAATGTGTTTTTATGATAAGTGAAAAAAGTTACAGAGAAAAAGTAAAGAAGGCAGGTTGTGAAAACCTGTCTTCTTTACATATTATCAGCGAATCTCTTTGATGATGTCGAGGGCGCCTTTGCAGAGGTCTGTAATTTTACTCCACTCTTTGGCGGCAATGACATCTTTGGGGAAGAGGTTACTACCCATACCTACACAGGTAACGCCGGCTTTGAACCATCCTTCGAGGTTTTCGCGGGTCGGTTTTACACCACCGGTTACCATAATGTTGCTCCAGGGCATCGGGGCTTTCAATCCTTTTACAAACGACGGGCCGAGAACATCTCCGGGGAATACTTTGCAGAGGTCGCAACCCAGTTCCTGTGCGAAACCGATTTCCGATACCGAGCCGCAACCCGGGGTGTAGGGGATAAGACGGCGGTTGCATACTTTCGAGATTTCGGGGTTGAAGAGCGGGCCTACAACGAAGTTGGCTCCCAACTGAATGTACAGAGCGGCGGTGGCCGGGTCTACAACCGAACCTACTCCCATGGCCATTTCGGGGCACTCTTTGGCAGCGAATTTCACTACTTCGGCGAATACTTCGTGAGCAAAGTCGCCGCGATTGGTAAATTCAAATGCGCGAACACCACCTTCATAGCAAGCTTTTACTACCTGTTTGGCAACTTCGACATCTTTGTGATAGAATACCGGAACCATACCGGTCGAGGCCATTTTTTGCAGAACCTCGATTTTTGAAAATTTTGCCATAATTGTTTTATTTGGATAATTATGATTGTCGTGTATTTATGCACGTTTTATTTCGGAACTGTTGGCTCTATCTCGACACGCGGCCGGAAGCATCGCCGCTCATGAGCTTCTCAACCTCTTCGACGGTCACCATGTTGTAGTCGCCGTAGATGGTGTGTTTGAGACAAGAAGCAGCGACAGCGAAGTCGAGAGCTTTCTGGTCGTCACCGGTGTAGGTGAGCAATCCGTAGATGAGACCACCCATGAAAGAGTCACCACCGCCGACACGGTCGACAATGTGGGTGATGTCGTAGCGACGCGACTGGTACAGTTTTCCGTCGCTGTACAGCACACCGCCCCAGGTGTTGTGGTTGGCATTGATAGAACCACGAAGAGTGATGATGACTTTCTTGGCGCGGGGGAATTTCTTCATCAGCTGGGTGCAAACCGATTCAAATTCGGCAGCGTTTACTTCGCCGTTGGTCTGAGCCACGTCGAAACCTTCGGGTTTGATACCGAATACCTTTTCGGCATCTTCTTCGTTACCGAGAATGACATCGCAACCCTCAACAAGAGCGGGCATGATTTCAGCAGCCGACTTTCCGTATTTCCAGAGGTTCTTTCTGTAGTTGAGGTCGCAGGAAACGGTAACACCGAGTTTGTTGGCCACCTTGATAGCTTCGAGGCAGGCATCGGCGGCACCTTGTGAGAGGGCAGGAGTGATGCCGGTCCAGTGGAACCAGTCGGCTCCTTCAAAAACCTTTTCCCAGTCGATCATGCCGGGTTTGATTTCGGCTATAGCCGAGTGAGCGCGGTCGTAAACGACCTTGCTGGCGCGAGCCACGGCACCGGTTTCGAGGAAATAGATACCGAGACGGTCACCGCCATAGATGAAGTTATCGGTTTTAACGCCATACTTGTGGAGGTCCATCTCGCAAGCTTTGGCGATATCGTTTTTGGGCATACGGGTAACGAACTCAGCGTCGAGGCCGTAGTTGGCGAGCGAAACAGCGACGTTAGCTTCACCCCCGCCGAAGGTGGCGGTAAATTCTTTGGCTTGTGAAAAACGGAGATAACCGGGAGTTGCCAGACGCAACATGATTTCTCCGAAGGTAACAACTTTCTTGCTCATAGCAGTTTGTCTTGATTGTGATTAAAATTGAAAGAAATTTTTAGCGTTGTAGTAGCTGATGTCTTCTATCATCTGACGTACGCGATCGATTTCGGAATAAGGTATTTCTCCGTTTTCTACATCGTTGCCCACCAAGTTGCAGAGGGTACGACGGAAATATTCGTGACGCGGGTAGGAGAGGAAGCTGCGCGAGTCGGTGAGCATACCTACGAAGCGGCTCAGCAGACCGAGCAGTGAGAGGGCGTTCATCTGTTTCTCCATACCGTCTTTTTGGTCGAGGAACCACCAGCCCGAGCCGAATTGTATTTTACCGGGTATCGAGCCGTCCTGGAAGTTGCCGAGCATGGTGGCAATCACTTCGTTGGCGCAGGGGTTGAGGTTGTAAAGAATCGTTTTGGTGAGTTTGCCGTTGCTGTTGAGACGGTCGAGGTATTTGGCCATGGCTTTGGCTGTGGTGAATTCGCCGATGGAATCGAATCCGGTATCGGGGCCGAGCAGCTTGAACATCTTCGAGTTGTTGTTGCGGATAGCACCGTAGTGGAATTGTTGAGTCCAACCGGTTTCCCAGTCCATTTCGCCAAATACGATGAGCATGGCCGATTTGAATTTCAGAATCTCTTCGTGCGAGAGTTGGGTGCCGCCATATACTTTGTTGAAGATGGCTTTGATTTCGGCATCGGTATAGTCTTCGGCATAGAATTCTTCGATACCGTGGTCGGAGAGTTTGCAACCTTGCTCGGCAAAGAATTCGTGACGTTTTTTCAAGGCAGCTACCATGTCGTCAAAGGTCGAAATGGTGATACCGCTTACCTCGGCGAGTTTTTCGACATAGGCACGGAATTCAGAGGGAACCTCTACGGCCATGGCTTTGTCGGGACGCCAAGTGGGGAGCATTTTGATTTCAAATCCGCTCTCGCGAGTCTTGATGTGGTATTCAAGTGAATCGACGGGGTCGTCGGTGGTACATACCACTTCTACATGGTAACGACGCATCATGCCGCGAGCCGAATATTCGGGCAAGGCCAATTTGGCGTTACATTCATCGTAGATTTCACGAGCAGTCTTGGGGCTGAGTATTTTATTGATGCCGAAAGCGGTTTTCAATTCGAGGTGGGTCCAGTGGTAAAGTGGATTACGCATGGTGTAAGGTACGGTTTCGGCCCATTTCTCGAATTTTTCCCAGTCGGAGGTATCCTTGCCGGTGCAATAGCGCTCGTCGACACCGTTGGTACGCATGGCGCGCCATTTGTAGTGGTCACCACCGAGCCAAATTTCGGTCAGCGATTTGAATTTGTGATCGTCGGCCACCATTTGGGGTATCAGGTGGCAGTGGTAGTCGATGATGGGCATTTTAGCCGCATGGTTGTGGTATAATTCTTGTGCGGTAGGGGTTTGCAGCAAGAAATTTTCGTCCATAAAATTTTTCATAACGATAAAGTTTTAAAGAGTATATTCATTGACATTTATCTTATTTTCAACAATCTCCGGCTTTTTGCCTGCACCCAAAGAATGGCACTCGACCCAAAGCGTCGGAAAAGATGGCTGGCGGCACAGCGTTGAGGCAGAATCCGATGAGAAAATATGCCCGTGTAATTGTACCGTGTTCGGGCACGAAATTACGATTTTTTTTTGACGTACAAAATAAAAACCATATATTTGCGAGAACAAAAAGACCGTTTTTATTTAAACGAAAAATTAGCAGAAGCCGTGGAAAAAAACTCGGATAAAATCCGGATTAAAGATATTGCCCGTATGGCAGGCGTATCGGCGGGTACCGTCGATAGGGTGTTGCACAACAGGGGGGAAGTATCGGGGCGGACGCGAGAAAAAATAGAGTCGGTCTTGAAAGAACTGGATTATCGACCCAATCTCTATGCCTCTGCCTTGGCATCCAAGCGTCATTATAAGGTGGCGGCCCTATTGCCTAAGGCTGGCGGGTATGATTATTGGATAGAGGTGTTGCGTGGCGTGGATTTGGCGGCAAAAGAGTATGCCAGCCTGAATGTCAATGTCGAGCAGATACTGTTTGACCAGTACGACAGCCGCGATTTTGAGGCTTCGGCCGATCGTTTGTTGGATCTCAATCCCGATGCCGTGCTGTTGGCACCGATATTTAGAGACCCTTCGGTGTTTCTGGCTTCACGTCTCGACAAGAGGGAGATACCTTATGTCTTTATCGATTCGGATATTGCCGAGGCCAACGCATTGTCATATTTCGGCATGGATTCCTTTCAAAGCGGATATTTGGCGGCCAAACTGCTGCTGGCTGACATTGAGCCGCAGCCAGATATTGCCGTTTTCAAAATCAACCGTTACGGAAATGTCGGTTCTAACCAGTCGGACCTTCGTTATCAAGGTTTTCAGAAGTATGTCGAGGAAAACTTGCCTCACCATCGTCTGCGGTTGGTTATGTTGCATCCCTCCGACGATCGGTTGAACCTGCAAACCATTCGCGATTTCTTTATTCAGTATCCCGAGGTGAGAGAGGGAATAACCTTTAATTCACGAGCTTTTCGCATTGCCTATTATCTCGACGACTTGCAACGGTCGCCATTTCGCTTGTTGGGATATGAATTGCTGTTGCCCAATGTCAAGGCTCTGAAGGAGGGAAAAATCCGTTATCTGCTTTCGCAGCGGCCCGAGTTGCAAGGCTACCGGGGCATGAAAGCCTTGTGCGAATATAAAGTCTTCAAGAAAGAGGTGCCGCGGCGAAACTTCATGCCCATAGATATTCTTACGGCAGAGAATATCGACTATTATACCGATTTTCAACTTTTCTAAAATACATATTTTATTTAAACGTAAAAACCTATGAAACCGCTTAACAGAACCACTGCTCGGGCTAATAAATATCCCGAACGTATTATTCAATTTGGAGAAGGAAACTTCCTGCGTGCATTTGTAGACTGGATTATCTACAACATGGACGAGAAAGCCAATTTCAATAGCAGTGTCGTTGTTGTACAACCCATTGCAAAAGGTATGGTCGATATGTTGAACGCACAAGACTGCCTCTATCACGTCAACCTGCAAGGTCTCGACAAAGGTCAGGTCGTAAACAGCCTGACGATGATCGATGTCATCAGCCGCGCCTTGAATCCCTATACTCAGAATGAGGAATTCATGAAGTTGGCCGATCAGCCTGAGATGCGTTTCGTGATTTCCAACACGACCGAAGCAGGTATCGCTTTCGACCCCACCTGCAAACTCGAAGACGCTCCCGCTTCTTCCTATCCCGGCAAACTGACTCAGCTGCTCTATCGTCGTTACAAAACTTTCAACGGCGACATGAGCAAAGGTCTCATCATCTTCCCCTGTGAGTTGATTTTCCTCAACGGACACAAACTCAAAGAGACCATCTATCAGTACATTGAATTGTGGAACCTCGGCGATGGCTTCAAAAAATGGTTTGAAGAGGCTTGCGGCGTGTATGCTACCCTCGTAGATCGCATTGTGCCGGGCTTCCCCCGCAAGGATATTGACGCCATCAAGGAAAAACTGCAATACGACGACAACCTGGTGGTTCAAGCCGAGATATTCCACCTCTGGGTAATCGAGGCTCCCGAGAGCGTCGCCAAAGAATTCCCCGCCGACAAGGCCGGTCTCAACGTATTGTTCGTTCCCTCCGAAGCGCCGTACCACGAACGCAAGGTAACCCTGCTCAACGGCCCGCACACGGTGCTTTCGCCTGTGGCCTACCTGTCGGGCATCAACATCGTGCGTGACGCTTGCCAGCATGAGGTAATTGGTAAATACATTCACAAAGTCATGTTCGACGAGTTGATGGAGACCCTTAACCTTCCGAAAGACGAATTGAAGAAATTTGCCGAAGACGTGCTCGAACGTTTCAACAACCCGTTTGTTGACCACCAGGTAACCTCTATCATGCTCAACTCCTTCCCCAAATACCAGACCCGCGACCTGCCCGGCCTGAAAGTTTATCTCGAACGCAAGGGTGAACTGCCTAAGGGTCTTGTGCTGGGTCTGGCTGCCATTATCACCTATTACAAGGGCGGTGTGCGTGCCGACGGTGCCGAAATCGTTCCCAACGATGCTCCCGAAATCATGCAACTGCTCAAAGATTTGTGGGCTACCGGCGATACTCGTAAAGTGACCGAAGGCGTATTGGCTGCGGAATCGATTTGGGGTGAAAACCTCAATAATATTCCCGGCCTGACCGATGCCGTGAAAGGATACCTCGATTCTATTCAGGAAAAAGGTATGCTCGAAACAGTGAAAACCATACTCTAATTCTATTTTATGAGCTCACGTTTTATTAAAATCAATCCTTCAGATAACGTTGTCGTAGCCGTCGACCCCTTGAAAAAGGGCGACCGGCTTACGGTCGACGGTGCCGAAATCGTCGTAGTCGAAGACATTCCCGCTGGTCACAAAGTGGCTTTGAAAGACTTTGCCGCCGACGAAAATGTTATTAAATATGGCTACCCCATCGGACATGCGCGGACGGCTATCGCTCGTGGCGCTTGGGTCAACGAGAAAAACATCAAAACCAATCTTGAAGGATTGCTCGAATACACCTATACTCCGAAACTGGTCGACGTATCCCAACCCGACCGTGGATTGACCTTCAAAGGCTTCCGCCGGAAAAACGGCGAGGTGGGCGTCCGTAACGAAATATGGATTATCCCTACTGTCGGGTGCGTCAACGGTGTTGTTAATCAACTGGCCGAGGCTTTGCGTCAGGAAACCGGCGGCAAGGGTGTCGATGCCATTGTATCATTCCCCCACAATTACGGCTGCTCGCAGCTCGGCAACGACCACGAAAACACCCGCAAGGTGTTGCGCGACATGGTGAAGCACCCCAATGCCGGAGCCGTGTTGGTTGTTGGTCTCGGTTGTGAGAACAATCAGATGGACGCCTTCAAGGAGCTGGTAGGTCCGGTCGATGAAGAACGCGTAAAATTCATGGTGTGCCAGAAAGTCGACGATGAGTTCGAGACCGGCATGTCTCTTCTGCGTGACCTCTATGCCAAAGCCTCGAAAGATGTACGCGTCGATGTGCCTCTGAGCGAGTTGCGTGTGGGCCTCAAATGTGGAGGTTCCGACGGATTCTCGGGTATCACGGCCAACCCCTTGTTGGGTGTCTTTTCCGACTTCCTCGTGTCGCAAGGCGGTACTACGGTACTTACCGAGGTTCCCGAAATGTTCGGTGCCGAGACCATACTCATGAACCGTTGTGCCACTCCTGAACTTTTTGAAAAGACCGTTCATCTCATCAACGACTTCAAGGCCTACTTCATGGCCAACAATCAACCGGTGTATGAAAACCCCTCACCCGGAAACAAGGCAGGTGGTATCTCTACCCTGGAAGACAAGTCGCTCGGTTGCACGCAGAAGTGCGGTAAATCGATTGTGCGTGACGTGTTGATGTATGGCGAACGTCTCAAAACCAAAGGTCTCAACCTGCTCAGTGCGCCCGGTAACGACTTGGTTGCTGCTACGGCACTTGCTTCGTCGGGTTGCCAGATGGTACTCTTCACCACGGGCCGTGGAACACCTTTCGGAACCTATGTTCCCACGATGAAGATTTCGACCAACAGCAACTTGGCTGCTCACAAACCCGGCTGGATCGACTTCAATGCCGGAACACTTGTCGATGGCGAAAAGATGGAAACCGTCGTAGAGCGTTTCATTCAATATGTGATTGCTGTGGCCAGTGGTGAACACGTTAACAATGAGAAGAAAGGTTATCGCGAAATAGCCATCTTCAAAACAGGAGTAACGTTGTAAAACCATCTTTTGAATCGCTGCATTATGCAATGGAATTTAAAAGACCTTATAGCACGGCGGGTTGTTGATTATTATATCGGCAACCCGCCGACGTATGAACAGATTGTTCACACTCAGGCGGTTGCTTCTTACACCCGGCTTATTGCCGTGGGCGAGGAGTGCGACAGCCACCGTACCGACCTGCTCGAAATCGCTGCCTGGCTCCACGATATAGGTTGTCCCGAGGCGCGGCGCCTGTATGGCGACAGCCGGCCGTTACATCAACAGGAAACCGGTCGTTGCATGGTGGCTGAGTGGCTGAAAGAGGTGGTCGGACTCACCGCGGAAGAAAAGGTATGGCTGGCCGATGTTGTCGGGTCTCACCATCAGTTGCCTGCTGCTCGTCGATTGCATTTCGAACCGCTCTTCGAGGCCGATCTCATCGTAAATCTCATAGAAGGTTATTATACTATGGATAAGGCTGCTGAATATCTCGATACGATGGTAACTACCACTTCCGGACGAGACCTATATAAGCGACTTTTCAATCTGTGATATGGAATCTCGCAGGATACGGTAACTCAATGACAACAAAGGGCAGCCCTCGACAAGGGTGGCCCTTTATGTTTTTTGCGGCTTGTGAAATATCTATGGATATGCCGGTTTAGCGGCGGTCCCTTTTCGCTCCTTGGGGGCGGGCCATCTTGTCGCCCATTTCCCGTTTCCACATTTTGTAGCGGGCAAGAACGTAACGGCCGTCGTTGTTGTACCAGCTGTATCCTGTGCGCCGTTCGTGTCCGATTTGCGACACGTCATACTTCTTGATGCCGTCGCGGTCGCAGAAGAAAGGGCGGTTGGTGTCGAGTTCATAGAAGCGGGCCCACAGCACCGGACATTTCTCGCATGCCACAACGCGGTAGTCGCGTTTGCCCTCGTCGTTGCGGTAATATTCAAGGCGGATACCCTCGATTTTCGATTTCTCAAACCAGGCGATGGCATTCTCTATGGCGGCTACAATCTCGGGCGAAGGGTCGGGAATATCCATGAGCAGCAGCACGATGTTGTCCGATTCCTGTCCGCTGAGCGAGGGCAGTTCATAGGCACGTGCCTTGGCCGGTGCCAGCGTTTCAAAGTCGTGCTGGGCACACCATACGGTGGGCTTGCCGTCTTGCACTACCTGGGTGGCGAGAATACATTGCACGCCTTTGTCAAAGGCTGCCTTGGCTTTCTCACGCAGTGATGTGGGTACATACCAGTAAAGCGGGTCGTATTCAAAGATGTCTTGCACAGTACCCGCATCACGTTCACCATGGCGTTGTCGTTGTAGGTAATGTGCCGGGCATACCCTTTGGCATTGGGGTAGAACTGGGGCCATCCGCCGTTCTCGTATTGCGCTTCGAGCAGGTATTCAATTCCTTTCAGAGCCGCTTTCTTATATTTCTCATCGCGTACGACGTTGTACATTTTCGAGAGATAGATGATTTCGGTTGTGGTAGAGCCGTTGTCGATGGTACCCCATTCAACGTGTTTCTTGTTGGCTGAGATTTTTTTCTTCTGCTCGGCGGTGATTTCGGCCGGGAAGTAGACATTTTTTTGCCAGGCACCCGACTCGAGCTGGTAGAGTACCAGATTGTCGGCGATGCGTTTGGCTTCGTTGGTGTAGAGATAGAAGAATCGGTCGTCGATACGTTTGGCCGTGCGGGTCCAACTCATCTCTTTTTCGCGGTAGTCCGAGCGAATCTGTGCCGTTGCGCTTGCTATCCACACGAGGGACAGAGCAAGCAGAATCATTTTTTTCATGACAGGAGAATAGCGTTTAAGTGTTTTTTACTGTTAGACTCCCAACCACTGTCAAGGTTTTACGGCGAAGTGTTAAAGACTCTGAAAATCGGGTATAATTAATCGGTCCGTATCTCGGAATGAGTTACGGACCGATTGGGGGAGAATGGTTGCGTCGGGCCTGAACGCCTTGTCCGGTACTCTCTGCGGCCCGGAGAAGCCCCGGCTATGTGTTTTACCGGCAATATTTTTCGACGATGGCCGTCATCTCTTCGGCCGAAGCGCCGGCGGCGATGACGGTACCGCAACTGTCGACCAGAAATGTGTAACCGGCCGAATTGTCGATACCGTAACTTTTGAATATTTGGTTTTTGTTATATTCGTCGATAAGGTTTATCCACGGATAGCCGTCATGGCGTATGCCCCGTATCATCTGTTGCATGCCGTCGCGGCTGATACCGACGATGCAGAATCCCTTGTCCTTGTACCTTTCATACACGGGAATCATCGCCTTTGAGGTGCGGCGGCAGGGGCCGCAGTGAATCGACCAGAAGTCGATGAGGGCAATCTTGCTGCCCTGTAATAGCTCCGAGAGCCGGTGTGGTGTACCTGTGGTATCGGGCAGAACGAGGTCGATGTATTTACCGCCGACAAATGTCTGTTGCGATTGGAGGTACGTTTCGATTTCCCGGGTGAAAGGGTGTTCGGGATAGGAGGGGAGGTACAGGGTACGGTAAACATCGACCAGAGAATCGGGTGCCGGCTGTTTGTCATAGATAATGCACGCTTTCAGCTTTTCGTGTAGCAGGTAGTAGGTGACCAAGGAGGGGTGTTCCTTGATTTGGGCAGACTCCCATTCTTCGATTTCGTTTAAGAGTTTTTGTGCCATTTTATCCAAGGCATCGCCTTCCCGGCTGTATGCTTTCCCGTCGACCCGCAGGTTTTGGAATTTCTCGCTCAGCAAGTTCCGTCTGGAGCGGTCGGTGCAGGAATCCATTTCGTCGAAGAGGGCATAGACCTCCGGTGTGTATAATTTCCGGGCTTTATCGAGAGAGTCGCGTCTGTCGTAGAGGGGGCGCATACGTTCCTGTCCATAGGAGTAGAGCCGTTGGTACTCATCATTGAGTTTACCCCCTTCGACACGAAAAGTGTTATCGTCTTTGATGGTAAGCACGAGGCGTCCCGGTTCGGCAAAAAAATCTTTGATGTATGCATGGCCGTTTATCCACTCGTCGTTGAAGCAGAGCCCATAGACCGTGCAGGTGTCGGTATACAGCCGGTATGAGAATTTTCTGTTGCGTATGGGGATGACGATATTCCCTTTTTTGTACCGGTTGAACACCTCTTCGGGGCTGTTGAGCAAGATGGCCGTGCTTTGGGGGCGGCCTGAGACCGTCCCTTCGATGAGGCATTCGATTTTGGCCGGTTTCTTTTGCGGGGACAGGTTGATACCGAGGAGTTGCCACTCTTCGCTCTCGATGAAGTCGATTTGTTCTTCATCGTCGGCCAGCGGTTCGAAAAACAGGGAGACAGCCGTCAGCCCAGTCGAGTCGGATTGCATCTTCTTGCCTATCTCGACGCCTTCGGCACCGATGAGAGCATATGTTTTTTCCCCCTTTGAACTTTTCAAGTGTGTTTCGGGCGATATCGAGAATCGGCTTCCCGGCAGGCAGCACACGGTCAGGTCGAGACGTGTTGCCTCGGAGGTACGCACGATGCGTTCAAGGACTAGGTTATTGGTGGAAAAATTATGGGTTATTTCAGGTTGTTCGATGGTAAGACCGCGGTTGCAGGCTACGGCCAGCAGAAGGCAGGGCAATAGAAGCAGATAGAGTTTTTTCATGGCATGGGTGTTGATGGTTTTATCTTTTAGACGCAAACGCAGAACGAAAGTTACACTTTTGCCGATTATTTTTTTCCATTGACGGGAATAAAACCTCGACATCGCATGATGTCGAGGTTTCTTTGAAGTGACTTAACCTATCTTTTCGGCTTTGAAGCCGGCTGCGGTGACGAGACGCACGATGTCGTCGTCGCTCAGGTCGCAGGTGATGGTAAGTATACGGTCGGGTGTCGTGAGATCGATGTTCCACTGGTCACGGGCTACGGCCGTATTGAGAGAGGCTTCGATTTTGGCGACACAGCCTCCACATTTGGCATTTGTTTTGAATTTTCTAGTTTCCATAATGTTATTGATTGGAAGGTTATGAAGTTTTGATTTTTTGTTGACTCTTATGTGTTTGAGAGATTATTAAAAATTATTTCCATTTCAGTCGCAGGCTGTTGAGCACTACCGATACCGAGCTGAATGCCATTGCGGCGCTGGCCCACATGGGATTGAGCAGCCAGCCGTTAATCGGGAACAGTACCCCGGCGGCTACCGGTATGCACACAACATTGTAGATGAAGGCCCAGAAGAGATTTTCCCGTACGATGCGCATGGTGCTGCGAGAGAGTACGACGGCACGTGTGAGAAGGTTGAGATCGGAGTTCATGAGTGTAACCATGGCCACCTGCATGGCAATATCGGTACCTTGCCCCATGGCAATGCTTACATCGGCACGGGCCAAGGCCTGTGAGTCGTTGATGCCGTCGCCTACCATGGCGACGGTTTTCCCCTCGCTCTGCAATGTGAGCACAAAGTCTTCCTTGTCTTGAGGCAGAGCATTGGCCTTGAAGTGAGATATGCCTACTGTCCCGGCTACGGTACTGGCTGTTGCCAAGTCGTCGCCGGTGAGCATATATACTTCGATGCCGAGTCGTTGCAGACGGGCAACAGCTTCATGCGACGACTCCTTTATCTTGTCGGCAATGGCGATAATGGCAATGATACCCTCGTGGTTGCCGTAGAAGACAATGCTTTTTCCTTCGCTTTGCCATGTGGCAATTTTTGTTTCGGTATCGGGATTGAGTGATGATGCCGTTACGAATGCCCGGTTGCCGATGCGCAGTGTTTCACCCTGGATTTCAAATTCGATGCCTTTACCCGATACATTTTCATATCGGTCAATGACAGGCCGGCTCTCTATATGACTTTCCCAGTGAGTTGCAATGGCTTTGGCCAGCGGGTGCTGCGATTGCTCTTCGGCCACCACAAGAGGAGCGGCGTATTGCTCTTCGGGTTGAAGCCACACCACATCGACCACTTCGGGATGTCCCTGCGTGAGTGTACCCGTCTTGTCGAGTACCATACAGTCGACTTGCCCCATTTTTTCCAGTGCGACGGCATCTTTGATGAGAATATGTTCGCCGGCAGCTTTGCCTATGCCTACCATCAAGGCCGTGGGGGTGGCCAGTCCCAAGGCACAGGGGCAAGCGATGACCAGTACCGATACGGCTGTCAACAGACTGTGCGCAAGAACGTTGTCGCCTGAGTAGAAACATTGCCAGCCGGCAAAGGTAAGGCAGGCCAGTATGATGATTGTAGGCACAAAACGGCGACTGACACGGTCGGCCAGCCGTTGGGCTGGAGCCTTGCTGACTTGTGCCTCCTGCACTTGGCGCACAATCTGGGCGAGGAGAGTTTGTGCCCCAACGGCCTGTGCCTCGATGGTAAGCGCTCCGTCGCGATTGATGGTACCGGCCAGCACGTTGTCACCTTGGGCTTTGCCGGCCGGTATGGGTTCGCCATTGATCATGCTTTCGTCGACAAACGATTCGCCGTGTACGACCACTCCGTCGACGGCTACCTTTTCTCCTGGGCGCACCAAGATGCGGTCTCCTTTCTTCAATGAGGCAATATGTACCTCTTGTGTTCCGTCTTCGGTGATTTTCAGTGCTGTTTGCGGTTGCAGATTCATCAGGCTTTTCAGGGCCGAAGAGGTATTGCGTTTAGCCCGCTCTTCCATGAGTTTCCCTATGAGTACAAAGGCAATAATCATACCCGAGGCTTCATAGTAGACGTGGGTCTCAATACCTCGACTGTTCCAATATTGAGGAAAAAGGGTCATTGCCAGGCTGAACAGAAAGGCGACGCTGGTACTCAGAGCTACGAGAGTATCCATATTTGCCGTGCGTTGTTGTAGTTGTTTCCAAGCGTGGACATAGAAACTCCGTCCCGAATATAGTATGATGGGTAATGTGAGCACTAACAAAATCCATTCGATATGAGGAGTATGCATACAACTCATCGATATTATCATGAGGGTTAAGGCAAAAACCCATGCCACAATGACTCGGTTGCGAAGCGACTTGTAGTGCCTAGTGGCGGCCGCCTCGCGTTGTTTCTCTTTTTCTTCTTCACTGATGACGAGACCGTATCCGGCAGCTTCTACTGCCGCAGCAATTTCTTCGAGGGTGATGACTGAAGGGTCGTAGGTAAGAACAAGGTTTTCGCTGGCAAAATTGACGGCGGCTGAGAGTACACCGGGCAATTTTTTTACCGTTGTTTCGACATTGTTCGCACATACGGCACAACTCATTTCAAGTACGGGTAAAACACACTTTATCATGGAGGTCCTTTATATATTGACTGGGCAAAGATACAGCGAAAAAGGCTAAATTGTTTAGATTGTGTCTACGTACAGTCGTTATTTTATGAAAGATAATGATTTATTTTGTTTGATAAAAAGTGCCATTATCTATCTCAGACAATGGCACTTTCCTTTTACAGGTAGAATTCCTGCAAAAGATGCTCTAATAGAATAAAAAGTCTATCCTCGCGGACCGAACTCTCTAAACTCTCAGTGAATCGATTTCATTGAGAGAATTGTTTGGGGATTTAAACAAACTTCATTGTTTAAGAATGGAATTCTGTGCAGCAAAGTTAGTGAATAAAAAAACATAAAGCAAAACTTTTATTAGTTTGTTAAAAGTTTTTTGTTGTATATTTTACACATTTGTTGGTAAGAAGAGGGCATTGGTTTTTATTCATTTTTTTGCTTATTCGATTTTTTCGATGAAAAGATCGGGAAGCTGTTGTAAGTATTGATAGATATTAAATTCTTCTTTCGGAGAACTGTATCGAATGATGATGGATACGTAATATCGTTTGTCATTACCAATGGTGCGCTCTTCGGCTTCGTATGAGGTGATGCGTCCCTCTTGTTGGCGTATCATCTCAGTTGTCTTGGCTATATTCTCATAGATTCCGGTCGAGAATTTGATGCTGCAACTGTGAATGCCGGTTTTCTTGAACAGAATGGTGAGCAATTCCAGGCCGAGGAGTGTGAAGGCCGTAGCAGCGATGCCCAACCAGTATAGACCGCCTCCGATGGCCAGACCTATTCCCGACGTTGCCCACAAGCCGGCTGCAGTGGTCAACCCGCGCACAAATTGTCGGTGTATAATGATGGTGCCGGCACCAATGAATCCGATACCGCTTACCACTTGTGCTGCTATGCGTCCTGGGTCGAAGCGAGTGATACCTTCTTGTAAAACGTCAGAAAATCCGTATTGCGACACGACCATGAACAAGGCGCTGCCTAGGCACACAAGAAAATGGGTGCGAAAACCGGCTTCTTTGGCTCGGTAGGCCC
>ERZ779843.2187-NODE-2187-length-19509-cov-9.912306_pt1 | contig 19509 bp, 27 predicted proteins | sample MGYA00511560_ERZ779843 | MGnify/ENA primary metagenome ERZ779843 (study PRJEB29588, sample SAMEA2158062) | human gut metagenome | biome: human gut; feature: human-associated habitat; material: faeces | place: Denmark | collected 2008/2010 ... | reverse complement strand
GGGGGGAATTAGAGCTTATGGTCGAAAGTATTACCCAGTGAGAAATTTTTATAATTTTTTGTCCTTTTTATTATATGTACAATATAATGGACAATATTATATAAATCAATACTGCAAAAGTGTATTTATTGCGTAAAGTATAAGTTGTAATGGTATATGTCAATGTACGCTTGCAAGTACAGAAAATTGGAGTTGAATATGTAATTATAAAAAATATGACAGAAATTTATAAAATAATCGCAGTTAATTTAAAAAGTATTAGAACTAAATTGAAACTTTCCCAAGAAAATTTAGCAGAATTGGTTGGTTTGGATAGAAAAACTATTAATGCTATTGAATCTGGTAATAAATCAATTAAACTTGATACATTAATGAAAATCTGTAATAAACTAAAGATTTCCCCTATTGAATTATTTTACACTGAAAATCAGGCGTCTGATAATGACAAACTTATTTTATGCGTATCCTTACTAAATAATTTGAATAATGAAAAATTGGATTATGCGTTAAAATTTTTAAATTCCATAAAGTAAAAGCCCTATTAAATAGGGCTTTATAAATACATCCAAGTACCCTCATCCGGGTTAATAGGTTTTGTTTTTAACTGATGATAAGTTTCATATTCCTCCAGTATTTCAAGCAATTCTTCATCCTCACGAATTTTGATTTGTTCATCCACGTCTAATGACATACTTTCCACAAGTTGTGATATTCCCATTTCAAGTGCGTCAAGCCTGTCATCATGCGCTAAACAACCGCTATCACGTGTAATATGCGTTAATTGATAAAAAACAGTGTAAATACTTTTCTTTTCAGACGGGTATTTTTCAGAATATTTAAAATCATCAAGTATAACCTGTCTATTTACAATCAACTTATGCTGATTTAAGATTGGTTCAATACCTTCACTGTAGTAATTTAAGCTGGAAAGATAAGAAAAAATGCAAATAAAAAAAAGAGGACTTATAAAAAGTCCTCTTTTAATGTAATTTATTGTTCATCCTGATATTTGACCAGCCCGGCAGTAACTGCATACATAGCCGCTGAAATGTCACGCGCGGATTCAAACGGCCCGTAAGATTTAATAAATGCCGCCGCATCAAAATCATTCAAATATGTTTTTAAAGCTGTTCTGGCGGCATCGGTAAGTTTCGGATTGGCCAAAAAGTTTTGAATGTAGTTATTTACTTTTTCTTCCACGGTTGTTTCGTTGTAAGTGTCGTCCTGAGTAAGTGTTACTTTGTCAGGTTCTGTTTCTGCAACCGCATTTTCTTCTGTTGTCGTTTCTTGAGTCTGCTGCTCTTCTTCTTCGTCGTCAAGGCCTTTTACATAATTTGCCTTAGCTGCTGTTGTTGCACTTGTAATTTCCATAATACGTCCTTTCTAAAACAAATTTTTTAAATCTATTCCATGATTTTCTACGGAAAAAATTTTTAAAAACTTTAGAAATTATTAAGAAATATTATCGGGTAATATGTTCTGTTTCAGAGTACATTACCATATAAAAATCAGGCGCAGTGAGGTTAGAATTCCGCTTCATGAATTTTTTTATATCAAATTTTTCAAGAAACTTATCTGCTTTTTCTATAACTTTCGCGTTTCCATCGTGTTCATTCTTAATTTTACCGATGTATTCATGAGCCATATACCTGATTTCATCTTCTGTTAAAATCGGTCTGCCGCCAATTCGGACTTCATCAGGTTCTTCCTGCTCAAGAAATTTCTTTTCTTTTTTCTCCTGCTGCTGTTCCTTTTGTTTCTTGCCGCTGTCTGAGGATGTAGAAGATTCGATTGCCCTGTTAAAAGGGTTATTTACAGAGTTAAACATATAAACCGCCTTTCTTATTAGAAAGTACCTATCTGTTTATACGGTATTTTACGAAATTTCTTTAATTCCTGATCCGATGTCGCCTTTTAAGTCCCGTCGCGGCTCAAAAACTATATCGAATAGTAATACTCTCTTAAAAGAACAGCGTCATCTTCAATATTAGGACTTTCACACACAAGTGCACCTTTAACATTAAATTCTTTAAAAACCTTTAGTAAATCTTTATAATTCATATCAGATTCTTCAAGTATAAGGTGTTTTTTCTCTCCTTTGTCTCCGTAATCAATTCCGGCAAGGTGGGCATGGAAATTGTCAAGTGCTCTTTGCCCGAGCTCATTCCCGACGGTTTCAAGGATTTTGGAAAATTCGTCGTAAGTGTTAAACTGTCCAGCACTTCTTGCATGAAGGTGTGAAAAGTCTATGCAAGGCAGTACATTCTCAAATTCTTTTGAAAGTCTGATAATTTCTTCCAAATCACCCCATTGCGTTCCTTTTCCGGTTGTTTCGGGACGAATCCACACATTAATATTATTCTTTTTAAAAAAGTCTGAGATTTCAGCAACACGATTTCTTACTTTATTATAAACTTCTTCCTTATCCTGTTTCATATAAAAAGCAGCATGGAATGTTATGCTGAAAGCACCCGTTGCCTGAGCTGCAAGACCTGTTTCTATAATTCTTTGTACACTGGCCTCAACTTTATCTTCTTCCTGTGAATTGAGGTTAACATAGAAAGGCGCATGGGCTGTAAGAATAAATTTCCTTGTTTCCCGTTCATTTTTCACAAGTTCACGTGTTTCGTCACTCATACGTACGCCATGAACAAACTCAAGTTCCATGCCGTCAAGATTTAATTCGCTCAAAATCTCAAAAGCACGCCCGTAACTTGCTTTACCTGTGCTCAAAGGCATACCTGCTGTAAGAAAATTTAATTTATCAAATACAAAGTTTTGCAAAATAAGCTCCAATCGTTACTGCAATCAGACCGACAATTACGCTCAAAAGAATATACCAAAATGCCTGAACGTACTGAGCGGTTCTAATCATCTCAAATACCTCCGCCGAGAAAGTGCTGAATGTTGTCAGCCCTCCACAAAAACCCGCTGTTAGAGCAAGTTTCACCGCTGGATTCCAGCCGGTTTTATTTATAAATAAAATGTACAAAAATCCAAGAATAAAACAACCTGTTATATTTACTGTAAATGTAGCTACAGGCAGATTAACATGAAGGTTTTTCAAAAACCATACACCTGACAGATATCTTAAGACAGCACCGATTCCGCCGCCCGCAAATACAGCAATTATATTAAGCATTTGTTTTAACCTTTGTAAGCTGTTCAAGAATTTCAGCAGCGTCTGAAACCATTTTTGAACAGTGCTGCTTTCTTTGGCTACCTTCAAGACCGGCTGTCAGCACCCTGCAACAGGTAACCTTATTTCTGTTTCTGAATTCTTCAACGAACTCTTTTGCTTTAGCACGTGCAAGAACCTCGTTTCCTTTCGAATTTCCGCGCCCGAAATTATAACCCAAAACAAGCTGAGCTCCGGCAACAGCACCGCAAACGCACCCTGAAGACATGCCGCCCGAAAAACTTGTGGCACAAGACAATAAAGATTCATCGCACAGGCCCTCATCTATAGCAGCCTGAACTACACTTTCTGAACAGGAATAACCTTTATTTAAATAATATTCTACTGCTTTTTCTTTCATAGCTTCCTCTCTAAATATATTTTACCACACATAAAAGACGCCTGATGTCACAAGGTTTGTAAAATTATGTAACAACACGGATGTATTTTTTAAAGTTTTTCCAAAATACGTCCGATAAAAAATTTGTTATCAGTCACAAAAAGGAGTGTGTAATGAAAAACAAAAAAGTTCTGGATATGGATGAATTAATGGTAGATTATGCTGAGATGACAAGTTTTGATTTTAACTCGCTTGATTACAAACAAATTCAAGACCTACAGCAAATTACCGGTAGTGAGTACGACAATCTTCCTATGCCGTTTAAGTATGGAAAATTTGATTTAGTTGATTTGTTCCATTCTTTTATCTCACAAAAAGACTAAAAGAAAATCAGGAGGGTATGTGCTATGGAAATGGATATGAAAGAATTATTCGAAAATAATTGTTTCCCTATGGGCTGGTCAGGAGAAGACGAAGCTTACACTCCGCAGAGGAAAGAATTATCCGTGCTTCTGGCAGAACTTGAAGATATAAAAAATAATATTCAGGAAATTGAAGCAAAACAATGGTATCTTGCCAAACTTGCAAAATTACACAAAGAAGGCATTGCCTTTGAATAATAAATTTAGCTGAGATTTAGATAGTTGTGAAAACCGCCCTTGCAAGAGGGCGGTTTGTGTTATTTTATAAAACATCCTCTTTTAACAGCATATCATGTCCCATGTTATACATAAGGTCAAGATATGCCTGATAATATACATCAATTGAATCTATATACTCATTTAAAACCTGCTGGTGCGCATTTTCATTCAGCATTACATTCATGAGAGGAACCTTGCCGCTTTTATATCTGTTATAAGACATTTTCAATATTTCTTCGGATTCGCTGAGAATTTCTTTATAGTAACCGGTATTTTCTTTAGCATATTTAAAGTCATTATAATTCTCTTTAAGAATTAATTTCAGTTTATTTTCATAAGCTACTTTATCCATTTTTGTTTTTTCCAGAACTATTCTGGCTTTGTTAATTTCCGGTCTGTAGGAATAAAGTATAGGAATATCCATATTACCCCCGACAAAAGCACCCGGAAGCGCAACATCACCGGTTTGATGTTTTGTTTGATAAGCATAACCGCCTGCAATCGTTATATCCGGAATTCTTTTGTGAACAGCGGTTTTAACATCATAAGCCGATTTTTCAATATAATTATCGGAAATTCTCAGCGAATAACTGCAAACCAGTGCTATTTTTTCAATCTGGTCGTATGACGGTATCTCAACATTGAGAATTTCCACATCATCATCAAAGAGAGAAGCCTCTTCTGTATCATACATAATATCCGAGTTTGGCAGGTTCAGAACTTTATTAAAGTTAAACTGAGCTGCAAGAAGGTTTGCCTTTGCTCTGTTCAATTCTATTAACTGGCGTTTATATTTTATATCTGACTGCAAAAGTTCAATCTGGTAATTCGGGGAAGATTTTGGCTGAGCCTGAGCAGCTTTTTTCATATCTGCAAACAAATCTTCACGCTCGTTCATAATTATTACAACGGATTTTAGATATACTATCCTGAAATACGCTCTCATAACATCCACTTTTAATTTATGTCTGTACTCCTGAAGTGAATTTTCGATTGCTTTCATCTGAGCTTCGGCGGCTTTTTTACGGAGACCTCTTTTTGCAACCTCAATAGGAACAGCAAGTCCGAACTGACTGGAGTTGCCGCGTGTTACGCGTCCCATTAGAAAATTGGACTGGAATTGCGGATTTTTAAGAGCATTCGCAATTTTAATTTCCTGTTTGGCAATTTCCAAATCTTTCATTCTTGCCTGTAATTCGAGATTATTTTTTAAGGCAATATCAACGGCTTCATTCAGCGAAATGTTTTCTACCGTTGCGTAAGAGGGTAATGCTACTGTTATAAAAGTCAACAATAATATAATCAGCTTTTTCATACAAATATATTTTATCACAAATAAAAAGCAGATAAAAAAATATCTGCTTTTGGAAAAAAAAGGAGTTCTATGCCATATCCATCCGGGGTTTTCCGATTGCTCCAATCAGAATGTCAATAACTTTCGGCATCTGACAAACAAAGGAATAGTTGCCGTTTTTCAAAGAACACTTTGAACAGTCACAGCCGATTGAATAACATTCCAATGCTTGTTCTGTCCAGCTTTTTGTAATAGAATTTGAAATCTCTCCGTTAGTTTCGGGGTAAAATTCCGATTTAGAATATAAGTTTTCCATACTAACCCCCGCTAAGTTTGTTCCACACCCATTATTATTTTAGCGCGGGCAGGGGCGGATTTAATCCTCTGTTTGCAGTAATTTTTCAAAAATAGCGTTGTTAAAATGGTTATCAACCGCACTGAAAGGTAAAACTAAGCCGCCGAATTCTTTTTCTACTTTTTTTATAACATTAAGCTGTTTGCCGCGGGGTACGTAATCCATTTTCGTAACTATAGTGAAAATCGGCAAATCATAAGCCATTACCCATTCTCGCATCTGGTAATCATTTTTTTGAATATCGTGACGGCCGTCGATTAACTGGATAAGCGATTTAATCTGTTCACGCTTAAGAAGATATTCCTCAAGATACTTCTGCCATTTGTTCTGGGCTTCTTTAGAAACTTTTGCATAGCCGTAACCGGGCAAATCCGCAATCATAAAATTATCAGCAAAGTTAAAGAAATTTATTAAACGAGTTTTTCCCGGAGTGTTGGAGGTTTTTGCGAGTTTTCTGTTATTAGCAAGCGCATTTATAAAAGAAGACTTCCCTACATTGGAACGCCCCAGCAGAGGAAATTCCGGCAACACAGTCTCAGGGCACTGAGACAGCTTCTCGGCACTGATTACGAATGTTCCGTTCATGATTTTGATATTGGATTTCATTTTGAAGATAAGGCTTTCTTTTGCTGTTCTTTCAAACGCTGTTTAAACAGCACGGTTTGAAATAAATTGTACATCTTGTCGCTGTCAACAACCGTAATTTGTGTTTTATCCTTTAAAAAATCCACATTTACGGCCGGTTTCTGGCTAAAAATATTTGACTGAATATTAACAATCTGAAAAAGCCCTTCCGTTAAAATACTCAAGGGCTCTTTCCAAAATATTTCAAACGTTTTACGTATATCGAACTTTTTCATTGTCTTTTTTAATCTGGTTATCTTAATTTACTTCCGGTTTTTAACAAACCGCCGCGGCTGTGTTAAACAACAAACGGGCTATATTTTCTTCTGGAATTTTTCTATTTTCTTTAATACATCTTCTCTGTCAGGAGCACTAGGACTCATTGTGAGATACTGGTTATAATATTTTATTGCACCCTGATAATTCTTTTCTTCTTCATAAGACTGGGCTTTGAGTTTAGCAATAGCAGGGCTGTTGTGGTAGAAGTCGATTGCGCGGTTGCAGTATTCAATTGCAGAGGCGTAATTTTCTTCTTTAAATTGTCTTTGTGCAACATCAAAGAATTCGTTTGATTTTGTTTCACAAAGATCAATGTATGCAAGTCCGTTTTTAGCTATAATATTGTCCGGTTCTTGCATAAGGACTTTTTTCAACGCAACTTTTGCAGTTTTAAACTGTTTATTGTGAACAAGAATTTCAGCAAGATAGAGTTCATCATCAACATTATTTGCAAAGTTAATAGCATTTTCAAAAGTATAAACCGCATCTTTTTCTCTGCCGAGTGCAAGGTAAGCTTCACCTTTGATTACACTATCCATAAGGTTATTTGAAGCAGCCTGAACTATATAATTCAAACTGTCTTTAGAAAGCGGAAGCTGATGGGTAAGTCTTGCCAGTTTAATTTTTGCAAGGTGCAGGTCAAGTCTGTCAGGCACTCTTTCAATTGCTTTATTTATATAGTCATAAGCAAGGTATACTTCTTTATTTGTGGTCATATCACCGCTGTCGCCGCGGTCTTTAGACATTTCGTAATAAGTATTTGCAAGCCCGATAATAGCATCGTTACCGTATTGTGAATCGTCAACGAGTTTTGAATAATAATCAAGAGCCTGTTCATATTTTCTTGTTTCCAGAGACAAATCTGCAACTCTCATAATTGCGTCTCTGTAGCGCGGGTTAATGGCAAGAACTGTTTTCAACTGTTCCATGGCAAATTCCGCGTCGGAACGTTTTTGATAAACATTGGCCAGATTGATATAAGCTCTTGAGTTTTCCGGTTTTACAGTAACAGCTTTTTTAAATGAATTAATAGCCGCAGCCTGATTGCCCTGTACAAGATAGCATTCACCCTGTAATGTCAAAGCCGGAGCTGAATTCGGGTTTATATGCAAAGAGTGGTTTAACCAGGTAAGAGCTTTATTATAATCTTTTTGTCTTACTGCAACCTGACCGAGGTGGTACATTGTAGTCGGGTTATGAGAATTATATTTCAGAGATTTCATGAAATTTTCTTCAGCAGCAGTCAAATCTCCGTTTATCAAAGCAATATTTCCGAGATTGTCGTAAGCTGTTGCAAATTGAGGATTAATTTTTAAAGCAGTTTCAAAAAGTTCCTTTGCATCAGAGCTGTTGCCAAGCTGTAATGTTGCAACGCCCATGGCATTGTAGGCTTGATAGTAGTTGCTGTCAAGATTAACGGCTTTAACAAATTCTTTAATAGCCTCATCCAGTAAATTTTTTGAATCTCTGATATAAGTTACATCGGAAGATGTTCTGCGTTTTAAATAAACAAGTCCCTGTGCATAGTGTAATGCAGCGTTATTAGGGTATTGTTTAAGCATTTTATCGAGTTCTTCTTGAGCGGGAGCTAATTTATGCTGTTTTGCCATCCAGATAATTCTTAAAGCTTTTGCATCAACATCATTTGGAGAACTATTCAGAACTTCTCTAAGGGCAGCATCGGCTTCGGAATATTTATTATATTCAATCATTTTATCAATTTCAGCGTGTTTTTTGCTGAGATTTGAACCGATAGCAACTTTAGCTTGAAGCTCTTGAGCGAAAACGTCAGAAACACATAGGATATTTGCAAAAATCAATGATGCTGTTACCAATTTCTTATAATTCATGTTATCTCCCGATTAATTAGTATTTTTGAACTTACTATTTTAAATCTATCAAAAATATTGTATAATAATTTTTGTAAAAAAGCAATAAGGTAAATGATGGGTTTAAATTCAAGTTCAAAACATGATTTGGAGGATTTCAGAAGTTATATTCTTGTGGAAAAAAACTTCTCCAAACATACTGCAAAAGCTTACTATTCGGACATTTTAGACTTTTTGCTGTGGCTGGGAGAGACACAGGCGGAGAATGTAAACTTCTCAAAAGTACGTGAATACCTGCATTTCATCCAAAAATTTAATTATAAAAAGACAACCATAGCACGTAAGATTGCATCGTTGAGAACCTTCTATAAATACCTATACCGCGAAAAAAAGGTTGAGTCCAATCCTGCGATGAACTTAAATTCCCCCAAACGACCGAGACAGCTTCCAAAATTCCTCACTCCGTATGAGGTGGAACAAATTTTGAATAACATAAAAATTGAAACGCCTGCCGGATACAGAAACAAAGCAATTCTGGAACTTTTATGGGCAACGGGAATGCGTGTTTCCGAATTAAGCGGGTTAAATTTTGAAGACCTTAATCTTGCAAATAACGAAATCAGAGTTTTCGGGAAAGGTGCAAAGGAAAGAATTATCCTTGTGACAGAACGCGCAAAAACATACTTGCAGCGCTACATTGAAACAGCACGGCCTCTTATTGCAAAGGGTTTCAGGGTAGATAACAATGAAGATTCGCCTGTTTTTATAAACAATACCGGCTTCAGACTGCAAACAAGGACTGTAAGAAACGTTATTAATGACATTGTAGAAGAAATACAACTTCCCAAACACGTAACCCCGCACGTATTCCGACACAGTTTTGCGACTCATTTAATAGAAAACGGTGCAGATTTAAGGGTTGTACAGGAGCTTCTGGGACATGCCAGTATCTCGAACACTCAGATATACACCCACGTATCAAGCCAGCACTTAAAAGAAGTCTACAACGAGACTCATCCGCGTGCCTGACACTGGTGAAGGTACTGTTCCAGCAATTGTTCCGTTATGGTGAATTGTTCAAATATTATAGGACAAAGTGTTGCAATATGGTGCATCGGTTTTTGTTCTTTCATGCAGATGTAAGCGGTATCACACAGAGTCCTTATTAAATCTTTTGTTTTGAACATTTGCTCCTCAAGTTCATCCGTACTAATTTGCATAGCTAATCCTCTTTGTATATTACTCTATACATAGAGTACAATATAGATAAATCTTTGTCAAGTTCTTATAATATAAAATGTGAGTAATACAGAAAATTTATTTATAAAAATAGCTGAAAAAATAAAAAATGAGCGGACACTTAGAGGCTGGTCGCAGGAAAAGCTTGCGCAAAAAGCAAACATAAGTCTGCTGACGATAGGAACAATCGAACGATTAACAAACAAGCCTTCGGTAATGACTCTGGCGCAAATCGCCGACGCACTGGACATGAAGCTGTGTGATCTTTTGAATTTTGATTAATAATAATTCCGTTTTTATTTGACTTTTTATACCCCTTTTGCTAAAATTTTTCCGAGGGCATGCCCGTCAACCTCCCGCGGAACAACATCATGCAAAATGAAAGTTCGCGAAAGGAGGTGATAATGATGGTTTTCGCTGCCAGCGAAAAAGCACTAATCATATTATTACTAATAATCTTAGTGCTTCTTTCCATCAAATAATGGGCATTAAATGAGGTTGTTGACGCAACCTCGCCCTTTCTTTTATTATAACATTGTTTCCGAAAAATTCAAGTGTGCTATTTTTTAAACAAGTCTTTCACAGAAAATTTTGACGCTTTTTCAAGATGAAAAGTCATCAGTTTTTTCATTATTGGATTTGTATGGTGAGAGGTTTCCGGCGTTGAAAGAGTTTTTCCAGCTTCTTCCGTTCGCTCGATTACCGTAAGTTTTCTCTCTTGTTTGTCATCCATAAAAATACCTCTATTTTTATAAAAAACTTTTTGTTGTAAAAATTGACCTTTTGGTTATATAAAACTTATATACCTTTACATTAATTTACATTCTCAGTTTAGCTATCTTTACATCGAAAACGCTTTCTATATCTACGCCTGTAAGAATTGCCGTTATCAAATCTTCCGGCTTAAAGTTGCGCATATCGTGGATGTGCGGAATAATGCCGAGAACCCTTGTATCAGAATATTCTTCTATCATCCGCGGGAGATTCTTTATATTAACATCTCCGGTTTTGAAAGGACAGTCATTCAAGATTACACCGCGCAGACGAAAATTTTTTGATATCGCGTTGTTTATTGTAAGCAATATTTCGTTGAAAGAAGAATCCAGCGGTGAGGCAATTATTAAGAGCGGTATGTCCAGTGTCTTAATCAAATCTTCTTCCAGAAAATTTTTGCCAAGAGGGGTCGAAAGACCGCTTACCCCGTTTACGATAAAACATTCATAACGCTCTGAAATACTCAGATAATCTTCAAAAATAACGTCCTTTTCAATCAAAACATCTTCCGCGGCTGCCGCAAAGAGCGGTAAATCCATGCTTTTCAGAAGATAAGAGCAGTAAGTTTTAATATTACTGTCAGCTTTTTTTATATAAACCAAATCCGGCGCCTGTATATAACCGTCACGTTCGAGCGCGCCGGTCTGAACAGGAAGGTAGACTGCGGAAGTATAACCGAGGCTTTGCATTGTAGCGGCAAGCCCTGCGGTAACAAAAGTTTTACCTGAATTTGGTTTTACGCCTGTTATAAAGAGTTGAAGCATCTACACTCCTCCTCCTGTTCCGTTTATTGAAAAATAAACTTCTTTCAGGCGTTTCTTGCTTACGTGTGTATAAAGCTGTGTAGTTGAAACATCGCTGTGGCCGAGAAGTTCCTGCACAATTCTCAAATCAGCCCCGTTTTCCAGCAAATGGGTTGCAAAACTGTGTCTTAATGTATGAGGTGAAATGTGCTTGTGAATTTTTTCTCCCTGAGCATGTATAAATTCGTATATATCCTGCCTTGTCAGGATTCTGCCATTCTCGTTAACAAGAAGTTTTGTTGTTGCAACATTATTTTTTTTGACGTTAAAATCTCTCACGGGTAAATATTTTTTTAAAGCAGAGACTGCTTTTTTCCCGAGAGGAACAATTCTTTCTTTTGAACCTTTGCCGAGACATTGAAGATATTTTGATTTAACATCAATATCATTCATATTTATATTGGCAAGCTCTGAAACCCTAAGCCCGCAGCCATATAAAAGTTCAACAATGAGCGCATGCAATTCGTCAAGTTTCTGGTTTAAAATTTGTTCTATTTCTTGAACCGTCATTACTTTAGGAAGGCGTTTCGGAAGTTTCGGCTGTTCAAGAGTCAGTGCAGGGTCGGTTTTAATAATGTCATTAGCACAGAGCCATTTAAAATATCCGCGAAGTGATGCTATTTTTCTAACAATTGTTGCTGCCGTGAAATTTTCATCATGCAGCTTTAATATGTAAGTATTAAGCTCCGTTCTGCGAACAGCGTTAATGTCTTCAATTCCGCGTGTTTCGCAAAATCTTAAAAAATCACTTAAATCTCGTCTGTAAGCTTCTATTGTATTCTCGGAGAGGCCTTTTTCCACTTCAAGGAATTCAAGATACTCCGAAAGATTCTGTACGTCCATAATGCGATTATATAATGATTTTTAATATTTTTAATGCATTATTTGAATTATTTTGGCAGTGTAAATACAAATCTTACATATTTAGGATCTTTAACATCTATACTTATTGAACCACCGTGTGCTTCTATTACTTTCTTTGAAATATAAAGTCCTAACCCCGAGCTTATCTTCTTATTCTTTTTTGCCTGAGATACAAATTTATCGAACAAATCGTCGGGATTTTTTATTATATGACCGTTATTCTCATTTTTTATTGCAAAAACTATGTATTTCTTATTTTCCGAAACATCAATTTCTATAACAGAATGTTTTGGAGCATATTCTGTTGCGTTGGTAAGAAGATTATGGATTACACGTTTGAGTTCAAGATAATCAATCAGAATCATTTTTGTTTTTGCTCTGTTTACAAATTGAATTCTCTGCTGTTTATTTAGAATAGAATATTTTGTTTCTTCAATACTTTCTTCTATTAAATTTTTAATCGGATGTAACTCTTTGGTAATACAATATTTTTGATTATCATACCTGTATTTATTTAGGACATTCTCAATAAGATTTTTCATATATTTAGTAGCACCTAGAATATCAGAGATAATATCCTCTTTATCAATATCATTGGAGGTGCTGAAATTTTTCAGTAAAAGTTCGAGAGCTGCAATTTCAGAATTGACCGGAGATTTCAAATCGTGAGTAACCATAGCAAGAAAAGATTCTTTTGTATCATTCATGGCGTCATTAAGCTGTTTGGTTTTCAAAGCACTTGTAATCTGACAGCGTACGACATCCACATCAAAAGGTTTTTCAATATATGCAACAGAGCCCAGATTGTATCCCGTAATTTTATTTTCCCTATCTGACAATGCAGATATAAACATCATAAGTGATTGAGAATTTAATTCTGATTTTCTGATAATTTCACCCAGCTCAAAACCTGACATATCCGGCATCATAATATCAAGCAAGAACAGGTCAAACCTTTCTTTTGAAACAGCATCAGCAGCGTCGAACGGGTTAGTAAAAGACCTTATCTGAACACCGGTATCAGATAGGGTTTCTTCCAGAAGCGAAACATTCATTTCGTTATCATCAACAATCATAACTTTCATGCCTTTTATCCAGTAAGGCACTTCTGTAAGAAGGTGAGAGTCGTTCTTTTCTTTTTTATTTCTGAAAAATTCCATAATAGGTTTCAAGTCATACGGATATGGCAAAACATTTTTAATGTCATATTTATTTGCAGCAAAAATATTTTCGCGTGTAATATTTTTACCGGCGAGCCAGATTTCCATCTGCGGATATTTTGCAGAAATTCTTTTTAATGGAGAAAGGTTTTTGAAATCGGTTTTTATAATACACAGTTTCTTGGAAGATACATCCCTGTCTACAGGAAAATCCTCTATACAATCAAGAAAAAGTACATTGCTGCACATTGATTTTTCACTATAACTTAGCATAATAGGATAATCATATTCCAAAATTTTTGATATACAATTGCCCTATCGGGTATATTTTTCAGATATGCATTTTGCTAATAAAATTATTGATGATAAAATATAATTATCGGTGGAATTATGGCTAAAACATTAGAAGAATTAGTTGCTGAAATAAAAAACAGACTTGATATTGTAGAAGTAGTATCTGAACAGGTTATATTGAAGAAGAACGGGAATCATTACTGGGGTCTGTGCCCTTTTCATAAGGAAAAAACCCCGTCCTTTTCGGTTAACCCTCAGCTCGGCATTTACAAATGTTTTGGCTGCGGAGCCGGAGGCGACGCGTTAAGATTTATCATGGAAACAAAAGGGATTGAATTTTTTGATTTAATCAAAGATTTAGCAAAAAGATTTAATCTTGAACTTCCGGATAATTATAAAAAAGCGGATAAATCAAGAGATTTAAAAGGACAGATGATGACAGCCTGCCAGAAAGCAGCGGAATTTTATCATGACCTTTTATTAAACAAAACCTCGGCGGAGGCGGATAAAGCACTTGAATACCTGACATCCAGAAGCATTTCGCAGGAAATAATGAAAAAATTTACCCTTGGTATTGCGCCTAAATCTTACACAACACTTTATGATGTTTTGAAAAAAGATTTTTCGGACGAAATACTTGAAAAAGCAGGTCTTATCATGATGGGCCGCGAAGGCTATATTGACCGTTTCAGAAACCGCGTAATCATTCCTATACAAAATGAACTCGGCGATTACGTTGCATTCGGAGCCCGCGCGCTCGAAAAAGAACAAAGCCCAAAATACCTGAATTCTTCAGACTCAATAATCTATAATAAAAGTAAACTGCTTTACGGGCTTTATACAGCAAAAGAAGCAATTAAGGAAGAAGACGGCGTAATATTGATGGAAGGGTACTTTGACGTAATTTCGGCCCAGGCTCACGGAATAGGAAATGCCGTTGCGTCTTGCGGAACAGCCTTAACCTCAGACCACGTGAAACTATTGTCGCGCTTCTCAAAATCAAGAAGAATTTACCTCTCTTTTGATACTGATTCGGCAGGTCAAAAAGCAACGGAAAGAGGTGCAACAATTATAAAAGAAGCGTTTGAAGGATTGGGAAATATCAAACAGTTTGACGAAAGCTACATCTCTGCCGCAGACGACAAGTACTCCTGCGAAATCCGCGTAATTGCCCCTCCGGAAGGAAAAGACCCTGATGAATTTATTCGCTCGGTCGGTGCAGAAAGCTACAAACAATTTGTTAAAAATGCACCTCTTTTAATAGATTTTCAAATAAACAATCTCTTAAAAGAAAGAAATCAGTATAAAACACCTCAGGAAAAAACGCGTTTTATAAAAATGGTTCTGCCGGTGCTTATGGAAATAAATAACGAAATTATCCGCTCGGAATATACAAAAATGGTGGCCGATTCAATAGGAGTTGATGAAACAGCACTTGAAAGAGAAATTCGGAAACTAAAGAATAATGAAAGTTTTGAACAGAGTGAGGATAGAGAAATCAAAAAAATTGTTACGAAAACGTTAACAATTTCGCAAAAAGCGCAAAAAAATTTATTGAGTGTTTTTTTTGTACCCGACAATCACTTAACATTTGCCCAAATCAATGAAATGATTGACAATTCGTACATTACAGACGAAACATTAATAAATGTAAAATCTACAATTGACAAATTAATTTGTACCGTAAATAATGTAAAGGAATTAATCGAGCAATTGTATACGGAATACGTTGAAAAGCCTGATATACAGAACATTTTGACAGACTTAATAAGTATCTCCGAAACATTTACAAATCTAAAACCCGACGACTTTAAGTGTGTTATAGAAGAAAATATCGCAAGAATTAAACGTTGTCAGTGGGAAGAAGAAAAAGAAAAAATAAGAAAATTATATAAAAATGCAGATGAAGACGATACAGAAGCCCTAAAACTTCAAATGCAGCTTAGAGATAAGATAAATAACAAACTAAAATTGGAGAAAATGAATGACTAAAAAAAGACAACCGAGCTCCTCTATTATAAGTGTTCTCGATGATGAGAATTTGGATTTACACGATATTGACGAGGATGGACAGTTAGACGGCGATGCTGACGGTGTTAATTACATGAACATGGATATCAGCACAGACAATATCGAAGATATTGTAACCGAAAAAATGGGCGGTAAAATGAATCTTGACGACATCTATATGATGAATTCGCACGAAGAAGATTCCTCCAATGATATGGAACTGCCAAAAGGAATAGCTGTAGATGACCCTGTAAGATTGTATTTAAGAGAAATCGGAAGAATCAAGCTCCTTTCTGCAAACGAAGAAATCGAACTTGCAAGAAAAATTTTAGAAGGCGGAACACCCGGCGCAATTGCGAAAAGAAAACTTGTTCAGGCAAACCTGCGTTTGGTAGTAAGTATTGCTAAAAAATACGTAGGCCGCGGAATGTTATTCTTAGACCTGATACAGGAAGGCAACCTCGGTCTTATCCGTGCTGCTGAAAAATTTGACCACGAACGAGGCTTCAAATTCTCAACCTATGCAACATGGTGGATAAGACAGGCAATCACAAGAGCAATTGCAGACCAGGCACGTACAATCCGTATTCCTGTTCACATGGTTGAAACAATCAATAAATTGAAAAAAGTTACAAGACGTCTTGCGCAGGAACTTTCAAGAAAACCAACCGAAGACGAACTCGCAATCGAGATGAACGTTTCTATCCCGAAACTTCGCGAAATCATCAAGATTGCTCAAGAACCTCTTTCACTTGAAACCCCGATTGGTAAAGAAGAAGATTCACGCTTGGGCGACTTTATCGAAGATAAAGAAGCAGACGCGCCGATAAAGACCGTTGCATCGGAACTTTTGAGAGAAGATTTGGCAGAAGTACTCTGCACACTTTCTCCGAGAGAACGCGACGTGTTGAGATTACGTTTCGGAATGGACGACGGACGCCAGAGAACACTGGAAGAAGTGGGACAGTTGTTCGGCGTAACCCGTGAACGTATCAGACAAATTGAAGCAAAAGCGTTGAGAAAACTTCGTCACCCTAACAGAAGCAAACGCTTGAGAGAATATGTAGAATCATAAGTGCCTGAGGCACACCAAAAAAGCTCCCGATTGGGAGCTTTTTTATTACCAGGGGTAGTCGTCTTTAATTTGCCAGCCATCGTAATATATCAAAGCTGCACAATGTATTCGCTTATTTTTTTCTATATTTTTGTTACAAGCATATTTACCCTCTTTTAAATAATACTCACGCGACTTACCTGCATCATAGCCGGAAAATTCTAACCCGTTAGTAAGATTATAATTAATATAATAATCGCTTCTTGAATAATCTCTGTATTTTTCGCTAAAACTGGAAGTCTTATTTTTATGTGATACAAGTATTCTCAGCGTAGTTATATCTGTAATTGGCCCGTTAGGAATCTGGTCTTTATTATATCCGTCAAATTGAAACAAGAGAGTAGTTCCGTTTTTAAGTCTGCAAACATAAGAACCTTCCCAAGCTTCGTGATAACCTTCTTTTGAAGAAACTGAAAGATATGGTATAACATACTTTTCTACAAATCTTATCAGATTTTCTTCACTAACATTTTTTGTATCCCATTCCCACCCTTTCGGCTCACCATATTCCTGTTGAGCCATTAGAAATGCATTTGATAAAATTGTATATGTTTGTTTCATTCGATTTACGTGAACTGATTTTTGGTGTTTGGCTACTATACCCGGTATTGTAAGAGAGGCAATAACTCCAATTATTCCAAGTGTAATTAATACTTCTGATAAAGTAAAAGCATTTGATTTATTTGTTTTCATAATTCACCTACTTAATAAATATGGAATATATTAAAAAATATACCGAATATATTCAGTATATTTATGATTATATTACGTATTGGCAAGTTGTCAATATATTAAAATAAAAAAATGGATATACAGAATTACTACGACGAACTTGCCAAAAACATGCGGGTAGAACGGGCAAAAAGAAAAATATCGCAGCTTAATCTTGCAACAAAAGCTGGAATATCACCGGATACCGTTAATATGATTGAAAGAGGAGTTGGAAATCCTACACTTTTTACTATAATTTCTATTGCGAAAGCGCTTGATGTAGACTTAAATACGTTAATACCTTTAAAATAAAAAAGCTCCCGATTGGGGGCTTTTTTATTAGTCAAACTTGTATAACTTCTCAAATTCTAAATTTAAAGCCTTCAATATGGGGACAAGCGTTGCAGAAACTCTCATATCAATCAATCCCCGTTCAATTTTACTGATATGTTGTCTTTCCAAACATGCTTTTTCCGCAAGTTCATCTTGAGACCATCCCAAACGGTTTCGCTCTGCTCTCAAATTATTACCTATAGCCTTTAAAATCTTTTCATTTCGCATATATTAATAATACATAATTGACAAAACCATAGCGATATGTAATAATGTGCAATATGAATATTATTATAATCAAAAGGAGTAAAAATGGATACCGATTTTAAATCCCGCGTTAACAATTACATCGAAGAAGTCGAAAAAATTTATAATCTACATAGAATTATGGTTGACTGCTTTTCTTACCAGATATCGACAGGCAAACCTTCCAGCAACCTGTTTCCGCTCGCTTTGATTATTCAGGAAAAATTTATCAATCTTGAACAAGCCTCCGATAAAATTTTTCTCGATATTTATAACAAATAAAGCACCTTGTTTACTGCCATACCACCGAAAACAAGCCATAAAAACATCAAACCGGCCAGCATTATCGGCTTCCAGCCAAGTCCCTTTATTTTGTTAAAGTTCGTCTCTACTCCGAGTGCAAACATTGCCATAGTTAGCAAAAATACATCAAATTCTATCAAAAATGTACGTATAACTTCCGGCACAATGTGAAGTGAATTCAAACCGCAAACCGCCACAAAAAATATCGCAAACCACGGCATTGGAACCTTTTCACGCTTTGTTCCTGATTTCTTCGCAAGATACATTCCCAGCAAAAATAAATAAGGAACCAGCATCATAACACGCGTTAATTTTACGATAACCGCCGTATCCATTGCCACTGGAGAAACGGCACTTCCCGCTGCCACAACCTGTGCAACTTCATGCACAGTTGAACCTATATAAACCCCGAAATACTCAGGACTTAAAAGGCCAAGCTTAAACAAAAACGGATATAAAAACATTGAAATTGTTCCGAACAAAACAACAGTTGCAACAGCAAGAGAAACTTTGTGCGATTTGGCTTTTAAAACAGCATCCGTTCCAAGAACAGCAGCCGCGCCGCAAATTGAAGAACCTATAGCAGTAAGCATGCACAAATCCTTATCCAGCTTGAAAACCCTTGTCCCGAGATAGTATCCGAACAAATAAGTCGTCGTAAGCATGACAATATCCGCAAACAATCCGTCCAGCCCGACTGCAAAAATTTGCTGGAAAGTTATTCTAAAACCATACAAAACTATTGCAAAACGCAATATCCGCTTTGAAGAAAATGTAATCCCTTCGCGAAAATTCTCCGGAATAAATCTGTTAAAAACATTCCCGATAACCATGCCGATAATAATAGCAAAAGTTAACGAGTTCAAATTTATGGATGCGCAAAAATCACACTTACACGTTAAATATGCAGCAAGTGCAAATACGGCACAAAAAACCATGCCTAAAATATTCTTTTTCATACAATAATCCTTATTCATCTACTTCGCGTAGAAAGAATTATAACACAAACACGCAAACCGAAAAAGAAAGTCTCGTCGTATGACAAGACTTATAAATATACATTTACCCCACCTATTTTATATCATATAAATATATTTTTGTCAAGTAGTATTGAAAAT
>ERZ779843.2186-NODE-2186-length-19515-cov-33.079599_pt1 | contig 19515 bp, 21 predicted proteins | sample MGYA00511560_ERZ779843 | MGnify/ENA primary metagenome ERZ779843 (study PRJEB29588, sample SAMEA2158062) | human gut metagenome | biome: human gut; feature: human-associated habitat; material: faeces | place: Denmark | collected 2008/2010 ... | reverse complement strand
ATACTTATCCTTTTAATTGTGACATCACCATCGAGCAAATCCCCGAATACGAAGGATATCTGGTTGCTGATGGGGTGGATGATACAATAGTATCTAAAGAGAGATTTACAATACAACAATATTTTACTATAGTTGGAGATTGGCAGTTTATAATTAAAGAAGATAAAAATTCAGGAGTAATTATAAACGGTAAATTATATTGTTACAATAGAGCTAAAGGTATATTGGTGTATGTAAACAATTCAAGTTATTATAATGATCTTGCTGATACAATAAAAATTAAAGCATTAAGTTCTGATGGCAAGGTATATGATGAAAATTGGGACGATATCCAAGTAAAAACAGGAGACGTTGTAAATACCAATGAACTTATACAGATTGCAGGACATTCTCAACAAAGTAAATATACCCGTGTTGCATTTAAAAATATCGCTATTTATAATAGCCTTCTTTCCAAAGACGACTGCATCAAAGCATATAACTATTTACAAACCCTAAAATCAAAATAGAATGAAATTTATTATAATACCAAAGGAAGTATATGACTCCATTCCAGCAAGTAAAAGACAAGAATTAGGAATCGACAATCCCCGTACTAACGTAGAAGGTACGGAAGTGATTCTCCATATCGAACACTACAATAGTGTTTTTGAGTCTGTGAGGATGATGGAAGAAGAGGATCCTCAGTATCCGTATCCGGTATATGATAGTCCTTCTTCGGAGCTTGATTCTGTTCTATCTTCGTCATCGTGGTCATCCGAAGTTAATGACGAACGTCCTTGATCTTGTTTTGGTTGAGGTATTTATTATATTTGTGACAAAGTTAAATCATTAAAGCGAGGGGCGGCGTCATCCGCCTCCTAATCATCATGATTCAAATTATTATCGGATGTATTTTAGCTAATATCCTTACGATAGCTATCATCGGTCTTGCCTTGTATTTGGTGTACCGTAAAAACGAAGATCGTATTAAGGCGTTGGATGCTAAAATCGATCAGAAGGTAGAGGACGTAAAAAACAAGGTTGGGGCGGTGATGGATATCGTAGACCAGATCAAGAAATTGTTGGACAAAATCAATAAAAAATAAAAAATGGCAGAAGTAGGTTATAACAGTAAATTCGAAGGTCTGGAGGTTGATTCCAGACTTGAGAATGTGGTGCAGGCCGCTCCTGGAACAAGTTCGGAGTCGGGCAAGGGAGGCCTTATCCCGGCTCCCCCTGCCGGAAGTCAAGACGGTAGCAAGACTCTTCTTAGTAATATGACATGGGGCGATTATGTAAACAAGAAGTATATAGATGATGCTGTTTCGGCGGCAGGGTGGAAGAAACAGATTGTTAGCAAACTTCCTACTGTTGAAGAGGCGAAGGATAATGTCATGTATCTTGTAAAAGATGATGTGGCATCTACAGAAACCAAAAACGTGTATAACGAATATATTTTGGTTACTGAAGAAAGTGGTGGTAAGGTGCTTGAATCTCTTGGTATGGTAAGTACCGGAGTAGATTCGACTTATCTTGATCTATCCATATTTCCCAGTACTTCTGGAACTCTTGATGAGGATTCGTTTGCAAAAGTTATTGATGCTTACAATAACGGGATTACATTAGGTAAGCTTAGTCTTTATTATTTTTCTTTGGATTATTTTTTAGATAATGATAATTCTGAATTAAAAATAATAGCTGTTTTATTTAATAACACCAACTCAAAGGAAGACGTATCTGGATCTTATATAGATATTGAGATGGTAACTTATGTTGTTGCCCAAGATAAGACATATAGGGCTATAGCTAATACGGCTACGTTGTCTAATGACATGTTGTCTTATTTGAGGTTTATGGCTAAGACTCCTAATGTTGTCACAACATTAGCAAGTTTGCCAACGGATGCTCATAATATCATAGCTAACGTAGCTTCCGCTACAAACCTGTCTATGTCAGTATCTTCCGAGTATGCCGGGCGGGAATGGCAGGTGCGGGTCAACAACACTACCGGCACAGACATCACGCAGCCGCTTCCTACCTCTGGCTTGTTCCAGAGCATGTCAGGCGATAGCGTAATAGTACCTAAAAACAGTTTTATAGAATTAAGTATCTGGTATATCAATGATAAGTTGGTTATCAGAGTAGGTGAACAAGCTTAATAGAAAGGATAGAGTATGCTTTATGTAAATAAGAATATAAAAGGTTTTTACTGGGAAGGATACGAGTTGGACTCCTCTTCTTACGAAGTAGGGTATTCTTACCAAGATTTCTTAGATGGTAAATGGGTTCAACTCGACTCCGATCAAGAAAAATTCCATCAAAACAATCCTGATGCGAGTGTGAAAGAAGTTATTGCTATGCAGCTTGACCCGGAGCCTCCTGGACCAACTGAAGAGGAGTTGCTTGCCAAGGCTAAGGACAAGAAGGTTTCTGAGGCCAGGGAATATGCTTATTCTGATACTGTCCGCTCTTATAGTTTGGATGGTAAACAGATATGGTATAACAGCAGCATGAGACAGAAGGTTAAAAACGATATTGACGTAGCAAAAGGAAGCGGGATATACACCGTATCCGTAGCAGATTCAGAATACGAGCTTGATATTGCTAATACGGCAATGAATGAAATGCATGTATATGAATCTGAGTGCAACGATCGTACTGTTGCCATAGAAAAGGAAATAGCTTCTAAAACCGACAGGAGTGAAGTTGAGTCTATGAAAGTAGATGAAGGCTATCCTGAGAAGTTGGTAAGAACAAAGGATCAGATCATAGAAAAAAATAAGATCCTTGAAGCTAATGATCCGGAGAAGGCTATAGCCATGTACATGAGGGCGATGATCAACACGCCGGCTATGTTGGAAAACACTGACCAGAATCTTGCTCTTAAGATAAAGGGATTGTACCCTATCTGGGATAAGGATGGAGTTTACGGAGACAAAGGTCTTCCTATGGGTACGGCTGTTGTAAAAGGGCAGCGTTTCCGTAGCAAAAACAAACCTTCGGATTTGGATTGGACTCTGTTTGAAGTAAGGCAAAATCACAATCTACAAGCCGACTGGGTTCCTGGTCAGGGAGGTGGAGCTGAAAGCCTGTATATGGTTGTTCAGGAAAAGCATTCAGGTACGATAGACGATCCTATTCCTTGGGTATATAATTCTATTTTAGAGAATGGAAAGTATTACATTGACAAAGAAATTAAATATCTTTGCATAAGAGATTCAGGCATCCCTTTGGCTTACGAGAATCTTTCTGATCTTGTATCAGCAGGATATGTAAGGGTTGTTTAGGTCGTGATTTGTTGTTAATGTTATGGATAACCCCTGTATATTTATTTATGCAGGGGTTTTTCTTTAATCCAGACTCTACTTATTTTAATATTTGGTAAGGTTCTGATTATCTTTGTGAAAAGGTTAAGTTATGGAAAGAAGTGATATTATAAAAGAATTGAGTCAGTATTTTAGTATTGTTGAATTAGTTGGTCCTAAAGAATACGGTAGAGACAAAGATCTTTGCTGGAGGTATTTAAGAACTGAGTTGCTTCACACGATACTGGTTTTAAGGAAAGACATTTTGAAAACTCCGATGACGGTTAATACCTGGAAGTCGGGTGGAAGGTTTGATGAGCGTGGGTTTAGGAACAATATCTCAGACATAGTAAAATCAAAGACCGTATCAGGGTCTTTGTATATCAGTCCTCATATGCTTGGGGCAGCCATTGATTTTGATGCCAAGGGTATGACGGCAGAAGAGGCAAGGAATAAAATAATTCAGTCGCAGGATTTACTTCCTTGTCCCATTAGATTAGAATCAGGTACCAATTGGGTCCATATTGACGTATATGACTCTCTTGGAAGTATCAAGAAAGTAACTATGTTCTAATATGGCTTATCGTTTTGTAGGAAGGATGAATTTAGAAAGTTTCTGGGCTTTTCTCATTTCCGGATTATCAGCATTGTGGATGAATTTCCAGGAGATTCACCACCTTATATATTCTATATTGTTTATATTAGCTATAAATCTTTTGTTAGCTACTATAAAAAGTATCAAACACTGCTATATCCGAAGAAAGAGAAAAAGGCCTTTTAAGATATTGACATGCATAAGCGAAATGGGAGTTTTGAAAATCCTTCTTGAGTTCGCGGCCTGTTCTTTCGGGTTGTTTACCATATCCGGAATGGATCTTATTATGTCTATGGGAGGACATAAATCCCCAGAGTTTATAGACATGCTTCTTCAGTGGATTACGATATTTGCCTTAATATTATACGGTGGGATGGCATTCAAGCGCCTCGGAGATCTTGCACCTGATTTGATGATAGTAAAAGGCGTTAAGTATTTCTTTAGCAAAGTAAGTTGGTGGCAAAAAGTTCCATTCGGAGAAGAGCTTAAAGAAGGTATTAACAACGGTGATATACAAGAACTCTTAGACGAAGATAAGGAGGGTAAAAGATGTGTTTGCAAAAAATGAGAGTCAGTCATGTGTTAGGAGTTCTTCTACTGTGTTTTATATCTTTCTTATTCGGTAAAACATGCAAGAAGAAAGAAATAATACACGATATAGAAATAGATACGGTAATAGATACCATTATCCAACCTGTTCCTGTTCCTCAGTATATAGTTGACGTAGGGGAGGTAGAAACACCTTTCCCTATGGATGCTATAGTTAAAAAAGATACGATAAGAGACACTGTTTATATCAATATACCAATACAGAGAAAAACGTATCAGACAGATGATTATAGAGCGGTAATAAGTGGGTACCGACCAAATTTAGATACGATGACAATCTACCACAAAAGAGAAATAATATACGAAAAAAGTAGACGGTGGGGATTAGGAATCACCGCCGGATACGGATTGTCTAAAGACGGTTTTTCTCCTTGTTTGAGTATGGGTGTATTTTATAGAATATGGTGAGAAGCCACTGAGGTAAGACGGACAAAGCCTGTCTTACGCCTATCCTGAAGTTCTATCCTACAACGGCAACCCCTACCCTGCAACCTACCCGCCTGCCTCGTGCTGCGGCCTGAAGGGACCTGCTCTGCTGCCTGGGCTGTCCTGCGCCATGACACACTACAGCCTCGCCTACCTGCCCTGCCCGCTTATCCACTGGCTACTTCATGGTTTTAAATAAAAGTTCATTCATACCTCACTCGCTTCGCTCGATTCGGCATAAATTCACTAAAGAATTAAATCAATATTCCTACGTTCTCTCATATCGCTCCCTACGGTCACGATATTCGTTCACTTAAAGGATTAAACAATAGGCCAAACAATATATAGGGCAATACGCTCCTTCACCTCACTCCCTTCGGTCGATTCGGTTTCAGTCACTCCATATTATGAGGAATAAAGAATAAGGTCTTAAAAGTTAAAATAATATGAACAACTAATAATTAATTAAAACAAGATGAATAATAATTCAGGGAATGAATAATAAAAGCTGGAACGATAAAATCGGGACTGTTTTTATTCAAGATAACTTGGTCCACCCTGATGCTCAGCGTGTTACAGGATGATCGCTATTTGGTGCCGTTTTTGTCGTAATGCGATTAGGTACAAAAAAAAGACCTGTCCCTTATTTTCTCAAACCAAGGACAGGCTAAAAGCTTTTAGTAAAATTTGGAGCCAATAAACAATTTTGTTACATTTGCTCCAAAAAGTCAAATATATGGCGAATATACTCCAAATATCAGACGGGCGCAAGCTTCACGACAGACTTCTTAAGAAAGAGTCGGTCTCACCTTTAGAGGTTATACGCAATGAGTATAACCATTTTAGCTATAATGTAGTGCGTAGACCGGAAGGTCAATGTTTAGGAAATTTAAGGTATTTTAATCTTAATTATGATAGCAAAACAGGTCATTTCTTTAAAAAAGAGTTCAATTTAAGACATAGCAGTAATTTTGTAATCACTGACTATTGGAAAGATCGAGTGCGTTGTTTTATTGTTTGGAACTACGGATTTGGTCGTTATTTTCCGTACAATGATTTTGTGGAAGCTATGGTTTATGATTATCTTATCTATGGTCGTAAATCAGTTCCATATAATATAAAGACTCAGGAGGCTGAGAACAGGTGTGTTAGATTTTATATAAATTCACAGATATCCCACCTCAGAAAAGTAGGATATAAGGCTTATAGGGAGGAATTTAAGAAAGAGCATCCTGAATATTTTATAGATGAAAGTTGTCGAGTTTTTCGTTGTCTTGACATGTCATTAAAGAGAGAGGAGAAAATAGCGGCCTGTCATGCTCACAAGCGTGATCTTAGAACTCACATCATTGACTCTTTCATTAATAGGATTATGAAGAATCCCACAACGCTCCATTCCTGGTTTTCTGAATATGTGGATAGAGAAGGAAAAAATCGCACATGTTTTTCCGATAAAGCTGTTGAGTCATTGAATAAAAGGTTGAAGAATAATGGTTTGAATACGTTGAAGAACATAACCTTGTATCGACTATTCAGGAGTAGGGTTAAAGAAAGATTTGGTTGCAATATTAGGACCTTCTTCAACAATGTCCTAATGAGTGCATCTACTGAAGAAGTTATCACAAAAGCCATTAAGAAAATAAAAGGCAAGAACATGATGAGCTTGTACATTTCGGCATTGAAAAAGTACCGTAATATATGCGAAGTGTATTATTCTGACGAAGATATATCCTTCGACGACATATTCCGGGAATACGGAATAGATCTTCGAATGTGCGGATAAGGTTCTTGTTATCTATAACAATACACGTCAGTGTTGTGTTTTATCGCTTCATTTCCATATCTTTGTAGAAAAAGAGAAGGAAATGAATTACATTGATATTTTACCACAGATAAGAAATAATATTTTCTATGTTCGGATAGTTATGACTGACTACGATGTAGAAAATCAGATGGTTATTAGAATAGTAGCCAGAAGAAATGATGGTCTGTATAAGACCGAGGTTTTGCAGTATCCAAACGAAGGAACTGATTATGGTGGAGAAATTATTGTTCCTATGTTTGGTATGGCTAAGTCGTTGGTGGCCCAAATAGTAGGAGTCAAGATAAATGGTACTGAGGTACGTGTTAATAGCACCGAAGTAGAGGGAGCTGATATAACAGCCAGATACGATGACTCCCTTACCAGAATGGGATGGGAGGAGAGTATGAATAATATCCATCTTGATTTTGAGGTTATAAGCACCAACAATCCTAAAACACTTCGCATAGCCGATCAATCGGAATGGGGGATATTGGCAGACAGGCCGGCTATTATAGAGATCTTACCACCTGAAGATGAGAATAAGTATGTTTATTATCTTGGTAAGAATCAGTTGAATGTATTCAACAGTAAGACCCTTGGCATAAATCCGGGTCGCGGAAATGATTTTGAAAACCTAAAAGATGGTATATACGATATTACCATAAAAGGCAGTCCTTCCTCTTATTCATTTAACAGAAAGTATTTAAAAACAGATCTGATCCGTCTTAACATAGATAAGATATGGGCCAGGTCAACTGTGTTATGTGATCATGAGGATGATGACGTTATTGACAAAATAAAAGAAATAGAGTTTCTGCTGGCTGCGGCTGAAGCCAATATGAGATTAGGGAATTTTGAAAACGTAAAACAATTATATGAAAAAGCATCTAAATTGATTTACGTTCTCAATAATTGTGAAAATTGTGGTTGTAAAATATAATTAATTAAATATCAATAAGTTATGGGATGCGGATGTGGAAGAAGTAATATTACTTCTGTTAATAGAAATAGGGCTATAAAGCCTCAGTCGAATACGACACCTAAAGCTGATTCTAATGCGGCTTGTATTCAGAAATACGATGAACTTGCTGTATTGGACAAGAAAATCATAGACCTTCATCGCAAGTTCAGGTTTGTAGGAGGTGTAAGTAAAAGGTATGCTGATATTCAAAAGCTGGTAAGAGGCTGGATTGTTAATTTGAAGAACGAGTGCCCGGATCCGGATGATCTTGCTACTTATTCTGAATACATAAATAAAGAATACGCCAGGTATTTTACCGTGAAATAATATGTCAGCTACCGGAAGTACACAGCAAATTCTTTTCCCTTCATCTTACTTATGTGAGTGTGCTGATCGTTTTATAGCATGTAAGGCTGATCAGTATCTACAATATCATAAGTATAAGGTAGGTATCAAGCCTGATATGGATACGGTTCTTAAAATAGATCGTATGAGAAGAATCGTATGTGAAGGGGAATGCGGGTTGTGCCCGGGCGAGATTCAGAAATTTAAAGAAGAACTTAATAAGATCTTGTCATGAAAAAGATGTATTACAACAAAGAATACAGAAAAGCTTTCAAGAAATCGGACTGTCCGGAAGATCTTGGTTCTGAAGAAACGTTTATCGTTCATGAGGCTGAATTTTGTTCGGATATAAGCCAAGATGATGCAGATAGGAAAGCGGCAGAGTTTGCAGATAAAGAGGGTCCGTTGTATGCTAATAAAGTAGGTGGATGTTGTGAGGTTTATTATAACACAAGACAGGAAGGGGATTTCTTTAAAAATGATTGTCCTGATGGTCAAAAACAAGAACAACCCACACATCACGTGGTAGAGGCCGGGCGTGTATGGTCTAAGTTCAGTACCGAAATAGCCAACTACGAAGCTGCGAAGATCCTTGATCAAGAAGGGCAGGCTGCCGCCAACAAATCTGGGGTATGCAAGACTGTTTATTATAACGAAGATCAGCATGGCTGGTTTAGTAAACGTTGTAAGGAAGGATGGAAGGCTCCTGAGAAATACAGGAGGATATACGCCGGTACCGTAACGTCTTTTATTAGCGTTGATGATGCTAATGAAAAGGCTAAGAAGATACTGGAAGAAGAGGGCATGAAATGGGTTAATGAAAATACCAAATGTGAGCCTGTTGTTGATAAATGTCAATTTGATTTTTGAAATGAGCAACGTAAAATTTAATCCGACAGAAGGCGAGAATGATAAACTGGTGTCGGTGTTTTCTGAAATAAATGAAGGTCTTGATACGACTTTGAATTACACTATTTCCGATGAAGGGAATAAGGCTAAGAAGAACATCGTCGTTAATCAAGTTGGTAAAAGGGAAAAGTTTTTATCGAAGAAAGGGGAGGAATCTGAGCCTTTTGTTTTGTCTGATGGTAATACTTTCAACGTTCTTAAAGAAGGTGCTTCAGGATCGGCATCCGCTTGGGCTGAGGATCAGCTTCCTCCAGAAGCCACAGAATCAGTTGGCGACAAAAGCCTTCTCCCTTCTTGGGATTTTTATCTTATAGACATGACTCAAAATACCGGAGACAAAGTGCGTCCGGTAGGAAAGCTTCGTAAGAATAATCTCCTTAGATTTGAAAACGGAGATTTTGCTCCTACGGTAGGTATAACCGAGGAAATGAGAGCCGAATGCGATGTGGAACTGTATTTGGATAACGGTCATAAAAATAAGTATTGTGATGCCGGAGCATTTGACGCTAAGGCTTTTTATGAAGAGTATGGCATTAGTCAAAAACTTTATAATGCTTCAGGATCAGAGGTAAGGATTTTAAGACCTTGGGAGACTACTTCAAAGAATTATAGTATATTCTTAGGATGTAGCAAGAGCCTGTACGTAGTTGATAAGGTAGTTGGTAAAAGCGGGAAAATATGGTCTGGTGTGTACGACGCGGACACGGTTCCTATGCTGGACGGACTTGACCTGCGCCAGACGTGCCCTGTTCTGCCGCCCACGGCCTTATCTCCTGGACCGGTATGTACAGTAGACTCCAAGGCAAGGTCTTTCTTTTTCTTGTATGAAGGAGAAACAAATTGTAAATCCGGAGCCGGAGTTGGTAACGCCTGCACAATGTTTCTAAATGGAAGAACTTATCCGAGAAGCAATGATGTAAATCAGATCAATATAGCTAAGTATTCGAGGGCAAATAACGTAGATCCAGAATCTTCTTATCCTTTTTCAGAAGGTGGATTTTTGACCTTGAATGCCTATATCATATACCTTGAAATGCTGTACGGTACTAAATACTTGGTTAATCCAGATACTTTTGGATCAGGGATATCAAGTAACTCCGGGGTAGGTAATGATGTTAATTACCATAAATACGGAGGATTGAAATACCGTAAAAAAGGAGAAGATACATGGATGTATGCCACATGGGACAACAGTTCTTCTATTATCCATTGTGAACCTACTAAAAAAACTCACTTCTCTTACCTCATAAATTCAGAGTGTCCTAAAGAACAGTGCATGGAAAGCCAGATGGCGGCTTCTTTTGCATTTGAGACAGGCGTAGAAGAAGGATCAGAGTTTGATTTTTATGGAGGAAAATACTGGTATAAGAACGTCCAGGGGGCCAAGAGTATGGCTGAAGGTCATATGAATGTTATTGTGTTTAAGGAAATGACCGGCACTATATCAGCCTTAAACGAAAATGACGAACCGGCAGAATTTGATTTGGAAGTTATTTTAAGGATGTCTTTGTACGATGGCATGAATTTGTCTGGAGATGTCTTTAGGTATTGTGGAGGAGGATACGAACAGGTAGGGACTTGTTTAAATGATCCTAATGTTACTCGTATAGGCAATACTATTGATATCTATATAGAGCCAGATCAAAAGAAATGGACATATGAGAAAAGGTCTACTATAAATAATGGTGAGGTTTTTAATTTTGAATCTAAATATAAAAAGATAGCAACTACCCAAAATTTAGGAGATAGTTTTGCTTTACACCGTATTCCTTATACCGGATGGAAGGATAAAAAAGGGGGAAGTATCGGAACAGGAGAATGTTTTTATACATGGGACAATTGCTACTGGGCTTCATCTGTCGGTATAAAGTCCAGAGTGGCTGCTCGTTTCGGCGGTCCTGCGTACATTGGCTATTGCTCGCCTCGTTTTCTGCATGCGAATTACGCCACTTCTATTACGCTTCGCTCCACTTGCGGCCTTGCCCAGTTGTTATTAGACGCCAGTCAACCGCAGGTTTGATGGGTGCAACCCATTGATGGCGCAGCCATCATAAGCGCAGCGCTAAGGCGCAGCCTTTTATACTATATCACGGCGCAGCCGTATCTTGTTAATATAATATTTTATAGCTACAAAACAAAAATTTAAAATATTTAATACAAATTGTTTTGTAGCTATAAAATATTATACATACATTTGCAATGTCATTAGACAACAGAGATAGTTAACATTATAAACAATAAAAATCTATTCAATGAAATCCGTTAGTCTGCTAACAAGTCTTACATTGGGATCTGACCTCTGAAATAGCAAATAACGGTTGAGAAAGAGGTTAAAAAGAATTGGCTGCTCGTTTCGGCGGTAATGCGAACAATGGCAATTGCTCGCCTCGTAATCTGAATGCGAATAAAATAAATCCGAATAATTTATTATTTTAATCGTAGTAATCATTATATTTGCCATGTGGATATAATAATTGATACATGAAAGTTATTAACGTTGTTGGGTATGAAGGTATATATGCAGTAAGTGATACTGGTATTATTTTCAATATTAAAAAAGGAACTGTAATGAAGACTCGTATTAATATATATGGTTACGAGGAGGTGACGCTTTCAAGTGCTAAGAGTGGAAAGAGCAAAATGAGGGTGCATAGGATAGTATATGAGTCTTTTAATGGTAAGGTAAAAGATGATTTGGTAATAGATCATATAGACAATAATAAGTTAAATAATAATCTTAGTAATTTAAGAAAACTCACAAATAGAGAGAATATATGTAGGTCAAAGGTTTCAAAATACGGAAGGGGAGTGCATTACTTTGAGAAGATAAATAAATATGGTGCTTGCATTCAGATAAATAAGATACAATATCATTTAGGTGTGTTTTGTGATGTTGAAGATGCAAGAAATGCATACGACAAAGCTTTATCGGACTGGAACGATAATGGGATATTGCCTTATAAGAGAGATAGGACTGTAAAAAAATGTAATGCATGCAACGAGGTGAAATCTGTATCTGAATTTTATTACATAAAGGGTCATGGCTATCAGTATATGTGTAAAGAGTGTCAAAAAAAGTACGGAAAAGAATACAGGATTAAAAAGAAAAAAAATGCGAATAATAACATAGAATACATTGATTGACTTCTTTTTGTGATGGTGTGGATAAAAAACACTATCTTGCACCAAAAAAAAGAAAGTCATGAACTCATGTAACACTTGTAAAGATGACAGACCTGATATTCTGAGATCTAATATTTGTATCGGGTCTGATCCATGTAATGACTGTACGGACAATTGCGAGATTCTTCCAAAAGAATGCGATTGCCCGTATGGTCATTTAAGCGATCATTGCATTCATTATACAGGATGCAAGACATTCATATCCAAATTAACTCCAGGTATGCCTTATAATGAGGTTATGCATAATATAGAACTGGTTTTTGAAAACATAGATAAGTTTTTGGATAGGATGGTTGAAGAAAATACGCTTTTAAAACAAAGGGTTGAAAAACTTGAAAAACAGTTACAAAATGGAAAAGAGTGCACAAATTGGTAAGGACTTAAGTGGTAAACACGTATATGTTCCACATGTGGACGAGACGCCGGTGCCATGCCCGGACGGATACACCTGCACGAACTGCGTGTACTGCGCTGACGGCATCAACGCTGGCTACTTTAGTCTGGCTCAGAAATCTGATCTTACGGCTTTAATCAATGCAATGATATGCCGTATGGAATATCAGGATAGGGAAATAGAATTTTTAAAACAAAAAATAAATATTTTGAATAATGGCAATAACAGGTAACGGTTGTTTTGGCAGTCATGGTGGGTGCGAACGCCCGCATCATTGCAATATTCCTTCTTCTAACATATTCTATGATGGAGAAACTATAGAAGAAGCTGGTTTGTATCATGGTATGCCTTTAGACGGAGCTTTAGCTAATTTAGCTAAATACGTTTCAAGGGCTATTAACGTAAGTGGATCTGTCAATACAGAAGTATTTGACGGTACTTCTCATGTGGTTCTCAAAAAAGATCCGGCAGAAATTCTGCTTGTGTCTTATTGCGGGGGTGTCGTGCCTTCTGATATGTATAAAGTCCAGGGTCGTACTGTTAAGTTCTGCCGGGATATGTGTCAACAAGATGAATTTGCTGAAGTGAGGGTCGTGTACCGAGAAGAGGCAAATAGTTCTTATGGGTTCCATTGTTAATTTAGGAGGATGAGAAATGGCAGAAAAATGCAAAGGATTTATATGTGGGGGTAATCTCGTTGATGGCTCTGTGCCTTCTGACAAGTTAGATAAAGAAACCATTATCGAGCTTATTAAAGAGATTCTGAAAGAGGAAATGCACGAATCTTGGCTTAAGGAAATAATAGAAACCATACTTAAGGAATCCATTGATTCGGATTGGCTTCGTGAGTTCTTTAAAGAGGTTCTTAAAAAATATGCTAAAGAGGAATGGTTTAAGGACATTATCTGCGGCTTAGGATGTGTAGGTGTACAAGAGATATTCGACGTTATTCCTACTGACATAACATTTGAAGCTACAGGAGGTACGGCTACGGTTCAGGTGGTTGTCGATGATGGAGTTGAATGGGAGTTGACACTTTAAATTAGGGAGGATAATTATGTCGAGAGAGAAAATATATAAGATGGATGATGGTTCTTGGCTTACCTCGGACAAGAAGGAAGGTGTCGGTCGTGATAAAATGAATTTCGATGCTCCATCTTGGAAAGGAAGGGAAGATAGGATCACTATCCGAATTGTGAAAAAATCCGATACTGAAAGTATGAAAGCTATTACTTTCAGGCAAAAAGGCATTAAAATCACAGAAGTCTCGGTTAGCAGGCTGGAGTTCCCTATATCTGGTGGAGATAAGCAGATCCTTATTACTACCAACGCCGCTTCGATCAATGCCCTTATTACGGGTGAGAAAGATATAAAGGGTGTCATAAAAGCATTTACTACCGCTTCCGGTCTTAATATTGACGTCAATGATATTAGGCTTGATTATGGTTTCCCTGGTGATCCGGGTCTTGAAGACACGTTCCAGGTTTCGATGATTGTTTCCATGCCTGGCAATGAGGATGGGAATGAAGTTAATGAGAACATAACTATAAATGGTGTACTGATTCCTATTTATCAGCCTGAAAAGGTCGTTCCTTACATTAAATTGGATAAGGAATTTGAACAGGTTGAGGGTGATGAAACAAGCACGCAGTTAAGTATAGAAAGTAATATAAAAGATTATGTTATTGAAATAGTTGAATGCGAGTCTGTGGATAAGGAGGAGATTCACCTGGACAAGGATGTTGTTGATCTTGATTCAGATGGATCACCGGAGGTAATCAACGTAAGTACAAATCCTGAAAATTTAAGATGGAGGATCAGCGAATGAAAGTAGATAATTGTTGGGCGAACATAGATAAGAAAGAAGGCAGTCTTAACAGTAAGGTTAATATTTACTTTGATGAAAATGATACTGGTGCCAACAGAAGTGTCAAGATAAGGGTGTCTTCCAGGGACGGTAGCGTATCTGAAGAATGTACGTTAGTTCATAAAAAGAAAGAACAGGTAGTTTATAGAAATAAAAGACAGTCAGCTCTTTTCACAAAAGAAGGATGTAATTCTGAGACAGAGAAAGGGGAAGAGCTTGAGTACGTTGTTGAGGCCGGAAAATACACGTCTATCATATCTCAGTCTGATGCTGATGACAAGGCTGTGAAAGACATTGAACAAAATGGTCAGAACTGGGTTAATGAGCATGGTCGTTGTATAACCATATTATGGTACAATGTCAAGAAATCAAAGTCGTTTAGAAAGAACGATTGTGATCCTGATACCGAAGAAGGAAGTTTGGTTACGATGACAATCGAAGCCGGGCAATTTTCTTCTACCATAAGCCAAGAAGATGCCGACCGTAAGGCTGAAGCTGAGTTGAATGCCAAAGGTCAAGACTATGCTAATTCTCATGGTACTTGCAATACCATAAAATGGTACAACGACAGGAAATCCAAGATGTTCCAAAAGACAGATTGTGAGGTGACTGAAGTTGGATCTATGGTAGAGTACGTTGTAGAAGCCGGCCGCTTCTCTTCTTCTGTTTCTAAGGAGGATGCTAATCAGAAGGCTTTGGAAGCCTTGGAAGCTGAAGGTCCAGGGTATGCTAATGAGCATGGCACCTGTGAAACCAATTTATGGTATAACGTAGAGAAGTCGAAAGTATTTTATAAGAATGACTGCGAAGATGGGTTTATCGGAGCACCTTACACTTACACGGTAGAAGCCGGTAAATACACATCAGACGTAAGTCAAGAAGATGCTGATCAGAAAGCTCTTGATGATATAGAGAAAAATGGTCAGGATCAGGCAAACCTGAATGGAGAATGCGTTACTGATCCAAATTATTTCGTCGGAAAGGCTTCGGCTCGTGTTCAGAAAAATGATTGCGATGCTGAATCTCAGACCGGAAGCTTTGTCGATTTAACTGAAAAGGATCTTGCTGGATACCCGGATGCTTTTGTATCAAGGGAAAGCCAGGAGGTGGCTAACGCGCTGGCCGAGGCTGCTATGGAAGAACAGAAACAGGATCTTGCAAATAAGAAAGGCACTTGCATAGATAAAAACCAATTTGTTGGTGTATATAGCAAGGTATTCACAAAAGACAATTGCGACGGAGAAGGCGTAGGTTCGCAGGTAACAGTAGACCAAGATGATGTAACCGGTGGTCCTTTTACTTCATACGAAAGCCAGGAGGCGGCTAACGCGCTCGCTCAGGCTGCCGTCGAGCAGCAGGGCCAGGCCATAGCCAACCGGGACGGCCATTGTACGTGGACTGGTAAATACAGTGAAGAATTTACCAAAAACGATTGTAATGAAGGTCAGGTAGGGTCTAAGATTACTGTAACCGAACAAGATGTTGTTGGTGCTCCTTTCACATCTACCGTGAGTCAAGATGATGCTAATAACAAGGCTAAAGCTGCTGTCAAAGAACAAGGACAGGCTATTGCTAACAGTAAGGGTAATTGTGAGAATATGACGGTCTATACCGGTCATTACAGCAAGAGATTCGTTCCTGAATGTGAAGCTTGCCATAAGGGTGTAGAAATGGAGGTTATGGCCGAAATGGTTAATGGTAGTCCTGTTACGTCTACAGAAAGCCAAGATGCAGCAGACGCAGAAGCTCGTAGGATCGTAGAAGAAGGCGGTCAGGCTTATGTTAATAAGAACGGAACTTGTACACCATTAAGCACCGATCCTGTATGGGAGGACGTAGAACCGGAAGAACTTAGATGTAATGAAGGTAAGTCTCAGAAAAAGCAACGTGATACTAACGAATGTTCTGAAACTCACAATCAAGAACGTTGGGTAGATGGCGGGAATAAGGTCTGTAGCTGGACCGGTCATTACACAGAAACGTTCCAGAAGAACGACTGTGAGATACCGGATTCGGGAACGGAAGTAGAGGTAAGTGAAGCTAATGTTGAAGGTAATCCTTTTATTTCTTTCGTAAGTCAAGAAGATGCTAATAATAAGGCTAAGGAAGCTGTTAAATCCCAAGGACAGGATATTGCCAACCAGAAAGGCAAATGTAGGTTCGTAGGCGTATATAGCAAGGAATTTACGAAAGACAATTGCGGATCATGTCAGCATGGTGTTCCGATGAGCGTAACACAAGACATGGTAGGTGGACCGTTCTATTCTAATGAAAGCCAGGAAGAGGCAAATAGATTAGCTCAGGAAGCCGTAGAAGCCCAAGGCCAGGCTTATGTTAACAAGAACGGAACATGTGAAGCAGATAACACCGATCCTGTATGGGAAGATTCGGAACCGCTCGAAACCAAATGCGAAGGTGGTAAATCCTATAAAAAACAGGTTAATACCAACGAATGCTATGGTGGAGAAAATGAACGTTGGGTAGAAGGTGGAGATAAGGTATGTACCTGGACCGGAACATATAGCAAGGTATTTACAAAACAGTGTGCTGACGGCGGTGTCGGATCTAAGGTTACCATAGATCAGGATGATGTAACCGGCGGTCCTTTTACGTCTACCGTAAGTCAGGAAGACGCAAATAGCAAGGCTCAGGCTGCCGTCGAACAGCAGGGTCAGGCTCTTGCTGACGCGCAGGGAACTTGTACTTGGACCGGTAAGGCAAGTAAGGTCTTCACCAGAAACAATTGCGGAAGCTGTCAGCATGGTTCGTCTGTTACCGTAACTCAGGACCAAGTAGGTGGTCCATTTACGTCCAATATCAGTCAAGCTGATGCTAATAAGAAGGCTCAAGATGCTGTAAATTCCCAAGGTCAGGCAGTAGCTAACAAAAACAGTGATTGCGTAGCTGATAGCACAACACCTTCTTGGTCTGATACCGGAAGCACCCGTTGCGACGGTTGTACGTCTCAGAAGCGACAACGTGACACCAATCCATGTTCTTCTTCTTACGACAACACAAGATGGGTTAATGGAGGTGGAGAATCTTGTACAGACTGGTCTTATTACGGAACAGGAGCTTGCGTAGGTCATACTCAGTATAAAGCTTATCGTGATAGCTGCTCTGGTAGCATAGATCGTCGATATTCTGTAAGTTGTAGGAATTGCTGTAATTGCGGATCTTACGGTTCTTGGCGAGAAAATGGATGTAAGAATGATCAAGTTAAATACGTTCGTTATGATGATTGTGGTAATGCCGACTACAAATACGAATATGAAGTTGGAAAATGCGGATATGCGCCATATGTCTTTGAGTTTGTAAATGGAACAACTGGTAAAGTATGGTCTGGATCAGGTGAAGCACAAACTATACAATATACTATTACAAGTACCAAAAGTGGATCGTATATTGGATATAGTGTGCAATCTAAGCCTGATTGGTGTTCTGTAGATTATAGAGACCAGACATCTACGAGTATGCTTGCTAAAATTACTATGACAGCTAACTCTTCCTCTTCTTCTCGTTCCGGTACTATTACTTTCGTCCAAAATGAATCAGGGAAAACTGTTGACGTTAACATTACACAGGCTGTTGTTGTCACTTATGAGTTTAGTGCCAACCAAAGCACTTGGAATGCCGATGCAAATGGAGGTGCAAATAACTCATATTCATGTATTCAATTAAAAAGTAAAAAGAATGGAAGTAAGATAGGATACACTGTATCATCTAAGCCAAGTTGGGTTACAGAAGTTACAGAAAAACCATCAGGGGCATCCTGTTCTGTTTTGTCAGGTTATGATTATTCATTTGCAATAATCTCATCCGCAAACAGCTCTTCATCTTCCAGAAGTGGCACTGTGACATTGAAGCAAAATGAGTCTGGGAAGACTGTTAACATAACAGTCAACCAAGAAGGAAAGGCTAAACCTGTTCCGGCGCATATTACATTGGGAAACGGCTCTTGGGCTACTTATAAGAGGAATAATGTTTCTTATAACCCTGGTGCCGGCAAGTGTATTGCTGGATTCGAGTGGACTGGAGATGAAAATGGAGATATACGAATTTATACTTGCGACATCAAGGTTGTAGATTCTAGTTACCGTGAGATACCTGGAGCTACTATAAACGTTGGAACTATAACCCAGAGAATACAGCCCGGAAGCTCTTGTTCGTATTTCAGAGCTGTAGTGGGAGGTATATTGGCAGGATATGCTCATGCTGGAGATGAGAATAAGAATACTACATGGTATATACGAACTATAAACGTGTCCTATGATGGTAAATTGTATAAGAGTGCTATTGTTAGACAATTTGAAAAAACAGATATTTCCAAGAATGGTGGTATATTTAATGTCTATAATGTGTCACCTGCTTCTTACAACTTTATCGTAGATGGAGCTGAGTGCGGTGATGAAAGAGGAACTTTAAAATACTCTTATTCTCAGATAAATCTTAATCCAGCTTGACATACTCCCATAGCTAAAGCAAATGGGATTCTTGGATACAAGCGCAAGAAACCCCGATATTACTATCGCTGGAATTACTCTTGCTCTCCAATTTGGAAATGCCCTTCCGAAGTATATTACGGGCTGCAAGAACATCACGGTCGTTAATTGCACCGCACGCTGGGCACACCCACGTGCGGTCGCGTAACGACAGTCCTTTATTAATGCAGCCACATTCGCAAGTTTTGGAAGAAGGATACCATTTGTCAATCTTGTGTATCGTTACTCCATACTTTGAGGCAACATACGTAAGTTTATCAATAAAAGAAGAATGACTAAGATCAGAAACCTTCTTTCCCCACAAACGTTTCATTCCTTCAATGTTTAGATCTTCAATAAAAATATAATCATACTGTTTGCATAACTAATGAGCTAATCCCCATTGAAAATCCGATCGAAGATCGTTTATTTTACGATACGCTTGTTGTAGTTCAAACAGTCTCCTTCTTCTATTGCTGGAGTCCTTCTTTGCATTAGAAAACCGTTTGTTTAGTTTTCTAATCTTGTTTTGATATCGTTTGAAGAATAATGGAGAATCGATTTTGCTACCATCACTTTTAGTTAGATAAGTTTTCAGACCAAAATCCAATCCGATAGATGCACCATCATGTGTCTTTCTATAAGAGTTTGAAG
>ERZ779843.2157-NODE-2157-length-19779-cov-6.230227_pt1 | contig 19779 bp, 2 predicted proteins | sample MGYA00511560_ERZ779843 | MGnify/ENA primary metagenome ERZ779843 (study PRJEB29588, sample SAMEA2158062) | human gut metagenome | biome: human gut; feature: human-associated habitat; material: faeces | place: Denmark | collected 2008/2010 ... | reverse complement strand
GCCGTCGGCTGACGCTGACGCTGAGCCGAAACGGCGATGCGGAAACGATGCTCACCCTTGCGGCGCTGGACGGCGACGGCAACGAGCTGGATCTGCGCAACAGCGGCGACGGCAGAATCAAATTGCAGGCGCATTGGGATGCGAAGGTCGTCCGGCAGCCGGTGCAGATTGAGACGGAACTGATCAGCAACGGAAGCGACGGCCTGACTTATGGCGACACGCTGGAAATGACTGCCGTGGTCAACGTCCAGCCGACGGATGCGAAGTGGTCGATCCGCTGGCAGTACAGCCAGGACGGCGAACACTTTGAAGACGTTGAAGGCGCAAACGAGATGCGCTATGCGGTAAAGCTCGACAAAATCAACGCGCAATATTACTGGCGCTTTGTGGTATCGGTTGAAGACTGAGCGACATGTTTTTGGAGGACAGGATGGAAAGGATGAACCATCTGAAAAGGGTTATGGCTTGGGTGATGACGGCCGCGATGCTCGTCAGCTCTTGCCCGACGACGGCGATTGCCGATGAAGTGGTCAGCCAGGTGCAGAAGCCGGTTGCGCAGACCCTCAGAAGCGGCGAAACGTATGGCTCTTTGAAGGAAGCCTATAAAGCCGAGTTTGAAACGACGACGGACGAAACGCACATGTCTTTCGCCGACCGCGTTCGGGATGTCGAAAAGAATGGAAAAGATACCTTGATTTACGCGAACCTGCGTCCGGCGCAGAACGCGGCGCAGTGGAAGACGGGCGAGGTCGTCCCCTTTACATTGAGCATGACCTTCCAGCTCGCCACGAACCTGACCGAATACAGGGCGTTTGACCTGAATTCGATGACGTTCGACGAGTACATTCGATATCGCCCGTTCGATTCCTACGACGATATCAAGCTGCAAATCAGCGCGCCCGGCAATCTGCGGATTTCCGCGACCGATAACGGAGGTTGGACGGATATCCTGAACGTTGACAGCGTCCAAAGCGTCGTTCCCGCGGACGGCAGCAACGCCGTGACGCTGAATTATACGTTCTTTGGCCGCATGATCGATAACGGTGTACATGCCGACGGCGATCTCATCACGCCGACGGTTTTACTCTCCGCGTCGATCACGCCGAAGATGCACTACTATGACGAAAACGGCGAAGAGAAAGTTTACGCCGGTACGCCGATTAAGTATCGGGCAACAATCCACACGAACGCCTTCCGGAATGCGGCGGAAGCAAAGACGTGGGATGTGCAGAACGAGGCCGTGACGCACACGGTAAACGGCGACGAGGTAACCTTCACCTATCAGGTGCGCACGGGCGCGCTGGGAACGCAGGGCGAGATTCTGCGCCAGAACAGCGACTACGTGGATAAGGGCGTACTCGATCTTTCCGGCTATACGCTCCAGGAAACGATTCAGCCGGTTGAGGGAAAGAATGGCGCGAAGGTCTATCCGAAGCACGCCACGGTGACGCTTGGAGACAGCGCCTACACCTGCGATATTGTGGAAAACGGGGATGGCACGCGCAGCATCGTAATGCCCGCAAAGGAAGGAAACACGATCCACAACACGGCGGCGCTGGACGGCGATAATACCGTTCATCCGTCGGTCTATGCGTACAACAATTACACGGTCAACCTGATCTATGACAAGGCGGACTTTGAGCTGGACTGCGACGACGAACGGCTGGATGACGCTGCCTTTAAGGGCTTGGGCGTCACGCTGGATTCGACGCTGAACTACACGGTTTACGGCGACAGCGATAAAAAGACGGCCGACAGCAGCAAAACGCTGTATTATCATTTCGTGCGTCAGGGTGGCTACATCCTGCCGGAACAGTATGTGAAGCTGGCGGCAGATGTAGTGGACAGAACGGCCTATTCGGGCAGCGACGCGGTCTTTGAGATTTATAAGGCCAGCGAAGTGAAGCGCAACGAAAAGGACGAGCTGGTGCTTGGCGAGAACGCGAAGCTTTCCGACCGGATCGGCGCGTTTGAGACGAGCCGGGAACTGCCCGAAGGCAACTACTATGTGGCGCGCACGGGGATGGAAGCGGGCTATACCAACGTCAAGCCGGGCGACCAGACGATCAAAATCGGCGAGGCGTTCTATCCGTATCAGCTTGTGGCGGTGAAGGCCGGAACGAAAGAAAACGCAGTGAAAGCCGAGTTCGAGGATTACAACGCGCAGAACGGCCAGTTTATCCTCGAAAAGATGTTCTATGCGCCGGACGGCACGCAAGATACAAACTCCAGCCTTACTGCGGAGTTTACGCTGACCGCGAAGAACGGCCGCACCTACACGGTGAAGGTCGAAAACGGAAAACCGACCACGGTTTATCTGCCCGCGGATACCTATACGATGAAAGAAACGGGCGTATCCGACGGTTTTGCCAAGGCGGCCGACAGGATTTTCGTCATCGAGGCGGGCAGTCAGACGCGGATGACGGACGACAACGCCGTGAAGAACTATTCGACGGATGGTCTGCTGAACCTGAAAGCCTATCTGCGCGAGTATGAGCGGGGCAAAAATCTGGAAGCGGATCAAAGCCATTACACGGTGACCATCACGCGCGACGGCGAGACGGAGCCGGTGAAGCAGACGACGCTGGATGAGGCGGAATCCGTCTATCTGCCGAGATTCGACGGGGATGGGCGCCTCATTACCTACCGCGTGAAGGTGGAGAGCAACGAACAGACGGACGGTCTGTTTTACGCGAGCAGGAAGAACGGCGAGGAGGAGAAGCCTGAAGAAGCGGAGATTCGGATCACCTTTACGGACGACGCGAGAATCCAGAACGCCGACTATTTCTTCATCAAGCAGCAGGAGCTAACCATCACGAAGCGGCTTGTCGATGTGAGCGGCCTGAACAAAGAACAAACGTGGACGATCACGGTTCAGGCTGCCTGCGAAGCGGGCGACGCGCTGCCGAGCCGGACGGTTGAACTGACGACCAACGGCGAACAGAACGAGGCAAGCCAGACCCTTTCGCTGCGCGGCTGGGACGAAAACGGCCATGTGGTGACCTATACCGTCGGCGAAGTGGCGGCAGAAGGCTATGCGGTGACGTACAGCGAGAAGAGCGTGAAGCTGGACGACGGTACGGACAAGACAATCACCGTCACCAACACGCGTCAGGTCGGCAAGACGACCTTCACCAAAGAAGGCAGCGACAACGCGACACTGCCCGGCGCGGTTTATGCCGTGCTGATCCAGAAAGCGGATGGCACGACCTATCTGGTCGGGCGGACGCTGACGGACGGCGTGCTGACGGAAAAGACGCCGGCCATTGTGGATGAAGCGGGGCGCTTGACCCAGCCCGAAAATGTGGCGGAAGCGTATCGTTTCATGACGGACGCGGACGGCAGAATCGAACTGGTGCTCCCGGTGGAGGAAGGAACTTCCTATTATCTGCAGGAGCTGACCGCACCGGAGAACTACTATTTGAATACGAAACTCGTTTGGCTGACGGTTGCGGCGGGCGACGACAGCCAGAAGGCCGGACAGATTGACCAGCGGAAGTATCAGCTTAAGGTAACCAAAGATTTCCCGGACGAGGTGGCGAACGGCAGCTTTGCGACGTTTACCCTGTACGACGAGACCATGCGGCAGGTCGGTGAGCCGGTCACGGTGCGCAAGCCGGATCAGGCGGTCGGCGTGTTCACCATCCCGGCTTACGGCACGTACTTTGTCAGGGAAACGGCGGTTTCCGGCGACATGATGCTCAACGACAGCGTCTTTGGGCCGCTGACGTATAGCGAGACGAAGCGGGCGGACAATCCGACTGTTCCCAACAAGGCGAACGTCGGCAGCTTGACGGTTGAGCTGCGCGACGAGAAGAAGGAAAAGCTGGGCACGCAGCCCGCGGCCATCGATTATGTGAACGCGGCGGATCTGGCGAAGTTCACGGTCTCGGTGGACGCGTCGAACCTCGCGGAGGACAGCTATGCCTATCGGGCGCTGCTGAAAACCGGCTTTGTGCTCGACGAAACGACGAACACGCTGGTTTACACGGGCAAAAAGGGCGCAAGCCAGGCGTTTAAGCTGTCCAGCCTGCCGATTTACGGCGATCCGAACAACAAAACCACGGCGCTGACGTACACGGTGAAGCAGGAACAGGCGGCGCAGAGATATTTCAAGGCGGAAGACGGGCAGCAGTTCAAGCTGGACGAAAATGCCAGCCAGACGCTGACGTTTGAAAATGAGCCGAAGGCCGCTCTCAACGTCAGCCTGAACTACCAGAAGGAATATGAGCTGAAGCGCGGCAACGCGCCGGAGTATCCGCTGACGGGCGCGACGATGACGCTCTACGAAGTGAAGGACGGCGGCACGCTTGAACCGGTTGAGTCGATCAACATGACGAACCCGACTGCGACGATCTCCGATCTGCACGGCCTCAAGCACTATGTGCTCGTGGAAACGGAAGTTCCGGACGGATACTGCGCCTATGAATCCAAAGATCCGGATCATGCGCACAGCGAAAACGCGGCGTACAACAGAGAGCCGCACGATTACCAAGATGTGCTGAAGAACTTCAAATATGTTGAATTGACGGGCGAAGAGACCGATAATCAGAACGACAGTCAGAGCAGCATCACCAATTACAAGGACTATGTGCAGCTGAAGCTGAACAAGATCGGCTACACGGTTCAGTTTGAAGACGGCGCGGCGACGGAAGGCGTTGTCGTCGACAAGCCGCAGCCGCTGGATTACTGCCAGTTTGAGGTTTACGCCATCCGCACGAGCGACCTGACGGAACCACAGCGCAAACTGCTGGCCCGCAACAGCGCGTTTATAGCGCCGAAGGCGGGAAAGACGGTGGAAAAAGGCACATTTACTGGCCGGGAAGCGGAGCTGGAAGCTATTTTCACCGCCGAACCGCAGAAGAGCAAACTGATTACTGACGGAATCACCTATGAAACCGGCGCGAGCGGCGTGGGCACGGGCGCGTTCATGACGGACGCTTTTGAGCTGGGCGATGACGTCGGCAAATATACCTTCCTGTTCCGGGAGGTGAAGATCAACCACGCAGGCGGCTATCAGAAGGTCTACGGCGGCGTGTGGTCTGCTACGGCGACAGAGGTCAATGCCGTGACGGAAGTGGACGCATACAACGAGGCCGATGTGATGAGCGGCGGGGGGACCGAGTTCAAGGGTCTGTTCCAAGTGAAGCTGGATAAGGAATACTGGCCGTCCACCGAAGCGAAGGACAACAACCGGGTCGACGAGCTTAAGCCGCTGGCGGGCGTGACCTTTGAACTCCTGCTTGCGCGCGAAAACGCGAACGGCCTGTTGGAGGCCGTCAAGGGCAGAGGCGCGTTCAGCACAGAATTTGTCACAGGCTGCGAGAGCGGCATGAGCGCGGGCTACGGCGTGAGCATCACCGTTTCGCTGGAGACGCTCTATACGGAAAACGGCGGCGCGGACAATCCGGATAACCCGGTGAAGCTGGGCGTGGATGAAAACGGACAACCCTTCTACGAGGCCGATTTTATCCTCCGCGAGAAGGATTACCCGATTAACATGGTTTATATGCGGGAGCGGTATGCCCTGCATGTGAAGGCTGTCAAGAATGCGCAGGGTGCGGATTACGTGACGGTTGTAAACGATTATCTGAACAAAAACGGACAGCACAACGCCATCAAGAACATCCTCGGCGAGATGACCTATCTGACGGTCGCCAAGTATGTGGACGGCGAGCGCTATTACGGCGGAGAGGGAAGCACGGATGCGGTTTACACCATCACGGATGCAAAAGGCAACGTGTATACCCATGTCAAGCTGAACAACGCGAACCATTATGAGACGACGGTGCAGCTGCCGCGCGAGACGACGTTCACGATTGAAGAGACAACCGCGCCGGTAATCGAGGGCGTGCAGACCGACAAGAGCGGTTTTGTGTTTGACGGCGAGAAGGTGAACGGCACGTCGGCCAACCGACTGACGTTCACCACGGGCGAGTACAAGAGCCAGATTGCCGTCTGCTCCACGAATACGCGTTTCCATTCGCTGACCGTCATCAAGCTGGACGCGGATGAAAAGCGGGTCGAGGGCGCGCCGATTCAGATTGGTTATTCCAATGGCAAGGGCGCGGTTCTGAGCAGCAACGGAAGCGCGCTGGCGAACACGCGACAGACCACGAACGAAAAGGGCGAGGTCATTTTCAGCCTGCCGATCTGGGATTATCGCACGAGCGAGGCGGGCAATTATCCGAAGGCCAAGTACGCGATTGCCGAGACGCTGGATGAAACGCCGGTGGCTGAATACTGGAACCCGAACGCAGTGGTCAACCGGTATTTCAAGCTGCTCAACGGCGGAAAGCTGACGATCGCGGGCGCGGACGTTCAGGCTGACAAACCGATTACGGTTTACAACCCGGCGACGACGAGCGTCACCCTTCACAAGGTCAGCGATCGGAGCGGCGAGACGACGGATTTGAAGCCGATTGCGGCGTATTTTGCCCTGTATTTCTGCCCGTTCAAATCGCAGGGCGACTTCGAGGGCAAATTGAACTATCCGAAGACCGGCTATGTGTATCTGCCGCATACGGGCACAACGGACGCCGAAACGGGCGAAATCAAGTTTGACGGCCTGTATTCCGGCTGGTATTTGCTGGTCGAGACGATTCCGCAGGGACAGGTGAACGCGGGGCAGCTGTTTACGACGTGGTTCCGCGTCATCTGCGACAAGGATTACGAGCATCTGGACAAGAGCGGGAAGAACAAGAGCTACACGAGCGAAGTTCAGCTCCTCGCTTCCGAAACGCTCAAAAATCGGTTCGACGCGGGTCGCCGGGACGCGAACAACAGCGTGACGATCACCAATCACACCATCGATGTGACCAACACGCCGCGCGCGTATCTGGAAATCACCAAGACGTTTGAGCCTTCTAAGACGCAGAGCATCCCGGAAAGCGTCGCCTTCTATGTCTATAAGCAGGGGACGACGGAAGCGGCCGAGCTGGAAATGCGCGTCGATGCCAATGGAACCGAAAGCTGGCAGAAGGTGACGCAGCAGCCGATTACGCTCGACGGCTTCACCAAGACTAACCGGAGTCGGTCCGTCGTCGTGCGGCTTGATCCGGGCGCATACACCGTTGTGGAAAGCACGGACGAAAGCGCGGGCTACTGGTTCGCCAAGTCCGCGGCCTATCAGAATGGAAAACCGGAGACGACGCCGGTTTACAACGGCACGACCGTCGCGGACGGCTGGATCACCAGCAGCCGGGACGTGACCGTCACGCGTTACAACGCGATGGACGTGGACGTTCAGCGCCAGATGAAGGTTGACTTTGTCAACGCCGGCACGCTGATGGAGGGTCAGATTCAGAAGACCAAACAGCTGAGCGAAAACGAAAAGCCGACTGCGCTGGAAAACTGCTTCTTCTCGCTGTATACGCGGGACAAGCAGAACAATAAGCACTATTATGTGGGTCGTGAAAGCGGCACGCCGTTTGGCGACTGGACGGGCACGCGTGAAAACGCGGCGCGCTTCAAATCCGGCGCGGACGGCATGGTGCAGCTGAACGAAGTTTATGCGCCGAAAGACGCGATGACGGACGGCACGTCGTACACCTATTGGGTCGAAGAGATTTCCGCGCCGAATTACAGCTATCAGCTGGCGTATGACGCGCAGATTGATTTGGCGGCGGGCAGCGTGGCCGACACGGTTTCGATGATGAATACGCGCGGCGTATCCATTCAGGTTCGCGTGTTCGGCAGCGTGAGAAGCAACCGCGACGATGATACGCCGGTTGTCGAAGGCGCTGTGCTTCACATCATGAAGAAAGACGCGAAAGGCGAACTGCACGAGGTTCTGCTTAGCGACGAACAGCCGTATCTGTATCAGAAGGTGACCTCCGACGCAAACGGCGACGTGCTGTTCCCGTATCTGCCGAGGCTCGAAGAGGGCGAGGCGTATGTCGTCTTTGAGCAGCCGGACGCGGGCGCGATCGGCGACGATTCCGACAAGCCGTACCTGAACCCGGTGAGCCGGGGCTACAAGGCCTATTACGATTTCAAAAAGACGGACGCAAACCACAGCATGGACGAGCAGGATGTTTCCGAGCTTGACGGCGCGGCGGGCTATTATACCGTCGTCACAGGCAAAGAGCTGATGGCCAATCCGAACGAGCTGTTCAGCACGCTGCACTTCAACGCATATAACGAGCCGAAGGGCAGACTGGTGATCCTCAAGCGCGACTATGAAAACAAGAGCGCGCTGGTCGGCGGCGCGAAGTTCAGCGCGGCGGAGACGGACGGCACGGACGAGACGCACAGATATGCGTTTGCGGACCTCGAACCGACCGCCGCAGACAGGACGGAAGCGCCGCAGACGCTTGAAATCGGCGAAAAGACGTATACGCTTGCGAAGGACAGAACGTATTACACGGACGGGGAGTATCGGTATACCTACGTCATCACGTCGTATGTCGAGCGCGGCAAGTACGCTTTCGCGGAAACGACGACTCCGGCGGGCTATATCGAAACCGAGGCTTTGCAGTCCGCAGACATGCCGTGGCACACGGAGGCAGAAGCGGAGCTGACGAACGAAGGCGGCTTTGCCGCGGCGGCGTTCGCCAACATCCCGAACCGCGATCCGTATCTGGATAAGGCCGTTTCGGCGGTCAACGGCGAGGCCGGCGAAAAGCTGGGCAACCTGCAAAACACGCAGGCGGACGGAAGCTGGCAGACGGTGACCTTTGAAATCCGGAAGACGACGAGCGACAGCGGCGCGGCGGACGCGAACGACGCAATCCGCTACCCGATGAGCAGCTTCGTGATTACGGACAACAAGGTCGAATATCAGACGGTGGACGCGCGCGGCAATAAGAGCGGCTGGCTCGACGGCGGCGAGGAAACCGTGCAGACGCAGCACTTTGTGGAAGGCGTGACCGTCGGCAAGATGAGCTTTGCGCAGCTGGAGGAGGCCTATGGCACGGCGGCGGAAGGCGACAGAATCTATGCGGATATTTACGGCCTGATCGGCACGCAGGAGACGCTGATTCAGTCGAACATCGATGTGACCGACAGCGGTGCGGACGTTTCCCTGAAAGAGGAAGACGGCGGCTGCATCTACACGGGCTTCAAGATCGCGTATCATATGCAGGACAGACGGGATATCCCTGCGGGCCTCAGGCAGGATACGCCGATTGTGGTGACGATGCGCTTCCATCAGGAATCCGGCGAAGCAATCGACCGCGTTTGCGGTGTGCGCAATACGGCGGGCCTCAACCTGGCCTATGCCATCGGCGCGAAGTCGCAGGCGAGCGTCAGCAAGACCTATACGGATGCGGCGAACTGCGATGCGGATTCGTCGATCGGCCTGCCGAAAGCCAAAATCACCAAACAGGTGCAGCGCGCGGAGATTGTGCAGAACCCGAACACGGGCGACTATGTCGTGACCGTGGAAGCGGAAGCCACCAACCACAAGAGCGACAGTCTGACGGTGAGCGCGGGTTCCGGCGCGCATTATACGATTGTCTTTGAGAATATCAGCCGTCAGGCGGAGAACCTGCCCGCAATCGAGGCGCCGATTCTGGTCGATACGCTGCCGCGTCAGGCCATGGCCGTGAAGGCGGAAGCGACGAGCGACAACGCCGCGCTGAAGCTGACGACGACGGTATCCCAGGACGGCTACACGGTTGTGGTCCGGGGCGACGGCCGGCTGGAAGCGGGCCAGAAGATCACCCTGACGGTGGACGCGCTGTTCGTCGGCGAACGCATTCTGGAGCAGATTATCGCGCACAACACGGGCATGGATGCCAACATCGCCTATGCGATGAGCGGCGTGCAGACCGTGAAGAACACGAAGAACCCCTTCGGCGTGCCGTTTGTCGATGAAGCGGGCAACGAGATCACCGGCATGGTGAAGCAGCAGCCCGGCGACAGCCAGAGCGGCGAACTGCCCGGCTTTGAAGGCCAGCACGGCATTTCGGCGAAGGCTGAGCACAGGTCGGCGGAGCCTTCCGCGCTGACGATTTCCAAGTATGTGGCGGGCACGATTACCGGCAAGGACAAATTTGTCAGCGGGTCGAACGTGGCCGTGACCGGCGCGAAGACCGAAAAGGACAACGAAATCAACCGGATCTATTACAGAATTCTGGTGGAGAACCCGTCGCTCTCGCCGGCAGCCAACGTCGCCGTGATGGACGAACTGCCGCACACGGACGACTGGCGAAACGACAGCAGCACCAGAGATTCCAAATGGGATGTGGCGCTGGAGAGCACGGCCATCAGCGTGACCAAATACGCGGCGGACGGAAGCTCCACGGAACTCAAATCCGACGAAGATTACAAGGTCTACTTCACGAAGGAGAAGATCACGTCTCAGAACCGGGATACCTATAACGACTATTTTGGCGCCGACAACATCAGAAAAAGCTGGGCGACGCGCATGGCCCCGGCAGATGTCCACGGCTTTGCCGTGATGCTGACCCAGCCGCTGGCGGGCAAGGAGCGCGTGCTGATTGAATACACCTGCTCTGCGCCTGAGGTGACGGATTCTTCCGTTTACTTCACGACGGCAAACAACATTGCGCGGCTCAGCTATGACCAGCACAGCGGCGTGGCGAGCGACGTGACGCGCGTGGCGATCATCCCGGAGAAAGTATGGCTGGGCAACCGCGTCTGGATCGACTTCAACGGCGACGGCATTCAGTCCAAAGACCTGTCGGTCGAACCGAATTACGCGTACACGGGCGAAGGCAAGCAGCTGACCATGCAGCTCAGCCAGCGGTATAACCGTTACCGCCCGACGACGCAGACGCAGACGATCACCGACGGCAGCTATCAGTTTGACGAGCTGTTTGCGGCGGTGAAGCTTGCCAGCCTGAAAAACGATCCGAATGATTCGGCCGGGAACGTTGTGGCGACCAACCTGTCCGGTTCGGAACGCTATACGTATCAGCTTACGCTGAGCGGCATTCCGAAAAGCTTCAGGGTCACAAGGAAGAGCGTGAACAACCCGATCGCCTCCGATAAGGACAGCGATTTCGTGGCCGATGGAAACGGCAGCGCGGCGACCAAGTGGTTCTATCTGCCGGTGCCCACCGAAGAGATGGTGAAGAACAACCAGCTGGGTTATCCGCAGGTGGACGTCGGCCTCGTGCCGGTGCGCGACCTTGAAATCACCAAGAAGGCGGACAACAAAGCGGATGTTTCCGATGCGGTGTTCGCGATTTACGGCCCATATACGACGGAGGAACTCGACAATCTAACCGCGGTTTCGGCGGCGAAGAAGGTCGGCAAGATGACGTCGAGCGGCAATGTGTACAGCTTTGTCAGCACGCAGAGCGCGTATCTGACCTATGCGGACAGCTATCTGGTTGTTGAAACGAGCGCTCCCGCGCCGTATCTGAGCACGGGCGCGATGTTCAGCGGAGAGGGCATTGCGGCGCACGACGAGGTTGAAATCGGCGGCGAAAAGCACAGCTGCTTCGTGCTGAAAGGCATGAACACGCTGCCCGGCGACTTTAAGGCCGACAGCCGAAAGACCTATCGCGTGAGCGCGACCGATCTGTACAGCGCGGCGGGCACGTATATGCTCACGGCGCAGAAGAAGGTCTTTGCGGAGGGAACGCAGGTTGAGCTGGAGCGGTATGCCAACCTCTTCCGCATCCGGGTCACCAGTCCGGATGACCCGAACCTGACCAAACGCGTTGCGGCGGGCGGAAACGTCACAGTCGAGGAGAACGCGGTCTTTGTGCAGGCGGATGAAAACGGAAAATTCGACCTGACGATGAACTACGCGACCATTCCGGAGACGGGCTGGACACAGCGCGACTGGGAAGGCATGAAGTACACCTATCAGATTGAAGAGGTGGATACCGCTTTCGACGGCGTGACCTACGACAAGACGAAGTACACTGTGACCGTGACGCTTGAAGACGACGGACAGGGCCATCTGACCCCGAACGCGAAGATCTCCGGCGGCGAGGACGGAAGCATCGTTTTGAAGAACGAACTGGCGCGCCGCGATCTGACGATTTCCAAGACGACGGCGGGCAACGCGGTTTTGAGCGACGACGCGTTTACCGTGAAAATCGTACTCAGCCGCAATAATAATGATATTGTGCCGGTGGATGGCGATTATCCGATGGATGGCGCGGCGGAGACGAAGCTGACCGTGAAGAACGGCGAAGCGACGCTGAAGATCCGCGACGGCCAGACGGTGACGATCAAAGATATTCCGGTCGGCACGGCCTACATCGTCGAGGAGACGGACGAGCGGGCGCAGGGCTACAACATCGACGCAAGCGCCTATACGTCCGGCGGAAGCGGTGTGATAGCCACGGAAGCCAAGGTTGAACTGAAAAACGTCCGCAACGCCGGTTTGCTTACGATCCGCAAGAAGATCGAAGGCAAAGATCCGATCAGCGAGCGCGAGTTCAGCTTTACTGCGGCGATCACCTATCCGGCTGGCGTGGATTTGGAGGACGCGGACAATCTGCCGAAGATTCCGAGGGGCAGCCAAATGACCGTTGAAGACCGCACGGTGACGATTAAGGACATCCGGATCGCTGTTTCGCAGACGAAACCCGACGCCAGCGTGACGATTGGCAACATCCTCTATGGCGCAAGCTACACGGTAACCGAAAACGACGGCTTCGCGGAGTGGGGCTATGCGGCCTATTACGATGAGGACATGAAGTTTGGCGAGTCTACGCCGAACGGGGTTGTGAACGCCGAAAACCAGACGGCGCTGTTTACCAACGTGCGCAGCGCGGGCAAGCTGAAAATCGGCAAGACCGCGACGGGCACGGGCGTGGGTAAGGGCCTGGCGGCGGATACGGAAACGTATAACGTCACCCTGACGCTGGAAAACGACACGGTGTCGCTGAACGGCCACGTCGGCCGCTCGAATATGCCGAGCGAGGGCGAAAAGACCACGTATCCGGTGAAGCAGGAGCAGGTCGGCCAGGAGGTAACGCTGATGCTGAGCCTGCATAACGGCGAGGTCGTGACCTTTGATGACCTGCCGGAAGGGACGAGCTATGCCGTTGTCGAGGACGAACAGCCGTATCGCAACATGGGCTTTACCGTCAGCTATGCGGACGGGAACAGCAGCACGACCGAAAAGAACAAGGGAACGATTTCGAAAGAAACGGCCTCCTCGGTTCAGATCACCAACGTGCGCGACACGCACAGCGTGAGCATCACGAAGAACGTGCTCGGCCAAATGGCCAACGAGGGCGATGCGTTTGACTTCAACGTCAGAATCGAAAAGAAGGACGATGCGCTGTCCGATGAGGCGGTTTACCGCGAGTACACCTACACGGTGAACGGCCAAACGGCAACGATCGATTTCAGACGGAGGGACGTACAGACTATCTCCTTGAAGAAGGGCGAGACGGCGGTGATCGATGACGTTCCGGACGGCGCGGATATCATCGTGACGGAAGCGATGAGCGAGAAGCACGAAGACGAGGGCTACACGCTCAAAACGACCCAAACGGAGAAAAACGAAAAGCCGAATATCATCGGCTACACGTTCACCAACGAGCGCTATATCGGATCGATTGAGATTACGAAAGCGCTTGCGGGAACGGGGAGCGACAAGGGCTACGGCAAGACGTTCACCTTTGACGTGAAGCTGTGGAATGAACACAACCTCGACCTGCTGAACGCGCAGACGAGCACCATGCCCAGCGGCGTGGACGGTCTGACAAAGACGAACGAGCAGCGCGACGGGCACAACGTTTACGCCGGAACGGTGAGCATCACCATGGGCGCGGACGGACAGCCGGTGAGCGCGAGCATCACCAACATCCCGGCGCATACGTGCTATGAGATTGTCGAACACGACTATACGGACGACGGCTACACGACCCAGACGCCGCAGAACGCTTCCGGTCTCATCGACGTGGTGAACGAAGCGGGCCGCGAAGAGGCCATGACGTTCACGAATACGCGCGAGAGCGGCACGCTTGCGCTGAGCAAGGCGCTCAAGGGCAACGCGACGGACGGCGAAAAGGAGTTCACGTTCCGCGTGAAGCTCGAAAACGCGCGGTTCGACACGGCAACCCAGCGCGACGCGTATGACGTGGTCATCCGCGAAGCGAACAAGGCGGATGTGCAGACGACCGTTGCGCGCGATGCGAACGGCGAATATGTGCTGACGCTCAAGGGCGGCCAGACGGCAACGCTGCTTGACGTGCTCTACGGCACGACGGCGACGGTGGCCGAGGACGACTACACCGCGGAAGGCTATGAAGCGGTGAGCGGGCAGACGGCGACAGTCAACGGCCAGACGCCGGATGCGGCGGCTGCGTTTACCAACGAGCGCAACGTCGGCGTGTTGAGCGTAACCAAGAACGCGGTCGGCAACGCGGTGAAGTTCGAGAAAAACGGCAGAGCCGTATTCAGCTTCTCGGCCACGCTGACCTATGCGGATTGGATCGATCTTACGCAGACAAACAACCTGCCCACGGTGGATGGCAAGACCCCGAAGAACATGACCGTGGACGCGAAGAACCATACGGTGACGCTCAGCCTCTCCATCCCGGTGACGGAGGCGGCGCGCGTCGGCAGCCTGAATGTGGAAAACATCCTCAAGGGCACGCGGTACGCGGTGCGCGAGGTGTTTGACGCGCAGGACGGCTATTATCTCACGGTTTCGACGCAGAACGGCCGGGTGAACGGCAGCGAAGTGACCGGAACCATCGCGGATGCGCTGACCGGCGACGCAGTCTTCACCAACACGCGCAATGTCGGCGCGCTGGAAATCACCAAGAAGCTGGAGGGCACGGGCTATAACGACCGCGTGGCCGTAAGCAACGCGGTGCGCACGAGCTTCGGCTTCACGGTGCGGCTCTGGCGCGAGGATGGCGTCCGGCTGACGGGCGACAACCGGCCGACGCTGAACGGAAAGGCGCTGACGCTTGAAACCCGGACGGAAAACGGCTTCACCTACGACGAAGCGCATGTCACCGTGGATATGGCGGACGGCGCGGCGGCGACGGGCGAGGAGCGCGGTGTGACCATCGGCAATATCCTCGCGGATACCCATTACACGGTGATCGAGGATGAAAACGGCTATCAGACCGAGGGCTATGTCGTCCGTCAGGGCGAACAGGGCGGCGTGATGACCGACGCGGGCGATACGCTCCGCTTCGTGAACACGCGCGACACCGGAAGCCTTGAAATCGTCAAGAACCTGGACGGCAGAACGGCGGAATTCGGACGCGAGTTTGAATTTACCGTTACCTTGAGCCGAAACGACAATATCGCTTTGGCAGGCACGTATCTCACGCAGAGCGGCCGCACGGTTGCCTTTGAGGACAACGCGGCGGGCGGCGTGACGGCGCGGGTTCGCGTTGCGGGCGGCGGATCGCTCACGATTCTGGGCATTCCGTCCGGCACGAGCTACACGGTCTCCGAAGCGGATTACACGGCGGATCGCTACACGACCACGAGCGCCGGCGCTGTCGGCGTGGTGGAAACGGCGGCGGTACGCGCAACCTTCCTCAACACGCGCGCCAATCCGGGTTACGGCGCGCTGACCGTCACCAAGACGGTTGAAGCCATCGGCGGCGCGGAGATTCCCGATACGCAGTTCGTCTTTGACATCGCCTTGACGCTTGAGGACGGCGAGGACTTTACCGGAACGCTGCGCACGACCAGGACGAGCGGCGAAACGGGCAGACTGTACTTTAACGGCGGCGCGGCGAGCATCCGCTTGAGCCACGGCGAGAGCGTCACGCTCAGCGGCATTCCGCTTGGCACGAGCTACACCGTCACTGAGCGCGCGGCGCAGGATATGCGCGTAAGCTCTACGGGCAGCGAAGGCGCGATCAAAGGAACCGGGCATATGGCGGCGTTTGTCAACACGATGACGCAGGCGTACACCGACCTGATTGTGCGCAAGGCGTGGAACGACGCGAATGACGCGCAGAAGCTGCGTCCGCAGAGCGTGACGGTCGATGTGACGAGAAACGGACAGACGATCACCACGCTGACGCTGAACGCGGCGAACCGCTGGACGCAGACGCTTACGCAGCTGCCGATGGTTGACGACAACGGCGAGGCGTATGACTACGACGTTGTGGAAAACGATGCGCCGGAGGGCTATACGGCCAGCGTCGTGACGCGCGGAACGACCTTCACGGTCATCAACACGCACCGCATTGACGACGGCTTTGTCCCGGTTGACCCGGAGAACAGACGTCGCGGCGGATTGACCATTCTTGACGACCTCGGCGTGCCTCTGGGCGGCGGTATCAACGTGAACGAGGGCGACTGCTTCAACTAAAAGCGGCGCCCCCGCTTCCCTGATACGCAGGCCATCAAGAAGGAGACTTTGCCATGAAAAAACTCATTTTAGCGCTCTGCCTGCTGCTCATGGTTTCCGTGGGTGCGGCAGGGGAAGAGATGCAGACCGAAACCGCGCCGACCGTCGCTGAAATCGCGCTGACGATGCGTCCGGAGAGCGAAGAGCCTACGCACCTGACCGTCGGCAACTCGACGAAGGTCAGCGGAAGCTTTTTCACCACGCAGTTTGGCAACAACACCAGCGACATCGACGTGCGCTGCATGCTCCACGGCTGCAACCCCATCGTATGGATGAACCAGCTTGAATTCACGACCGATCCGATGGTCGTGGATTCGCTGGAATCCGCTGATACGAGAGCGGGCAGAACCTACACCATCCGCATTGTGGACGGCCTGACCTACAACGACGGCGTCACCCCGGTGACGGCGGAGGATTACGTGTTTTCCTATCTGCTGCTGACCTCGCCGCAGTTTGCGGCCCTCGGCGCAAACACGGGCGCTTATGCGCACGTTGTAGGCTATGAGGCGTTTAGCGCGGGAGAGACGGACGTGTTTTCCGGCGTGCGGCTCATCGACGAGCGGACGTTCAGCGTGACGGTCAAGGCGCAGTATGAACCGTATTTCTACGAGCTGTCGTATCTGTCCGTCTATCCGTATCCAATCGGCGTGATTGCGCCCGGATGCGAGGTGCGCGACGACGGAGAGGGCGCGTATATCGCCAATATCGACGAAACGGCAGTCGAGCCGGTCTTTACGGCGGAGCTGCTGCAAAGCACGGTGCTGGACGCGGAAAACGGGTATCTGTCCCACCCGTATCTGACCTGTGGGCCGTATAAGCTGGTCAGCTATGACCGCGAAAGCGGCACGGTGGAATTCGCGATCAACGAATTTTACGTCGGCAACTATGAGGGCGTGCGTCCCGTGATTGACACGGTGACGCTCGTCCCGGTGCTGCCGCAGGACATGAAGGAGAAGCTGGAAAGCGGCGAAATCGACCTGCTGAATAAAGTGGTCGATGGCGACGTGGTCAACAGCATGCGCCCGATGCTCAGCGAAGGCTATTCGCTGCTGAACTATGCGCGTCTGGGATATGGCTTCTGCGCCTTTGCCTGCGAGCAGGGGCCGCAGCAGTTCAAGGCGGTGCGGCAGGCGATTGGCTACTGCTTTGACGCGGACAGCTTTGTGCGCGATGCGCTCAAGGGCTATGGCGTGACGGTCAACGGCTATTACGGCCTTGGCCAGTGGATGACGCTGGCGGCGATGGGCACCATCCGCCCGGAAGGCATTACCCCGGAGGAAGAAGAAGTCTGGGATGCGCTGAACCTCGACGAGCTGAATCCCTATACGCTTGATCTGGGCAAGGCGAAAGCGCTACTGGAGGAAGACGGCTGGACGCTGAACGAAAACGGAGAGCCGTTTGACGAAACGCGCGACGCCGTGCGCTGCAAGGATGTGGACGGCGAGTTGATGCGCCTGTCGCTCGACTTTGCGCAGGTGAAGGACAACGATTTCGCACAGCTGGTCGTCGATCAGTTCAGCGAAACGCTGCCGCAGGTCGGTATCGAGTTGGTTGTGCATGAGGTCAGCTTTAACGAAATGCTCAGCGATTATTACCGTGAGGACGGCGAGCGGCTGTACGACATGAATTTCATGGCGACGAATTTCGTTTCCACGTTTGATCCGTTCATGACGTTCACCGATGATCCCGACTTTGTGGGCGCGATGAACACGAGCGGCATGACCGATGAGCAGCTTATCGACATGACTTGGGACATGCACAAGACTGAGCCATACGACGTGCTGACCTACGAGCAGAAGTGGATCGAGTTCCAGAAGTATTACAACGAGCTTCTGCCGACGATGCCGATTTATTCCAACGTTTACTTTGATTTCCACACGAATTGGCTGCAAAACTACTACGCCGGCTCGGAGATCAACTGGCCGGAAGCGGTGCTTTACGCCTATATCGCCGAGCCGGTTGAAACGGCGCCGGACGAGGTGCAGAGCGGTTTGGACCTTGACGACGACATGAAGATCGACGGCGGGAACGACTTCGGCGACGATGATTTTGAGATCATCGAGTAACCGCTCAAACACAGGTATATCAAACGAACCCCTTCCATGGCCGGGCGGCCGCGGAAGGGGTTCAATGTTTTGGGGAAAAAGAGACGGAGCGAATTACACCAGATGAAGCACCTGAAAGAACAGGATATACGCCAGCCCATAGTATGCGATGACGGCAACCAAATCGTTGACGGTCGTAATCAGCGGGCCGGAAGCCACGGCGGGATCGATGTGAATCTTTTTGAAGAACATCGGCACAGCGGTGCCCACAAGGCTGGAAAGCACCATGGAGAGCACCAGCGCCGCGCCCGCGCACCCGGAGATGCACAGGGCATAGAACAGCGTTTTGCCCTTGAGCAGCCAGACATACAGCCCGATGAACACGAGCGCCAGAAGGCCGAGCAGCAGGCCGCTGAAAAAGCCGACGCGCATTTCCTTGAAGACCAGACCGAGCTTTTGCCTGCCCGTCAGCCTTTCATCCATCAGCACGCGGATGGTGACGGCCAGCGACTGGGTGCCGACGTTGCCCGCCATATCCAGAATGAGGGATTGGAAGCAGACAATCAGCGCGACCTGCGAGACGACGGACTCGAACAGCCCGACGACGGAGGAAACGCCCATGCCGAGAAAGAGCAGGATAATCAGCCACGGCAGACGCTTTTTGAGGCTGGTTTTCAGCGGCTCATGCAGATCCTCCTCGCCGGTCAGGCCGCCCAGCTTGGCGTAATCGTCGCCCATCGCGTCGTCCACGGCTTCAACGATGTCGTCCGTGGTGATGACGCCGATGACGCGGCGCTTTTCGCCCAGCACCGGGATGGAATCCTCGGCGTAACTGCGCAGGCGGTCGAGACATTCCTCGGTATGCTCATGCGCGAGCACGGTCGGGAAATTACGGCTGATGAGCGAATCGAGCGCGGTATCCTCGCGCGCGACGATCAGATCCTTGAGGTCGATGGCGCCATAGAACGATCCGTCGTCGTCGTTGACGAAGAGGGTGGAGATGTTGTCGTTTTCCTCGGCCTGTGCAACCAGCGCGCGCATGGCCTGTTTGACGGAAAGATGGCGGCTGATGGAGACGAAGTTGGTGCTCATCGCGCTGCCGATTTCGTCCGGCTGATAGGAGCAGATGAGGCGGATGTCGTGCTGCGATTCGGGATCGAGCTTCTCCATCAGGGCGCTGCGCAGCTCGGGGGAGACGGTTTCCAGCGCGTCCACGGCGTCGTCCGCATCCATCGCTTCCACGATATCGGCGGCCTGCTCCTGCGGCAGTTCGCGCAGATATTTACCCGCATCGCTGACATAGGCGAACACGTCGCCAAGCCGTTCCGCACCGATCAGGCGGTAGAGCTTTGCGCGCTGATGGGTATCGAGCAATTCCAGCGAAGCGGCGATATCACGTTCATGGGCGTCATGCAGCGCGCGGGCCGCCTGTTCATCGGTACATTTACTGCTGCGCACGATGCGCGC
>ERZ779843.2149-NODE-2149-length-19818-cov-9.324495_pt1 | contig 19818 bp, 17 predicted proteins | sample MGYA00511560_ERZ779843 | MGnify/ENA primary metagenome ERZ779843 (study PRJEB29588, sample SAMEA2158062) | human gut metagenome | biome: human gut; feature: human-associated habitat; material: faeces | place: Denmark | collected 2008/2010 ... | reverse complement strand
GGTCCCGTCGGCATCGAGAACCTCGCCGCCTCCGTCGGCGAAGACCGCGATACGCTCGAGGACGTCGTGGAGCCCTACCTCATTCAGCAGGGCTTCGTGCAGCGCACGCCGCGCGGCCGAGTCGCCACGCCGCTCGCCTGGCAGCACTTCCGCCTGGCGCCGCCCACGCCCGTCGCGCGTGATCTTTTCGGCTCCTACTGACCTCCGCCATGCCCTTTTCCCCGATTCTCTCCGTTCTCGTCTGCCTCACCTCAGCCGCCGTGTTCGCCGCCTGCGTGCTCTTCATCCGAAGCGCACGCCACCGCGCCATCCTTCATGAGCTACTCGCTCACCCGGCCCGTCAGGCGCTCGCCGTCTTTGCGGCCGCCACGCTCGGAGCAGCCCTTCTGAGCGCCATGCCCATCGATCGGGACGGCAGGACCGACACTCTGCTGCAGGCCACCATCGAGGCCACGGGTGCAGGTCTTCCCGAAATGAGCGCCAGCGCCCCCTTTGCCGTCGTCGACGACCACGGCAGGCAGCTCATGCACGCAGGCGAAAGGCTCTCCTCCGAGACGCCTCCGCTCATCCACATCATCAAGTACACGCTCGTCGCCCTGATCGCAGGCGGCGTCACGAGCTTTGCATCGATTCTCTTCACGGCCGCCATCATCGGCGCGCGCAAAGGCCAAAATCTCGCAACGGGCATCACAATGCTCTCGAGCTTCTACTGGCGTCCCGGGATGCTCACGGGGACCGCGCTCTGGATGATTCTCACGTGGCTCCTGCTGCTCTGGCCCGACTGGCACGTGCTGGGCACCACGGCTGCGGGCACGGACGTCATGGCGATGGTCGCTGGACTTCTTCCTTGGGGCACCTGCGCGGCCTTCTGGTACCTTGTCTTCGCCTACTGGCGCAACATCAGGGCCTAAGCGGACGCATAAGCATCCGTTTGCAAAATCGACCTCCGCTCGTCTCCCGAACACGCCGCGAGTCCCTATACTAGTTTCTTTCCGGTGCCTGACGGCACCCCGATGCACAACCAACACTCGTCATGAACCACATCAGATTTCCCGTCCGCGTCTACTGGGAGGACACTGATGCCGGCGGCATCGTCTACCATGCCAACTACCTGAAGTTCATGGAGCGCGCCCGTAGCGACATGCTTCGACGGATCGGCTTTGGTCAGAACGATCAGCGCGGCCGTGAGGACGGCGTTCTCTTCGTCGTCGCCTCACTCAACATCGCCTATCACCGCGCCGCGGTGCTTGACGACGACCTGGAGGTGATCACGAGCATTGAGAAGCTCGGGCGCGCCTCGCTCATCTTCGAGCAACGCATCGTGCGCGGCGACGAGCCCATCGCCACGGGCAAGGTTCGTGTCGGCGTCATCGGCGCAAGGAGCTTCGTTCCGACTCCCCTGCCCGACGACCTCTACGAAACGATCAAAGCCTTCATGGCAGAGGAAGCCTGAGCGCCCCTCGCCGAACACTCTTTCATTCAACGCCATTCAAAAAGCGGTTATCTAAAATGCAGCCCACTGCCGATTTGTCGATTCTGACCCTTGTCGCCAACGCCAGCCTCGTGGTGAAGTGCGTATTGGCCATTCTCGTCTTCCTCTCGCTCGCTAGCTGGACGGTCATCTTCCAGAAATACTTCACAATCTCCCGCGCCGCGCGACAGGTCGAGGAGTTCGAGGCCCGCTTCTGGAGCGGCACGGAGCTCAATCAGCTTCTTGAAACCGCCAAGCGCAATCACGACACCGCAGGCATCGAAGAGCGCATCTTCAGCGCGGGCATGACCGAATACCTCAAGCAGAGCCGTCAGGATCCGAACGCCCTCAACAGCGTCTCCCGCGCCATGCGTGCCGTCTACAATCGCGAGATGGACCATCTCGAGCGCAGCCTGCCCCTGCTCGCCTCGATCGGCTCCACCTCTCCCTACATCGGCCTCTTCGGCACGGTCTGGGGCATCATGAACGCCTTCACGGGCCTCTCCACCCTCGACAACGTGAGCCTCGCCGTCGTTGCTCCCGGCATCGCCGAAGCACTGGTCGCCACCGCCATCGGCCTCTTCGCCGCCATCCCTGCGGTCGCCGCCTACAACTACTACAACAACCGCGTCGGCCGCCTCACGGTCCGCCTCGAAGGCTTCAGCGAAGAGTTCCTCAATATTCTTCAGCGCCAGCACGCCCGGAGTTAAGCCATGTCCCTGCGTGGAAATACCAAGCGCCGCGGCATGATGGCCGAGATGAACGTCGTGCCGTACATCGACGTCATGCTCGTGCTCGTCGTGATCCTGATGGTCGCCGCGCCCTTCGTGAATCCGAGCGTCGTCAACCTGCCGTCGGTCAACAAGGCCTCCAAGGCCCCCGAGCAGGTGATCGAGGTCATCGTCTATCCCGACAGCCGCCTTTCGATCCGTCAGGGCAAGGACATGAAGCCTATCGACATTCCCGGCCTCGTTGCCGCCGTCAAGACGGCTCAGGGCGAGAAAAGCAACATTCCCGTGGTGATTGCCGCCGACAAGGACGTCCGCTACGAGGACGTCGTCAATGTCCTCAAGCTCCTTCAGAGCGCCGACGTGCTCCGAGTCGGTCTCGCCCTTCGCATCGAGCGAAGCGCCGAAGCCCGCTAACCCATTACGCAACCCAATTTCGTCATGAACGACAGAGAGACCAACGACCGCTTCCGAAAAGAGGACCGCAGGGACATGGTGCCCGCCGCCGTCCTCTCGGGCTGCGTGCACGTCATCCTTTTCGTCGGACTCTTCTCCGTTTTCCAGTGGACGACCGATTCCGAAACCGTCTACGCGGAGCTCTGGGATCCCGAGCCGGTCTCGGGCGGCAACGACCCCAAGGGCGTCGCCGTCAAGCCGCCCGAAGCGCCTGAACCCAAGCCCAACGAGATCGACGAGCAACGCGAGTCTCAGGAGGCTCAGGAAGCCGCCGAACGCGAGGCTGCCGCTCAGCAGGCCCGCATGCAGGAGGAGGCGGCGCAGCGTGAGGCACAGCGTCAGGAGGCGCTTGCCGCCGCCGAGCGTGAACGTGTCGAGGCCGAGAAGGCCGCCGAGGAGGCGCGTGAGGCTGAAGAGGCCCGCCGCGCGGAGGAAGCTCGCGTCGCAGCCGAGCGTGCCGAGGCCGAACGTATCGAGAAGGCCCGTCAGGACGCCATTGAGGCGGAGCGACGTGCCGAAGAGAAGCGCGCCCAGCAGGAAGCCGAGCGTCTTGCTCAGGAAAAGCTTGCTCAGGAGCGCAAGGCCGCAGAGGAAGCCAGACTTCAGGCTGAAGCCCGTCGTCAGGAAGAAGCTCGCCTCGCAGAGGAAAAGCGCCTGGCCGAAGCCAAGCGCGCTGAAGAGGCGCGAATTGCCGAAGAAAAGCGTCAGGCTGAAATCCAGCGTGTCGCCGCCGAGAAGAAGGCTGCGGAAGAGCGTCGTGAACGCGAGCGAATCCGCCAGGCCATCCGACAGCAGGAACTCGCACGACTCAACGCCAAGATCGATCCGGACAGCCAGCGTTCGGGCACGCCCTCGGGCGACAAGCGCAACCAGAGACAGAACCTCACGGGGTCGGCTCTGGCCAGCTACAACGCCCGCATCATCGCCTGCGTGCGTCCGAACATTTCGATCGACGTGCCCAGCTCCACCCGCCGCGGACAGTTCATCGCCGAATTCGTCGTCAGGCCGATGCCCAACGGCGAACTTGCCGGCGCTCCCGTCTACGCGAAGAAGTCAGGCTGGGATGCCTACGACTCGGCCGTACGCAACGCCATCCTGAAGTGCAAGCCCTTCCCCGTTCCGGAAAAGGGCTACAACATTCCGAAGGAAGTGCGCCTGCGCTTCGACCCCGTCGACGACAGGCACTGAGCGCCGTCATCGTCCGCACGCAAAAAGAGGAGGTCTCCGGACCTCCTCTTTTTTTGTCATTCGTCTGGGTGCTCCGCAACGGAGCACCCGTGCAGTCAGGCTCAGCGCTTGATCTGCTTCGTCACGAACTCGACGGCTTCCTCCGTCTTCACCATCACCTTTTCGGCAAGGTTGCGACGGTTGGCGTATTCGACCTCGCCGTTCTTGAGGCCGCGGTCGCCGATGACGACGCGGTGCGGCACGCCGATGAGCTCCCAGTCGGCGAACATCACGCCGGGACGCATGTCGCGGTCGTCGAGGATGACGTCGACGCCCTGAGCCTTGAGCTCTTCATAGAGACGGTCGGCGGCTTCGCGCACGGCTTCGCTCTTCGAGTAGTTCATCGGGCAGATCACCACTTCGAACGGGGCGATGGAGTCCGGCCAGATGATGCCGCGCTCGTCGTGACTCTGCTCGATGGCAGCGCCGGCGAGACGGGTCACGCCGATGCCGTAGCAGCCCATCTCGAGAACCTTCGGCTGGCCGTTTTCATCGAGATAGGTGGCGTTGAGGGCTTCGGAGTACTTCGTGCCAAGGTAGAAGACGTGACCGACTTCAATGCCGCGCTGCAGGCGGAGCATGCCCTTGCCGTCGGGAGAGGCGTCGCCCTCGACGACGTTGCGCAGGTCGGCAACCTTGGGTTCGGGCAGGTCGCGGCCGAAGTTCACGCCGGTGTAGTGATAGCCCTCTTCATTGGCGCCGCAGCAGAAGTCGGACATGTTGGCGACGGTCAGGTCTGCATAGACGGCAACGTCTTCCTTGATGCCGACAGGGCCGAGATAGCCGGGCTTGGAACCGAAGTTCTCGAGGATCTCGGCGTCGGTCGCAAAGCGGAAGCCGTCCTTGAGCTCAGGCAGATGACCGGCCTTGACTTCGTTGAGGTCGTGGTCGGCACGGAGCAGGATGAGGACGATCTTGGCGGGAAGCGGATTGCCCTTTTCGTCAGTGCGGTCGGCGGCAAGCACGACGCTCTTGACGGACTTTTCAAAGGGAATGCCTAGGAATTCAGCCACGTCGTGGCACTTTTCCTTACCCGGGGTCGGACGCTTCACCATCTCTTCAGCAGCGGCGGCGCGAACGTCAATGAGCGAACGGGCCTCGGCCAGCTCGATGTTGGCGGCGTAGTCGCTGTCGGGGCAGTAGGCGATGACGTCTTCACCGGCATTGGCGATGACCTGGAACTCGTGGGAGCGGCTGCCGCCGATCGCGCCGGTGTCGGCGCGCACGGCGCGGAACATGAGGCCGAGGCGCGTGAAGATGCGCTGATAGGCCTGGTACATCTTGTCGTAGGAAACGGCGGCGCCCTCGGCGTCACGGTCGAAGGAGTAGGCATCCTTCATCGTGAACTCGCGGCCGCGCATGACGCCGAAGCGGGGGCGACGCTCGTCGCGGAACTTCGTCTGGATGTGGTAGAAGTTCACGGGAAGCTGACGCCAGCTCTTGATTTCCTGACGGGCGATGTCAGTGACGACTTCTTCGGAAGTCGGCTGAATCACAAAGTCGCGGTCATGACGGTCCTTGAAGCGGAGAAGTTCGGCACCGTACTTTTCCCAGCGGCCCGACTCCTGCCAGAGCTCGGCAGGCTGCACGAGCGGCATCAGGAGTTCGATCGCGCCCGCACGGTCCATTTCCTCGCGGATGATCTTCTCGATCTTGCGGATCGTGCGCAGGCCGACCGGCATGTAGGTGTAAACGCCGGCGGCAAGCTTCTTGATCATGCCGGCACGGATCATGTACTGCTGGCTGATCACATCAGCATCGGCAGGCGCTTCTTTCAGCGTGGAAAGGAAATAGGAACGGGCGCGCATTTTTTCTTAACGTGTGTCTGTTGAAAATAACGGCGGCTTCCGTCAGACGTCGGGAAGCCGCTTGAATAAAGGCAATCTGTTTATTTTAACCGCCAGCCCCTCTGAACGCTAACCCGAAAGGCGCGTTTTGAGGCCGCAGCGGCCATGCGGGCGAGGTCATTCGCCTGCGAGCACCACCATGTTGTCACGATGAATCATCTCGGGCTGTTCCATGTAGCCGAGGCGCTCCTCGATCTCCTCCGTGTGTGCGCGCAGAATACGGGACGCATCGTCGCTCGAATAGTTCACGAGACCGCGGGCGATTTCACATCCGTCCTCGGTGAGACACGAGACGACCTCGCCACGCACGAACTCGCCCTTGACGCCGATGACGCCCACGGGCAGGAGCGAGGTGTGCTTGGCAACGAGGGCCTTGGCCGCCCCTTCGTCAAGCACAAGGCTGCCGGAGGCGCGGAGATGGTCTGCAATCCACTGCTTGCGGGCATGCAGGACGGTGGAGGAGGGACGAAGATGGGTGCCGATGAGCTCGCCTCTGGCCAGACGGGTGAGCACGTCCGTCTCACGACCCGATGCGATGATCGTGCCCGCACCGGATCGAGCGGCGCGCTTGGCCGCGAGAATCTTCGTGATCATGCCGCCCTTGGAAAGGGAGCTGGCTGCACCGCCCGCCATCTTTTCAAGCACGGGATCGCCGGCAGTCGCGACGCTGACGAACATCGCCTCGGGATCCTTGCGCGGATCGGCCGTGTAAAGCCCCTGCTGGTCGGTGAGAATGACGAGCACGTCTGCTTCAACGAGGTTGGTCACGAGGGCGCCGAGCGTGTCGTTGTCGCCCACCTTGATTTCACTCGTCACAACGGTGTCGTTCTCGTTGATGACGGGCACGATGCCGAGTCTCAGGAGTTCCCTGATCGTCATTCGTGCATTGAGATACTGCTCGCGGTCCGTCAGATTCTGGTGCGTCAGAAGCACCTGGGCGGTGCCGATGCCATGATTGCGGAAATGCCGTTCATAGGCTTCGACCAAGCCCATCTGACCGACGGCCGCAGCCGCCTGCAGCTGGTGGACATGCGAAGGACGCTTTTCCCAGCCAAGGCGCAGGACTCCTTCAGCAATGGCGCCCGAACTCACGAGGATGACCTCGCGGCCCATCTTCTGCAGTTCCGCAATCTGGGTTGCCCAGCGTTCGATGGCCTGAATGTCGAGACCGCGACCGTCGTTGGTGACGAGCGCGCTGCCGACCTTGACGACGACCCGGTGCGCGTTCTTGAGAAGTGATTCCATGGATAAAGCCTTTGGAAAGGATTGAACGGGATCTTTGAGCATAGCGCAAAGCAAGAAATTCTGCCGTGTCCTCTCCTTCACCGCCCCCTCCCGCCCGTTGCATCCAACCTCATGCAGACCGCTCCTTTCGAGTCCGAACATCCGAGTTCGAGCGAACGGAATCCTCGCCTGCGGCAAGGGAACTTGAGGGGATTCTTGCCATGAGTATGCAGAGAGGCCCGTGAATTAAGCAATTCACGGGCCTCTCCCATCCTCATGCCGAAGGGCGTCCGTCAGGACCGGATCGCATCTGGCAAAGGCGTGGATTTGTCCCAAGGGGACGACTGATCGGGATCAGGTTCTCATGATGAAGTTCGCTACAAAGCAGGCGGAGATCAGGTACATGAAGGGCGTGACCTCGCGCCAGCGACCCATCAGCACGTGGATGACCGTGTAGCTCACAAAGCCGAAGCCGAAGCCCGTGGCGATGTTGAACGTGAAGGGCATCGTCATGATGGTCAGGAAGGCGGGAATCGCGATTTCAAGCCTTTCGAAGCGGATGTGCACGACCTCCTGCATCATGAGAGCACCCACGATGATGAGGATCGGAGCGGTCGCATATGCGGGCACGACGCCCACAAGCGGAATGAAGAAGAGCGCAAGCACGAAGCAGCCGGCCGTCGTGACGGCGGTCAGGCCCGTACGGCCGCCCGCAGCGACGCCCGAAGCGCTTTCGAGGTAGGAGGTGGCGGTCGTCGTGCCCATGCAGGCGGAGAACATCGTGCCGATGGAGTCGGTGATGAACGCCTTGTCGAGGTTGCGGATCTCACCATCGGGCCTCATGAAGCCGCACTTGCGGGCCAGACCGATCAGCACGCCCATGTTGTCGAAGAGGTCGACCATCGTCAGCGTGAAGATGATGCTGAGAAGGCCATGGGAAAGCGCGCCCTGAAGGTCCATCTGCATGAAGACGGCGGAGATGTCGGGAAGCGTGAGGCTCACCCAGGCGCCCTTCGGAAGCTCCGTCACGCCAAGAATGACGCCGAGCGCCGTCGTCGCAAGAATGCCGATGAGCATGGCGGCCCTGAAACCCTTCACCATCAGCGCAGCCGTGAGGAAGAAGCAGAAGACGGAGAGCTGAACCTCGGGCTGAGTCACGTTGCCGAGCGCCACGAAGGTACTCGGGTCGGCAATGACCAGACCGGCGCTCTTCATACCGATGAGCGCAATGAAGGCACCGATGCCCACCACGATGGAGAGCTTGAGGTCGATCGGAACGGCGTTCACGATGAACTGGCGGATGCGCGTCACCGTGAGCAGGAAGAAGACGAGGCCGGAAATGAACACCGCACCAAGACCCGCCTGCCAGGTGAAGCCGGCGGGACCGCAGACATAGTAGGCGAAGAACGCCGTAATGCCGAGGCCGGGGGCCACGCCCACGGGGTATCGGGCCCACAGGCCCATCAACAGGGTCACCGCGACCGTGACGAGAATCACGCTGCTCGTGGCCGCATCGCGGGGAATGCCGCCGTCGGCGAGCATGGAGGGAATGACGAATATGAGATAGCTCATCGCCATGAAGGTGGTGACGCCGGCAGAGACTTCCTGAGAAACCGAAGTGCCGTTCTCCTTGAGGCTGAAGAGACGTTCAACGACTGATGCTTGCATGATGTTCGATCAGTGAATTGAGAGGAAACCGCCCGCCGTATCCGGCCTGCGGGAAAAACAAAGAGACCCGGCCCGCAGCAGCGGACGAGTCTCTTCCGGAAATGAGCCGTTTCTTAGTGTTCGGCAGGATCGAAGCGGGTGTCGTCGGCGAACGCGACCTCTTCGCGGCGATCGTCATCGATGCGCTGTGCGAGAGCCTTCACAAGCTCTTCGCAGCCCTGACGGGTCGCAGCGGAGATGACGAAGATGGGTTCGCCGTTGGCGGCCAGCTCGGAACGGTAGCGCTCGATGAGGGCGTCGCGGTCAGCCTCCTCGACGAGGTCGATCTTGTTGAGCACGATCCAGCGGGGCTTTGCGGCGAGCGCCGGATCATACTTTTCAAGCTCCAGCACCAGAGCCTTGGCTTCCTGAACGGGATCCGTCTCCTCATTGAAGGGAGCGGCGTCGATCATGTGAAGCAGAATCTTCGTGCGGGAAAGATGACGGAGGAACAGATGACCGAGACCTGCGCCTTCGGCAGCACCTTCGATGAGGCCGGGCACGTCGGCGAGCACGAAGCTCTGCTCGGGACCGACACGAACCACGCCGAGATGCGGATGGAGCGTCGTGAACGGATAGTCGGCGATCTTGGGACGGGCGTTGGAGACGGCCGTAATGAAGGTCGACTTGCCTGCGTTGGGCATGCCGAGAAGACCGACGTCGGCGAGCACCTGAAGCTCAAGCTCGAGCGAACGGTACTGACCGGGTTCGCCCGGAGTCGCCTGCTTGGGCGCACGATTGATCGAGCTCTTGAAGTGAAGGTTGCCGAGACCACCCTTGCCGCCCGCAGCGAGCAGCTGGCGAGCGCCGTGAACGTTCAGGTCGGCAATCACCTCGCCGGTATCCGTGTCGCGCACAAGAGTGCCCACGGGCATGCGCAGAACGATGTCGTCGCCGCCTGCGCCATAGCAGTCCGCGCCGCGGCCGTTCTCGCCGTTGGGAGCGAAGAACTTGCGCGTGTAGCGATAGTCCACGAGGGTATTGATGTTGCGGTCGGCAACCGCGTAGACGGAGCCGCCTCGGCCGCCATCACCGCCGTCGGGACCACCCTTCGGAATGAACTTTTCGCGGCGGAAGCTTGCCGCACCGTTGCCGCCCTTGCCGCCCTGGACTTCAATTTTTGCTTCATCAACAAACTTCACGAGTACACCTTCTGAAGTTGAGTCTCTGCGAACACTCCCTGTTGCGCAGAGGATATTTTGACAACAGAACCAATGGAAGAGGTTCCTGCAGTTTCGGAATGCCGTGCTTTCGCATTCGCACTTGCGCGAGTGCCACAATAGCAGATCGGCAGGCTCGAATGCGCATGCGAAGGCGCGTTTCTGGATATTTACGCAGCCGATGCTTCAGACAACAAGAAAGCCCAGCCGGAGGATCCGCACTGGGCTTTTCTTCTGTCGTCCGCGTCCCTGAGGACGCCTGCCCTCAATTAGGCAGCGATGGGTTCAACCTTCACGTACTGACGGTTGAAAGCACCCTTGACTTCGAACTTCACGACGCCGTCAACGAGGGCGTAGAGCGTGTGGTCCTTGCCCATGCCGACGTTGTTGCCGGCGTGGAACTTCGTGCCACGCTGACGAATGATGATGCCGCCGGCGTTGACAGCAGCGTCACCGAAAACCTTCACGCCAAGACGCTTGGCCTTGGAGTCACGACCGTTGCGGGTAGAGCCGCCACCTTTCTTGTGTGCCATTTTAGTACTTCTCTATAAAAAGTCGGTTGCAAATTAAGCCGCGATCGCTTCGATCTTGAGCTCGGTGTAGTTCTGACGATGGCCGGCAGACTTCATGGAGTGCTTGCGGCGGCGGAACTTGAAGATGCGGACCTTTTCGCCACGGCCGTGGGAAAGGACGGTCGCGGTGACCGTAGCGCCTTCGATCGTCGGATTGCCGACCTTGAGGCCTTCTTCGCCGCTGACGGCGAGAACTTCGGTGAGGGTCACCTGAGCGCCGGCTTCAACAGCAAGGGTTTCAACCTTGAGCTTGTCGCCGACGGAAACGCGGTACTGCTTACCGCCAGTCTTGATAATAGCGTACATGTAATAAACCTCGCCCGTTCCGCTTCGCCGTCCGCCTGATGCGGCCGGATTCTGCAGAACCTTTTTGTAATCGCGTGAGCGCGCTTGAGGAGACATTCCCCAAATGACGCCAACTCACGTTTGGTTGCGTGGAAAGCTCGTGATTATTGCATGCTCCTTCCATTCAGTCAAGCAAAAGCAGCGATTTTCTTCTCGCCCCTGCGGGAACGGGGGCTGAAGGCCGCTTCCGGCCGATCTTCCGCCTTCTTCGGAAGGCTTTCCGCTTGGCTATACTTCCAGAATCAGCACTCAACTGCTTTTTCAAGACAGATGTCCGATATGCAAAACCAACAGGATCCCAAGGCCCTCATCAAGAAGGTTCTCGCCCCCATCGCCGAAGACATGGCCGCCGTCGATGCGGTCATTCGCAGCGAACTGGCCAGCGACGTGCCCCGCATGAAGGAAATCAGCGAATACATCACGAGTGCGGGCGGCAAGCGCATGCGCCCCGCCCTTCTGATGCTCATCTGCCGTGCGCTCGGCTACGAGGGCACGCTGCACCAGTATCTCGGCGCCACGATCGAGCTTCTGCATACGGCAACCCTGATGCACGACGACGTCGTGGATGAAAGCGACATGCGCCGCGGCCGCCCGACGGCCAACAGCCGCTGGGGCAACGGCGCGGCCGTGCTCGTGGGCGACTTCCTCTACACCCGCTCCTTCCAGATGATGGTGAAGGCTGGAAACCTGCGCGTCATGGAGGCTCTTTCCGACGCCGCCAACCGCCTGAGCGAAGGCGAAGTGGTGCAGATGGTCAATGCACACGACCCCAGCGTGGACGAAACCCGCTACTTCCGCGTCATTGAGCGCAAGACCGCCTGCCTTTTCGAAGCGGGCGCACGCATGGCCGCCGCCATTGCGGACTGCGGTCCTGAAAAGGAAGAGGCCGTCGCCGAATATGCGCTCGCCCTCGGCAACGCCTTCCAGATCGCCGACGACGTGCTCGACTACCGCGGCAACGCCGTCGACACGGGCAAGAACCTCGGTGCCGACCTGCGCGAGGGCAAGGTGACCCTGCCCATCATCTACGCCCGCGAATCCTGCACGCCCGAGGAGCGCGCCATGATCGACGAAGCCATCCGCCTCGGCGACGGCGACTTCCCGACGATCGCCGCCATCGTGCTGAAGTCCGATGCGCTTGAGAAGTGCCGCCTGCGCGCCGAGAAGGAGCTCGACAGGGGGCGCGCAGCGCTTGAAAATCTCGCCCCTTCCATTTTCAGGGATTCTCTGCTAGAATTGCTCGCCTTCACGGTTCAGCGTGATCGTTGATTTGTGAGGAAAGTCGGGGTGTAGCTCAGCCTGGTAGAGTACTACGTTCGGGACGTAGGAGTCGGAGGTTCGAATCCTCTCACCCCGACCACTTCATTCGGAAGAAGCCGAAAAATTTTCGGAGTGGTCTTTACTTTTGGGAATTTTTCTGGCATACTGCTCTTCCTCGACAGTTGGAATACGCTGTCAAGACAATTCGGGGTGTAGCTCAGCCTGGTAGAGTACTACGTTCGGGACGTAGGAGTCGGAGGTTCGAATCCTCTCACCCCGACCAGGTTTCCAAAGAAAGGCACTGTCTTCGGACGGTGCCTTTTTGCTTTTCGGCGAGATCATCCCATGTCACTCATCATCGGACTCACCGGCGGCATCGGCGCGGGAAAAAGCACCGCATCCGCACACCTTCGCGCATCGGGCCTCCCCGTCGTCGACGCGGACGCCATCTCCCGCGCGCTCACAGGCCCGGGTGCAGCAGGCTCGCTCGCCGTCGCGGAAGCCTTCGGTCCGGAATTTCTCACCCCCGAGGGCGCCATGGACAGGCGCCGCATGCGTGAACTTGCCTTTCGGGACGCAGGCGCACTCAAGCGCCTCGAGGCCTGCCTCCATCCCCTCATCGGCGCTGCCGTTACACGCGAGTTCGAGTCCCTCTCTGCGTCTCCAATCGTCATCTACGACTGCCCGCTTCTCTGGCGCGACGACTTCCGCCATCCTGCCGTCAGCCGCGTTCTGGTCATCGACGCCTCGGACGACGTTCGTCTCTCACGCATCGTCTCCCGTCCCGGACTCACGGAGGAGACCGCCCGCCTGATGATGAAGGCTCAGCCTCCGCGAAGCCGGATTCTGCAGTGCGCCGACGACCTCATCGTCAACGAGGACGACGAAGCGGCGCTCCGCAAGCGCCTTGACGCACTCAGCCGCATCTGGATGGCAATTACCCGATGAACGAGGACCGCAGTCCGAAGGGCTGTGGTATTTTTAGGGTCAGCGTCCACCTTCTTGGAGCGTAAGCAGACATGTCCACGGCCGAGCATCTTCTCTACGAATTCCCCTGCAATGAGAAAATCCGCACGTATCTCCGGTTGGAGGCGCTCTTCCAGCGCTTCGACTGGTTTTGCGAGCAGACGAGCGCCATTGCGCATCAGGCCGGCATATCCGCCCTCTTCGACCTGCTTGACGCCACCGCCCGCTCGGACCTGCGCCACGAACTCATTCAGGAGCTCGAACGCCAGCGCCAGCGCCTCATTGCCAAGAACGCCTCGGCGGATCCCGACATGGCCGCTCATCTCGCCGAGATCGGCGCAGCCATTCAGGCCGTTTCGGATTCTGTCGGACGCACGACGCAGAGCGTGCGTGAAAACCAATGGTTGCAGATCATCCGCACGCGCCAGAGCATTGCAGGCGGCACCTGCGAATTCGACCTGCCGCAGATGCACCTCTGGATGAACACGGCTCCCGAAATCCGTCGCAGGGAGCTGCAGAGCTACGTGAGCACGCTGGAACCCATCCGCACGGGCACGATGCTCCTTCTGCGCATCTTCCGCGCCAACTCGCACTGCCAGAGCCTTACAGCCGTCAACGGCACGTACCAGTTCTCGATGAACCGCAATCAGAACTGCGCCCTCGTCCAGATCTGGCTTCCCGCCGACAGCACGGTTGTTCCCGAGGTGAGCGCCAACAAGTACATGCTCTGGATCCGCTTCTCGCGCCCTGACGAAAACCACAAGCTGCATCTGGCCCGCACGGAGGAGATTCCGTTCCGTCTCGGGCTCTGCACGCCTTCCTGATCGAAAAACATCATGAAAGTCAAATGCCCCACCTGCGGCAAGGAGATCGAATACTCCTCCGCCAATCCCTGGCGTCCCTTCTGCTCGGAACGCTGCAAGCTCATTGACCTCGGCGAATGGGCCTCAGACGGCTATGTGATCGAAGGCGATCCCGGCTCCGCTGACCGCATGACGCCCGAAGAGCTTGAGAGCGTCGCCCGCTACACCGCCGAACGCGAGGAGCGCAAGGGCGGCAGACGTCGCTGAGAACGCCTCTTCCTGCAGGAACGCCCGCCGACAAAAAAGCCTGTTCAGCACTGAACAGGCTTTTCTTTCATTTTCGAAGCCTCGGAAGGCGAATCGTCAGGGCTTGACGCCGTGCGCACCACGGTCCTGCCAGAGACGCAGGTCGGAGGCGGGCACGTCTTCAACATAGGTCGGAAGACGAGGCTCGCCCTTCCAGAGTGTGGCCTCAAAGACCTCGGGCTTGACGATCACGAAGTCGAAGTCCATGGCGACGGCCTTCATCACGTCGTCAAGATTGCCGCAGCGGGCTCCGACGAAGCGATACTTGCGGTCGCGAACCACAGTGGCGTGAAGCGCGTTTTCGGAAAGCGTCAGCACGGCCGTGCTGTCCTCCCAGACATCGGGAAGATCGACTCGGTTGAGAATGTTCTGGTCGATCGGAAGAAGAACGCCCGGCGTGCGCTCGTTGGCCGCATAAAAGCCGAAGTCCTGTCCTTCCTTGGAAAGCGCCTCGCCGAAGAAGTCGCGCGAACGGCGGAAGTGAAGGCGCACGTGGGCATGCTCGTAGCGATGCTCCTTCACAAACCAGGGGAAGGAATCGGCCAGACGCACGCCAAGCTCCTCGTCGAGCTCGCGCACAAGCGCCTGATGCACCGTTTCGCCATCCTCAAGCTTGCCGCCGGGGAACTCCCAGTATCCAGCCCAGGGCTTGCCTTCGGGGCGGGAGGCGAGAAGCACTCGGCCGTCTTCGCGAATCAGCACGCCGACGGCAACATCCACAACCTTGTCTTCACTCACGATGCTTTTCCTTTATCTTTCTGACCGCCCCCCAAACGAGGCGCACAGAGAAAATCTTAACTCCTTCTCCAGACGTTTCGCTACACGCAAAATGTCGTAGAAAGATTGCCCCGAGCCATGAAAAGCGTGATGGCCGCCCTGCCTTCCTGCAGATTCGAAAGCTCTTGAGCCGACGCAAGCGACAGGGCGTCGGCGCACTCGCCCAGCCGCACGGCAAATCCCGAAGCCTCAAGTCCCGGAAGAGCGCTCTGCTCGAGCGCGGCCCGAAGCACTAGGGAGACCTCCCGAGGTGTTCCCGCTCCCCTCAGCCATCCGCCGACGCCCGCAAGGGCCGCGATCAGATGCTCCGCCTCCTCTTCGTCCCGCAGTCCCTCGAGCCGCACGCGGATGTTCCTCCCCAGCGCCCCCGCCCATGCCTCCGACACGCGTCCGACGGCGAGTTCAAGAGCTCTGGCAAGCATTTCCGCAGCAGGATCATCGATTGACGCCACAGGCCTTCGACCCGCCGCCGACACGACCATGACGACATCGGCGGCAGACAGCACGCCAACAGCCCTGAGCCACGCAAAGAGGGGACCGGCCGCTCTGTCGGCGATCCGCTGCAGGATCACCTCCCGCACAGGGACGTCGGTCGCAAGCAGCAGGACGCGGTTTTCCGTCGGGACCGCACCGCCTGCCGAAAGTGCTCCGACCCTCATCACGCCGTCCTGCGTCATGAAGGGCATTTCGAATCCCGTCCACCCTTCCGGGAGCAGTGCCTCGCCCCCTGCTCTTTTCCAGGCTTCGGTGCATCGCTCGACAAGCCCTCCGACCGGCGTCAGCTCCCTGCGGGTTCCCTGAAGCAGGAGGGCGAGCGCATCCTCGGGAAGCTCCAGACGTCTGAGCGCCTCATGCCTGAACGCGCTCAACCCCGCATCAGAGAGACCGCCCGCGCCGAACATCGGATATCCCCTGCTCATCAGAATGCAGCCCGTCCGCGACCCCGACATCCTGCGCATCCTCAGAGCCTGCGCCGTGCCGTCCCCAAGCGCAGCCTGCGGAAGCGACAGAACCGTGCGCGCAGCCGCAGGAACAGCGGCCGCCGCAACGCCCCCATCAACGGAAAAGCCCAGTAGAAGGCCGGGGAGCGAAATTGATCGTTCATTCCTCATGTCCGAATCTCCAGCATTGACATTGGCGACCGCCAAGGAAAAGCCCGCCTTCACGAAACGCGAAGACGGGCTCTGAAAGTCATTCAGGACTATTCGTCAGCCTCTCAGGAGAGACGGCCGTGACAGTCCTTGAATCGGCGGCCGGAGCCGCACGGGCACGGATCATTGCGGCCGACATGCGCGAAGAGCGCGGGATCGAGCTCCTCCTTGGGCATGTTCTCGAGCGCGCTGCCTGTCGCCTCGGCGGGAGCAGGTTCCTCGACAGGCTGCTGCTGGGCGGGCTCTTCGGCGGGCTTCACGTTGATCTGAACCTGCATGAGCACGCGCACGAGGGTCTCGCGGATCTGGTCGAGCAGCTGCTCGAACATGTTGAAGGCCTCGCGCTTGTATTCCTGCTTGGGCTGCTTCTGAGCATAGCCGCGCAAGTAGATGCCCTGACGAAGGGCCTCAAGCGCGGAAATGTGCTGGCGCCACAGCTGGTCGAGAATCTGAAGGAGAAGGGAGCGGGCAAAACCCGTGAAGGCCTCGTGACCGACCATCTGCTCCTTCTCGACGTACTGGGCCTCGGCCTGCTTGAGAAGCGCCTCGAGCAGGTCGTCGTCCGTGAACTGGTCGTTCGAGTCAAGAAGCTGCTTGAAGTCGATCACAATGCCGAACTCGCCGGCAAGCTTCGTCTGAAGACCGTCGAGATCCCACTGCTCCTCAACGGTCTCGGCCGGCACATAGGCGCGGAAGAGGTCCGTAAAGAGGCCTTCGCGCAGGTTCTTGACGAGCTCGGAGATGTCCTCGCTCTCAAGGATCTGATTGCGCAGGCCGTAGATTTCGTGACGCTGGTCGTTCTGGACGTCGTCGAACTCAAGCAGCTGCTTGCGGATGTCGTAGTTGCGGCCTTCGACCTTGCGCTGGGCGGACTCGATCATGCGGGTGAGCATCTTGGACTCGATGGCCTCGCCTTCTTCAAGGCGGAGCTTATCGGCGATGGCACGCATGCGGTCGCCGCCGAAGATGCGCAGGAGCTGGTCTTCCATCGAGAGATAGAAGCAGGAGCTACCCGGGTCGCCCTGACGGCCTGCACGGCCGCGGAGCTGGTTGTCGATGCGGCGGGACTCGTGACGTTCGGAACCGATGATGCGCAGGCCGCCAGCCTCCACGACGATGTCGTGAAGCTTCTGCCATTCGGCCTTCACTTCGGCGATCTTCGCCTCGCGCTGCTCTTCAGTAAGCGTCTCGTCGGCACGAATGGCGTCGACAGCCTTGTTGATGCCGCCGCCGAGCACGATGTCGGTGCCTCGGCCGGCCATGTTCGTGGCGATCGTCACGACGCCGGGACGGCCTGCTTCGAGAACGATCTGGGCTTCCCTGTCATGCTGCTTGGCATTGAGCACGTTGTGCGGAATGCCTTCCTTCGTGAGCATGGAGGAGAGAAGCTCGGAGTTTTCGATCGAGGTCGTGCCGAGAAGTACCGGCTGACGGCGTTCGTAGCAGGCCTTCACGTCGTCGATGATCGCGCGGTACTTTTCGTTGACCGTGCGGTAGACCTTGTCCTGCTCGTCGATGCGGACCATCTTGCGATGCGTCGGCACGACGACCGTTTCAAGGCCGTAGATGTCTTGGAATTCGTAGGCTTCGGTGTCGGCCGTGCCGGTCATGCCGGAGAGCTTCCCGTACATGCGGAAGAAGTTCTGGAACGTGATCGACGCCATCGTCTGGTTTTCCTGCTGGATCTTCACGCCTTCCTTGGCCTCGACGGCCTGGTGAAGACCTTCGCTCCAGCGGCGGCCTGGCATCAGGCGGCCCGTGAACTCGTCGACGATGACGATCTCGCCGTTCTGCACGACGTAGTGCTGGTCGCGGTGGAAGAGCGTGTGCGCACGCAGGGCGGCGTTGAGGTGGTGCATCAGGATGATGTTCTTCGGCGCATAGAGCGACTCGCCCTGCTGCACGAGACCGCGCTCGGAGAGAATCTGCTCGAGATGCTCGTGACCGGCCTCGGAGAGGTAGACCTGATGGGCCTTCTCATCGACCCAATAGTCGCCCTCGCCCTTTTCCTCAGCCTGGCGGGTAAGGAGCGGCGGAATGTCGTTGACGGCACGATAGAGTTCCGTGTTGTCGTCGGCGGGGCCGGAGATGATGAGCGGCGTGCGGGCCTCGTCAATGAGAATCGAGTCCACTTCGTCGACGATCGCATAGTAGAGCAGACGCTGGCGGCGAGCGGCGACGTCGTACTCCATGTTGTCACGCAGGTAGTCGAAGCCGAATTCGTTGTTCGTGCCGTACGTGATGTCGGAGGCATAGGCGGCGCGCTTTTCCTCGTTGTTCTGATTCGAGAGGATCTTGCCGACCGAAAGACCGAGCCAGTTGTAGAGGCGGCCCATCCAGTCCGCGTCGCGGGAGGCAAGGTAATCGTTGACGGTCACGACGTGGCAGCCCTTGCCGGGAAGGGCGTTGAGGTACACGGCGAGCGTGGCGGTGAGTGTCTTGCCTTCGCCCGTGCGCATTTCAGCGATCTTGCCGTCGTTGAGAACCATTGCGCCGATGAGCTGCACGTCGAAGTGGCGCATGCCGAGCACGCGCACGGAGGCTTCACGAACCACGGCAAAAGCTTCGGGGAGGAGCTCGTCGGTCGTCGCGCCCTTGGCGATGCGGTCGCGGAATTCCTGCGTCTTGGCCTTCAACTCTTCGTCCGAGAGCGCCTGCATGGCGGGCTCGAGCTTGTTGATGGCATCGCACTTGCGGCGATATTGCTTGATCAGGCGGTCGTTGCGACTACCGAAGATTTTTGTCAGAAGTTCGTCAAACATTGTGTGTAACCAGAATGGATCTGAGGGCACGGACGGAACCATATGCGGCATGGCCGCGCCGCTCACGCCGGCGCTGTTCCGTGCTACCCTGTTTTCGGTTGCGCCGGAGCCTCCTCCCTGTTGGAAAGGCGTGCGTAGCGCCCCTCCGCAGGCCCCGACCTGCATAGCTGTTGGATTATCGCACAGAATTCCGCCACCTGATTTGTACCTACGGGCTATTCTGTAGGCGTTTTCCTTCTCTTACAACAAGGTCGCAATGTGACACAAGACTTCATCCGCCGAAGAATCGGACGACAGACGATCGACAGCTGCCTCGCCCGCGACGAGCTGCAGCCGCTGATGGCCTCCTACGCGCTTTCAAAGCGCGCAGGCGCAGTCGCAGCCCACGTGCTTCGCCCCTTCAGGATGAGCATCGACTTCACAGATCCCGCCTACTGCCGCGTCGAGGGGCACACGCTCGTGCTTCTGGCTGAAAGCGCCGTCCAACAAAACAGAATCAGACAGCTCACCCCCAGACTGGCCGCCGCCGCAGCAGCGGCGGGTCTTCCCGTCACCGCCGTCGACGCCCGCATCATTCCGAAGCGCCCCGCACCCCAGGCGGGCGTTCCTATTCCGCGGATCGAGCGCGCGCCGTCCGCAGTGGGTGCCGCCGCCATCTCGGGCATTCTTGACGACATCGAGGATCCCGCCCTCAAGGCCACGATGGAAAGACTTCGCAACGTGATCAAGCCCGGCGAGGAAAACCGCCGGCGTCTTCTCGAGGAGCGTCTCGGCAGGGAATCGATCGACCTGAGCACCGAGCGCATGCGCCTCACGACGCTCGTAGCGGACCTGACGCACGGCATCAACGCCGCGATCATCCCCACCGAGGAGGAGGCCAGAGACTATCCGAGACTTGAGGCCGAGCGCGAGCGAAAGCTTGAGCTTCTGGCCGAACAGAAGGACCGCAGGCTTGTCGCCGTGCACAGGCTCGAGCGAATCGACGCCAGACTCGACGCCATCAACCGCGCGCTTGAGCTTCTGCCCTCGGACGCGCAGGCCGCCGAGGCCGCTCTC
>ERZ779843.2147-NODE-2147-length-19865-cov-3.803231_pt1 | contig 19865 bp, 11 predicted proteins | sample MGYA00511560_ERZ779843 | MGnify/ENA primary metagenome ERZ779843 (study PRJEB29588, sample SAMEA2158062) | human gut metagenome | biome: human gut; feature: human-associated habitat; material: faeces | place: Denmark | collected 2008/2010 ... | reverse complement strand
GCACTCGGCTGTTAACCGAGTTGTTGTAGGTTCGAGCCCTACTCGGGGAGTTTTCCTTATTTTAGGATATTTTCCTGATTCGGGACATATAATAAATAGAAGGCTCCATGGTCAAGCGGTTAAGACATCGCCCTTTCACGGCGGTAACACGGGTTCAAATCCCGTTGGAGTCATTATATGGCGCAGTAGCCAAGTGGTAAGGCAATGGTCTGCAACACCAGTATGCGCCGGTTCAAATCCGGCCTGCGCCTCTCAAATCCTTGAAACGCTGATGTTTCGAGGATTTTTTTCTATATAAAGAAATATACCAATAAGCCGGCACGATTCAGTAACAGATTGTGTGAATTCAGGCTTTGATGGAGTAGATAGAGGAGGAGAAGAATTTGGAGAACGGGCAGGATATAAGCGCAGAGATTGGCTTTCAGGAAGAGATATACCGTCGGTTTGGAGAGAGTAAATTAAAACCGGAACAATATTCTGCATTGGGACTTGCGTATATCGGAGATGCGGTTTATGATCTAATCATTCGTACATTGGTGCTTCGTCGGGGCAATTACAGTGTTAAGACATTTCACAAAATGACCAGCAGTATTGTCAAAGCGGAGGCACAGGCACGTCTTGTAGAATCGATTGAGCCGGATCTGACCGAGGAGGAGAACCGGATCTTTCATCACGGACGCAATGCCAAATCAGGAACCTCTGCCAAGAATGCGTCGATCATTGATTACCGGATTGCGACAGGGTTTGAGGCGCTGATAGGTTATCTCTATCTGAAGGAGCAGCTTTCGCGGGCAATTCAATTGATCGCGTTGGGACTGGAGCGGACAGAGCAGTATAATTAGTGAAATAGTTACGGAAAGGATTGAGAGAATGAGATACGAAGAGCTTACAATAGAAGGAAGAAATGCAGTGCTGGAGGCGTTCCGTGCCGGCAAGACGATTGATAAGGTATTCCTGTTGGATGGATGTCAGGATGGACCGATCCGCACGATTTTGCGCGAAGCAAAGAAGGCAGACACGATTGTTAATTTCGTGAAAAAGGAACGTCTGGATCAGATGTCCGAGACAGGGAAGCATCAGGGAGTGATCGCATATGCAGCAGCGTACGAATACGGTACTGTTGATGAGATGCTTGAGAATGCAGCTGCAAAGGGCGAGGCACCTTTTTTGATTCTTTTGGATAATATTGAGGATCCCCATAATCTGGGTTCTATTATCCGTACTGCTAATCAGGTGGGAGCACATGGTGTAATCATACCGAAGCGTCGGGCTGTTGGATTGACGGCTACCGTGGCAAAGGCGTCCGCAGGTGCGATCAACTACACGCCGGTAGCGAAGGTTACGAATCTGGTGAGAACCATGGAGGAACTTAAGGAAAAGGGCATGTGGTTTGTGTGTGGAGATATGGATGGAGAATCCATGTATTCACTCGATCTGACCGGACCGATGGGGGTCGTGATTGGAAATGAAGGGGATGGTGTCAGCCGTCTCGTCAAGGAGAATTGCGATTTTGTTGCCAGCGTTCCGATGTTTGGCGATATTGATTCGCTGAACGCATCCGTGGCGATGGGAGTACTGTCTTATGAGATTGTCCGTCAGAGACTGGCAAAGCAAAAATAAATTATCAGGGATTACGCTGGAGGAAGGAAAATGGCAGAAAATATGGAAGCATTGCCGGAGGAAGTCCTGATTCAGAGGGCACAGGCGCAGGATTACGATGCGATGGATGCGTTGATGCAGAGATATAAGGGAATTGTGCGAAAACGAGCGCGATCCTTGTTTATTATTGGCGGTGATCAGGACGATCTGATGCAGGAGGGCATGATCGGTCTGTTCAAAGCAATTCAGGATTATGACAAGAGCAAGGAAGCCGTATTTTCTACCTTTGCGGAGCTTTGCATCAGCAGACAGCTTTATTCCGCAGTGAAGTCCTCGAACCGCAAGAAAAATATTCCGCTCAACACCTATGTGTCCATCTACTCGCCGGTGTATTCGGAGCAGGGGGAGGAGACAGAAGGCAGTTTTATGGTGGATCATTCGCTGGAAGCGGCGGAGCTTAGCCCTGAGGAGATTTTGATCGATCGGGAGAATGTTCGCAGTCTCAGATGCAAGATCGAGGAATGCTTAAGTGCCATGGAGAAGCAGGTATTTGACCTGTATATGGAAGGCATGACGTATCAGGAGATCGCAAGGCATTTGGATAAGGAGCCAAAATCGATCGATAATGCCCTGCAGCGCATTAAGTCGAAGGTGAATAAGGCTTTAAATAAATAGCCCTATTAGTCTGTCCAGAAGAAAGTTTTGTCCAGAAGATCACCTAAAAGAATAATTTCCTCATCGGTGATACAGCTTAACAGCAGCTGGTCAAGCCGGTACTGCGCATTGACCTTGCGCATATTACAGGAGGTAAGGATTGTATTGGCAAGGGTGAGAAAGCCCATTGTGGCATCTTCGCGGTTGTAGGGGGCAAGCGTTTCCTGCAGCTTTTGATCATATTTGACAGAGAATGTGTACTGAATCAGAAGAAGGAGATCGGAACGTTGAATATTCCGGACTCTTGTCTTCTGTTTTTTTAATTCTGCGGAAATGATCTTTGTAGCGTGTTTGACGGTAAGATCTGCGGAAAGCTGTGGATCTCTGCTTTGCAGGTGACGAGTGATCCAATCCGGGCAGCGATCCGTGCTGTCAAGTGGCTGAAGACTTGCAAAGGCGCGCTGATAAAGCATTTGCTGCTCCTTCTGAATGGACATAGAGAGCAGCTCGGAAATATATTTCTCATTTTCCCATTGAATTTCTTCGCCAAGAAAATCCTGAAGCTCGGCATACATTTCGTTATTGCGGGTCGGCTCATGCGATTTGCCGTTATGATAAAGCTGCGCCAGAAGGCTCGAGATCCGGGCTTTTGGTGCATAGGCGATCGCGTAGTAATTCTGTGCCGTTCTTAAGTCATCCGGAGCAATATCATTATTTTTGCGGCGCGGCACATTTTTCAGATAACGGCGGATGTGATCCTTCTCCGTTTCGTTGGCAAACAGCGGATTCGTCTCCTGCTCGGTCTGTTTCCAGCGGCTGTAGGAGGAGCGTTCCAAAAGGAGCATAAGATCCTGTTCAGTCTGCTTCTGGTAATACTGAAATGCCTCGTTGAGCAGGGAAACGTAGTAACTGTAAACGGTCATGCTGTAGCCCTTGAACAGCTCGGCGTTATGACACATCCATACAAGAAATTCCCTCACGGAAAGGGACTTTTTGGTGGCATAGGATTTCTGCAGCAGATCGGTTCGCGCGGTCTGAAGCGGACGCAGTTCCTGATCGGTATGTGTTTCAAAGAAATCAACCATGAAGCGGTAGGTCTCCGGATCCTGTCCGTTTTCCAGGCAATACATACAGAGCATTTCCTCATAATCATTTACCTGCAGGTTCCACTGGGAAAGTCCGTGCAGCAGGTAATCCTCGGTTTCATCAAGGCTGAAATGCAGATTCAGGGCGAGCTCAAGGATCTGGCGGCGGTGCGGGACGGCATACCCGCCAATACCAAACCAGCGCTGAATGGTCTGCCGGGACGCAAGCTTAAATGGTTTCACCTGACGGTAGAAATTCAGATAGGCTTCCTGACGCAGCTCGTCGGAAATATCGGTGGTAGCCGTATCGGCTGGGTTTTGACCGGATCGCTCAGAAACATTATCCGGATCTGTGATCGTATGCTGTTTAGAGCCCGTGACGTGTGCAGGGCTCCACTTTCGGATCAGAAAGAGATCTGTTCTTTGATAATGCTGGTTATGCAATTGTGTCAAAATGTCTTCGCTGCTGTTGATCACATAATGCTTCATGGGAAAATCCTTTCTAAATACCATCCAGATCGCCGTCAAAGTTGTTTTTCGGGGAAGCCGGTTTTGCCGTTTTCCTCGGGGCGGTGTTTGACTTTTTCGGAGCGGTAGTCGCTTTGGAAGAGGAGCCGCCGGAGCTTTTCGCGGAACCAGAACTGTTGCCGGAGCCGGACTTCTTCGAGGTAGTTGCCTTGGAAGAAGAGCCGCCGGAGTTTTTCGCGGAACCGGAACCGTTGCCGGAGCCGGACTTCTTCGAGGTAGTTGCCTTGGAAGAAGAGCTACCGGAGTTTTTGCCAGAGCCGGAGTTGCCGCTGGAGCTGCTGGAGTTTTTGCCAGAGCCGGAATTGCCGGTTTTTTTGCCGGAGTTGCCGGAATTATTACCGGAGCCGGAGTTGCCCGGTTGGTTTGCCGGCGTGTTGGAACTGTCGGGATCATCCGGAGCATTTGCCGGTGTGTCGGTGCTGTCGGCGTCGGCGTCAGCCGGATTGTCCGAAGAATGCAGATCTGCGTCCGGTTCGGCGGAAGTGCTGTTTATAGCCGGTGTTATTGAGCTTGCCGGTGCGTGTGGGATTTGATCCTTTACTGTAGATCTGTGCTGCAGGATGCCCCAGATGCTTCCGGATAATATCAATAATACCGCAACAACGGCGCCGACAATGATCTGCTTTTTCCTTCTTGATTTCTTATGAGAAATGGAAAGTTCCATATCTTCAAGCAGCTTCTCCGTGAAGTTTGCTTCGCCGTTTTCGACCTTGCCGCCTTGGATGGTTGTATTATTTAGTATATTGGCAAGGGTGGACGGTTTGGCGGCATAGAGTGCCGTGTAAAATTCTGACATGGATTGAAAACGTTTCTCCGGTCGTACGGCAAGACCCTTCATGATGCAGGACATTGCCTGAGGCGTGAGACGGACGCCGTCGATCCGTTCCAGAGGAAGCAGCTTGTCCTCGATCAGACGCGATACAGAATCGTCCGGAACGATTCCTGTGATCATGTAATACATTGTGGCACAAATGCCGTACACATCGGTCCAGGGTCCCTGTTTGCCGCCTGCACTGCATTGCTCGATCGGAGCAAAACCACGTTTGAAGATAATCGTATATTCGTCACCCTGCGCGTTCTGCGACAGACGGGCGGCACCAAAGTCGATCAGCTTGAGTCTGCCATCCTCAGTCAGAAGAATATTGTCAGCGCTGATATCGCGGTGCAGAATGCCCTTTTCGTGAATTTTGATCAGACTCTGCAAAAGCGGTTTGATCAGGATAAGCATTTTGTCCCCACGGATACGACCATGCTCGCGCACATAATCCTTGATACTTGTGCCGTCCACGTAATCCATGATGATACAGGGAGTTTCCTTATACCAGAAGAAATCTCTGGCAGAGGCGATGCCCTCAAGCTCATAGAGTCCGGCGGCAATTTTGGCTTCCTTCACAGCCTCGTCCATGCTGGCACCGGTGTGCTTATGAAATGCCTTGATCGCCACCGGAATATCCAGAGAATGATCCATTGCCTTATAGGTCGTGGCAAAGCCACCGCTTCCGATTTCCGCCAGAATTTCGTAGCGGTCCATGATTATTTCGTTTTTGTCAAAGCTGTTTATCGTGCTGCTCATTATTTATGCTCCGTTTGTTTTTGCTGGTTATTCATCGATCAGAATTGTTTTCACATTGGAATAAAAACTCTTCTGAGAAACAGGTTTTTTGTCGTAGGTTCTCAGCTTCACGGAAATCGTTGCGTTCCGGAAGCTATAATGCAGTTTGAAAATACCTTTTTGCTGCTTGATATTATTATTTTTCAGACGCAATAATACATATCTGCCCACATTTTTGCGGATGTAAACGTCAACATATTTTCCCTGATATTTATTCAAACGAATCTGCAGGAAACGTTGCCCGTCCACGGTTCTATGCTTTGTGAGCGAATATTTCGGTGCCATAAGACGTGGGGAAACCGTCTGGATCTTTGAGGCGGAGCCACGTACGGTCTGTCCGTTCTTCAGGACATATGGTACTGCCTTATAGCGGTATTTTGTGCCCGCTGACACTTTTCTGTCAAGGTAAGTGGTTGTGCGGGCTGTGATCATTGCAATCCGTTTGTAGCCGGTTTTATTGGTGCTGCGGTACAACAGGAAGCCATCGCGGTCAGTGGAACTCTTCCAGGTGATCCGGACGCTTCCGGAACGATCTGCAGACGCTTTGATCGTCATCTGTTTTGGGGCATTAAGTGCATTGTCGTCATCCGTGGCAAATGGAGCTTGCGGCGTGGCAGATAATGTATGAACCGGTGTTTCGGTCGGTGTCGTTGTCAGTATCGGCAGCCACGTCGGAGTGGCTGTTGTCTCTGCCGGAACCTTTGTTATATATGGTGTATATGTCGGTGTCTCTGTTGGTGCCGGTGTCAGGATAGGATCCGGAATCGGTACCGGTGTTTTGGCTGGCTTTGCTGTTTTGACCGGCAGTGTCGGTGATGGTGTGATCCGTGGTCCCGTCGCAGGCTGTCCGGTAGGTCTTACAGATGGAGTCAGGGACGGAATAGCGGTCGGAGTTACCGTTGAGGTGACTGTCGGAGTCACCGTAGTGGGAGCAGAGGACAGAGATGGAGCTGAAGTCGGAGTGTCAGACGAAACTGTGACCGGAGTGACAGTAGGAACCACTGTAGTCGGAGCAGGGGTCAGGGACGGAACGGAGGTAATTACCGGAGGATAAGAGGAAACAGGGCTCGTTGAGTAATCAATAACAGGTCCGACCTGATCCAGCATTTTCCAGTTAAGCAACGGATCATAGTCTTCTGTCTGACCGACGTAGCTATTTAAACAGCGCAGAAGATCCGGATAAGAATTGACTGCGGAGGAGCCAATGTTTGTGGTGGTTTCCTGACCGAGCAACTGGCTTTGGGTGATTTTATAACAGTTTGTCTTATTAAGTTGACCAAAAGCCTCTCCATCGAGATCCAAATTGTCCTGCGTCCAATAGGTATACTGTGCGTTTATGTCTGTATATAAATCATATCCGCCAACAAGAGAACCGCGAATGGAAGCTGATGTTGAAACAGATGCAGGAGTGGTGAGTTCAGATGCAGTATAACTATTGCAAGTGTTTAAGTATGTAAAAAGAGGATATTGTTCATTTGTATGCGATAAGTTACCAATAAATCCACCCGTATATGTATTGCTGTCTGTAGTTATCGTGGACGTAGACAGATTGGCGCTGTTCGTGGTATAGCAGTAGGAAGTATATGCAGTGGATTTGATGTTGTTCAAAACGGGAATGACAGTACCGACAAATCCTCCGGCAGCTTTTTGGTCAGAATAAAACTTTGTAAAATACTGATAAACAGGATTTTGTTGTATTTCCGGGGTTGAATCGATCGATACAGGAGCAGAATTAATACTATTGCGAACATTGAAATTATATGCATTTCCAATGAATCCCCCGGCATATAAAGCTGCAGTAACAGAACCAATGTTTTGGGTTTTTTTGATATTGAAGGTAAAGATACAACTTGAATATTCAGGGGTAGTCAGGAAGTTGCACAATCCTACGATTCCACCGGCACATATACCGGATATATTTCCGGTGTTAATACAGTTTACTAAGCTGAAGCCTATCTCTATTTTCCCTAATGTCGGAATGTCTGTACTGCCGATAATTCCACCGGCGATACCGGCGGAGCGGATCGTTGTCCTGTTCGTGCAATCATCTGCGGAGGCGAAACGGACTGTGCCACAGATACCACCAATCTGAGCTGTACTGTGGGCATCTGTAACCGTGCCCTGTGAAGAGCAATTCTTAAAATGATAATAAAAATTGCTTTTGGGTAGATATCCGGTGATCATGCCGAAAGAAACGCGCGGGAAAGAAGATGCTGTTGTTTCTGGTGTACTATCAATATATGCACTGCCGGAAGCATAAACAGAAAGAAAAATTGTCTGACAATAGGTAACTCCCGTTAGCATACCGGAGTTTGGTACATTTTTACAGGCAAAATGAGCGTTAAGCACGGAGCAGGATGTAATCGAATGTGAAGGAGCATAGGTAAATACCGTTTCACTATCATTCTTCGGGGATTGTGCAGCGAGCACACCGATGGAATCATAGTTTCCGGCAGAAAGACCGGTATCTGAAACTGACAGAAATGCCCCATCGATCACAAGATTTGAGATGGAACTACCGACAGCGGCGAAAAGACCGGCACCATCGGCAGCAGGAGAATTTGTGCTTGATGTACCGGCGGCTGCATCACAGATATTCCAGAGTCCGGTGATGCGATGCCCCTGTCCGTCAAAGGGCTGCAGAAACGGATGCTCGGCAGAACCGATCGGATTCCAGCCCTCTCCCTCAAAGGTAAAATCTGTTTTCTGATCGCCTGTTGCGCCCTTGTAGAAGCAGCGATTCGTTTCATCGTAGCGGGCAAGACATTCTCCGGAGGAATGTCTGTAAATAAAAGTAGTTTCCGTATAGGAATCATATTTGAAATCATAGTCAGACAGCGCAATATCATTGGCAAGCTCAATGGTTTCCTTGTTGAAGCTTCGTCCCTCCTCCAGATACTTGTCCAGATACACCAGATCGTCGCGGGTATATAAGAAAATAAACGAAAAGCCTTTCTTTTGGGCGTCTGTCATGTTGTAATACTCGGTCATCGAGCAAGAGGTTGCTGCCAGTGCAGATGGCGCAGGCAGATAGATAAGAAAACTGCCAAGCATCAGGCAGATACTCAAGATCACAGATATGTATTTATAATAGGTTTTCTTCATGAAACAAGTCCCCCCCGTTGGTGCAGATACGCTAATATTTCGGTGTAAATTCGTGCAACTGATGCAAGGAGTCGTGCGTGGCATCAGTCGGAGGCAAAATATATTTGCCCCAATATCATGTATATTATGCACGATTTATGTCGGATTTGCAACAAAATAGGGGTGATGGAGGCGTGGAGAAATAATAATAATATATAAATAGGAAGAAATGGGCGGAACATATCAGTGGAAAAAAGGAAGGGGGTTGCGAAGATGGTGTTTATGTGAAAAAGGTTGAATAGAGTGAAAAAATCACATTCAAATACTAAAAAAGCGCTAAAAGATGCATAAATATGTTGACAAAAGTGAAAAAATACACATAATATAATTATATTACAGGAAGGAGAGCGTGTTTATGCTGATTCGATTCAATGTAAAAAACTTTTTGTCTTTTTCTGCAAATGCAGAGGGAAGATCCGAGGAATTTTCCATGATTGCGGGGAAAGTACGCAGTAAGAAAGAACATGTTTATGATAATGGAAAGATTAAACTGTTGAAGCTGGCAGCAGTATATGGTGCGAATGCTTCCGGAAAATCTAATTTGGTAAAGGCATTAGACTTTATGAAGCAAACTGTTATCAAGGGGCTTCCGGATGGATATAGCAATAAATACTGCAAATCCAATGAGTCCAACAGAGATATTCCAAGCTATTTTGAAATTGAATTGAAGTTAGGCGAGAAGTATTATGCGTACGGATTTGAAGTGCTTTTAAATCAGGGAGAGTTTCAATCAGAATGGCTGGTTGAATTAACCTCGGACAACAAGGAAAAAACGATTTTTACCAGAGATATTAAACAGAGCGTATATGAATTAGGAAATGATCTTAGTACGAAAGAACTCGGACAGAAGATGAACAACTATGCGGAGGATATTCAGGATGATGGTTCTACTTTATTTCTGACGGTTATGAATCATAATAAGAAAAATCTGTATCTGAATTATAAAGGTGCATCCATATTGCAGGATGTATATTTGTGGCTGAAAAAAGGACTTGATATTAATTATCCGGACAGACCAATTTCAAATTATTCATACATGGCAAGCATGGAAAACGTCGATGAGATCTGCGATATGATCGCTGCCTTTGGCACGGGAATCACGGATTACAAATTGGTGGAAGTACCGGTGGAAAATGTGTTGGCACATATACCTAATGAAGCTCAAACGCAGATGCTGAAGAGAATGGAACGGTATTATTCAGCAGTTCAAAATATGATAGATCATAAAATATCAGAAGATAATAATGTCCCGGAAAATACCGGAATTATCATGCGAAGCAACCGGGACTTCTTTATTTTGCAAATAAAAGGTCAGAAACTTGTGTGCCAAACGATACAGTTTGAACACAATAAAAATGATATACTTTTCGAATTATCCGAAGAATCTGACGGAACAGTAAGAATTTTGGATCTGCTGGAAATATTATTATCCGATGAAGGAAAGACGTATGTTGTTGATGAACTGGATCGTTGTCTGCATCCGAGTTTGACTTACAAATTTATTGAGACATATTTGAAATTGGCAGCGAAAAAGAATCTGCAATTGATCGTGACCACACATGAGTCCAGATTGTTGGACTTTGATCTGCTTCGACGGGATGAGATATGGTTTATTGATAAGCGGAACACAGGTGAGAGTGATATATATTCTTTGGAGGAATATAATACAAGATTCGACCAGAAAATTGATAAAGCTTATCTGGAAGGACGTTATGGAGGAGTACCGGTATTTAACACGATATTTCCAGTTAAGGAGGTATAGTGGATGAGAGAAAAGAGAAAATTTGCAGAAAGAACAAGGGTATTAAAATCGAGTGAAACCCGCAGAAAAGTGTTTCTGGTCTATGAAGGAGTCAGCACTGAGGAGATATATTTTGATGCATTGGATAAAAAAAGAGAGAAGATTGGAATTGATCCGCTGATCGATCTGGTGCCGCTTATAAGAAGTTATAGTGAGGATGGATGGAGTAATCCGAGGAAAATTCTGGATCGTGTCCTTGAAAATTTAGAAGAAGAGAGAACGGGAAAATTGATATATGAGTCCCTTCTTAATCGCATTATGGACTACTTATATGATCAGCAAATACTTACTACCAGCAAGGTGTACGCGAAAGCAATCTGGAAAATTTTGGAGACTGGATGCATTGAAAAGCTTCACAAAGCATTGTCTGATACGGTGGAAGATATTCAAGAGGACTGCTCGGAACTGATCAGTTATCTTAATGAGAAGTCAGACGTTGTCAATATTGTAAGTGATATTTCGGATATTATTAAATCAAGTAATATTACATATGATGAAAATTTTGACCGGATTTGTCTGATTGTGGATCGGGATAAGGAAAGCTTTGTTGCCAGAACGGAGAATAATCAGTTTGAATATGTATGTCAGGTGTGTCAGAAAAAGGGATTTGGATTTTATGTATCCAATCCATGTTTTGAATTTTGGCTGTTATTGCATTTTGATGAAGTGTTTTTACTGGATCAGGCAAAATTGCTGGAGAATCCGGCAGTGACAGCGAAAAGAAGATATACAGAACATGAACTGCGCAAGTTATTGCCGGGTTATCGGAAAAGCAAATACAATACAGAGGTGTTGATGGAGCACATTGACAGAGCCATTATTAATGAGAAGAAATTCTGTGAGAATATAGAATGTCTGGATAATGAGCTTGGTTCTAATATTGGTACATTAATTGAAGAATTGAAAAAATAAAGGAAAGCCCAGCTAATTAGTCAATATATGAACTGATCAGCTGGGCTTTTGTCCTACTTACTCCCGGATCCGTACCACCTTGGCCCGTGAATAGAAGCTTCCCTTCGTCCGTTTCTTTTGCTTATAAGTGCGGATGCGGATGGACAGGGTTGCTTTCCGGAAGCTGTACTGCAGCCGGAAAGTTTGTTTCTGCTGGCGGATATTATTGTTTTTCAGGCGCAGACGCAGATATTTACCATGATTGTTGCGGATATAAATGTCCGCATATTTCCCCTGATATTTGTGGAGCCGGATCTGAAGAAAACGTCTGCCGGATGCTGTCCGGTGGCGGCTCACGCGAAAGGTCGGTGCCATCAGGCGGGCAGTTGCCTTACGGATGACGGTGGTATTGCCGTAGATGGTCTGTCCGTTTTTCAGGATATATGGAATTGCCTTATAGTGGTAGGTCTTGCCGGCGGTCACCTTCTTATCCGTAAATGCTTTCCGGAAAGAGGAGATGGTTGCAACCGGCTGATAGATACCGGAGGCTTTCGGACTGCGGTAAAGAACGAATCCATTCCAGACAGAGGAAAGCTTCCAGGTGATCCGGATGCCGCCGGAACGGTGTGGTGCTGCGCTTAGGCTCATTTGATCCGAAGGTGTGCCAGTCTGTACGAAATCTGGGACAGAGGAGCCGGAAGGGGAGGCCGGAGTATTTGTTTGCTTCCCAGGGGATGGAACCGGAGAGGAAGAATCGGTTGGTAATCCAGTTGTTGAAGGAGCCGGTGAGAAAGTAACTGTCGGTGTCCCGGTTGTTGCCGGAGAGGAAGAGGTGGTTGGAGTGTCGGTCGCCGCTGGAGAGGAGGAGCTGATTGGAGCGCCGGATGGCGATGGAGCAACAGAGCCGGCCGGCGTGCCGGTAGCGGAAGGCACCGGTGAGGTCGTCTTTTCCGGGGCGAAGGAAACTATTGGCGGCTCGGTCGGCAGCGTATAATCGTCAATGACTAACATCGGTTCCTCTGACTCAGACTGCTTACTGATCCATTGCGTCTGATCATAACGAAAGCCGGAATTGATATAGCCGTTCAGACAGTAAAGCAATGCTGTTGTTTGCGTGAGCAGATCAGAGCCGATATTCTTCTCTGTTTCTGTGCCAAGCAACTGTTTTCCGGAAATATTTTCTACGGCATTAAGGGTCAGCTTGCCGCTCTGCGTTCCGAAACAGGTACTATTTACATCGGCACTTTCCGGGTCAGACTGCACGGCATAACAGTATTCCAGCGTGGCAGTTGTCACGGTGCAATCGCCGATCAGACTTCCGGAGACCGGAGTAAAGCCGGAGCTGCTTGTCGATGAGAGTGCGTTGATGGAGGATGCCTGATAGCAATTCTGCACATTCAGGGTCAGCCATAGATCCTGAACAGCACTGTATTTTGTTGTGATAAGACCGATCAGCCCACCGGCATCGGCATTATCCGGCGTTAGTGTGGCAGAGGTATGATTGGCGCAGTTAAATATCGTACAGATCGGGTCATAATAGGAAGCTGTTTTGCGACCGATCGGAATGCAGGCACCGATAAGTCCGCCGACGCTTCTTTCTGCTGCGAGCATCAGCGTTTCATAACGGGAAGCCGGATAGAAACTGATTTTTGCCAGAGTGGTCGAGGACACCGTTCCGTAATTCTCACTGTTCGTGATCACAAATGCATCGCATACCCCGGTAAGACCGCCGCCAATATATGAGGAAGTAATGGCACCACGGTTGCGGCAGTAGTTGATATTTGTGCCGGTGCGACCGCCGCGCTCATAACGTGCCGGAAGATAGCTGCCCCCAAAACCGCTGATTCCGCCGGCACACACGCCGGAAATGTCGCCGAGATTATCACAGTAACGAAAATAACATTCATGCGCTCCCACAACATGCTCAATATACCCGGCAATACCGCCGGCGACTCCTGCGGTGCGAACCGTTGTCTGATTGACGCAATGCTCAAAACGGTCCTGCTGGCACGTTCCGCAAATGCCGCCGATCACCGCCATCCCACTCGCATCCGTTGCCAACCCGGAAGAAGCGCAGTTCGTAAACGTCGATTTATAGAGGGTATTGGAATAACCAAGCACCATACCGAAACGAAGCCCGGCGGTAAACGAATCTGCCGAAGAGGATGAACAGTCGATATATGCTCCGGCATCGGCGACAGCAATCGAATCAAATGCTGTCGGAGAGAGACTCTGCCCGATCAGAATGCCGGAATTAGGCACGTTACTGCAGGAAAAGTGAGTGCTTTGGACATAACAGGAACGGATGGTAGTCGTAATATTTCCGGATGAATCGGAAGAGATTTTGGGAATGCGGGCAGCAAGGGCACCGATCGAATCATAACCGTCTCCCTCAACACCATCCTCCAGCCGGGAATTGCTGACGGAGAGAAATGTACCCTCCATGCGAAGATTAGAAATCGTGCCCGTCACCGCCGCAAAAAGACCGGCGCCATCCGCTGCAGGCGATCCGGTGGTAGAAATGCCCTGCGCTGCATCGCAGATATTCCAGAGTCCGTAAATAATATGTCCATTGCCATTCAAAGTCTGTGTAAAAGGATGCCTGACGGAGCCAATCGGATTCCAGCCGTCCCCCTTCATCGGAGCCTCACAGACGGTGTCACCGGTTCCCTCGTAAAACTGCTGCGTCGTTTCATCATAATGCGCAAGACATTTGCGGGTATTTCGATCATAGATCCAGGTCGTATTGGAATTCTTTTTATATTCAAAGCGATAATCAGACAGGTAAATATTATTGGCAAGATCAAAGGTCTCGTTGGTAAAATTGCGTCCCTCCTCCAGATAGCGATCCAGGCAGACCAGATCCTCACGATTGTACAGAAGGATCCGGTCAGAGCCGGACTTCTCCGCCTCCGGCAGCTTATAAAACTGCCGCATCGAATAGGACGGACCGTTCGCGTGCGCTGCCGAAGGCAACCATGGGAACAGAGCTGTGGTCAGCAGGCAGATGTTCAAACAGATAGATATGTATTTTAAAGAAATCTTTTTCATTATCATGTTCTCCTTGATTCGTGTAAGTGTTTGGCAGGGAAAGCCGGTAGCCGGCAAATTGTATGTAAACATACATTGTTGTCTACTTTGTATTTTAATGATGCCACGGATTGCTTCATTATTGTCTACTTTTGCCCTTTGCATCATTATGCATTACCTTTCGGAGTTTTGCAATACGATGACAGATTATGACATCGCGACAAAAAATAAAAAAATATCGGACAGATGGGTGGTAGAATGATCATGTAGATAGGGATAGGAAAAATGCAAGGGAAAAGACAGCGGAGAATGACACCTTACAACGACATGGCGATTTGCTAAAATATTAGTTAAAGGCGGTGGAAAATAATGGAAAGAAAACAGGAGAGAACACCTGTGTATGCCGGTGTATATGAGGAGATTGCAGAGATCATCGGCGAAGAGCGAATCGGGGAATTCTACGAACGCTTCAAAGGGCAGCAGTTTGTATTTCCGATGAAGCTTTACTCCAAGGAATATGTCGTTCAGGAGATTAAACGCCTTCAGGGCAAGCAAAAGATCTCCGACATTGCGAAAAAGTTTGGTTATAGCGAGCGATACGTGCGAAAGATGCTCGCCGAGTCAAACCGTTGTGAGGAAATATGCATGGGAGAAGAAAGTTCATGAAATAAATGAACGGTCAGCACACAGGGAGGCGAGGTGTGAAATGAAAAGTACCGATCGGGGTGGGAGCCGAAAGGGATCGAAAGAAACGGAGAGCACAATGACATGGAAGGAGAAGGCGGCACTGAAACGGTTGGAACGTAAGATCAGGAACGGACACGGCGAGGTGTCGCCGGAGGTGCTGATGGAGTATGCGGAGAGAGTGATGAAGGAGTAAGACCTGCAGGGAGGAAGCAGGAAAAATAGATAACAAAATCAATAAACAGAAAAGGAGAAAAATTATGGCTAATTACGAACAGGAATTTAAGGAGTATGCAGGAAAGTTAAGAGCACAAGTTAAGGGAATTGACAAAATTCTCAAATTGAACATGAATGGCTTATTAGATGCAAGTATTGAGCAGAAGTTACATGCTGTCAAAGAAGAGGCTAACAAATTGTTAAAGAAACTGGAAAATAACGAATTTGAAATTTCAATTGTAGGCTTAGAAAAGGCTGGAAAAAGTTCTTTTGCCAATGCCCTTATGGGAAATGATATTTTACCATCTAAAGAGGCAAGATGTACATATACATCTACAAGTATACGTTATGGAAATAATGAAGCTAAGGTTAGTTTTTTCTCACGGGAAGAGTTCGCAAAGGCTTTTCAAAAGAGATTGGAACAATTAGGAATTGAACATCCTGAAACATATACATATGAACAGTTAACCTTAGAAAATTATCGGAAATTATTTGATAGTTTAAACGCTGAAAAGAAGCAGTTATATGGTGCATCAATTAATAAAGATATTGAGGATATTTTGATCCATAAAGATAATATCAGGGGATATGTTGGACAGGATTCCATGATGTTTCATGGTGATCAATTAAATGAGGAGTATTTTAAGGGATTTATTGAGGATCCTCAATATGCAATTGCAGTGAAAGAAATTACACTTCGATCAGATAAATTAGAGAATATGAAGAATGCTATTATTTATGATGTTCCGGGATTTGATTCACCAACACAGATGCACAAGGATCAGACAAGAGAGAAGATGTCTGCAGCAGATGCAATTATTCTCATTGCATCTGCATATAAACCAAGTTTCACGGGACCGGTTGTAGATATTTTTCAGGAAACTGACAAAGATGGCGTAAAGTATGGAAATAAGTTGTTCGTATACGCAAATATGGCTGATCGTGCGGAAAACCTGGCTGGAAATATGCAGGATATTCGTAACGACTTAGATCGTTATTCAATTATGGATACGCAGTATTTCGATGATAGAATTTTAGCCGGTTCAGCAAAGGCGAGCTTACAGGCGGCTGGCAAAATTGAAGGAACGGATGCCTTTGATGAGATTAAGAGAAAAGGAATTGATGATGGCATTAAAAGAATTACGGATAAATTGGCGAAGTACAATAAAACAGATCGATTTGAGGTGCTGAAAGGACGAATTAATCGTTTACAAAATGATATACGTGATATTTTTAAAGACAATTTCAAGGAGACAGAGGTTGATAAATATGGAGATAGTCGCGAAACGTCAATGCTGGTTGCTAAAATGTTAGATGAATCCAGAGCAAAAATCAAGAAGGAAATTGATAATTATCGTGATGAATTCAAAACAGAATATGCTCCAGAAACATACAAATTAACAAATAAAATGAAAACGGAAGTCATTGATGAGTTAAGTCTGGAAACATATCAGGTTACAGATGAGGAATTAGAAGAGGCAAAAAAGAAAAACGGCAGTATTGTCGATGTTCCGATTTTTACAGATATTGACAAGTGTCTGCGTGAAAAAAAGTATACAGAGATATATAATGCGTTTTCAAAAGGTGTAATCAGTATTGCGGAAAATGAGCATAATACGTGCAATGAAGCACTGGAGGAGATATTTGTTAAGGGATTGGGACTGACACAGGATAACCCATATTATGATGAACTAAAGGAGAAAATTAAAGAATATATTGCAAAACAAGAGGATTTGGCAAGTAGCGAAGGATATTATAAGAGCCTTGTTGAAAGATTCTCTATTGATTTGTTTGAGCTGTTGGTAAGATACCCTTATGCAGATATAAGTTGTTGGAATCGATTTGATGAGGCCAAGGAAAACTTTTATGGTTTATCAATGTATTCTGAAGACTATGATAGTGGATTACCAGCTAATCAACAGCCAATGCTGTATACGATTTTATTTCATGATGACACGCAGAAAAAACAGCAGGTTAATGTGAAAAAAGTAATGCAGTTTGTGGATACAATAATGAATATAGGACCATATAAAGATATTTCACAATTGCTTCGTATTATTGTGGCAGCCAAGGGAGATAAAGCTTATGAAATTGTACAACATACGTTAGAAAATGTAGTAAATTTTGAAAGCAATTCTGAAAAAATAAATTTTGCACGTAATGCTTTAAATAGCATTGTGGATACGAAGAATGATGATTTGTCAATGCAGGAACCAATCACTAAAAAAGGTTATGAAAAATTTTTGGGGAATAAAGTTGATAAATCATTAGACGATATCAAAAATGATATTAATAAGGATATAGATATTCTTCAAAATGTATTAGAGGATACCGTGGTCAAGGCAATTTGTATGGAAAAACCATTTTTGGCGTTGGAGATACAGATTATGAACAATATTTACCAAAATATTGACAGTGAGGAGTACAGAAGCTTTCTTGTTAATAATATGCCAAAGATTTGTGTGGAGGAGTATTTGGATTTAAGTGAAAATGAACAGAAACGAAAGGCATACGACAAAATGATGGAAGCCATTAAAGAAATTTTGGATGAGATGAGAAAAAGCGAAGAATAATAGCCACACTAATTTTTTTATATGTAAAGGAGGACCAAAGAGAATGAATATTGCAGTTTTAGAAGGAATAAATATAGAACAGGATAAAAATAACATTTTTAAAGACCTAAATGATAAGATATTTGTTTATACAGGTAAAGGATATTTGTGTGATTATATTGATCGCTTGGATTTGGGAGATAATGCGCTATATAAATTGAAAATGTGTCAGGAAGTCGAGAACATGAATATTCAATTTGAGTGTGCAGAAAAAGAAGTTAATGACAAATTCGACAAATTAAGTGATTTGTTAATAATACTGGATCCTAACATCGAATCAAAGGTTATTGTTATGGGCGATGCTGATGGTGATGAAGAAAAGATCGCAAAAGTACGAAAAAAATTAAGTAGTATTGTTCAACAGTTTGTATATCTCAATCTTCCGTTAGATAAGATTCAGGTAATGACAGAAAGGGAATACAAGAATTATGATAAAATTAAGAGATTTAGTCAGAGTGTGACTGTGCATGAAAAAAATGTTCAGTCTTCACGAGATAGAATGGCAAATATGGGAGATGGCAAATATGCAGATATAATAGACGGGGTTAATACATCCTTAGATAAAATATCGGATTATTTGAAAGAATCCAAGAATAATGAATTGAAAATTGCTACGGCGGCTTCTAAGAAAACCGGAAAAAGTGTCATTGTAAACAGTATTATTGGATGTGAATTAGCACCGACAAGTTTAGAGTTGGCAACACCAAATAACTGTATTTATAAAGCTTCTGAGAACGGATTTGTACTGGAAATGGAAGGCAAAAAAATGAATTTTGCCTCTGCACAAGAGATGAAAAAGTACATATTGGGAGAATTTAAGGCAGCAGAGGAAAAAGAGGGATTTGGTATTCCGGATATGAATATAGGCTATATACCTATTGATAATGGATTATCCTCATATACGATTTATGATACACCGGGACCTGATCTGGCAGGGGCAGATGACCATAAGAAGGCAGCATACAAAGCAATTAATGAAGTGGATGTTGTGATTTTTTCAATTGACTATAGCAAATATTTGACGGATACAGAGATGAGTTATTTGAAAGATATTAAAGAAGTATTTTCAGAAAAACAAAAATTCTATTCGTTGATTATTAATGTGAATAAATTGGATTTACGTTATGGAAATGAGGGAGATAAATCTGTTGTTCGAATTTTGGATTTTATTAAAAAGCGTTTGATCAGTATAGCACCAGAGTTTGAAGATGCAATTGTAATAGGAACATCCGCATTGACATATTTTAATTGCATAGAAGCAGAAAAGATATCTGAAACTGATCAATTGTCAGAAGGAAATTTCTGGATGAATTTAGTAGGATTAGTACAGGAATTTAGTATGAACCCGGAAAAAAGAGAACAGGTAAATGTGTTACAGTTTTTAAGTAATGTAACATCAAATACTCAGGTTTTTAGTGGTATTGTTGTCAAAAATCTAGAGCAGATTAAAATACAAAGCGGCATGCCGAATCTCTTAGGATATATTAGGTATATTGCTGAGAATAAAGCTCGTATAGAGAAAGTAAATAATCTTATATACAAGATCGATCAGGAGTATGCTAATATTCAGAATTTGTTTCACTTTCAGCAATTAGAGGAGGAATTGGCACAAAATCAAAATTTGTTGGAAGCAGCAAACGAAGTTTTGGAAAAATTTAGAACTCAAATTAATGATATATATGATGATCGCTATCCGGATATTAGCCGTATGAATAAAAATGGCGAATTAGTAAGCACCACTTTAATGAATTTGGCAAGACAGTCTGAACTTAGTTTTGAAGATATTTCATTATATTTTGAAAACCAATTTGTTGATGTGCTTTTAGATGATAATAAAATTAAAAAAGAGGTTATTAGTAATGTAAGGGGTGAACTAGAAGAGAGGCTTAACTTGAAATTTGCAGATTCGACACTCTCAAGATATATAGATGGAAAAGAAAGAACTGTTGTTAAAGAGGAAGAAATAAGACAGTTGATTCTTGGAATAATAAAACATCTAGATGCACAGG
>ERZ779843.2133-NODE-2133-length-19977-cov-5.149182_pt1 | contig 19977 bp, 19 predicted proteins | sample MGYA00511560_ERZ779843 | MGnify/ENA primary metagenome ERZ779843 (study PRJEB29588, sample SAMEA2158062) | human gut metagenome | biome: human gut; feature: human-associated habitat; material: faeces | place: Denmark | collected 2008/2010 ... | reverse complement strand
GGTAGAGAAGGGCTTCTTCCAAGCGCCGAACGAGATCATCCGCCATAACGAAAAAATTCCGCCAGAGTCTTATCATTGACTCTGGCGGAATTTTTCTTATGCGGCCTTTCGCGCGTTTACAATGCGTCTGCTTTCTTCATAAACTCCAAATAAAGACTGTACAGCACCGCGCAGACCGGAACGCTGAAGAGCATGCCCATGACGCCGAAGGCCTCGCCGCCAATCGTGACCGCCATCAAAACGAGCAGACCCGGAAGACCGACGGATTTGCCGACAACCTTTGGGTAAATCAGATTGCCCTCTACCTGCTGCAAAACCAGCAGAAAGACGACAAACCATACTGCCTTGACAGGATCTGCCAGCAGAATCAGAAATGCGCCAAAACCGCCGCCAAGCCATGCGCCAAAGATTGGCACCAACGCGGTAACCGCAACAAACGTTGAAACCGCCCCGGCATATGGAATGCCCAGCATCAACATGCCGACAAAACAGAGTGCGCCGATGATGATCGCCTCCGTCAGCTGACCGCTGACAAAGTTCGTGAAGGTGTGGTTCGTCAGCGATGCGATGTTCAGCAATCGCTGCGCCTTTCGGCACGGAAGCACCGTCAGGGTGAGTTTTTTCAAATGAACCGCGACGCTCTCCTTTTTCGCAAGCAGATAAATGGCAAAGACAAACGCCAGAACCGCATCGACCAAAATGGAGAGGATGGATGTTGCCGCGCCCCATGTGACCGAAATCAGCCCGCTTCCTTCGATATCCATCCACGCTGTGATTTTTTCGATCAGCAGATCCGAATCAATGGCGTATTCCGGCAGAATGACATTGTATTTCGCCGCAAACCGGGAAACCTCCATCCACCATTGACCAATTTCTTCAACATAGGCGGGAATATTGCGGATAAATTCATTTCCCGATTCCCGCAGACTCGGAATCATCATAAACACAACGGCAAACAGGATGCCGAGCATGAGGACGGCGCTTAACGTCAGGCACACCGGTCGGATCAGTTTCGCAGGCGCTTTTCGGAACACGCTCCTCCAAAGGCGCTCTAGCGGCCGAAGCATGATATTCATCAAAAACGCAATCGCCCCGCCAATCAGGAACGGCGATACCAGCGCGAACATGCTGTTCAGAAAGCGCAGAACCGCATCGAGATTCATCAGCGCCCACGCAAAAGCAATGAGCATCATCAGCGCGCGGACGATGTACTGCACGATATAGAGATCGAAGGATTTTCCTTCCTGCGGCGCAGAGGTCAAGCTTTGATTGCTGTCCGTATCCTGTACTTTTTTCACCATACTTCCCCCGTTTTGTTATTCCGTATACGTTTCGCCCGGCTCGCATGGCCTGACCGTGATAAAGGATACTCGACAAGCGCTTACCTCAGAAACCGTAATTTTCAGGTGGCAGGCTGAAAAGGATTCATCCCGAACCGGAACGTGGTTCAACTGTTCCATCACCCAGCCGCCGACCGAAATGCTGTCGGATTCCAGCTTCACGTCAAAGAATTCCATGAAATCTTCCAAACTGGCGGAACAATCCACGCGGTAGGCGTTTTCATCCAGTTTTTCAAAATGCTCTTCCACCTCGTCATGCTCGTCCCAGATTTCACCGACCAGCTCCTCCAGGATATCCTCCATCGTCACAATGCCGAGCGTTCCGCCAAAATCGTCTATAACGACGGCGATGTGCGCTTTCTGGCGCTGGAACGTCTTCAGGATATCCCGAATCTTCGTGTGCTGATAGACAAACAGCGGCGCGGTCATGATTTCCGCAATGGGGCGCTCCGTCATCTTGCCGTTGCAATAGAAATCCTTCTGGCAAAGAACGCCCACCACCTGATCGATCGTATCCCGATAAACCAGCAGGCGGGAAAAACCGGACTGCGTAAAGGCCTTTGCAATTTGCTCATGGCTTTCCTGAATCTCCACCGCCTCCAGCTCAATCCGGTGCGTCAGGATTTCCGCCGCTGTCAGATCGCGGAATTCAAGCGCGTTTCGCAGAAGCTCCCCCTCGTTTTCATCAATGCCGCCATCCTGCTCAACGTCTTCCATGAAGAGAAGCAATTCCTCGTGGGACATTTTGGCGTTCTCGTCGGTCTTGAAAAAGCGGGAAATGAGTTTCTTCCACTGGGAAAAAAGAAAATTCAGCGGCGTCAGCACCCAAATCCACAGGCGGATAAAGGGGGCGCTGACCATGGCAAAGCGTTCCGGCGCATCCTTCGCCACGCTCTTGGGGGTGATTTCACCAAAGATCAGAACAACGACCGTCACAACGACGGTGGAAATCGTCGCGCCCATGTCGCCGTAGAGACCAACAAACAGAAGCGTACCGATCGAGGCAACCATGATATTCACGATATTGTTTCCGATCAGGATGGTCGAGATCAGCTTGTCGTAATTCCCCGCCAGCTTGAGCGTCAGCGCCGCTCTCCTGTTTCCGTTATCCGCGAGAACCTTCAGCCGAGTCTTATTCAAAGACGAAAATGCCGTTTCTGTCGCGCTGAAATAGGCGGACATGGCAATACAGATGACCATCGCCAAAATACTTCCCATATAATCCATACAAAACTCCTTGATTTTCTGTTCATCGTCATTTCATGCAAAAAGCAGATTCAGCCCGCCTGCGTCAGCGGTCAGGAAACGCTCGATCCTGCGCGCGCGGCTGGTCTTGACGTCCTTTTCCGTGCGTCAAAAAAGCATACCTGCGTCCCATGCCGCAGCAAAGGGCGCAGATATGCCGTATATGAACAGACCTGATCCATGTTGTTGTCGTCGCTACTGTCATATTCCACGAACTTTTTTCCTCCTTGCCGCTGTGCGCCGTATATGGATGGCGCGCAACCTTCTATACGTTTATCATAGCATTTTTACGGTGTAGATTTGGTAAAGAAACGAGAACCGCGCCATATCCGCACACACGGAAACTTGATGCGCTCCCTCTCATGGGGTATAATAAACCTTAAAAGAGCAAAGGAGACGCATGATGAAAAAACGCCAGCGACAAAGAGATACTTTGTTTTCAATCGCCGTCTTTCTGAGCGCATTTGCCATCAACCTTCTGATCCAGAAGCTCTTTACCACGCAGACGCTGGTTCCCATGATCTTTGTTTTCGGCGTGTTTCTGATTTCGCTGAAAACCCATGGATATCGCTACGGGATCGTTTCGGCAATCGTCAGCGTTTTCGCGGTGAATTTTGCTTTTACCTATCCCTATTATGCCTTTGACTTCTTCGTGGAAGAAAGCATCCTTTCCGCCGTAATCATGCTGATCGTCGCCGTTTCCACCAGTGCGCTAAACATCCGGATCCGAGATCAGGAATTGCTTCGGGTGCGGGAACAGGAAAAACTGCAGGCAGAAAGCGAAAAAGAAAGGATGCGGGGCAATCTCCTGCGGGCGATCTCTCACGATCTGCGCACGCCCCTCACCTCAATATACGGCTCATCCTCCACACTGATGACCAAATATGACGCGCTTCCCAAGGAACAGCAGCTCAAGCTGTTGGGGGAAATCCGGGAGGACAGCGAATGGCTCATCCGCATGGTTGAAAATCTGCTATCCGTCACAAGAATCGACGATTCAAAGGTCGAGGTTGTCAAAACGCCGACCGTTTTGGATGAGCTGATCGATTCGGTTCTGATGAAGTTCTCCAAAAAACATCCGAATCAGAAGGTAGTCACCCGGATTCCGGACGATTTTGTCGATATTCCCATGGATTCCATTTTAATCGAACAGGTGCTGCTGAATCTTCTGGAAAACGCCGTGTTTCATGCGAAGGGAATGACGGAGCTGAGTCTGTCCGTTTCCCTTGTGGAAAATCAGGCTGTATTTGAAGTCGCCGATAACGGCTGCGGCATTCCGGAGGATGCGCTTCATAAGATTTTTGCCGGAAACTATGAAAAAACCGCTGCGCCGGTAGACGGAACGCGCAGCAATATGGGCATCGGGCTATCTGTGTGTGCCGCCATCATCAAGGCGCACGGCAGCGAAATTTTCGCAGAAAACAGGGAAAGCGGCGGCGCCGTATTCCGTTTTTCTCTGGAAAGAGGGGGCGACGACGATGGGCAATAACAAGTACAAAATTCTGATCGTCGAGGATGAAGCCAACATCCGCAGTTTCATCAGAGCCAATCTGGAAACCAGCGATTATCAGGTACTCTGCGCGGAAACCTGCTCGCTGGGCATGATGATGTACGCCTCCCATCGTCCGGATCTCATCATTCTGGATCTCGGTTTGCCGGATCGGGACGGTCTTGATTTGATTCGGGAAGTACGAAAATCAGATGCTCTCCCCATCATTGTGCTTTCTGCCCGTTCCAACGAAAGGGACAAGGTAGAGGCGTTGGATCTAGGAGCAAACGATTACATCACCAAACCGTTTGGAACAGAAGAGCTATTGGCTCGTATTCGCGCCGTTCTTCGCAGTCAGCGACATAACAAAGAAAACGCGCCCAGCGGCAAATTTCAGCTTCAGGATCTGCTGATCGACTATGACAAACGGCAGGTTTTTGTCGGCAAAGCTGAAATTGACCTGACCCAAACGGAATACAACATCATGGCTTTGCTCTCCGTTCACGCAGGAAAGGTGCTGACGTATGCCGCCATCATCCGCGCAATCTGGGGATATTCGGATTATGGAAGCATCAAGAAGCTGCAGGTCAACATGAAGAATATCCGAAAGAAAATGGGCGTAACCCCCGGCGAAAAGCGCTATATCATCAATGAGCTTGGCGTCGGCTATCGCATGCTGGATGATAGCGAGGTCGTTGCGGACGTCTTTCTTTGACAAGCGCAAGGGATCTATGCCTGCTGTTCTTCCGACAGCCGGCGCGAGGAATTGCTTTCCTCGCTCAGCTTGTTGACATAAGCAAACTTGGCTTAAATAGCAAAATCAAGAAATTCAGCTATTCTTTCATTTGCGGAAAGGGCTATTCTCCCCCTTCGGGGGGAGAATAGCTTTTTGTCTACAGTCTGCGCGAGGAATCTCTTTTCTCGTTTTATCGCAAAACAAAAGGACGTTGCGGAATTGCCCTTCCACAGCGTCCTTTGCTTTATGCCTGATGTTTCTGTTCCATCGCGTGCACCAACTGAACCATCGCGCGATGGGTCGGCGCGGGCACGCCGTTTCGCTCGCTGGCGCGAATAACGCTGCCGCTGATGGTATCTACCTCGGTGCGGCGGCCGTCCCGCAGGTCGGCGTAAATGCTCGTCAAACCAGCGGGGCTGTCCGTGCAGACCTTACGCACCTCGGCGACCTTTTCATCCGCGTCGAACTCGATTCCCTCGCCCGCCGCGACGGCCACCGCCTCGCGCACCAGTGTTTCGCAAATCGCCCACGCGCTCGGGTTTTCCGCAATGAAGCCCATCGGCACCTGCAGCACGCCGGTCAGCACGCTGGCCGATACGTTGGTCAGCATCTTCTGCCAGATCAGGCGCTTGATATCCTGCTTGCAGTCGGTTTCAAGGCCGCAGGAGGCAAACGCCTCGCGGATCGGCTCAAGCCGCGCCGCGTCCCCGACCAAGGGGCCGATGTGCGTCCAGCCGCTGCCGCCGTGGCGGATTTCGCCGTTCCCGGTGACGGCGCTGTTGTGCTGCGTCGTGCCGATGACGATATGCGCGTCATCCGCAAATCGGCGCAGCACCTCCTCGTGGCCGCTGCCGTTTTGCAGCGTCATCAGATAGGTGTCTCGGCCGATCAGCGCACGGTTCGCCTCCAGCGCCGCCTCGCTCTGCATCGACTTGACAAACAGGATCACCAGATCGACCGGCGCCATGCCGCTCGTGTCGCCCGTGATGCCCGGCCGATAGACGGCGGCGCTTCCGTCCGGCTCGGCGATGCGCAGACCGTCCGCCCGAATTTTCGCGATGCGGTCGGGATTTCTTTCCACCAGCGTCACGTCGTTGTTCCGGCTCAGATAGCCGCCGTACAGCGCGCCCATCGCGCCGCAGCCAATCACCGCAATCCTCACGTTTGCCCGGCCTCCTTTGTTATCTGTATCGGTTGTAACAATCCATCACGATGGCGTTCATCGCGTCCATCTTGAGCAGCATGTCCTTGGCCAGCGCGATCTGACAGCGCGTGCGCACCAGATTGTGCTCGGCGTTCTTGATCTTGAAATACTTGTCGCCGACGATGTAATCATCCAAAAAGCGCGTCGCCAGCTCGCAGGCCAGCGCAAAGCAGCTCAGGCCGAGCGTCTCCACCTCCCGCGGGGTCAGCGTGGCGGCGGTTTCCTTGAGGAAGCCCTCGGCAAACGCCCAATAGACGTTCAGGTTTACGCCCGCCTTGTCCGCGCGCGGGGAATCCTCCTCGACGAAATTCGCCGCGAAGCGAATCGCGTCGCCGAAATCGTGGCCGACCAGACCCGGCATCACCGTATCCAGGTCGATGACCACCAGCGCCTTCCTCGTCTCCTCGTCAAAGAGCACGTTGTTGATCTTCGTGTCGTTGTGGGTCACGCGCAGCGGCAGCTCGCCCCGCTCGTAGAGATCCGTCAGCGCGCAGGCCCGCTCCTCCACGGAGAGCAGCCAATCCAGCTCCGCCTTGACCGCCCCGACGCGGCCGCACGGGTCGCTCTCCATATCCTCGCGCAGCTTGGCGTAGCGCTTGCGGGTGTTGTGGAAATCCGGAATGGTATAATACAGGCTGCTCGCGTCGAAATCCGAGAGCATCATCTGGAAGCTGCCGAACGCCTCGCCCGCGCTGCGCACCACGCCCAGATCGTCGCAGGAATCGTAGGTCACGGAGGGCACGTAGTTGCTCAGCCGCCAGAAGCCGTCCTCGTCAAACAGATAGTTGCGCCCGTCCTGCGTGTGATGAAAGTGCAGATACTGCGCGCCGGGATGCTTTTGGCGGATGTGCCCCGTCACCCCGTCGATGTTCTTCATCAGCTCCACCGGCCGCTGAAAGGCGTAGGTGTTGACCCGCTGCACCAGATAGGATTTGACCTTCGCCATGCCGGTGCCGTCGTCGCGGATGTAGTTGACCTTATACGTGTGGTTGACATTGCCCATCTTGATCTCCTCGTAGGAGAAAAACGGGCCGGGAATCCGAAACGCCTCGCCAACCTCCAGCAGCTTGCGCGCGGTCTGCGGATTCATCGCCTCTTGACTCATAGAAAAATAAACTCCTCTCGGATGACAAACTCTTTTTTATTATAACGCATTTGACCCGCTTTTGAAAGCCGCTTTTCGCATCTTTCCCTGAATATAGGTGGATTTTGCGCGTTCGGGCGTTCTTACGCCATTTCCTATACGTCAAAAAGGGCGCGCGCCCTTCCCGTTCGGGATGAGCGTGCGCCCCTCTTTTGCTGTTTACTTCGTCTGCGCGAGCAGCATCTCGTGCATGGCGTGCATGTTCGCCTCGATCTGCTGGCGGGTGAAGGCGGTGCGGCCCGTCGCCTGCATGGCGGCCATGCCGTGCGCGTAGAGCAGCAGCGCTACGCAGATCTGCTTCGCCTTTTCGGCGTCCAGCCCCTTTTCCTCCGTCTCGGCGGAAACCAGCGGCTCGCGAACCACTTCGCTGCCGAAGGTCTGGTCGTTCTCGCGCAGGAACATGTGCGCAAACAGCCGCGGCTGCTCCGTGGCGAAACGCACATACGCGCTGCAACGGCTCTCAACGGTATTGCCATCCTTCGCGTCTTCGCTGATGGTCTGTTCAAAGGCGTCGTGCGCCTTCTGATCGAGCGCATTCTTCAAATCGTCCATGCCGGAGAAGTAGCTGAAAATCGGCTGGGTCGAGCAGTTAAGCGCCTTCGCAACGGATCGAGCGTTTACCGCGGCCATTCCCTCCTGGCAGAACATGGCAAATGATCTTTCCAGAATCATTTCCCGTGTAATTCTCTGTTTGGGCGGCATAAATTCCACTTCCTATTTCTGAATTTAAAAGAATCTTGGATTATGGTAACATATTCTTTTCTTTTCGTCAACATCTCCCCATACAAACCGTCAATTATATTTCTATATCGTTTTGTACACATATTTTTGTGTGCAAACACTCGTTTTTATTGAATTTCTTCGACACGATTCGCGGATTTCGTTCAAAGCTTTTCGAGAATTCATCCAAAAGATTTTTTTCAAAATGCGCCGGATTGCCGCTTTTTCAATCCGCGGCGGCGCCTTCACCCGCGCCGCTCGATTGTGTTTTCGCCCGTTCCGTGCTATAATATGAGTTCAACCTTCTTATTGAAATGAGGTATAATGGATGCGCAATCGTTTCTTCTCCCTGCTGTTGGCGCTTTCGCTGCTGCCGTGCGCGGCGCTGGGCGAATCGCTTACGCTGGATGAAATGAACGCCGCCGAGGACGCGACGCCCCTGAGCGCGGCGGAGGCTGCTCAGCCCGTCGAAAGCGCCGCGCGGGCGGATTTTATCGACCGAATCCTCGCGTTGGCCGAAACACTTTACGCGAAGGCTAACGGTCAGCCCCAGCGCGCGCAATACAGCGGCGATATCTACGTCTGCAAAAACTACACGGTGCACCTCTTCCGCGAAACCTGCGGCGATTTCCGCATGGCGGAATACCCGGATGTGCCGCTGGTCATCCCCAACAACCAGAAGAAGGCGGACTGCGCGCCCTACGTCTACGGCGTGGAATGGCAGGACGTGCCCGCCAGCGAGGGCAACCCGTTCTACGCGGCGGCGTCCTTCCGCTACGACGACACGCTGAGCAAGGCGGAGAACCGCGAAAACGCCCGCGAGTTTCTAAAACAGGTTCAGCGCGGCGACTATTTCCAGATGGCCGCGGATTATTACTACGGCGTGGGCGCGCACAGCATGCTCTTCATCGCCGATTACGACCCGGAGACGGACAGCGTCCACTGGGCGGATTCCAACATGAAGGGCAAAAGCGTAAACGGCGTTCGCTATGCCTACGTGCAGTATGACGCGGTGAAGCCGATCGACTGGTTTGTGGATGCGTTCTGCCGCAAAAAATACGGCGCGACGATCTACCGACTGCGGGATGACATCATCTACGCGCCATGACGCTTTAACCCGATTTTATTATTTAAAACGCGACAAAGATGGAGATTTAGGAACCATTTGGATGTAGTGATGTAGAATCGTATAAAGATAAGACAAACGCACAGGTTTCCGAAAAAACCTGTGTGCTTTCTTTTTTATGCTTCCTTTTTACGCGTTCTTTTTAAAAAAATCAATAAAGGTCAGCGCATCTTCACGTTCCTCCCCTTTTCGCATCAGCGCGGAAACGCCAATCATCGGCAATTGTTCCACTTTTCCAAATTCCTTGTAGCAATAGCCGTCAAATTCAGGCACAACATAGCGAAACATGCCATCAGATAACAACAACCCGCCCAAATCCCGCACATTTTTCAAATTGCGCAGAATGTTTCCCGCCGGAAGTAGCATGGTTTCCACATTGACACCCATCCGAAATAACTGTTGTTCAAAACGGTGCAGAAATTCCGCACCGCTGTCCGGATACAACAGCAATCGTCCCTGCAAATCGTCGGCGGTCAGCGTACTTTTTTGTTCCAGCGGATCGTCCTTGCTCATCAACACGCCCACCCTTTTCTCCAGCACCGGAATGCGCGTGTAGCGTCCGTAGCACTGCTGCTGCATGCAGGTAACGACCACGTCATAGCGTTTCTCATCCAACCCCTTCAGCAGATTTTTTGAAATATCACTTTCCACAAGGAGCTCGATCTCCGGGTAGCTGCCCGCAAACGCGCTTTCGCATTGCGTCGTCCATAAATTCTGGCTCATATAAGCCAACCCGACACGAAGCTGTTTAGGCGATGCGTTTCCGATATTTTCCACACTCTGCCGGCATTGTTCCCAAAGTTCCAGGATCTGTTTAGCATATTCATAGAAACATTCACCGGCCGACATCAGCTTCATTCCTGTCTTTTCTCTCTCCAACAGGCTTGTCCCCAATTCATTCTCCATTTTTTTAACAAGGGCGGACAGCGCCTGCTTGCTCACAAAGAGCTGTTCCGCAGCCTTGGAAAGTCTGCCGGAAGCACAGATTACGATAAACGCCTTCATACAGTCCATATCCACAGCATTTATGTCCTCCTTTTTTTCATTTTCGACTCTTTCCTCATCATTTTAGCATTTCATTCGCTTAAATACAATCATAAGCCGTGCATTTTCAGGCCATGTTCGATTAAAATCGTTCATTCTTTTTTGACGAGTGTAAAAATATAATTGATTGATTTTTATCATTCTCTTCCTTACAATAAAGACAGCATCACCCATGACACATTTCGACATCTTCATGGGGAAAAGGAGATATGTATTACCATGAGCAGTAAACTTTCTCGTCGCGAATTTCTAAAGGGCGCCGCATTTGGCGCAGTCGGTTTGGCCGCCTCAGGTGTACTGGGGCCGCATGCAGCCGTCGCCGAAAACACGGATGACAGCGTCAACTGGGATTACGAAGCGGACGTCGTCGTGATCGGTTCCGGCGGTGCAGGGCTTCCCGCCGCACTGAAAGCCATGGAGGACGGCTCCTCCGTCATTTTGGTTGAAGCAAACTGGGACGTCGGCGGCCACTGCGCGGTCAGCGGCGGCAACCTGCACTCTGGTTGTGGTACGGAAATCCAGAAAAAATACGGCATTCAGGATTCCGCCGATCAATATTACATTGATCACACCAGCGGCGTCACCCTTTCCACGCGCTTCGATGATCGGGATTATGTGCGCTCCGTCGCCAACAGCATGGCGGAATGCTATGAATTCTGCATCGCTAAGGGTCTGATCGTTCAGGATAAGGAACCAACTCGTCCGCACTATGTGCTCGATGGTGGCACCGAGCCGGAAAGTGTTCCGCGCTGGACATATACCGACGCGGCCACCGAAGGCTGGGAGGACACTTATACTGGCAAGGGAAACGCCGGTTTGGGCATCACCCGTCCGTTGGAGCGGACGCTCCGCAATCAGGGCGCGCGCTTTCTGCTCAACTATCACATGGATAAAATCTACCGAGAAAACGCATTTTCCGGCCGTGTTCTTGGCGTGATGGCGACGTATACACCGCACATTCTGCCCGATGAAACCGAGCCGTTGGCCAGTTTGTGGGACGAGGGTAATATCGAAACCACTCAGCAGCAGGTCAATATCAGAGCCAATAAGGGCGTGATCGTTGCCACTGGCGGTTCGATTGGTAACCTGCGCTTCCGCACGATGTTTGATCCTCGCCTTGGGCCGGAATTCGACGGTCTATCCGGTATGCCGTTCTCCGATCAGGATGGTTCCGGCGAACTGGCTGCAATGGAGGTCGGCGCATCGCTGGGCAATCTGGCTTCTTATATGCAACACGGCGGTCACCAGATCACCATGGCCAATCGTTTTGGCTGCCGCTATGGCTACGGTAACGGTTACAACGAAAAGAGCCGTCTGTGGAAGCTCGTTGCGGCAAACGGAATTTCTCCAGATTATGACAGCCTGTGTATCGTCAACATGATCGGCCAGCGCTGCGGCAACGAGGATAAGGGCGCAGGCGGAAAATATTCCTATGATTCCTACGAATTCTTCAATACCGCACTGGCCAGCGTCGTTGTCGATGAAAAAGGAGACGGTAATGCGCGCCGTTACGGCGGCCCGCTCTGGGCGATTTTCGATCAGGATGCGGTCGAACGTAACGACTGGAACATGACGCAGGGCGTTGTGGACTTTGACCACGGTTATTGCTTCAAAGCCGATACGCTCGAGGAGCTGGCTGAAGCGGTTGTCAATAAGTATTACGAACACGTCAAGATGGATCCGCAAACACTGGTGGAAACCATCAAGCGTTATAATAGCTTTGTTGACGCGGGTGTGGACACTGATTGGGGCAAGAAGACGCTCGGCTACAAGATTGAGCGCGGCCCGTTCTATGCAGCTTGGGCCACCCCGAATCTGCACGACTGTTATTCCGGCCTGCGCGTCGATTCCGCCATGCAGGTAGTCGATCTGCGCGGCGAGCTGATCCCCGGCCTGTTCGCATGCGGCGAATGTAGCGGAGGTATGCGCATTCACGGCTTAGGCCGCGTCATGACCAGCGGCTTCATCGCCGGCCGTTCCGCTGCGTCCGTGGATGCAGATGGTCTTTCCACTGCCAGTACGGAATTGAATCCAGCCTTCGCCGGGCCGGATATTTCCAGTCGCTCCCCGCTTGAATTCGGTGTAGCCGACGCAGCCGCGGCCTCCGTTCCCGTTGCCGCGGCACAGACAGCTGTCACTCCCGCCAATGGCGAAACCTTTATCGGTTCCTCTGATAACGGTATCGGCGGCACCATTCAGCTCCAAATCACAGTCAAGGATGGCAAAATGACCGCCATTGACATTATCAAACAGCAAGAGACCGAAGGGATTGGCACGCCCGCTTTTGAGCCGCTCATCGCACAAGCGCTTGAAACGCAGTCTTGTGAACTGGACGCCCTCAGCGGCGCAACCGTTACTTCTAATGCTTTCATGGAGGCGTTGAATAAAGCGATGATCAAAGCTGGTCTGCTTTAATTTCTCAACCATCAAAAGCTCCTTCGGCAGATACCGAGGGAGCTTTTTCGTAAAAACGGGAGTCGCGCTATCGCGGCTCCCGTTTCCTTGCTTTTATTTCGTTATTCCGTCTGGTTTCCCCGGCTGACGGCTTCATAGGCCTGCCTGAAAAAATATTCCTGACTGTTGAGGGGCGCGTTCTTCCCCGGCGTCAGGCGGCGATACAGCCCGTCCGCGCCCATCTCGCGCGCCTGCACATTGTCGCGGAGCATCGTGTCGAACATATCCAGAATCCGCGCGCGGATATCCGGATCATACACGGGCGAGGCGACCTCCACGCGGCGCAGCGTGTTGCGCGTCATAAAATCCGCCGAGGCGATATAGACCCGCGCGCGCTCCCCGCGGCCGAAGATATAGATGCGCGAGTGTTCGAGGAAACGCCCGACGATGCTGACGACGCGAATGTTTTCCGTCGCCCCCGGCACGCCCGCAATCAGGCAGCAGATGCCGCGCACGACGAGGTCAACCTTCACCCCCGCGCAGGAGGCCTCGATCAGCTTGTCGATCAGCGCCTTGTCCGTCAGCGAGTTGATCTTCACGCCGATGTAAGCGTCCTCCCCCGCGCGGGCGCGGCGGATCTCGTCATTCATCATCGCGAGCACCTTGTTTTGCAGGCAGTGCGGCGCGACGAGCAGGCGGCGCGTCTCGTGCACGGTTTCGCCCTTCGCCAGCGCATTGAACACGGCGTTGGCTTCCTCGCCGATGTCGTGGTCGGCGGTCATCAAGCACAGGTCGGTATACAGCCGCGCGGTCTTTTCGTTGTAGTTGCCCGTGCCGATCTGCGTGTAATAGGCGACGCCCGTTTCTTCCATCCGCGTAATCAGGCAGAGCTTAGAGTGCACCTTGTATCCGTCCAGCCCGTAGATCACGCTGCAGCCCGCTTCTTCCAGCCGACGGCTCCACTCGATGTTGTTTTCCTCGTCAAAGCGCGCCTTCAGCTCGACCAGCACCAGCACGTCCTTGCCGTTTTCCGCCGCCTCGCAAAGCGCCTCGACGACCTTGCTCTGCTTGGCGACGCGGTACAGCGTCATCTTGATGGAAACCACGCTGTCGTCGTTGGCCGCTTCCGTCAGCATTTCGAGGAACGGCTTCATGCTCTCGTAAGGATAGGAAAGCAGCTTGTCCTTTTCGCGAATCTGCGCCAAAATCGACCGGCCGTTGACAAACGCCGGGGATTTCTGCGGAATCCGCCGCTCGTAGAACAGCTCGCCGCGCTGGCGCAGCACATCCTCCAGCCCAAAGAGGAACGAGAAATCCAGCGGCGTGGCGCTCATAAACACGTATTCGCGCGGCACATCCATATAGCGGCACAGCGTATCGACGATGATGCCGTCCAGCTCGCGGGAAAGCTCCAGCCGCACCGGCGCAAGGCGCTTGCGGCGCTTAATCAACTGCACCATGAACTCGCGGTAATCCAGATCGTCGTCATAGAGCGCGTCCGCATCGATATCCGCGTTGCGCGTCACGCGCATCAGGCTCTTGGCCTTGACGACGTAGCCCTCAAACACCTTCGGAATGAAATGCAGAATCAGATCCTCGGCGAGCATGTACGTCTTTTCGCTGGCGGAAACCTCGATCAGCCGCGGGAAAACGCCCGCGCTGCAGGGAATGATCCCCAGCTTATACTTGCCCTTCTTTCCCTCCAGCACGACCACGGCGTAGATATCCTTGTTGCGCAGGAACGGGAACGGCTGGCGGCGGCCGACGATGGAGGGCGAAATCAGCGGCGCGATCTCCGAATCAAAATAGCGTTCAAGCCGCTCGCTCTCCTGCCGGCCGATTTTTCTGAAATCGACCAGCCGAACGCCCTGCTCCTCCAGCTTTTCCATCAGGCGGGCATAGACCTTGTCCCGCCGCCCGTTCAATTCGCGCACGCGGTCGATCACCGCGTCGATCTGCTCCCGCGCGGTCATGTTGGTCTTGTTTTCGCGCAGCTTGGGCGTAACGTCGTCCTGATCCACCAGCGAACCCACGCGCACCATGAAAAATTCGTCGAGGTTGCTCTGATAGATGGATGCGAAGGAGAGCCGTTCGCAAAGCGGGGTGCGCTCATCCTCCGCCTCTTCAAGCACTCGCTCGTTGAACTTGAGCCAGGAAAGCTCCCGGTTCATAAAAACGTCATTCATGGTGTTTCCTCCCGTTTTTCCGTAGTGTGTCCATCATACCCCATGCACGTTAAATCCATATGAAAAACAGTGTCCGTCTTGTTTTACAGTATACCATATCCGCCTCGGGTTGACCAGCACGGTTTCCCTGTCCTCACGAAAAAAACCTTGCCTCACGCTTATGTGCATGCTATAATCATTTCGTAGGCAAGTAGGTCTACGGGGTGGAGCCTCCGCAGCAGAATACAAAAGCGGAGGTGATGCGTATGTCGAATATTGAGCTTCTCAATATCCTGCTCGCAATCGCCGGGTTGCTGGTCGGCGTTTACACGCTCGGTCTTCAAAACAGACGATAAAAAAAATCCGCCTCGCAGATAGCAGCTGCTTGGCGGTTTTTTAGGCGCATAGCCTAGGGAAACTGTTCGCGGTGGTTTTCCACCCTGTAGGTGCCCCCTACTTGCCTATATTTTAGCATCTTTTCAGCTTTGCGTCAACTCGCAAAGCTGTTTTTGTCTTCCGTCAAAAGACATATTTTTCGCTTTTCATTTCCGTCCGGATGGTGTATAATGAAAGTCGCATGATTTTATGCTCAAGGAGGATTTTTCATTATGGCAAGAGGCGGTTTCCCCGGCATTCCGGGCGGCAATATGCAGCAGCTCATGCGTCAGGCGCAGAAGATGCAGCAGCAGATGATGAAGGCACAGGAAGAGCTGGATGCGCGCGAGTATGAAGGCACGGCCGGCGGCGGCGCGGTTTCCTGCAAGGTCAGCGGCAAGCGCCAGCTTCTCTCCCTGACCATCGACAAGGACGCGGTCGATCCCGAAGAGGTCGAAATGCTCCAGGATATGATCGTCGCCGCCGTCAACGACGCGCTCAAGAAGGGTGAGGAAACCCGCGAGAGCGAGATGTCCAAAATCGGCGGCGCCGGAATGGGCGGGATGTTTTAATCATGGCCGGGCAGATTGAACCCATCGCGAGGATGGCGCAGCAGCTCTCCCGCCTGCCCGGCATCGGCGCAAAAACCGCGCAGCGGCTGGCGTATCACATCGTCTCCCTCCCGGAGGATCAGGTGCACGAGCTGGCCAGCGCCATCTGGCAGGGCCGCAAGGCGGTAAAATACTGCTCGATCTGCGGCAACTACACGGTGGAAGACCCCTGCCCGATCTGTGCCGATGAGCGCCGCCACAACGGCGTGATCTGCGTGGTGCGCGACCCGCGCGACGTGGCCGCCATGGAGCGCATGCGCGATTTCAAGGGCTGCTATCACGTGCTGCACGGCACCATCTCCCCGATGGAGGGCGTCGGGCCGGAGGATATCCGCATCCGCGAGCTGCTGGCCCGCGTCGGCAAGGAGGATATCCACGAGGTCATTCTGGCCACCAATCCGGATATCGAGGGCGAAGCGACGGCGAGCTATATCGCCCGCCTGCTCAAGCCGATGGGGATTTTGGTCACGCGCATCGCGCACGGCCTGCCTGTCGGCGGCGATCTCGAATACACCGACGAGGTGACGCTGGCCAAGGCGATGGAAGGGCGCACCCAAATGTAAATCACAAAAAAGCGACCGAGCGAATCGGCCGCTTTTTTGATGAAGAGGAGAAAGAAAGAGAAACACCATTCGCAAACGCCTCTGCGTAAGCGCCTGTGAATGCGACGGCTCTGCGTTCCGTCGATGACGTTATTATACGGCCTTGTTTTCGGTTTGTCAACCCGTTTTTGCATTATTTATATTGCAAAGTTTCTTCATTTCGTCTAATTGAGTTGATTTTATTTCACTTCTGCATCTTTATTTCATATAGATTCGTATTTTGCTCCGCCGTTTTTTCGCATCGCTTGACATCGTGGCTCGTCGCGTCTATAATACGAATCACGCCATTTCATCGACAAAAGGAGTGTTTTTTCCATGACCTACGACGAGGCTTTTGCCCTGCTGCGCAAATATAACAGCGAACCGTTTCACATCACCCACGCGCTGACCGTTTCAAACGTCATGCGCCGGATGGCCGACGAACTCGGTTACGGCGACGAAGCCGATTTCTGGGCGGTCGTCGGCCTGCTGCACGATATCGACTTTGAGCGCTGGCCGACCGAGCACTGCAAGAAGTGCGTCGAGCTGCTCCGGGAGGGTGGCGCGGACGACCGGCTGATTCACGCCGTCGTCTGCCACGGCTACGGCCTGTGCGTCGATGTAAAGCCGGAGCACGAGATGGAAAAGGTGCTCTTCGCCTGCGACGAGCTGACCGGCCTGATCGGCGCATGCGCCAAGATGCGTCCTTCCGGCAGCATCGCGGACATGGATCTCAAGAGCCTCAAGAAAAAATACAAGTCGAAGGGCTTCGCGGCAGGCTGTTCCCGCGAGGTCATCGCGCAGGGCGCGGAGATGCTCGGCTGGACGCTTGACGATCTCCTCTCCCGCACGCTCGAAGCCATGAAGCCCGACGAAGCAGCGATTGCCGCAGCCGTCGCGGCACTGTGAGGGATACGTTAGGGCTTTGCCCTAAAACCCACCAGAAACCTGAGGTTTCTTTACTTCCCGTTTTCCGACAGCTCCGCTGTCGGATTTCTTTTGCTAGTCCTAAGCCCCGGGTCCAGGGTCGCAACCCTGGTCGTTTCAGAAGGGGTTATGGGGTTCCTAGGGGATTTAAGGGGGAGAAGTCGAAATCTCCCCCTAATCCCCTAGGCCCAGCGGAGCGCGTTCCCAGCTCAATGCTACATTCCTCATAGAAATCCGCTGCCGCTCACGCCCGATATGCTGGCTCAGCCGCTGCTCGCCGAGCGCTTTGATACGCATATCGACGATATGCTGGCCTGTTCCGACGGCTATTGGCATTGGGATTCAAAATTTCACGACCTGATGGTATACGATGCGCAGACCTGTCTTCTCTATATCCGCAGGTGCAGTTTTTTGTAAACACGTCCGTTTACAGCAGATTCTGCCACGACAGCGTCTGTCGCTCCAAAACATGCTCGATGCCGCCCTCCAGCTCTCGGGCATAGACAAACGCGCCGTCCCGATCCCCCATCTCCAGCGCCGCCACCAGCCGCGACAGCGTGAAGCGCACGTCGTCCGTCGCCTCGTGATTGATGAGCGTCTCAACCCTCGGCGCTTCCTCATCCCACCAAGCGTCCATCTCGCGCGCCTGCTCAAGCCCGCGCGCCGTCTGGTTTTGCGCAAGCAGCGACAGGATTTCCTGCGTGCGCGCCATCGCGTCGTCCGTCAGCCGCTTTACGGCCATCTGCTCCACCGCACTGAGCAGGCCGAGCAGCAGCAGCGTCACCGCCATGGTGATGATCTTCTTGCGCATGTTACCACCTCACCTGCCCCGGCTCAATCGCGTTAAACGTCAGCAGCCGCCCTTCGCCGCCCTTTTCCTGCACGAGCAGGCTTCCCTGCGTGTCCAGCGTCGCGATCAGCACATCCTTGTCCTGCGCAACGCCGTGATCCTGCAAAATCCGCCGCAGCCACCCCGGCTCAAGCCCCGCAATGCGCATGCTCCGTTCCTGCATCTGCCCGTCGAGAATCAGCGTCAGCGGAATCCCGTCATAAACCGGCGGCAGATGCATCTCCCCGCGCGTCGCAGGTCTTTTATCCGCCGATGGGAACACGCTCAGCGAGCCGTTCGTCTCCAAGACAACGCTCCCGGCCTCGCCCAGGCCGATAACGCCGCCGCTTCGCATCCCCTCCATCAAATCGGAGAGGTCAAAGCAGAGCCTTGCCAGCTCCTTTTCGCAGATTTTGCCGTCGCGCACCAGCACGCTCGGCCTGCCGCAGATGATCCGGCGCATCCTCACGCTCGCATATGAAAGCGCGCTGAGCAGGCTGTGCACCAAAAGCAGCGTCAAAATCGAGACCACGCCGCTCAGCAGCGGTATTTCCACATCCGCCATCGGCAGCGTCGCCAAATCCGAAATCATCAGCGTGATGACCACTTCATACGGCTGCAGCTGCGCCAACTGCCGCTTGCCCATCAGCCGCAGCACCACGGCCGTCACAGAAAAGAGCACAATCGTTCGCAAAAAGCCTGTCAGCATATTCCTCTCCCCTTTTCGGGTAGGATAAACCGACAGGCTTTTTTTGATACATCAAAGGCGACCCGGTTCACGCCGAGTCGCCTTCAAGCACTCAATTCCACGAGATTTTCAGTTCTTTTTTATTTTCCGCGCAATCCTTTAGGTACAGATTGATAAGCGTCTGATACGGGATTCCGCTATGCGCCGCCTGATTCTTAAAATAGGTGATTGTGTCAACGTCCAGATTGATGGTGATCTGTTTTTTCAGCTTTGCCGCATAGGGATTTTTGGTTCCATTGGAAAAATCATATTCTTCGCGCATGCGTTTCACCCCTTCATGTTGCAATATTGCCTTGCAAAACATTGTCAATGCGTCCTATGGAAAAAGCGCAAGATTTTCGTTCTTGCGCTTTTGATATACCGTTTACGCCTTCATCGCGTATCCGCCGTCCACCTTTTTCCAAAGGCCGGTGCGTCCGGCCTTCGCCGCGCCGACGGCGGCGTGCAGCATGCAGATGCCGCGATCCAGCGGCGCGTACTTCTTATAGAGCACGGTCGTTTCCAAAATGGAAACGCTGGTCTTGTCCGCAACGATCTTCCACGGCTGCTGGTTGATCGCGCTGGGCGCGAGGCGCGCTGCGAGCACCGCTTCCTTCTGCCATGCACCGAGCTGACCGAGCTGCGCTTCATCCATGCCGCAGACCTTGACCAACTCCTTGCGCTTGGGCGCAAACGCGGGCAGATTGGCCTTGCCGATGGAAATCACGCAGTGCACCGCCTCATCCGTCTGCAAATCGACGTTGCGGTTGATGATATCCGGGTAGAAGCCCGCGCCGAGCCAGCAGGTGCCCAGCCCCATGGACGTGGCCTCCAGCACCAGCGCCTCGCCCATGTAGCCTTCAACCTCCATGGGCGTGCCGCGCTTGGCAACGATCACCGCGTAAACGTCCGTGCCCTTGATCTGGCTCTTAAGGCCGGGACCCTTGAACATCCGGATTTTCACGCCCTGCCAACTGAGCTTGCGGCAGGTCTCGCCCAGCTTATCGAGCTGCGCCTTATCCGGCGCGGACGTATACTGACGAACCGAGCTGCGCGCATAGAGCGCGTCGATCCAATTTTTCTGAATATTCAGTTCAAACATCTGTAAACCGCTCCCCGTTTTAAAAGGGCAAACGCCCTCAAATTCATACGCCTATACTTTATCACGTCATGCGCATGGATGTCAATGAAAAACGCTGACTCATCCCGTTTCATGCCTGAAATTGCGGTTTCCCGGTTTCAAATCCGCCAATCGGCCTCTTCCCCGCGCTCAGATCGTATCGCCGTTTAAACATAGAAAAACACCCTGTCGGGTGTACC
>ERZ779843.2131-NODE-2131-length-20004-cov-2.980550_pt1 | contig 20004 bp, 20 predicted proteins | sample MGYA00511560_ERZ779843 | MGnify/ENA primary metagenome ERZ779843 (study PRJEB29588, sample SAMEA2158062) | human gut metagenome | biome: human gut; feature: human-associated habitat; material: faeces | place: Denmark | collected 2008/2010 ... | reverse complement strand
GGGTATGCTTCACACGAAGAAAATACACTGACCGAAGTAGTCAATGCCCGGGCAAAAGCCACTCAGATGCAGCTGAATATCGACCAGCTCGACGAAGCGGCCCTAAAAAAATTAAGTAACGTACAAGGGGAATTATCCTCCGCTTTATCCCGATTGATGGCTATTTCTGAAAATTATCCGGATCTGAAGGCTAACCAAAACTTTCTTGATTTGCAAGCCCAGCTCGAAGGAACGGAAAACCGGATAGCAGTAGAACGCCGGAAATTCAACGATGTCGCCCGCAGCTACAATGCTTTCATCCTGCAATTCCCCAGAAACCTGGTAGCCGGAATGTTCGGATTCACCTCCAAACCCTATTTTGAAGCCAATGCAGGAGCTGAAAATGCTCCTAAAGTAGAATTTTGAGCAATGAAACCATCCGATTTTTTCACCCCGGCTCAGAAGACCGCTATGGTTGCCGCCATCCGGCAAGCAGAAAAAGATACTTCCGGCGAAATCCGGATCCATTTCGAAAATCATTGCCGGAAGAATGTACTCGACCGTGCAGCCCAGGTCTTTGCCGACTTGAAAATGCATAAGACAGCCTTGCGGAACGGTGTACTGATTTACGTCGCATTAGAAGATAAACAATTGGCGATATTGGGAGATGCAGGGATCAATGCGAAAGTGCCGGACCATTTTTGGGATGACATAAAAAACAATATGATAGAAAAATTCAAATCAGGACAGATTTGCGAGGGAGTTTGCGAAGCTGTCCTGACTGCAGGACAGCAGCTAAAAGCTTTTTTTCCCTATCAGGCAGACGATGTCAACGAACTGTCGGACGATATCTCATTTAAAAATTAAACATGAAACGATCAGTCCTTATTTTCTTTATATGCATTACTTCCTTTTTACAGGCTCAGGATCTACCCGAACCGATGCGCCCCAAACGGATAGTCAATGATTTCACTCAGCTGTTCAGTCCACAGCAACAACAAGCATTGGAACAAAAATTGAGAAATTTTAACGACACTTCTTCCACCCAGATCGCAATAGTAACCGTACCCACCCTACAAGGCTACGCCCCCAGCGATTATGCCCAGCGTTTAGCTGAAAAATGGGGAGTCGGCCAAAAAGGAAAAGACAACGGAGTCTTACTTCTGATCAAGCCCAAGAGCAGGACAGAAAAAGGACAAGTAGCCATTGCCGTCGGATATGGATTGGAAGGAGTCATTCCGGATGCCATCGCTTCGAGAATCATCCGGAACGAAATTATACCTGAATTTCAACAAAACAATTATTACCGGGGAATTAACAAAGCGACAGATGTACTCATGCAGCTTGCCGGTGGGGAATTTACAGCCGAACAATATGCCCGCAAAAACGGAAATGGCAGTGCCGAAGTGATCATCATTCCTATCTTGATCCTATTTCTCCTGCCTCTGTTTTTCCGAAGAAAAAAAGGGTATACCACAGGTAGCCATGGAAGTGGAGGAATCCCTCCCATATTTTTCGGAGGTTTCGGCGGTGGCGGCAGCAATTTCGGTTCTTTCAGCGGAGGTAGCGGAAGCTTCGGAGGTTTCGGCGGAGGGAGTTTCGGCGGTGGCGGGGCCAGTGGAAGCTGGTAAAACGATAAATACAGATAATGCAAATACCGGACAGTACCATATGTTCACTCCTCAATCAAGGCGAGGAGAAAGGCATGGAATATTTGTTTACCAGATATTACAAGCCTTTGGTACTATGGGCGGCTTCTTTCCTGAACAACATTCCCCAGTCGGAAGATCTGGTACAGGACTTTTTTATCCGTTTATGGGAAAAAAGGACCCAAACCTCACTACAAGCAACCACCTTTAAATCTTTTCTTTACACTTCTGTACGCAATCTGGCATTCGACCGGATGGAAAAAAAAGATCCCCTGCGCCATGCTACCGATCTGAAGTCTTCCGACAAAGCCTGGGAAGAATACGATACCCTGGAAGAAGAAGTATTGGCCCGGGTCAAAAACGAAATTGATAAGCTTCCCGAAAGAAGCCGTCAAATCATGCAATGTATCTATTTACAAGGATTACATTATAAAGAAACTGCAGCTAAACTAGGCATTTCTATCGCTACGGTGAATACGCTTTTAGTCAACGCCCTCAAAAAAATTCGTCAGGCCTATCCCGATATAACCCAAAATATCATCCTGTTTTTGCTTTTATCCGACAAAAAAAGATAAAAAGCCAAAAACACAAAAGATTAAATTCCAATTCATTATAATTATTTTTTCAACTATTTCAAAAAAAGTTGTCTTTTCCATTCAATGAAAATTAATATTTTCCCGTACTATGGACAAATGCAACCGATATGCTAAATCAAGACAACATCGATCAATTACTTTTAAAGCATCTCTTACAGGAAAACGCCGTAGAGGAAGAACAGCTTCTGAAAGAATGGTTGGAACACGATCCTGAACATCAAAGGTATTTCGAAAGATTCCGTCGGCATCACATTCACCTTCAGGCTGCTATTCAATCCGGCCGTATTCAAGGTCAATATATTGAATTTGCATCCCGTCTGAAACGGCATCATATCCGCCGTCTTTTTATCCGAGTTGCAGCCATCGCCCTGATTCTGCTCGGAGGCGGACTTTCCTTTTACCTGATCCATACCCCTTCACTGACTCCGACTTTAGCCGAAGTTCCGATTCATCCGGGTTCGTCAAAGGCGATTCTGCATCTTTCTTCCGGAACTGCGATTCCCGTAAACACCACTTCGCAGGAATTAAAGGAAAAAGATGGAACACTAATCCGTATTTCCAATGAAGGAGTCTTGAATTACGCAGAATCAGCCAACATTTCGACTGCAAACCTGATAAACCGACTCGAAATCCCCAGAGGTGGAGAATTCAAAATCAAACTGGCAGACGGGACCGAAGTATGGTTGAATGCAGAGACAGAACTCCGATACCCAACGGTTTTCTCAAGCCTGGAAAGAAGAGTAAAACTTCAGGGAGAAGGCTATTTTAAAGTTGCTAAAAATGAAAAACAGCCTTTTATTGTCGAAGTCGGCGATATTGAAGTCAAAGTATATGGTACCCAATTCAATATCAGTACTCAAAATAAAGACAACATCGAAACCGTTCTGGTCAGCGGTAGCGTCAGTATCCGCCACCACGATCAGGAGATTCACCTAACCCCTTCCCAAAAGGCAGCCTATACCTCCTCCGGGAAACTAACGATTGAAGAAGTGGATGTTTTACCTTATATCACCTGGAAAGACGGAAATTTCATGTTCCAAAACGAGTCCTTGGAATCGATCATGAATAAATTAGCCAGATGGTACGATCTGGACGTATTCTACCTCAACGAGCAAACTAAAAATATTCACCTGTCAGGTATGATGGCCAGATATAAAGAGGTATCGGAACTTTTTCACTATTTTGAAAAAATTTCCACCGCCCGTTTCATCATCAAAGGCCGGACCGTGACGGTAAAATAAACGTTCGTTTATTCAAAATAAACAGCCGGGAATGTACCACCTTCCCAGCTGCAATCAGATAAAAAGACAGCGGACAAAGCTAACTGTAGGCTGTCGGATTGTTTTACCTTAAAATACAAATTTATGGAATGTAAACGAATCTTTGTCCTTTCGGACTTAAAAAGATTAAAAATTGTCAGGATTATGAAGTTATTCTCAATTTTTATGCTGGTATTCACCTTGGGAGGTTTTGCTTCCGGATACTCTCAAAAGCAAGTCGTCACTTTGAATTTAAAGCAATGTGACGTCAATACGCTATTACAGGAAATCTGGAAACAAACCGGGTTGCGGTTCGTTTATAACGAACAGGATGTCGCCCAACTAAAACGCTTTGACGTTAACGCCCAGCAGAAGCAAGTAGACGAAATTTTAGACCATATCTTCAAAAACACGCCTTATCAGTGTGCTTATGAAAGCGACGTTATTTATATCACCCCTCGTCCGGTAGGCGATCTTCCTCAAGTCAAACAGGAAAGAGTGAAACTTTCCGGTAATATCAAGGACAAAAACGGAAATGTTTTACCGGGAGTAACGGTCTTCATTGGAAACTCGGACATCGGTACTTCTTCCGATATCAATGGTAACTATCAGCTTGCCATCCTCAAAGGTAATGCGGTGGAAATCGTCTATTCTTTTATCGGAATGAAAAAAGTCACCTATAACTTTACGGCAACGGAAGATGTCCGTCATAATGTCGTCATGGAAGAAGATCAGGTTGAATTGCAAGACGTTGTAGTTATCGGTTACGGAAGCAAGTCGGCAAGAAACCTGACCAGTTCCGTATCGTCGGTCAAAGCGAAAGACCTGGAAAAATATGCCAACGGAGCCACGACTTTCGACAACATGCTAGGTGGAGCAGTGAAGGGGGTATTGGTCAATCAAAACTCAGGAGAACCAGGTGCCAAAGCAACTTTAAACATCCGGGGAATCACTTCCCCGTTAAAATCGCAAAACAATAATGAACCCTTGTATGTCGTCGACGGTGTACCTTTCTTTGTCGAGCGCAGCCTGAATATGCTGAATCCGCTTTCAACTCTTTCCCCCAACGACATCGAAAGTATCGACGTATTGAAAGACGCTGCCGCAACAGCTATTTATGGTTCCAGAGGAGCCAACGGAGTAGTCATCATCAAAACCAAGGACGGTCACCGCAACGAACAAATGAAAATCAGTCTGGGATATACCTTGAGTGTCGGTAACCAAATTAAAAAATTCAAACCATTAAACACAGCTAAATTTAAAAATCTCCAGGAATTAATCATTAAAAATACACTCGGAGCCATCAACAAAGCACAAATCACAGACGATAATATCATATACGGCCAAATCTATCCTGCAATCGATTATATGGCCAATACTTCCTATGATAATTACGGAAATATGATATTCGACGGATTAAAAGACGAGGCTTTCGGTGAAGAAAATACCAATTGGGTAGATGAGACCAATAATAAGAATACACTGACTCACATGTATAATCTGGCTATCCGCGGAGGTGGAAAATTATCCAATTACTCCTTTTCTTTCAATGCAATCGACCAGGAAGGTTTGTTTATCAACGACGATATGCAACGTTACAACAGTCGTCTGTCCTTTGACTCGGATGTCTCGAAACGCTTCAAAGTAGGAGCAGCCCTGGGTTATACAATGACCAAACGCCATAGCGGAGCTGCAGGCGAAGAAATGGGTATTACCCGAGAATGGAATGTCAGACCCGATGTACCCGTATACGATGAAACGGGAGAATTATACCGCATCGACGGAACTCCGACCTGGGGTTTCCCCGTAGGTTTAGCCAATCCAGTCGCAACCCGGCAAAATAAAAACAAAAAAGAATCTTATCAATTCCTGGGAAACAGTTATCTGGAATACAAAATCTTCGACGGTTTGAAAATCAGAGGAGATATCAATATCTCTATGTTTCAGGATCAGTATAGTAATTACAACCCGCTGGTCGCCCAAGACGATTGGGGAGGCGGAGGCATGTCCACCCTTCAGGACGACCGCAGCAAAGCCGCCAATACTTCGATCAACTTCAGGGCCGACTATAATTTCCAGATAGAAGACCATTATTTCAGCTTTATGGTCGGCTATGGTTGGGACCGTTCCTTTAGTGAATACACTTCGCATTACTACATGGGCTTCCCGGATGATGAAGTTCTGAATAATGCGGGGTCTGCGACAGAAACATACTGCATCGGAGACGCAAAGTCCAAAAGTGCCCTCAATTCCATTTATGCCCGTGCCAGCTATAATTATCTCGACAAATATCTGGCAGAAGTCAATTTCCGTTCCGATGCCTCTTCCAAATTCGGCCCCGGTAATCAAAGAGGTTATTTCCCTTCTATATCCCTGGGATGGCGGATGAGTAGCGAAAATTTCATGGCCGATGCAGAAAAAGTCGACGATCTGAAATTACGTTTCAGTTGGGGACAAACCGGTTCTACCAACATCGACGATTTCGTCTACAGACAATTTTATGAAAAAGACAATCCTTATATAGGACAATCGACTCTGACTCCCGGTTTATTACCTAATCCGGATATCAAATGGGAAAGAACATCCGAATTCAATGGTGGATTAGATTACGCTTTCTTCAACCACCGCCTGTTCGGTAGCATCGATGGATACTATCGTTACACCAAAGGTGCCTTGGCTCCTTCCCCCTATCCGCTCGAATCAGGTTCCACTTCCTATACGTCCAACTTAATCGACCTCTCCAACAAAGGCGTTGAAATTGAAATCGGCGGGGATATTATCCGTACAGCCGACTGGACCTGGACCTCGAAATTCAACATAGCCCTGAACCGGAACAAAATCGAAAAACTCAATGGAGCCGAGCTTTCCGGTGACAATGTCGATACCTATATAGAAGGTCAGCCTGCCGGCGTTTTAAAAGGATATATCGTCGAAAAAATATTCCAAAACGACGACGAAGTAGTTACTCTAAATAAAACAGCCGTAGCTCACGGAGCGAATTATTACCAGGAAAAGTCGACCGGTATGGGTGACTTCAAATACAAGGACCTGGATGGGAACGGTTATATCGACAGTAAAGACCGGGAAGTTATTGCTACTCCTCAGCCTAAATTCTTCGGAGGATTTTTCAATTCGGTCAATTACAAAAATTTCAATTTGTCGTTCGTTTTCCAATTCTCCCAAGGAGCTAAAGCTGCTGTTTATAATATGATGACCGATATGTATGGGTATATCGGTAATAACATCTATCCGGAACTTTATGGGAAAACCTGGAGTCCCGAAAATCCCGATGCTCGTTATGCACGTCTGGTTTATACCGATCCTTCCAAAAACTCTCGTTTCTCCGATCGTTACATTTACAAAACATCGTATTTACGCTTAAAGAATATTACTTTCTCTTATAATTTGCCACAGAATTTCCTGAAGAAAATCAATGTACAATCGGCCATGTTATTTGTCAGCGGCTCTAATATCTGGACCGTGACCCAATGGCCGGGTATCGATCCGGAACTGATCAGTAGTTTCACTACTTCACAGATGACCTTGAATGAAGATCCCTATCCACTGAGTAAAACATTTACCTTGGGTGTTAAAGTTGAATTTTAACGATAAAATCTCATACTATGAAAACAACATATATTATTTCTACCTTATTTCTCTCTGTATTGATTTGGTCATGTGACCTGATGGGAGACGTAGATAAAGTAAAACCTTATTATAAACTGGAAGACCAAACCGCAATACGGAATGCCCAGAGTGCAGAACAGGTGTTACGCGGGGTATATACCCAATGGAGGGCCATGAGTCTTTGTAACTTCCGAAGCCATATCGGCCTGCTCGCCGGTTCATTAGCACTCTCGGGTAGTGGTGGATTGGCAGGAGAAACCGGTTTCACCGACAACAATGTACTGGAAGACAATAGTATCATCGGAAATGTCTATAATAATTTATATGATGTAATCAACGCGGCCAACTTTATGATCGAATTTTTGGAAAACAATACGGTAAAAGACCTGGACCCTGCGAGACGTATGGAAATATTAGGCGAAGGCTATTTCAACCGGGCCATGGCTCATTTTATGTTGCTGCGTCATTTCGGGCAATTTTACGATACCGATTCTCCATATGGTATCGTCCTGTCCGACAAACCTTACCGGGAACCGTTAGCAAAGGCCCGCTCGACTGTAGCTGAAAGCTATAAATTTATCGAATCGGATCTCGATTCAGCTATATTATATGCTCCGGACATGCCTATGAGTAATTATACGCCCACTCATGCGCAGGCCGGAAAAACAACCGCACAAGCCCTGAAAGCAAAAGTATTACTAAGTAAAGGAGATTACGTAAATGCAGCCCTACTGGCCGATGAAGTGATTCAAACAGCCGGCAACTACGGATACGGGCTGGTTGACTTTATGAGTATCTTCAGCGATATGTTCGATTCTCCTGAAGTGCTGTTCGCTCCTTATGTCTCCAACTATGAAGAACAATGTAGTTTCATTTTAGACCGGACAACTTATAGTTCTTATTCTCAAAAAATAGCCGATGCGATGGATCCCACTCCAGGGAACAAAGAAACAGGAGAAGGTTACGATCCCCGTTTTGCCGCCCCGTTTCTTACACCGGACGTCATCACAACTTCTTTCAAAAACGGGAAATATCCTCACAGTACCAATGATGACGGCAAGAGCAATACCTACTACTTCCTGCGTTTGGGAGAAGTATATTATATCCATGCAGAAGCGGAAGCCCGGCAGGGAGGCAATCATCTTGCGGCAGCCCGTACCAGTCTGCAAACCGTTTTGGATGCCCATGTCCCGGGAGTATATGACGTGAGTACTATTCCTGACAACCAACTTTTAGAAATGATCCGCCAGCACAAATGGATCGACCTGCTTTTTGAAAACCATGAAGAGTGGTACGATATGATCAGGTATTATAAACACGGCGATTTAGACATCACCACCATACGCCCGAATATAAAGTCGGATAAACAATTGATCCTACCCATCCCGCAATCGGCCAAAGCAGGTAACAACTTACTCATCGAAAACCCTTAAATCCCCAAAAATGAAAAATCTGTTAACTGTGCTATTCCTTGTTCTGGCAATTCAGTATTGCCAGGCACAAAATAAATCTTTTCACATCACCGGCTCTATCCAAGGCCCATGTGAAGGGATGGTTTTCAAACTGTTGGATAATAGCTATCCTCCTCAAACAATTGCAACAACGGTCATTAAAGATCATTGTTTCGAATTGACCGGGGAAATTCCGGCACCCGGCTTTTATCGTTGGATCATCGATACGACTCCCGTAGGGAAAAAATCCTCGGAAGCCAACTGGTTGGCCGGCAATTTCTATTTGGAAAATTCGGATATCACTTTCCAGGGAGATATCCATACTTTACCCACTTATTACTGGAATCCGGAACGTAAAGGTAAGATGATAATCCAGGGTTCGGAGACAGAAGATCTGTATCAGTCATTCAAAACTTCTATCCAAGAACTGAGTAAAGCCAGAAATCAGGCAGACGGCGAATACCTCGAGCAATATCACCGTCCGGCATTAGACAACATCTTCAATACCGAGGAGGGCATTCGCCTGGCCCGCCGGATCTCCGAACTGGATCGACAGATCATTCAGGCCACGATCCGATTTATCAAACAAAATCCGGCTTCTGTAGTGGCTCTCGATCAAGCCGGTTATTTCCTGCTCGGAGAGATCGACTTAACCTCCGGTCAGATCGAAGATCTGCAAAATACACTTTCCCGGGTTTGGGGAAATTGTCCCCGTATGACCGAATTCAAGGAAAAAGCAGAGATGGCCAAAAAAATCGCTATAGGAGCCCCGTTTCAAGACATCGAACTCACCGATCCGGAAGGGAAAAAAGTAAAATTATCCGAATGCCTTCCAACCGGAAAATATGTGATGCTCGAATTCTGGGCATCCTGGTGCGGCCCCTGCCGGGGTGAAATTCCTCATCTGAAACACGTCTACCAGAATTACAAAGACAAAGGATTCGAGATCATCAGTATCTCGATCGATCAAAAGAATAAAGATTGGCAAAAAGCCATGAAAGAAGAAAAGATGCCCTGGATACAATTGAATGATCCGCAAGGAGAAAACGGACCGGCGATACAAGTATATAATGTGACCGGAGTACCCCATTGTATTCTGTTGGACAAAGAAGGTAAAATATTCAAAACCAATATGCGGGGCGCATACCTGGACGCCGCATTAGAACAATTAATTCCTTAATACGATGAAAAAAATATTTTTAGCTTTTTTATGCAGCAGTAGTTTAGTCGCTTGCCAAACTAAATATGACGGTTATATCCTCAACGGTAACATCGGGGGAAACAGTGAAGGCATGAAAGTACAGTTAGTAAACGAAGCCGTCTATCCTCCGGTCACCATCGACAGCACGGTTATTAAAAACGGCAGGTTCCAATTGAAAGGTAAAGTCGACCGTCCCGGTATGTATCAATTAATCATCGACAAAACCGGCCAGGATGACCCGTCCCAAATGTTAGCCAGCCGGTTTTACCTGGAAAATTCGGTTATCAGTTATTCCGGTCACGTCGACAGCCTGCGTACTTATTATTGGAGCGATGAAACCTTCCGGAAAGATCCGGTAGTAAAAGGCTCCGCCTCCCAGGATCTGTACGACCGGTATTTGAAAAGTATCGCCGATCTCAGAAAACAATCCGGAACCATAAATGAAAAGTATCTGGAAGTATATCATCGGCCGGCAATGGACGGCATATTCAATACAGAAGAGGGAATCGCGTTAATCAAACAAGAAAACGAGATCAACAAGAAATTAAACATCGCCCAATGGAAATTTATCGAAGAACATCCCGAAAGCATAGTAGGATATGATTTAGCCCTTCAATTCCTACAAGGCATGTATGTCAATTTAACCGTCCCTCAGCTCGAACAATTGACCGCACTCATCACCAAAGCCTGGGCGAATATTCCCCCAATGGCCGAAAACTTCAAAACCATAGCTGACAAAGCCAAAACGATGGCTATCGGCGAAAAATATCAGGATATCGAACTGATGAATCCGGAAGGGAAAATGGTCAAGCTTTCTTCCTGTGTACCCGAAGGAAAATATGTGATGCTGGAATTCTGGGCATCCTGGTGTGGTCCCTGCCGGGGCGAGATTCCACACCTTCGTCATGTATATCAGGAGTATAAAGACAAAGGCTTTGAAATCATCAGTATTTCTATCGACGAAAAGAAAACCGACTGGGACAAGGCGATGAAAGAAGAAAAAATGGTTTGGAAGCAACTGTGTGATCCCAACGGTTTTAACGGACCTGTCGCCCAAAAATACAATATCACAGGAGTCCCCACTTGTATCCTCCTCGATAAAGAAGGCCGTATCTTTAAAACCGAAATGCGGGGAGCCGCCCTGGATGCTGTTTTACAGGAACTATACTGACTTTACCTATTCCCCCGGCCACCGTGTTGCCGGGGGAAACCTCTGTAACCATCAATAAGAATAAACCTCTCCTTTATAGGTGATTTGCAGAGAGCGGTCACTTCCCGGAAGTGTCTTCATCTCAGCCTTAACAATCTCTTCTTTCGGAGAAAACCTATTTTTCAACCGCAGATATAATAGTCCTTTATCAAAAAGATAATGACTCTCTGCATAACGGATCAGCGATTCTGCAATTTCAAAATTCAGTATTTCTTCCTCATCGGTCATACTCTTCCCCACACCGGAAACAATCCAATCCCCATCGTTAAAATTCCGGGGCGTTTGTTCTCCGTTATAATTAATTTTCAGACTGGCATCGGATATCCATTTCCGGTTTTGCAAAGCGGAAACATGAAACACCCAGGTCCTTAAACCGGAACACAAAACGGTGAGCTGTCCCTCATACGGAGCCCGGCAGCCCACAATTTCCCAATGAGCTGTCTCAGTGGTCAATGCCAGATCGTCTGTTACAACCTTAAAAACCGAATCCTGTCCCTTCCATCCGATCCATTCGTGTTCATTCACTTGTTGAAGACGATAGTCCGGGAAAAGTTCTTCTACCCGGTCTTCTCCTTCCTCATCCAAGGCCGTCAAATACGTGTTCATTCTCAAAGCAAGATCCCAAAACGACAAAATAGAAGCCATATTACCTTCCAAATAATCGAAATTTTGTTTACCTAACTGATAACCTGCATGAGAATCGTAGCCACACTCCTCCGAACAAGCTCCCAAAGAACCTATCAAAACAAGAATTAGAGTCCTGTATAACAACGATTTAAATATTTTCAAAACTTTCATAACTTATTCCTTCAAAAGAAATCCCATATTTTATGTAAAATTAAGTAAAATATTTTAATAAACCAAATAATACATTTATAACAAATTCTATTCCAAAACTTATACCGGTGAAAATTCTCCCAGCCAACCCGGAACTTTCCATCCGAATTTAAGTATAACAAGTATCATTAAAACGTTTAATTATGGAAAAAAACACTCGTAAAATCGAACCGGGTACACCTACTCCTGCCCCGAAATATCATCTTGAAATTACAGCAGACGGCCCCTATCTGGTATATGGAAATCCCCCTCTTCAACAAGAGATCTTCGTTTTGAATAAAGAACAAATCCCCTGGGAATATGCCAAAGGGCATAAATACCCGACCGACAACGAACCCACCGCTTTATGCCGCTGTGGTCAATCCAAAAATCATCCGTATTGCGACGGTTCCCATCATCATGCCGATTGGGATCCGACGCTAACCGCCGGCAATATCCCTCTTTTAGAGAATGCCGATCTGTATGACGGTCCTAGAGTTCAGTTGGCCGACAACACCGAATATTGTGTACATGCCCGTTTTTGTATGGCCAGAGGAACGGTTTGGCAGTTGACGGAAGATTCCGACAACACCGAAGCCCATGATCTGGCCGTACACGAAAGCATGTACTGCCCCTCCGGCCGGTTAAAACTTTGGGACAAAGAAGAGGAAAAATTTTATGAGCCCCCCTTAAAACCGGCTTTAGGCCTGATCGAAGACCCACAGGAAGAATGTAGTGGCCCACTCTGGGTCAAAGGAGGTATTCCTGTGAATGGATCTAACGGTACCGAATACGAACAACGCAACCGGGTCACCCTATGCCGTTGCGGAGCATCCGCTAATAAACCCTATTGCGACGGTACCCATGTCACGGTCCACTTCCAGGACCACCTGCCCCTCAGTACCGAATTAGAAGAAAAAATGAAATAAATACAGATTCGAATCGTTCGGTTACTCTATTGTCTCAATCAGTATTTCAGACAATGGAATAACCGAACTCTCAAACTGTTAAGTATGCATAAATCCGGAATTACTTCCAACTTCGATAGGGCCGGTGTACCAGCATTGCATTATAATAACGCAGATCTCCGGTCACTTCTTCTCCCAACCATTCCGGCTTTTCAAAAAGTTCATCCTCCTGCTTTAATTCAACTTCAGCCAGCAATAACCCTTTATTCTCCCCCAGAAACTCGTCTACCTCGAAAATATGCCCCCCTACTTTCACTAAATAACGAATTTTGTCAACCACCCCAGGCTCGCACAATTTCAGGAGTTCTTCTGCATCTTCCCTGGCAATCTCTTTTTCCCATTCATAGCGGGTAACTCCATGAACATCACTTTTACCTTTTACAGTAAGATAGCCCTGTTCACCTTTCACCCGTATCCTGACCGTTCTTTCCGGTACGGAAGACAAATAGCCCTGTACAATCCGAAAGGATTGGTAAGCATATGCTTTAAAGTCTCCCCGGACCAAAAACTTTCTTTCTATCTCTTGTGGCATATTGATTTCTTTTACAACAAAATTAAAGCAAAAGAAACACTTAAACAGCCAAAAAACTAAAAAAAGTCAAACTTGTCCGGGCAGCCCTGTTTAATTTACCTGTCTGATAGCCGCAACAGCTTGTGTCAGTCTTTCAAAATCTTCCGGGAATACATCTCCAATAGTACCAATCCGGAATGTATCAGCATCCGAAACCTTTCCGGGATAAATGACAAAACCCTGTCGTTTCAGCAACCCATAAAATTCTGTAAACGAAAAACCCGGCTCCGGATAAAGAAAAGAAGTAATAACCGGAGACTGCTTTTCCGGTTCCAGCAAGGTGGAAAAACCAATAGCCCGCATTCCTTCCACTAATACCTCATGATTCCGGCAATAACGGCGGTAACGGGCTTCTATACCTCCCTCTGCTTTCAACTCTTTCAAAGCTTGAAAAAATGCCCGTACAACGTGAGTCGGTGAGGTAAACCGCCATTTTCCATGCCCTTTTTCCATTTCTTCCCATTGGGCATAAATATCCAGGGACAAAGAACGGGCAACTCCTTTGCATTTCAGCAATTTTTCCCGTGAAGCGAGAACAAAGGTAAAGCCCGGAACTCCCTGTATACACTTATTGGCACTACTAACCAGAAAATCAATACCCAGTTTTTTCATATCGATAGGAATCCCTCCAAAACTACTCATGGCATCAACGATCCAGGTGATCCCGCGTCCACGCAACACCTCTGCAATTTCTTCAATCGGATTCAATAAACCCGTCGTTGTTTCACTATGGACCAAAGACAAATGGCTGATTCCAGGATGATTTTTCAAAGCCTCCTCCACGATTGCGGGGGTAATCAGCTCCGTTTCTTTCAAAGCCACCATGACATAATCCAGTTTATAATAATCAGCAATGGCCGCCATCCGTTTGCCATAAGCACCATTCGCTATAATCAGTAACCTGTCGGTAGGTTTCACGACAGCTCCCAAAGTTGCCTCTACGCCATAAGTCCCACTTCCTTGTAGCAACACAGTTGTATATTCCTTCTCATCCAGTCCTGCCACCTCCAGCAATTCTTTCCGGATCACAGTAACTATTCCTTCATTGTAATCTTTATCCCAGGTACACCAATCCTGTAACATGGCTTCTTTCACCGTCTCAGAAGTACTCAACGGTCCAGGGGTCAACAGTAAATAATTTCTCATACACCTATTATTTTTTATTCATTAAATTATGTACCAGGTCCGGCAATTCACGGATATTATCCAGCACATAATGTGCACCGGCTGCCATCATCCGCTCTCTGACCTCTTGTTTCAAAGTATATAACTCCGGTTCAGGCATAGTTTTGTATTCCTCCTCGGTCAACCCCAACTCATTACTACCTGTAATTACTCCGACAGAACATACTTTTGCATTCAATCCTTCCCGGATATCGGCGATAGTATCTCCAACTTTAACCACCTCGTCAACAGAAGGAATCGCCAGCTCTGTCATGTTCCGGTAAATCATATAAGGAGCCGGGCGTCCGGCAGGCAAATGATCCGGAGTTACCAGACAATCTACAGTATATCCCTGAGCAGCAGCTCCGGGTTGTACAATTTTCATCATAGCGTCGGTATACCCAGTCGTTGAACCAATACGGATCCCTTCACGACGTAATTGTTCCATTGTCTCTACAACTCCCGGAACAGGAGTCGTAAAATCCTGAAGTGAAGCAAACAAATGTTTCTCAAAACTCTGATACATGATTGCGACATCATTCTGATTCCATTCCCGTCCATGTGCTATACGAAACCTTTCACTCACTTCAGGCATTTTCAAAATAGCCTTTATATGTTCAATCTTTAATAATCCCATCGGTTCACGGGCTTGCCGGTAAGTGATCGTCACTCCCTGCTCCTGAAACACCCTTAAAAAAGCATTCAATGGAGCAAAACACCCAAAATCGACAGCCGTTCCGGCCCAATCCATAATGACACAATTAACTTTTTTCATGTCCTTAAATCAAATATTACTGTAATTAGAATAAAATCGATCAATAAGCATGAGCAGTTTCCAGAGGCATCACCTTTTCAGACGCTCTTCGTTTTGCCTGCCGGTACAGATAAACCCAAGCACCGACAAATAATACACTGCATCCCAAACCCACATAACCCGCCAATTGGTTATAAAACGATAACCAATTGATATCCGGATTTAAAAATTCCTTTACGGCTAAGACAATCACCGTTCCTAAATAACCGATGAAATCAATCAATACAATAAAAAAACCGACATTCCCCCGGATACGGAAACAAGCTATAAAACGATCAAAGAAAATAGTCTGAAAACACAAATAAGCCAGATACAAACAGAGACTTTGAATAAATAACCAAACTACCGGACTTAGTTGCAATGCCTCATATCTCAACGAAATAAAAGACATGGTCAGCATGCCCAAAATCACCAAACTCAACAAAATCAATAAAACCCGCATATTATTACGGACAAAAACCATTAATCCGAAGATGATCAGGATAATCAAAGTAACGATACTGTCCAATTGAGCGAATATCCATGAAGAATAACCACTCCCCGCAACATCAAATATTTTCACCAGAAAATCTTCCTTTATATCCCGTAAAGCCACCAACAAAAAATTAGCGACTAAAATAATAGAGAGAAAAGGCATATAATTTTTGAATAAAGCCCAGCGTTGCCTTCCATCCAAAGTCATCCGCTCTGCTTTCAAAGCCCTGTCTTCTTCGGAAGGTTTTGGCAGAGATTGCAACACATATCCCAATAAAGCCAGGCATGGCAAAGCACAACCACCGATCAGGGCAGGCATCCAAAACTCACTGACCTGCCAATGGTCCATCACAAACAATCCCAGGGATTTCGCTGCACCTGAACTAATCACCATGCTAATCCCCAATAAACTGGCTAGCATATCCGTTACCCGCCGCCCTTCTATAAAACTGAAAATCACTCCCCACATACATCCCAAAGCCAGCCCATTAAAAAACATAGCAAAGATATTACCCGGAGACGGCAGGATAGCAAAACCGACTAAAGCCAACTCAGCTAAAACAATCGCCCCCAAAATAAATTTTAAACGATGTTGTCCCTTTAACTCAGAAATCAATTTAATGCCGATAAACTTGGCCAACAAATAACCTAAAATCTGAGTAATAGTCACTACAACCTTATAATCCATTCCCCAAATACTCAGCCCATCAAATGTAGCAGCCGTAAAAGGTTTACGCAATGCATATACTAACGAATAAGAAAGCAGGGCCGCTCCTCCTGCCCACAGAATAAAAATAAAATCTGAAAATGATCTACGATCCCGGATAAAAGAAAAATTCATAGTCTTGTCTTTAACTGTGACAAAGCTATGAACCCAATGTTACGCCGACATCAAAAAAATATGACGAAATAATGACGATATTCACTTTTTCAATGACACTACCACAGGCCACATCCTCGGTTGTGCCATATCCCTCCAGAAACAGTCTCTTCAAGCAGCTTTTCCGGAATAGTTCCCGGACGATCCGGATATTCCCGTTTCTTAGCATCCGTAACGATACAGGTATGTTCCTGCACCGGCTGTTCGGAGGAAATGACACCGCATTTCTGCATCAGTTCGTTAATCCAGGCGACCTGTCCATCTTTAAAAATCTCCAGTACCCTATTCTTCATTTCAAAATCATAAGCCGTACCGATTGAAAAGCCTGTGACTCGAAATCTCCCTTGACCAAAAATTTCCGTTCTATTTCCTGTGGCCTACCATTCTTCCTGATAACAAACCCGGCTCCCCGCAATTATTTATTAAAATAACTGTCTAAAAAATTCTTCAAACCGATGTGTGACTGTGGTCTGGCAAGCACCTGATTATCTTTTCCGATCACATAATAAGAAGGTATGGCCTGCACTCCGAACGACCAGAAAAAAGCCTGATTACAAGTGGTCATCGGATAAGCGAACTCATATTTTTCAACCTGAATCTTAGCATCCTTTTCACTGAGCAGACCGGCACACAGAAAAAACAGCTCCGGCTGCTCTTTCCAGCGATCATATAATTTATTCATCCACGGCTGGGCCAATACACATCCGACACACCCGGTAGAAGTAAATTGCATCACCACGATCTTGCCTTGCAGCGATGCGTTGGAATACACTTTCCCGGTCATGACATCCGTCAATTCATAAGCAGGAGCCTCATCACCCACCTTCACCTCCTGCACGAACTCGTCGAAAGAAGCGACATAGCGAATTTTATCTGCCTGAGCAGGATAAAAACAACTGTCCGGAATATCCTTCAGCTCCATATTTTCCAAAAATTCCGTATTCCGGTTTCCCGGAATTTTCCTGCCGTCCTGATCTCCCGAATTGGTATAAGACCAGTAAACAGGCAAACCTGTATGTTTTTCTATAAATAAAGCATACGTATTATAACTATGCATCACTTTATATCTTACATTGGCTTTCCATGACTCATTATTACTTTTCGAGGGAATAAGCGTGACATCATTATGCCGTTTGAGTACATAACAATCCTGCCCGTTAAAAAGCGTATCCGGCGCCCGCTCCACCCATACATCGACGATCCGGGAAGAATCGGAAGCAACTTCACGCAGTTTCTTACCATCCAGGATTTGCTGCATCAAATCGAGCTCCTCCTGGATCCGGGCAAAATAATCATACCTTTTCGCACCGGGTTCAACAGGAATACGCGTACCAAGTAACATATCCAGATATACACAAGCCATATAAGGCTGATCGTTCCGGTAGAAAACCCGGTTATCGATTTGTTCGAAGGTAAAAAAATAAGGGTGATTATTTACGACAATACCCCAAATAGGCTTGTCTGATTTATTATAACTGATTAAACAGTAACGGGAATAACCTTGCCAGCTATTCCCGTTATTTTTCTTTTTATCCTGCGTATAATCCAATTTCTTTGAACGCAACCCATGCTTCTTCGATGCATTTATCTATATCTTCTAATGAAGGCTCATATAGATACTCAAGGCATTTATCTATTTTTGAGGTAAACTCTTTATTGTCTTTATATTGTTCTTGGACTTCATATAATGCCGTATGTAGGTATGCAGCTACTTCTCCTATTTTGAAGCCAAGTTTATACTGGTCAACTGATTTCTGACCAGGAAGTGGTACAGATGCTCTTTCTAAACCATGAAAAATATCAGCATCAGCTCCAAATCTTCTTGTACGTCCACATTTGAAGACTGCTCTAATCAGATATTCATAATACATTGCTTCCATAATTGTAAAATTTTAGATTAATATTTTAGGCAAAGTTACTAATTAAAAAGTATTTGTAGAATATGAACAGAACAATAATTTCAATCGAAGTACAAGACCACGGCGGTACGGAAGCCGCTATCATAGTCAGAGGTGAGCGAAACAATCAGATAATGTTTGAGGAACAGTTCGAGTATAAAGATGAAGAAAAGCATTCTCTTCGATTGCACTTACTTTCAGAAAGGTTTCATCGTAAGTTCCCCAATTAGGTGATAGTTTAGGCATTTTATGTGTCCGTAAACTATTCAATGATATTACGATACGGAGTAAAATGAAAGCTAATCCCGATTATAGAACAATAGATAAATAAGGCGTTATGAAATCAGAAGAAGTTAAACTAGTTCTCACGGAATTGCATAATATAGCACGAGAACTAAATGAACCATTTGATAGTGCTAATGTTCTATGCGAATATAGCAAACGCAATAATGGTTATTCAAAGGAAGTGGCAGAAAGTATTATTCACCCAATTTATTATGCCCCTGAGGAGTGCATAAAATAATCATTGCTGGCTAATAGAGATTTCGTTTGTATTTTCGTATCTGATTTCATCAGGTACTTTTGTTTCATCCAATAAACCTATCTCTGAGAAACGGGCAGAGTGCCGTCTTTCATCATTCAACAAATGATACTCAATAGTTTCATTCAGCTCATTTATTTTCTCTATTTTGAATATTGTTTGGGGAGTTTTAATCAAATATCCCCATTCTGTGTCTCTAATATCTTCTATCTTCATAACTTCTAACTAATAGATTGCAAAGGTACAAAAAATCTCACTATCTTTGTAACGTCTTTCGGGACAAAGTTTTGGATATAAAAGGAAGTGCCTTATACTCGTTGAAATCGCCAAATTATCAAGAGGTATATACGAGGCACAGAGGACAGCTCATATTTGTGGGTTGCCCTACTGTGCGTATATACAGGTGTTTGGCGATACCTAACGAGTATGCATAGGGGCAGCCCACTTTCTTTAACAACTAACATTGTTAAACTTCTCCTACGGCTGTCGTGGAGAACTCGTTAAAATTCGCCACCATGGAACTTATAGTAGGTTTCTTTTGTATTCTGTTTGCGTTGGGTATTTCTATTGCCACCGCTGTATTAGCTTCCCGAAAAGGACGTAATTCTGTAAACTGGTTCTTCTTATCTCTATTCTGGGGTATTGTAGGATTGATTGTATTAGCATGTTCCAAGCATTTAGAGCGTGAAAAAGGAGAAAGTGATACACTCGTTAAGATATTATGGAGTATCGTGCTTATACCGCTTGTATTATTTGCCGTATTTTTCTACAATCGTACAGTAGAAAAAAGGGAACTCCGAAAGAGTTATCAAATTGAAGAAGTCGCTCCCAAAATAGAACTTTCCGATAACTATATTGAACGGACAGTAGATTTGAATGATTATTTCAATTCAAGTACTGGCTGGG